>Ga0326511_10001840_pt1 | contig 17420 bp, 22 predicted proteins | sample 0_2496_0518_D_FD_203701 | JGI IMG/M metagenome (GOLD analysis project Ga0326511, IMG submission 203701) | Bovine rumen microbial communities from UC Davis, California, United States - 0_2496_0518 | ecosystem: Host-associated > Mammals > Digestive system > Stomach > Rumen | place: USA...
CGCCAGCTTCACCTTGATTTCATCTCTCGGCATCCGCTCGCCCGCCTCGTAAAGACTGACCGCCATCACGGTTACACCCAGTGCGTCCGCGACTTCTTTCTGCGACCGGCTCCCTCTCAGGGCTCTCAGCCGCTCACCGATTACAGCCTTGTCAGCAAGTACCGCCATCGTCTCACCCCTTTCTGTAATCAAAACGATTACTTTACCAATATAATCATTTTGTTTATAATAGTCAAGGGGAGAAATAAACTTTTTGTTTTCACATATCGGAGGCGCGACAATGAACAGAATCAGGGAATTACGGATTGCCGCAGGAAAGTCTCAGGCTGAACTTGCTGATATTATCGGCGTAAATAAGCAAGCCATCTCGCAGTATGAGAGGGGTGTCAGGTATCCGCGCCCCGAAATCATGGAAGCGCTGACCGACTATTTCAATGTCTCCACGGAGTATCTGATGGGTAAGGTTGAAGTGTCTCCGCTCTTGATTACGCCCGATGAACGGCGTTTTCTGGACGCATATCGCCGCTTAGACGCTTATAATCGTAAAGTAATAGAGAAGATGGCCGCCACCCTTGCGGAGGAATCCGACCAATGAAGATAAATATCGAACAGCTCCCCTCCGGCGCCTACCGGATCCGGAAGACCGTCCGCGGCAAAACGTACCGCATCACGGTGGACTACCGCCCAACGGAATCGGAAGCGCTGCGACTCCTCGCGGATGTCATGGGCAGGGGTGGCACGGCCCGGACACCGCTCACGTTCGGGGAGGCCGCGGAACGGCATCTGGCCGCGCTTGACGGCGTTTTGAGCGCTTCAACGCTCCGCGGTTACCGTTTGACGCTTGACCGGCTCCAACGCGATTACAGGCGATTCTGCGCGGTCAGAATCAGCGCCATGACTTCCGAGGATGTCCAGCGCCTGCTCATGCATTACGGCAAGACTCACGCCCCGAAGACCGTCCGCAATGTCTACGGGTTTATATCGGCCGTTCTGAGGGCCTACGCGCCCGATATAACGCTCCGGGTGAACTTGCCCGCACAAATGCCCACGGAGCCATATATCCCCTCAGAAAGCGACATACGCGCCGTGTACGATGCTTTCCGCGGGACGCGGTACGAGATACCCTTCCGGCTCGCTCTCTGCGGCATGAGGCGGTCTGAAATCTGCGCGCTTACCCTCGCAGACCTGACCGATGACAACCGCATGCATATCTGCAAGGCAAAAATTCAGGATAAAGATGGCCGTTGGATAATCGCAGACCGCACAAAAACGCCTGAATCGACTAGATATGTCCGCATCCCGGATGACCTCGCCGACCTGATTCGGCGGCAAGGGTATGTCTACCGCGGCGGCCCCGGCACTATTGGGCAACAGCTCGCCATTGTGGAAGACCGCCTAGGCTTGCCGCGCTTCTCCCTCCATAAGCTCCGGCATTACTATGTCAGCTATGCACACGCCATCGGGATCCCGGACAGCTATACCATGCAGAACTGCGGATACCGTTCTGATACCGTCATGAAACGCGTCTACCGCCACGCGCTGGACGATAAGCGCGCAGAGATGGACAGGCGCGTCCTTGATGGCATTTCCGGGATGCTCTCTTAAATTTTGCCACGCGTGGCATATTTTCGTGTCAATCATGGCAAAATATTGTTAATTTCCGCGCAACATATTAACTGTCAAAACTCTATAATTATGACCATATAACCCTGTATTTCTACGGATTTACAGGGTTTTTCTTTGCCATTCCGCGCAAAGACCTGATCCCGATGCTGAAAACGGAAAACACCGCATAAATGCTATATCTTCCGTGCCGCGTGGCAAATTTCGTGGCATAAAAAAAGACCCCCACCGCAAATGCGATGAGGGTTTTTCTTTGCTTAGTATTCCTGTTCTCCGACCACATGGATGCCCGGGCCTGGCGGAAGGTCGCGCCGGTATTTATCATCCCACTGGCCATATTCGTTCATATAGCACCATCCACGGCTGCTATGTACGTAGGCATCGGTAACCATCCTGCCGTCAGCGTCGAGATAGTACCAGTCCCCACGGTAGTCGAGCCACTGACCGGACAGCATGCCGCCGTCGGTGCCGACGTAGTAATATATGCCGCCGTCGAGGTGCCAGGAGTCGTGTATCATCCGCCCGGCAGCGTCGAACACGTACCACCGTCCGTCAATGTACCGCCACTCATCCCGGACAGGCTCGCCGTCCTCGAGGTATTGCCAGTCGCTGCCTTCGTGCGACCACCCGGAACCGCGCAGGATCGGGACGTCGTAGATGTACTCGACATGCCCAACATATGATAGCGACGGCCGGCTGATGTTTCCGGCGTAAAGCAGGGCGTCTCCGACCTGCAAGACTTCCGGGTTCTCGATATGGCCGTCCCGGATCCTGACGGGGACATCCGCGAAAAGGTCGCTGTTGAGCATCGCTGCCGTGTTGAGGAGCGGTACCTCGCACCCGCACCGCTGATAGGTCGCGCAGCCGGAGCTGCTGCAGTCCGAGTAATACCGCCCGCGGTAAGGCATGTAGCAGAACTGCCGCAAGTCCTGATTGTAGGAATTCCTCCCGAGGATGGAGCCATACAGCGCCCGGAAGCTGTCCCGCTTGCCCGGCGTGTCGAGCGCTTTAAGCCGCCGCACACGGAGGAGCTGCTTGCGGACTCCGTTGGACATGCGCCCGTTGTAGCGGAGCTCGTTGTAGGCATAGAGGTTCTTCAGAGACGGAACATTGCTACCATGTCCACATATCGTGATGTCTCTCTCGGTCATTTCAGTCCTCCGGCACAGCGTTCCGGCGGTCATAATCCGCTTTCAGAGCCGTCACGATTGCGCCGATAAGGGTATCAATCGCCGCAAGGGTCGCAGTCAGTTCTGCCGCATGAGGGACAGCCCATATATTGCACAGCGCAGACAGAAAGACGATGACAGGCGCACCGATAAGCGCCACCATCTTGATAATATCGTATGCCTTATTGGAAATCATTTTTCTCCCCCTTCTTCCCGGTTTTCGGGCATCTTAAGCAGTTTTTGATACAGTTCTGTTGCGACATCATTGCCGCCGAGGTCATGATATGAGGCGTATACCCGCTTTATGCTCTCTTTGGCATAAATCGGGCAGAAGCCCTTATCGGAATATCGGTTGTACCCGTTGACAATGCTCTCACGCAGTAGGCTTTGCACCCCTGCGGCGATAGCTTCATTGCGGTCATGCTCTTCACGCAGTTGAGCCCGCACTCCACGGAAAGCCCACGAAAGCACCGCAAGAGCGGCGGTGAAAAGCCATTCCGTCCAGTGCGCCGAGATAAATGAGATGATTTCTTCCATGCCGCCCCCCGACCTTTTGGTCATAAAAAAGGGAAGCGGTCACCCGCCTCCCCGTGTTGATTAGTTCGCAAAGTGCCGTGACCAAGCCATCTGCCAACAGCCACGGCATATCCCGCACCGTCCGTAATTTACAGCCACGGTCAAGGGCTTTGACTTGGCGGGATGTCCCTTTAATACTATTGCCTTTCTCACCCGCTCCGCAGAACGGAAACTTTCACCGACTGTCCGCAGACCCGGCGGGCTTTACTGACGAATAGTGTCCAAAACGTGCGAATCTGATTTTATTCACAGGTGTTTTCAAGAAATAAATTTTCTGCAAAATGCTCCATAGCTTTATCTTTACTTACGCCATGCTGTGCATCTCGAATCAGAAGTTCTCTTGATAAATCTCGTTCCAAATCAAAGTCTGTTTCTTTATCCATCCCTAATGTTGTACTAGAAACAGGCATTGACATTTGCGATTCAAAGTAACTGCATTTTTTTGCGAATTTTAAATTATCATGGATAAATTTCCACGCATCAGAATCATTTTTACCCTCATATTTGATTTCAAGCATATGCTCAATATAACGAATGGTTATTTCTTGTTTTGCTGTCATTTCTCCCCGCTCTCCTTCCTATATTCTTTCTCTACGACTTTTCGCACGGTTTCAGAATTGCTCTTGTATCCGTTGATATGCCGCAGATACTCGACTTTTGTAAGGAAATCATCGTCTGCCCTGATTTGTAATGTTTTATCCTGCATAACGCATCACTCCTTTCTGTGAGTACATTATACGGGATTTGTACATACAAAGCAACAGGAAAGCGGAGATTATATCATCATTCAACCGGGGTCTCGGTCACTTCCGGGGTCGGCTCCGGGGCATCGTGAAGGAAGACTTCGTGGCGCAGTTCGAATCCTTCCTTTGTGAGCATGGTGACGGAATCGGTCAGGTGCGTGGTATCAACCGCCTGTCCTGCCTGTCTGAAAAATTCCTTGAGGGCATCTGCTTCCTGTTCATACGGTTTGACGGAGTTCCCGGAAGTGCCATCGACACGGTTAGTGAATCTGACAACGAAGAAATTATACATGGTTTATCCCCCTTTATGAATTGATTGCGTTGAGTGCGGCGGCAAGATTCGTTTTGGTGTCCTTTAACTTACCGCCTTGCGCTTTTCTCTCGCTTCCTCGATAGCCTGTTTCAGTACGGTTTCGTTCATATCACACCCCCTTAAATGTAAGTGTCCTATTGGTTAGTTCGGATAGATGTTATATTCGCCCTCCCACGCAAGGACTTTCCCGGTTGGAATAAAGCTATAGTTATATGTCCCCTCAATTAACACCCAGTAAATCTTTCTCGTGTCTTTCGGGATACTCCCATATTTATTCGCACCAGTTCCCGGATTGTGCGTATACTTCGCAAGACCGAAATCCTTGATGGTCAGGTCATAATTCCACCCGCTTTTACGCAACGCCATCATGTCTTCCGCTTTGTCCAGTTTTACATTTTCTGTCATATCGGAAAACGTGATTTCTGATTCGTTGTTCGGAAGCATGACGCTGTCAAATCCAATACGCACTGCCTGCATACCGTAGTAGAGGATAACCCTCGTATCAGCAACGTACCTGTGCCACACCCTTGCCGTCATTTTTGCGTTAAGGATGTACTGTACAGTTTCCTCGATAGCCTGTGTTGCCGTAGACAAATCCGCCCCCGTGATAGTTTGCGGGAAGTAAATCTGATTGACAACGGTAGCTACAACTTCTCCGTAATGGATACCATTGCTACCGACCACGCTCGTTCCATTGACCCGCACATCAAGGCTTGCCTGCCGAGCTGTCGGATACGCTGTGCCGTCTACGGTTCTTGTGTGCCATCCCCCCGCCCACATTCCACCACTATCAGTACCCTGTCGCATGATGGAAATCGGACCGACCGTATCCGTCCCGTTCGTTGCTATGGTTTCCTTGATTGACGCACCGTATTTTGAGATTTCTCCAATATATGTTGCAGAATACTGGAAAAGATTATTCGGTCCTTCTTGTTTAAAGAGACGAATCAGGGTCACGTTGCCGAAGTTTACAAAATGGTAGTAATTGCTTCCGTCAACGTATACCCCGTATTCCGGTAATGCACCTTTTTCGACAAAGTTTTTCGTAGTGCCGTATGGAGTCCATGCTTTGCTCATATCGGCACTATATTTTTTGAAACTTGTATTCGTCCTCGCACTGAAAAGGCTTGCGGTATTTGAGTAAAATCTTATGTGGTCTACTCCGTCAGGAATGGTATAAGGGTTCGGTTCTGTACCGCCTGTTGTTCTATAGGTCATCACCCCGCCGCTGTAGCAAGCAACACGGAACACGGCGCCTGTCGTGATGCTCCCGTTTAAAATCAGTGCGTATTTTTCTCCTGCAACAACCGGGATATAGTTTGATGTGTGCCAGTTATTAAGCGTAACCATTGTATCGGGAGAAGACCCGACCGACCCCGGAACCTTGTTGTCGATAACACTATCGAAATCAAAAAGATTATCCGAAACGGTATATACATCATCTTCAATCTGACTAATTGCGCTCTTTACCTGAGTAACTTCAGCCGTAATTATACGGTTTTCGACCGGGTTGACCGAGGAATCGGACAATGCACTGTCCACGGTCAGGCTTGCCGCCGCAGTCTCTGCGCGGGTAGCCGCCGCTTCTGCCGCAGTCTCACTTGCCGCCGCATTTGACGCACTCTGAGCCGCTTCTGCCGCTTTTGTGGTAGCCGTGGATGCGCTCTGCCCTGCGTTGGTTTCTGCCGTTTCTGCGCCCTGCTGTGCGGTCTGAGCGGCTGTCTCGGATGCCGCCGCCGCATCAGCAGAAGCGAACGCTTCACCCGCTTTGGTGGTAGCCGTCTGAGCGGCATTCTGCGCCGTGGTAGCACTTCCCGCCGCCGCCGTTGCGGACTGACCCGCAGATGTAGCCGCCTGTCCTGCACTGGTGGCACTTGCGCTTGCCGCAGATGCGCTTGCCGCCGCACCCTGCGCCGCCGTCTCTGCGTCCATTTTGGCGCTCTGTGCGCCCGTTTCAGCCGCTTCCGCTCTTCCTGCGGCAGATTCTGCGTCTGCCTTGCTCTGTGCCGCCTGAGCGGCGTCCTGTGCGGTCTGCTGTGCTTTCTGCGTTGCCGTCTGTGCCGCAGTCTCAGCCGCCGCCTGTGCGTCCTCTGCCTTGCCCTGAGCAGTCTCAGCGGCGGTCTTTGCGGATTCAGCCGCCGATGCAGATGCCGCCGCTTCGGACGCTGATGTAGCCGCCGCCGATGCAGATGCCCCGGCATTGTCTGCCGCTGTCTGTGCGGTCTGAGCATACTCGCTCACCTGACGAACCACATCGTCAAATTCGCCCGTGGCTTCCGCATCGTAAGTCTCGGGCATAGGACGGGCTTTGACCGGGATGGTGATGGCATACTCCGTCTCGCCCTCACCCTCGCTGTCGCTGAGATAAATCCACGCATTGAGGTTTTTCCCGATAGTCAGCAGGTCATTGGGGATGGTCACCTGACCGTCAGCGCCCACCGCCACGGTGGACACGCCGCCCGTCCTGTTGGTGGAAAAATGCACCTCAAATGCCGCCGGGAGGTCTATCCCGGTAATGCACAGCGCCTGCCCGTAGTCCCACTGCCACAGTGGGGCGGTGGTCGCCGATGTCCCGCCGCTGAAGTTGGCGGTGATAATGTTTCTTGCACAGTCCATATATCTTCCCCTCACGAAAAGAAAGGGCAGGGGATTTCTCCCCCGCCCTGCCGTTGTCAGTCTCTCACCACGTTGCCATCTGCGTCTGCGTGCCATCCCGGCACGATGGACAGCTTCCCGGTCTTGTCATCGTACTCGGTGCCGTTTTCCGGGCCAGTGTACTTCTCCACCGCGCGCTGGATCTTTGCCGCATCCTTTCCTGCCGCCTTGAACTCTGCCTCGTACTTCGGAAAATCCTTGATGTTAAGTGCCATGATTTTTCTCCTTTCGTGAGATAATTTAAGCCCCTTGCGGGGCAGGTTTACTTGATAAATTCGATCCGGGAAATGTTGAAATTCATAATTTCCCGCTGGAAAGAGCCGGATACGCTAATGTCTGAGTTGGGCTCGAAAAAGAAAGCGATCTGGTCAGTGTTTGTGTTCCACGCCGATATATCAAAGGTGACATCAAAGGGGAGGTCACCAGAGTACCCTACACCACCTGCGTTGATCTTTACGCCAAACCAATACGCAAAACCGTCACCCTTTACGGAATTGCGCCGCACATAGCGCCCCAGCTGTTCAGTCGCGCTGTAGCGATAGACCTGCTCGATCGTTGGGTAGATGTACCAGTACACTGTGTTTGCCTGACCGGCATAGGCATAAAAGGTGTAGTTTACCTTTCCGGTTATGCGGACTTTTGAGTATTTTGTAAAATCAATCTTTGCGGCGCTGATGAAACCAAACTCCTGTCCAAACGTGTTCTCGGGGTATTGCGTTCCGCGCGGATTGTCTACGTTCCGGTACAAGCCGCCCGATGTAATGGGCGTTGGCGTGTTGTACCACCCGGACCCGCCACCGGGGACAGCCACTTTGTCACACATAAAGACGTAGTCGTGCCCGTCACTTCCCGAACTCGGCGTTGAATAAACATTGGTGATTACGCCGCCCCGGAGTTCCCCGGCGAAGTGACTGCCGTCATACGCCGTGTCAGGCCAGACCTGCTTCAGTGTCCCGCCGACATTTTCCCACACCTCGATGACATTCCTCAGTGTGCCGCTCGGGTTGATTTTTATCTCCGACACGTTCCTCAGACCGGAGCCGGGATTATATGTGATACCCATGCGCCACCTCACTCATAGCGGAAGTACACATACCCTGACGGGCAGGTACTGGTGGTCGGTGCCGCCGTCCCGGATGCCATGCCGTACAAGCCGAGGTTTGTCCGTGCCGCTGCAGCTGTTGTCGCCCCCGTGCCGCCCTTGGCCACCGTGACAGTGGGCAGGCGGTCAACGCTGAGAGTACCCGAATTGATATTGCTTGCTGCGTGATTATGGCTTGCTGCAGCAGCTCCTACATTAGCTGCCGTCAAATTAACATTACCGGTGCGGTAAGAACTCTCAGAGTTGCCCTTGATCCCCGTCACACTGTTAACCTGTGCGCCGCTTGCGATGCCGTCCAGCTTGGTCTTGTCAGCTGCCGACATAAGACCGGCCTTACTGGTGGTCGCCGCGCTGTAGGTCGTGTCCTGAGTTGTGATCGTGCCGGTACCACCACCCGCTTTTGTGTAGGTGATGGTCTTCCCGGAGACCGACAGGGACGTCACGCAGTTGGCCTTCAGGTCGTTCAGAAACTTCTGGATCCTTCCGAAGATGGTCTTCATGAGCAGGCCAGCAGAAAAGGTCGGATACTCCGTCGAAGAGCTCGTGATGGATTCCAGAGATTCCAGAGTGAGGTTACTCGCATCTCCATCGGTGTCGAGCTTGCCGTCTTCCAGCTCCTTAAGCTTTGCGTCCACGATGTCCGCGTTGCCGTTGAAGACGTCCACATCATAGTAGTCGGTGACGTCCGGCTTCGTCATCCCATAATTCGTGGTTGTAGTTGCCATATATCTCCTCCTTACTCGAAGATGGTCGTGTCTTCGCGGAGCTGCTGATGCGTGTAGGCCGCCAGCTCCTGATGCGTATGCTCGGCAAGCTTCATCTGTCGGTTGTAGCTGTCACCGACATAAAGCTCCATATCTGCCGGAATGATCTGCCGCACGCGGTCATAGATATAATCCGTCCGTCCGGCGCTCTTGATATCAATGACTACGCGCTTCAGTGTGGTATTAAGCGTCAGCGCGTAGCCGCCCTCACCAAGATACGAGTCCAGGATCGCCCGGAGCCGCTTCTTGGTGTAAGGTCTGGACGTCGCAGACATGATGATCACTTCACGGCGCCGAGCCTCCAGTGTCGAGTCCGGATCGGGCCGGATCCCGAGCATCTTCTCCCAGACAGCGCAGGTCTGCTCGTCCATCGTGGACAGATATAAGTTGCTGTTGAGGATCCCGACATCATCCCAGCAGAGCCCCAGCTCCTTGTTATAACTCTTCCGGATCTGCTCAAACTCACGTGTAGCCGCGATAAAATCTGGCCACCAGTGCCTCACGTCAATCGTGCTCATGGCTCACCACCTCACGAAAAGTTAAGCGTGATCGTGCCTGCGGTCGGGATCTCGTCCCACGCGAGCACCTTGTTTGCGTCAGAACCGTTGACAGTTACGGAAGAGACGTCGGCCACGCCGGGCACTCCGAGGGCCGCGGCCATGATCCGGCTGATATAGACTACTGTCTGATCTTCATACTCGCTCTCGGCCCACTCCTCGCGCAGATCCAGCAGATACGCGCTGATAGCCGCCTTGACCTCTGCTGTGATTGCCGCCGTGTTTGCTCCACTCTCTGCGGTCAGGTTGACCACGATGGCCAGCGGGGTCTCTGCGGCGCTCACGAAGGTCACGTTATGGTCGATACTGGCGAAGCCGTAGCCGTCATGATTTCCGGTCGGATCGGCAGCGGCCGCAAGCTGAGCAAGCAGATACGAGCTCACCGCGTCGTAGCTTGCACTGATGACCGCGACCTTGACCGTTCCGGGACCGGCCCATACCGGGTACACCTTACAGCCACCGACGCCCGCGAAGCTGTTGACGTTGGCGCGGTAGTCCGCGATATTTCCACCGAATCCCTCAGCGCCGAAGGAAGCAAGGTAGCGCTTATACAGCGCGGTCTGAGTCTCCGCGTCTTCACCGTCGACCAGTACTTCCGTCACCATTGCAGAGACGAATCCGTCAACGTAGTCGATGGGCGTCAGTGCACCGGTCAGGTTATTCGGACCGGAGCCGGGCTCCTCCACGGTAGCAATCGCTACCACCGTAAAAACGCCGGCCTCTTCCGTGGCGCTCGTAATGGAGCTGATGGCGTAGTTGAAGCCCTGCAGGCTGAAGCGCTTCCCGATAAGCGTCTCGCTCTCCCCGGACACCACCGTGACGCTCACCTGCGCGCTGGTGGCCGCCTTTGGGGTGATACCCCGGTCAGCACAAAGGCGTACAAGGCCGTCAAAGTCCGCCGTGTCAGCGTGCATCTGATCGTTGATGTAGCTCATGTGCGTGTAGAGTTTTTCAATCTCAAAAGCCAAAGCAGACAGCGCGTTGAAGGTGAGACTTCCCTCAGTCTTCAGGACATCACTGTCGACCTCTGCCTGTGCGTCGGCAAGCACCGCCGCGTAGGTCTTATCCTCATACATTGATGCTTACCTCCGTGTCTCCGTAGATCGTCCGGACCGTGAATGCCATGTGCAGATGGTCGCCGGTGAGCTCCGCACTGAAGTCGTCGATGCCCGTAATGTAGGGACTGATCGTCAGCGTTTCCTCCACCTCATCGTGGCAATCCGTGTCGAGGAACTCCTGCGTGACCGCCTGGCCGATATACTGCTCCATGTCCGCGCCATAGTCCCACGAGTAGATGGCGTAGCGGAAGCGCTGCGTGTGCAAGGCGCACCAAATCCAGACCTTGATTGCCTCGATGCCGGTCACGACCTGCCCCGTCAGCATCCCAGTCTCAAAATCCATGCCGTACTCTTTCGGGTACGGCAGCTCGACCGTCTCCATGACAGCCGCATCAGCCAGCGCAGCCTCCGCAGCCGCCTGCATAAAACTCGGTAAAAGGCTCATGCGCTCACCACCTTTTCGATTACCCAGAAGCGGGAGTCTGACAGCTGGATCACTGCCACCGTGTCGCCGGCGGCCAGGGCCGGGATGTAGGTCGAGGAATCCGCGAGCGCCCCGCCTCCGTCCGGACATGTCCCGGCGACCTTTGAGCAGACCGGCTGCAGGAGATGTGCTGAAAAGACCAGGTCGTCCTTATCCAGGGCGAGGTTGCCGATGCTCAGGGAGTCCGCCCCGGTCATGACCGCGAGCTGAATCGCGGGACCGTTCAGCGCGGCACCCTGCTCTCTCATCAGGTTCGTCATCCTTTCAGCCCAGTCACTCATGTCTTCTTCTCCGTTTCCTTCGTGCTTTCCTTGACATCCATCAGCTTTTCAAAGCTCAGCTCCAGCTCCATCGTGTGGGTCCCGTTTTCCCAGACGTGCCGGTCGGACTTGATCCAGTATTTCCCGGACAGCCCGGTCGCGGCGTCCTTAACTCCGACGTTGTAGTTGCTAAGGCAATTGATGTCTCCAATCGCTGAAATCTTGATGGTCTGCTCAGGCTTGACCTTGAGGAGCTTCTTCGCCGCCGTGGTCGGATCCACGCCGTCTTCCTTCTGGTAGATCTCCTGGAAGATACCGTAGACCTTCGCGCTGTCCTGATCGCTGATCTCTCCGATCTGGTTGCCTTTGTCGTCGATGATCAGGACACGGTTTTTCATGTTCAGCATGGACTCCTGAGCGTCGCTCTCGTAGATGTTAGTGCTGTCGCTCAGGGTAAAGCCCTGAACCGCCCATACGGCACTGTAGACCGCGAATCCGCGCTTGTAGATCATGGGGAAGTACTTTTCCCCGGTGACTTTGCTCGCCTTGGTATATCCGGCCATGATGATGTCATAGATGGTCATCTGGTCGCAGAGCATCGATGCGATATTGACACCAGTCGGATAAAGGAACCGCACCGGGATCTGCATGTCAGCGCAGACCTGCTGGGCGATTGCCTCCGCCGTAGTGTTCTTGAACTTATACTGACCTTTACTCTCCACCAGATGCCGCATGATGTCATAGGCCGTATAAGTGATCGTCCCGAGCTGGGAAGATCTCTCCGCCGCGAAGATCTGGCCGTAGAAGATCTCCTCCGCATCAGTCACCGCAAGGATGTCTCCCGGCGCGATCCGGGGCAGAAAGACCGTCGGATCCGTCTGGGCGTTGACAAAATCAATGGAAAAAGAGCGCCCTGCAGACAGGGCAGCGCCTTTCCATTCAGATTTGGCGACTGCCTGCGTGATGTCCCACTTGACGCTTTCGGACGGTTTGATCAGTTCTATCTTCATCAGAACCGCCTCCCCGTCCCGCCTCCGTGGATCGTGCCGGAGCTGCTCTGGTGGCGCGTACTCGTGCCGTTGATGCCTGCGGTCTGCAGATTGGTCAGCTTGTACTTGGTGAGCGGGTTATATCCGTTCATCTGGAGCTCCATGCCTTTCGTCAGGCTTGCCTGCTCACCCTTCGACAGCGGCGTGCCGTCCTTCTTCTTGATCGTGTTCTTGTTGCTTGCGGAGCCGGTCTTCTGACGCGCCACAGAGCTCGCAGAGGTGCCTGACTCATGCACCGTAACAGTAATAGGCTCTGTCTCCGGGACTGTCCTCTGCGTGGTCGTAGCGGCCGAGGTTCCGGAGCTGAGCGACTCGTCAGCCGTCACCGTTGAGGAACCGACCTTGATCGGCCGGTGTTCCCGGAAGGTGATGGAGTAATAGACATCCCCGGAGCCGTCCCGCTCAGACCATTCAAATGAGCTGATACGCGTCCAGAACTTGACCGGAGTGCCGGTGATGATCAGCTTGACCGGCCCCGCGTGCATCATCTCTTCGATGATCTTCACGGAGGCCATCGGACTTTTTAAGCCGCTGTACTGGCAATAGCCTGCATCATATTCGTAAGGGAAAAAGCAGGACCAGGAGACGCTCCGGAGCTTCCGGTTGCCTCCCAGGTCTACTTCCCCGATCGCATTGATGTTTACTGTCTCATCGCCGCGCTCGCCCGTCACCGTATATTCCGCGGGGATGACCGGCAGGCGAAAGCGCCGCGTTGATGATTTAAGCCATACTTCCACTGAGACCTCCCATGTTTCCGGACGCCATCGCGATCTTCCGGACGAGCATATCGCCCAGCCGGTCGATGTCGGCATCCTCCCGGATCACGAGCTGGTCCGCCAGCTTCGGGATGCTGATAGTTACGCCTGCGGTCCGCATCATGTTCGCGGAGCGCTCAGCCGGGTAGATCCGGGTGCCCTGCGGCAGATCCATGATTTCCCCGCCTTTTTCGTGTACCATCGTGAGACCGCCGCGCCAGTTGGACGTGCCGGCAGCGTTCTTGCCGATGCCCTTGTTGGCGCCGCCTGCACCGGCAGCGGCTCCGAGGACGCTGCTGATGGCGCTGGCCGCTTTACCGACAGGGCTGTTTGCGATGGCCTCGAAAGCCTCGTTGACGAAGTCCTTCATGCGGCCGATGGCGCCGATGACACCGTTGGCCACGCCCAGCACCGTGCTGAGGAAGCCTGCGAAGACCGTGATTGCGCCGCCGACGACTGTCGCGAGGGAATCGCCGAGGCAGTCCCAGACCGCCTTGGCAAACTCGCCCAGGGCCGCAGTGACCGGCGATATGCTGGTCTTGAACTGCTCAAAATTCTTGCTGAGACCATCAAAGACCCACTGGAACTGCGACATAGTCTCTTTCGCCTTTTCCCAGTGCGTGGCGAGGAGCGCTACCACTCCGACGACCGCCGCAATGCCGGCGATGACCGGCGTGGCCGCGATACCGCCGAGGGCCGCCTGCACAACGCCTCCGGCCTTGCCGATGACGGACATGGCGCCGAGGAGCTTGCTGAAACCGATGGTCAGTTTGCCAACAATGATAAGCGCGGGGCCGATAGCTGCAGCCGCGGCTGCAATGCGGATAATCCTCTGCTGGCCTTCATCGCCCATGCGGTTGAAGGCGTTGATAATGTCCGTAATCTTTGTGAGAACGGGCTCAAGCGCGGGATTAAGCTGTTTCCCGATGCCGTTCTGCATGACATCAAACGCCGATTTCAACTTTTCCATCGGTGTCATGAGGGCTTCAGCCATCTTCTCCGCGGAGTTGCTTCCGTTTTCAATCTCGCTGTTGAGTGCCTTCACTCGGTCAGGTGCCGCGTTGATAAGCGTTAACCAGTTGTTTGCCTGGTTCTTGCCAAAGATATCGCTGGCGGCCGCCAGACGCTCCTGATCAGAGCCCATCTGCTCAAATGCCTCATGCAGGAGGGCCTGTACCTCCGTGAAGTCCTTCAGCTTGCCCTCGGCGCCAAAGGCTTCGATGCCGTAGCGTTCAAGCGCCGCAGCTCCGGCCTTCGCCGGGTTCGCGATCCGCATCAGGCCGGTCCGCATAGCGGTCATGCCCTCGGAAGCACCAAGACCCGCATCACCGAAGATGCCGACAGCTGTCGCCGCATCACCGATATCCCACTTGACCGTGTTGAACATGGTGCCGGCGGCCGTCAGACCCTCGAAGAGCTGTTCCGTGGTCGTGTTGGCCGATGCCTGGGCCCGCGCGAAAATATCCGCATACTTAGCCGATTCGGAACTCTCCGCGCCGAACATCTTAAGGGCGTTGCCGAGCCCGCTCGTAACCGTGGACAGGTCCGTCATGGTGCCTGCCGCGAGGTTCATGGACGGGGTCAGCATGTCCACAGATTCCTTCGCGTCAAACCCCTGCCGGGCAAAGTTAAGAATGGCGTCAGCGCCCTCAAACTTTGTAAAGATGGAATTCATGGCCGCTTCATCCAGCGCCTTGTTCAGGTCAGCAGTGGCCCACTTTGCTTCTCCCATCGTGGCTTCAACCAGCCGCATTGTCTTGTCGACCTGCTGGAAGTTCTTCACCGAAGCCACAGCCATACCGGCAAGCGGTACTGTGACAGCTGCTGTCATGGTCTTACCTAAACCGACCATCGCCTTGCCCTGCTGCTCGATGGTCTTGCGGACCGCTTTTCCCTCACGGCCATATTTAGCCATCAGATCTATTGAGTTTTTGAAGGTCTTGGTAAATCCGTCGTCCTTCATGCGAAGAATGGCATCAATTACTCTTGTAGCCATTTATTCCACCTTCTCCAGCTCTTCAGCTTCTTTCTTTCTCTCGCGTATTTCCTGCGACAGAAAAGCCCTCACGACGATACGCTCCCCGAATCCGAGGTCGTAATACTGTGAGGGTATCCAGTTCTTCTCGCGGAACAGGAGGTAAGACGCATTTACGTCCGGATCCGCGTATATCAGTTTTTTACTTCTGCCTCAGTGTCTCCACCGAAGCCGGACAGGTCGGTCACCTCTGCAGCCAGCCGCATGATCTCACCGGCGAGGAAGAGCTTTTCCATAAGGTCGAGCGGGGTAGCCGCACCATAGGCTTCCTGCAGGTCGTGATCCGAAAGCTTCGGGTCGACCATTCCAGCAAGGAGTAAATGTTTCGAGCTCCTGTAATTCGCCGCATCGTCTGCGCCGCTTACACTTCCCGCGATGTCGTTCCACTTATCACCGGGGACGGCCTTCAGAGTGACAAAGAACGGCTCCCCGGCAATACCGGAGAGCCTCTTCACTTCCACCTGTTTCGTGGGGACGGCCTTGACCTTCCCCTTGTCCATCTTCAGCAGTAATTCAACAGCGTTCATGCTTTTGCCCTCCTGTCATGACCGCTTACAGTGCGGTGTCGAGGAACTCCCAGTCCTCAAAAGTAAAACTGTAGGACTCGGAGCCGATGTTGCCGTGTTCCCAGTCGGCCAGCGTGGTCTTCTCGAACTTGCATCCGTACAGAGCGATGCGCTCCGCGCCGATTGCATCGGGATCCTTCAGTTTGGAGATGATCTTGAAGCTCGGGGTCTTGCCGGCCTTGATCTTATCAGAGATCTTCTTTGCCATGTGGCTGGAGACCTTCACGAACTGGATCTCGCCGGAACCCTCGAGGCCGGTCATCTTCTTGCCGGTCGTAAGCTTACGTGCCTGCCGGACGTCGTCATAACTGATATTCACTTCGGCGCGGAGCTTATTGGTCTCCGCCATGTAGTCGTCATCGACCCATGCTTCGCCGAAGGTGCCCAGGATCGCCTGGGACGGTACCATTCCGTTCATCGCTTATCCTCCTTATCCGATATAGATGTCGAGGTTGATGTCCTCGATCGCGTCAAGCAGGCTTATGGCGGCCGTCAGGAAGACGTGGCTTCCGGTGTTGCCTTCCTTAAGCTGCTGCTCGGTCGCGGATTCCACGGCGATCGTCTCACCGTCGACCACGAAAGTGCTTCCCTTGCTCAGGAAGTACTCGCGCTGAGCCGCAACATCAATCTGGCAGGATCCGGAAGCAAGGACGCCGGCGGCGACCAGCTCACGGAAATACGCGTTGATCGCGGTAACCAGCAGAAGCTTGTTATCGTAGCTGTTTGCGTACTTGCCGATGTAACTGTCCTGAGCGGTCAGGGTGATGTCGTCGCGGATCATATCCATCGCGTCGACCAGCTTGATCTTCTTGAAGGAATCGCCCTTGGTGTCGGTGGTGGTCAGGAAGCTGGTCACGCCGCGGCAGACCTTGACCTTCTCACCGTCCCACATAAGGACGACCTTGCCCTCGCCGACAGCAGCGTCGAGCTCAGCCTGAGTCATGCGGTCGCAGTCGGAGAAGTCCGCGACCGGAGCATAGGTGATGCTCATAGTCAGCGGACAGCCTGCGATAATGCCGGCGATACGGCAGGCGACCAGCTGGGCCGTGATCTCGTTGCCCTCATAAGTAGCTCCGGATGTCACGTTGATGATGCCGGGATTATCGCCGGCAGCATTGGACAGGACAGCCTTATAGGTCATGCCGTTGGAGCGCTGAGCGATGATCCAGCTGATGATGTCACTGGTCACACCGTCAGCTTCGGCCGTCGGGCAGACCAGGTAGTTCCACTTCTGGGTTGCAAGAGCCGCAAGGCCATCTGCGTAAGCGCTGGACGCCGCGATGACGTGGACAAGGATCTTCGCCGGGGCGTTGACATAGCCTTTCAGTGCCAGCTTAATGGCGGTCTTATTGGCGTCCGTCATGCTCTCCGGGATGTCCGTCACGTCGTAAATGATGTAATCAGTTGCCAGGCCCTCCGTCGCATCGACGATAAGCATGGCAATGACGCCGCGCTCTCCGCGCTGGATCGCGGACGCTGCAGCCTCGATAAATGCCACCGAGACGCTCGGTGCAGTTAAAGTTGCCATATGTTACTCCTCCTCAATAATGTTGAGAGTGGTTGATAAAGTAAGATCCTGCATCGGATCCTCGTCTTCCGTCCGGCCTGAGATCTCGCTGACCGGGTAGAAGTCGATCGTGACCTGCAGGACATCGTTCCGCTCGTCGATCCAGTCCATCGTGATGGACTCCACGACCATGTGACCGGAGCC
>Ga0326511_10001841_pt1 | contig 17407 bp, 12 predicted proteins | sample 0_2496_0518_D_FD_203701 | JGI IMG/M metagenome (GOLD analysis project Ga0326511, IMG submission 203701) | Bovine rumen microbial communities from UC Davis, California, United States - 0_2496_0518 | ecosystem: Host-associated > Mammals > Digestive system > Stomach > Rumen | place: USA...
TGCCGTAGAATTCATACAGGCCATGGTGGGCGTGAGCACTAAGAACTTCGAGGCCACCCTCGACCTGATAGACCAGCAATACGGCTCCATGGAGCAATACCTGGAGAACCAACTCGGATTCTCAAAGGAAGAGCAGAATCTGCTCAGAGCCAAATACCTCACTGCCGCGAATTGAAACAAAGTATAAACAATAAATAATATAAAGATTATGACTAAAAAATCATTTTTAGTAAAGACAGTGCTCATGAGCATGCTTACCGCAGTTACTTTCAGTTTCGCATCTTGCTCAGATGACGACGACATGATGACCGAAAACGTAATGTATCACAAAGCAGGGGCAGAGATGGTTGCCAAGCCTATCACCGGTGTATGGTACGCCGCATACAAGGCCAGCGGCACTGCCGTCAGCGACAACAACGATGGAACGTCGATTGATTACGCCCACACATTCGATGTCTATGAGTTCCATGCGGACGGCACGGGTTCGTTCCATCGCCACTTCATCAGTGAAGGCAACAGGACTCCCGAGTTGTCGTGGGGCAAGGAGGGTAAGGGAGATTTTACCTACACCTCGACAGCCGACGGCCAGGTAAAGGTCACCCTCAGGAACGGGCAGGGACTGCCCTACAACGGCCAGTGGAGCATGAACTACAGGGAAAAGGATGAAAACATCGTAGCTACGGGTGCCGGTAACAGCGACATCACGCTCACCCCGGCCTGCGAGAGCATGAAAGAGGTGCTTGACGAATGGAACGCCGACACGCGACATGCGACACGATACGCTGCCGCTGCCGCAGGAGCCGCATCGATCAACAAGCCCGGCATCGACATCATCGACACATACGGCCTGCTCGTCAGGTTCACCGGAGCCCTTCTTGGCAAGTATGGCGAGGGATACATCTGCGGTATGATGGTAGGCGACCATCGCGAACTGGTGGAGATTCCCGAGTTCCTGAACTGCGGACTGATCAGCGCGCCCCTGCAGTATCGCATCATCGGTATTGACAGCTGGGCTTTCAGGGGCCACAACCACATCAAGCGGCTCACCATCGCACCGAGCGTGCTCTATATCGGTCTGGAAGCCTTCAAAGACTGTACCGGGCTGGTAGATGTACAGCTGAATCCCGTAGAGCTGGGCGACGGTGCCTTCATGGGCTGCACGGCATTAGAGTCGGTGAACATATCCGATGCCAGCACACTCAACAAGATAGGCAAAGACTGTTTCAATGGCTGCACGCGCCTCTCATCGTTCCAGTTCCCACTGACCGTCAATGTCATCGGCGACCGTGCCTTCAAGGGCTGCAGCAACCTGATGTCGGCCACCTTCGGCATGCACCTCACCACCATCGGCAAAGAGACATTCAGCGGCTGCTCCAAGCTGTTGTCGGTCAACTTCCCGTCACAACTTGAGATCATCGATGACGCGGCCTTCCGCTACTGTGTCAAACTCGTCAGTATAGACATCCCCATCGGTATCCGCAAGATCGGCAAGAAGGCCTTCGCCGACTGTTCAAAGCTGTCGTCAGTCTCTCCCTACCAGTTTGAGTACCACACCGAGATGGCCACGGACGCATTCGAGCACACGCCCATGCTCCACAAGCCTACAGTAAAGAAATAGGCCTCAGGCCGTCAGGCTCAAGCCCCTTTTGCGACAGTTATGGCAAGGTTTGCCGTTTCTGTCGCAAATTTCGTATATGCACCATAGGAAGGAGAATTGAAAAATTGAAGAATTGAAGGATTGAAGTGGGAATGTGCGTAACTTTGCACTCAGAAATCAGACAAAACAAGTATAAACAATAAAAAATAAAAAGAACAATGAAGAAGAATTCATTTTTGGTAAAGACAATGCTCATGAGCATGCTTACCGCAGTTACATTCAGTTTCGCATCTTGTCAGGACGACATCCTGGAAACAAATCCCATGACAGAGAACAGCAGCGCCAGCCAGGCCATCGGCGACGGCGACATCCTGGTGGAAGGCCACGCCTACACCATGCCCTTCACAGTGAAGGCCAACGGCAAATGGCGCATCGAGCAAGACCGCTACTTCTTCACCGTGAGCGAGGAAGAGGGCATGGGTCCGAAGGTAATCAAGATCTACGTGCAGGACAACCGCTACGACGAGCGCAAGCAGGGCCACATGACCATCATCACGACCGACGCTCAGGGCCGCGAGCAGCGCCAGGTGCTGGAGATCGTGCAGAAGGGCGCCAACGAGAGCATGACCCGTGCCATCAGTCCGGTGCCCACCTCCAACCGCGTGTATAGCATCGGCTACGGCTACAGCACACTGAAGGGCTACAACAACCACAACGCCATCACATCCAAGATCCTGGATGTCAACAAGCTGCTCGAACAAGAAAGATTCACTCAGAGCAGCCTCAACGCCGAGATCACCTACGAGCACTATACAGCCAACAGTCGCGACGGCCTGGTCAACGCGATGTGCGACAGTCTGGGACACGTGTTGAGCCACACCCCGAAACAAGTGCCGAGCGAGACCCCGAAACAAGTGTCGGGCGACACCTCGGAACAAGTGTCGAGCGACACCTCGAAACAAGAGTCGAGCGACACCTCGAAACAAGCGTCGAGCGAAGACCCGAAACAACAGAACCCCTGGGAACTGACATTGCCATTCACCTTAGAGGTGGGAGCCGCCTTCGGCATGGACAACACTCAGACAGAGTGCCACGACTATGCCATCAGCTATCTGAACTATGGCGTGCGCCGTATGCAGATTGAGATGGGAGTCAACATGCTGAAGGAGATGAAGTACATCAACGAGGATGCCGCCATGGCCATCGACGGCAAGTTTGAGTCGTATAAAGGCAAGGAGGGCGTGAAGAACCTCATCCGCGACTTCGGCACCCACCTGGTAATGGGAGCACGTGTAGGCGGTCGCATACGCTCCACCCTCGACATCAATACCGACAGCGTCAGCGACACCTACGACCTGGACCTCTATGCCCGCATCGCCATCGGCGAGAAAGACCTGCTGAAATGCAGCGATAAGTTCAAGAAGAACTATAAGAAAGACATGGGCTATTGCCGGCATAAGCTCAACGTGGTGGGCGGCACGCAGGAGAGCGTGGACAAGATGACCTACGAGGTGACTCCGGCAACCCTCGACGCCTGGAAGACATCCATCAAGGAGACGGCAATGGTCATGGTAGGCTTCGAGGAAGGCGATCTCATCCCCATCTACGAACTGGCAAGCACCGAGGCTCGCAAGCAGGAGATCCGCAACTACATGGAGGGCCAGGGCCCCGGCACGATGAGCGCAGACTATGCCCCCGCCCAGACCGGCACCGTGACGGAGATCGAGGTTCCCTCATTTGATGCCTACAGCAAGACACTGGTGAAGAACATCATGCTCTCTGGCGAGCGAGTGGGCATCGCATGCAACGAGTACATCCCACAGCTGAACAAGGACGAGCGCGTCACCGTCATCTACCCCGTCGTCAACGGCAAACTGGCACTCAACCAGGGCGTATTCCTCGGCGATGAGGAGCACAAGCCCAGCCGCGTCAACTGGCGTAAGGACAGTGCCGAGCCCAAGATCACCCCATACGTGCAGCTCGACTACGGCACGCCCACCAAGCTCTACCTGCAAGGCAGTTCGGTCAGCACCAAGCTGGCTCAGGGACAGGAGGTACGCAGGGCCAAGCTCCAGGATGCCTACATGGAGGGAATGACTTGCGCAGGCGGCATCAGCACCCAGAAGGACTATCCGCTGGTGAAGATCTTCAACCGCATCTGGACCCGTGAGGACTATCAGGGCGAAGTGGAAGACGGACTCTCAAAGTGCTCACGCTACTACTCCAACAAGAGCATCGCCCGCAGCGGCATCCAGGGATGGGAGATCGCATCCGACCGCGACTTCGAGCTGCTCAAGCAGGGCATCAGCGCCAGCGGCACCAACTCATTCCCCATACTGCTGCTGCAGAACAACGGACGCGCCAAGGAGACAGGCTTCGACCTGAAGTGGGACGGCTACATGCGCAACGGCTCTGTGGAGGGTGCCGGCCAGCAGATGCAGTACTTGGTACAGATTGAGGGCAAGAACGATTCCTACGGCTACGTAGATATCAAGTCCAGCGGTGCCATCAACATCACCAAGAGCTATCTCGGCCTCGACCGTATGGCAGTGCGCTACGTGCTGGCTGACTAAGCTCTACAGACAATCTTCAAAAGGGATTTTGCGACAGTTATGGCAAGGTTTGCCGTTTCTGTCGCAAATTTCGTATATGCGCCATAGGCTTCTCTGCCGGAAATCATCTTTTTCGTTGGAACGGGGCCAAAATCGCCGTACCTTTGCATCGTGATTCAGAAATAAAGTATAAACAATAAAAATATAAAAGAACAATGAAAAAGAATTCATTTTTGGTAAAGACAGTGCTCATGAGCATGCTTACCGCAGTAACTTTCAGTTTCGCATCTTGCTCGCAGGATGATGACCTCCTCACGGAAAACAATTCAGGCGTTGAGACCGAACAGGCTCTGACCAGAAGTGCTGCCAACTGCGAAGAACTGGCAGTGGATGTAGCCAACGTGAAGTATCAGGTGACGAAAGACCAGGAAGCCGGGCCGGTAGATGTATTGAGGAATTTCGTGAATGGCTCGGAGTGCGACCCCGACGTGGAGGCCTACGTCAATCAGTTGCGCAGCGAGGCAGAACAGCAGCAGCGCGGTGCCATGACCCGCACGGCCACACCCAAGCCCACCTGGGGCTACCGTTACATCGACTTCAACTACGAGAGCATCGACGAGCAGGGCAAGCCCGTCACCCTGTCGGCACGCGTCTGCTGGGGCATGGACATCATGGGCAGAGAGATCAGTCCTAAGTACATGGTGCTCTGCCCCCACTCCACGATTGCCGGCGACTACGAGACTCCCACCAGGAACGCCTCGCTGGAGAACGCCCTGCTGCAGGGCGACAGACTGCTCATCATGCCCGACTATCTGGGCTATGGCGCCAGCAAGGACCGCGTACACCCCTATATCAACCACGACCTCTGCACCCGCAACAGCATCGATGCGCTGAAGGCCGGCTACAAGGTGTTTGCCGACATGAGCAAGGTGCCCATGCATCCAGACTGGAGGCTCTATGTGACAGGATGCTCGCAGGGCGGTGCCAACGCACTGGCCATCCACAAGTGGCTCGACACCCATCTCGACTTCGCCCAGCGCTGGCGCTTCGAGTACAGCTATTGTGCCTGTGGCCCCTACAGCCCCGTGGTGACCTTCCAGGAGTATTTCAAGCAGAAGAAGCTCGACTATCCCATTGTGCTCCCGCTCACGCTGAAGGCTATGTTTGCCGCCTATCCAGAGATCCTGGGGAAGTGGAAGGAAGAGGACTTCTACAGTGAGGCCTATCTGAAGCATAAAAGCGTGGTGGACTACATGATCAGCAGCAAGGAGTACGCCTCCGGTCCCATCAACAAAGAGATATTCAAGATCTTCCCCCACAAGGGCGAGGCAGGCATCAAGGACGGTGAGCAGATCTGGCTGACGGATATGCTGAATCCCGAAGTGATCAATCCAGAGTCGGCTATGAGCAAGGCCCTCTTCGAGTGTCTCGACAAGAACGACCTGACCAAAGGCTGGAAGCCCGTTCACCCCATCCACCTCTATCACGGCAAGAACGATACCTACGTGGGCTTTGCCAACTCGGAGGCAGTGATGGCAGCCTTCCCCGACATGGCCACGCTCGACATCTCCATGGCAGGAACCGACGGCCATCTGATGACCTGTATCAAATGGATGTCGAATGTAAGGATCGGGAACTGGTAAATTTATTTCCATTTATTTGTATGATTCAGAAAAAAAACCTACCTTTGCAGTCAGAATCAGCATTTTGTACGACGATGACGAGGCTTGAACTAAAAGTGGATATGGACGAGGTGAGGCGCGCCAGAGCGTTTGCCCTCTCCATAGCCGATGACGCAGGATTCAGTGAGCGTCAGACGCAGAACCTGCACCTGGTCATCGAAGAGGCTGTGGCAAATATTGTGAACTACAGCGGAGCTTCCATGATGGAGCTCCGCGCCTGGCAGGAGGATGGCAGACTCTATGTATCTTTCACCGACGACGGCATCCCCTTCGACCCTACCCGGCATCCCGAGCCCGACCTGACTCAGCCCATAGCGACGCGCGCCATCGGCGGTCTTGGCATCCTCTACATCCGCAAGATGAGTGACGGCGTGGCCTATCGCCGAGAGGACGGAAAGAACATCCTGACCGTCTGGAAAGCATTAGGAAACCATAGTAATACAAAAATACATTAAGGTATGGAGATTAAAATAACAGAAAAGAACGACCGGCTGGTAGCATTGCTCATTGGCGAGCTCGACAATACCGCCTGCATCGAAGCAAAGAAGGCCTTGGCTCCGCTGACCCAGCAGACTGACCACGACGTAGAGATCGACTGTAGCGGACTGGAGTATATCTCGTCGAGCGGGCTTCGCCTCTTTATAGGTATCTACAAGCACCAGCACGACATCGGACGGCGGTGTATCATGACCCATGTCAGCGAAAAGTTGAACGATGTGTTTGAGGTCGGCGGATTTTTTGTGCTTTTTGAACAGGAGGGCTGATCATGGCAGACAACCAGAAACAGTTGCAGGCGGAAAACGAGCAGTTGCGAGCTGAGAATGCCGAGCTTAGGAAGCAGCTCGACTATACGCGGGAGCAGTTCGTGCGCCTGATGCATCGCAATCTCGACCTCACTGACCGTATCGAGGACTATATGCAGTTCCGCCAGCGTGTCGAGGTGGCACGCGAGCTCATCGACATGAATTTAGAGCGAATGCAGAATGCCGACCTCCGCGACGACGGGCAGCTGATGGCCATCGTCGAGACTAAAGTGGAGGGAGAGCGCCTTCATCTCGACCCAGATTTCGACGCTACTGCCCTTGCCAAGTTGGTAGGCGTCAGCAAGGAGCGCCTCGACAAGCTTTTCCGCAACAAGTCGATGTACCGCACCCCCGAGGCTTATATCGACAATTTCCGTTTGCTGTCGGCTATGCGCCTGCTTCGTGAAAAGCCGAACTACAACATCGCTTCCATTGCCGAGGATTCAGGCTTCAAGCACGTGCGCACCATGCAGCGCAAACTGGTCGATGCCCTGGGACTCACGCCTGCCGAATACAGGGCTCTCTACACGCGGGACTTATAGTTAAGACGTCAACTGCGACATCATTTTGCGACAGTTATGGCAAGGTTTGCCGTTTCTGTCGCAAATCTTGTATATGTACCACAAGAAGAAAAGTCGGAAAATTGAAAAATTGAAGGATTGAAGGCTGAAAACACCTAACTTTGCACTCAGAAAACAAAAAAAAAGAAAAGTATATGAAGACAATGAAGAATCTGGCAAAGTTGATGTTCATGAGCATCCTTACCGCAGCAACAACAGTTAGTTTCACCGCTTGCACAAGCGACGACGAATTGATGACGAATGAGAATTGGGAAGCCGACAAGGGGGCTACCCGTCAGCCGATGCAGCCTGAGAGAACCGTCCTCGTCTATATGGCTGGCAAGAACAACCTGACGAGTACCGACATAGATCTTCTGGAAGCCGACCTGAACGAGATCAAAGAAGGCTCGAAGAAACTGAGTGACAAAGACTGTATATTGGTGTTCGTACGCCGCTACAAGGCCAATGACAATATGGAGACGCCCTGGCTCGCACGCATCTGGAGGGGCGAGGTGACAGACTCTGTCTCCGTAGCCGACATGGGTATCTCGATGAGCGACGCACGTGCCTGCGACCCTGAGGTGATGGAGCGGGTGATGAACTATGCCTACACCAAATATGCCGCCACACGCGATTACGGACTGGTGCTCTGGGGCCACGGCTCGGGCTGGTTGATAGAGAGCGACATGGCGAGAACGCGCGCCTACGGACTGGACAACGGCAACTATATCGGTGGCTCCGGCAAATGGATGAACATACCGACGCTGAACAGAATCCTGCAGAAGATGCCTCACATGAGGTTCATCCTATGCGACTGCTGCCACATGATGTGCTTAGAAGACCTCTACGAGCTGCGCAACGTGACCGACTACATGATTGGTTCGCCAGCCGAGATTCCCGGGCAAGGAGCTCCTTATGACACCGTGCTGCCCGCTTTCTTCGAGAAAGAGTCATTCTACAGTTCCATCATCGAGCGCTACCACGCCTCTGTCAAAGGCAATCTGCCCCTGTCGGTGGTGAAGATGAGCGAGATGGACCATGTGGCACAGGCCACGGCTCTGGCCCTGGAGAGTGTGAAGGCCAATCTCGGCGGCGGCTATGCCGACATGACAGACATCATCCACTACGGCTATGTGGACATGGATTACTCGGAGCACAAAGAAGAGCACGACTTCTTCTTCGATGCAGGCGACTTCATGAGCCGCTATGCCTCTGCCACCGATTACCAGATGTGGAATGAGGCGCTCTCGAAAGCCGTTGTCATGAAACGTATCGGCTACAACTGGGATACCGAAGCGACCTGGTCCAAAATCTATAGCGACTTCAAGATGACGGAAGAGAAATTCCACGGTGTGTCGATGTTCGTGCCTCAGAATCCCAGCAAGGGCTATTACGCCAGGTTCAACGAAGACATCAAGCAGATGGAGTGGCATCAGGTCGTCAGTCTGTAGCTACAGCCGCAGGCGGGACATCTGCACGGCAAGTGCGGCCTCCGGCACCCCTGGAGGTCGCATTAAACATGTTTTTAAACATTTTTATATCAAATTAATCATTTATTCAAGTAGAAAGTTGTAACTTTGCACTCAACATAAAACGACATCAAATCGATTCCACTTATGGCAGCAATAAAGATACTAAGCGTGGACGACGAAGCACCTATTGAGCTTCTGATGAAACAGTACTTCAGACGTAAGATCAGGGCTGGTGAATATGAGTTCTTCTTCGCCCGCAATGGTCTGCAGGCTCTCTCCATACTGGCCAACAACCCAGACATTGAGATCATCCTCAGCGACATCAACATGCCAGAGATGGACGGACTGACGCTCCTGAACAAGTTGAAAGAGATTCACAACCCCGCCATGCGCGTCATCATGGTAAGTGCATACGGCAACATGCGGAACATCCGCCTGGCGATGAACAACGGTGCCTTCGACTTCGCCACGAAACCCATAGACATGGAAGACCTGAGCCGCACCATCGAGAAAGCCATCGAGCAGATCCGCTACGTACATGAGACCCAGGAGGAGCATACCGAGCTGGTATCGCTGAAGGAAGACCTGACCTCGGCCAGCGAGATACAGCAGTACTTCCTGCCAAGGCAGTTCCCGCCATTCCCCGAGGACAGCGACAAGCTGGACATCTATGCCTCGATGGAGGCTGCCAAGGAGGTCGGCGGCGACTTCTACGATTTCTTCCGCATCGATGACGACCGCATCGCCTTGGTAATAGCCGACGTATGCGGCAAGGGCATACCCGCAGCTCTCTTCATGGTGCTCAGCCAGACAATTATCCGGTCGAAGGCCACACAGAGTATCAGTGCTGCCGAATGCATGATCGAGGCCAACCACCTGTTATCTGCCTATTCCATGGATGATATGTTCGTTACCGCGTTTTATGCCATCTATCATACGAAGACAGGCCAAATCACTTACTGCAATGCGGGGCACAACCCGCCCCACGTGCTGCGGGCCGACGGCACGGTAGAGGTATTACCGAGACATTGGAATCTCTTCATGGGTGCTCTCGACGGTGCTACTTACAAGGAAGGCACCTTGCAGTTAGGGCACGGCGATGCCCTGGTGATGTTCACCGACGGCGTGACCGAGGCCAAGAACCAGAAGCGCGAAGAGTTTGGCGCGGAGCGGCTCGACGCCATACTCAAAGGCATGCCGGGCAAGAGCAGCCAGCAGATTATCGAAAATGTCAAGACCGACATCACTGACTTCGTCGCCGGTGCCGATCAGCACGACGACATCACGATGCTGGTGCTGAAAAGGAAGTGAGAGTTTACGGTTTAGAGGTGGGAAGTGGAAAGATAAAAAGTCGTATCGCCATGGGATGCATGGCCGCCCTGCTGACGGGATCGGTAGCGGCGGGGCTTTATATGTGGCATGGCGACAGCGAACGCATCAAGGAACTGGAATCGCAACTCGGCACCCTGCGGAAACAAGAAGAACAGTCGGCCGTTGACCGCAGGATGAGCCAGCAGCTGGAGGAGATAGCCTACGGACAGCAGGCACTCTCGGAGGAGCGCAGCCGCGAGGCTATCCGCCAGTCGGAGATTGCCCAAAGGATGACCCTGCGCTCAGAGGCAGAGCGGCAGAACGCTTTGCGGGCGCAGGCTGCCGCTGAGGCTTCGGCTGAGGAGGCAAAGGCATCCTACCAGTTGGCAGAGCATCAGCGCCAGTTAGCCGAGCATGCCCGTCAGGTGGCAGATACGCTGAATTATATCTCATTAGGGCGCACCCTCGGCTCACAGTCGTATGCCATCTACCGCAGTGGCGACACGGAGCTGGGCACGATGCTGGCATACGCCGCCTATCTCTATACCAGCGACAACGGTGGCAATCTCTACACCTCATCGGTCTTTCAGGCCCTCACGCAGGCTGCCAGGAGCAAGCGCAGCTGGAGCATCCACAACGGCAGGATTACAGGTGTCGATATCTCCAAGCAAGATGGCGGTCTGATGACGGTGAGCACCCGTGGCGAACTCCTGCTTCACAAACAGGAGGGGGGCCGGATGAAGACCAAGCGTCTTTTCGATAACCGTAACTACTGCTTCCGTGACGTTTTTTCAGCAAACATCGGAAAGAGTTATGCCGTCAGCCATACGGGCCATCTGGTGGTCGTCGATGGTAGCCAGACGCGGGTGGTCGTCCTTGAGAACGTACTCCGTCCCTTCAGTCTGCAACCCATGCCCGAAGAGCGTCTGCTGCTCATCATCGGCGAGGGCAGCATAGCCATGTACGACATGGCCACCGACAAAGTAATCGGCACACGCCCACTCGACTTCACTGTTGTCAGCACAGGGCGCCATCACAACAGGCCCCTGCTGTTCGACCATCGCGGGCGGATGCACTCGGTGGGCAGTCTCGACAATATAACCAGCAAGAAAGTTCCCGTCGCAGGCCAGGTCACAGCCTTTGCCAGCAACGCTTCCCTGACGGCATACGGCATGTCCGATGGCAGCATCTGGCTCACCTACCCTAATGGAAAGGTGCTCAAACTCGCAGGCCATCTGTCGAAAGTGACCAAGCTGAAAATGATCGACGACCGTCTCTACTCCTCCAGTTACGACGGCAAGATGCTCTTCTGGATGACCAGCGACCTGCAAATCCGGCCCATCACGCTGTTCCAGGCCGACAACTGGCTCACCGATTTCACCTTTACCAATGATAAGGACTACATCTGGACAGGCGACAACAGGGGCACTGTCTCAGAGCATCTGATATCGCTGCCTGTCATCGCTAAACACATCCGCCAGAGGGTGAAGCGCAACTTCACCCAGGAGGAATGGGATTTCTATGTAGGAAAGGGGATTCCCTATAGAGAATTGAAGGATTGAAGAATTGAAGGATTGAAGAATTTTCCGCTATGACAGAAAGGATTTTGAATTTATTGCTCAGAACGCTTCGCACTTTAATGTGCGTAGCATACTTCAATACTTCAATTCTTCAATTCTTCAATTCTACAGTGCACGCCCAGGGACTGCCGCTGATACGCAACTATACGGCAAATGAGTATAGAGCACACAACTGCAACTTCGATATCGAGATAGGCAAGGACGGTACCGTCTATGTGGCCAACTTCGCCGGACTGCTCTATTATGACCGGGCACAATGGCGGATACTCTATACGCCGGGCATCAACCGCGTTACCGTGGTCTTTCGTGCCAGCAACGACACGGTATGGGTGGGCGGTTACAACTTCATAGGGCGACTGGAGGAAACGCCCAATGGCAAACTGACCATCCGGCAAATAGGCAAGACAGGACAGTTCAAGGGCGAAGTGATGGAAATCTTCGAGGAGGAGGGCCGGCTGCAGTTCGTGGCCGGCGACAACTGCATCTACGAGATAGGACCTGACGACCAGGTGACCCTGAAGCAAAAGGTGGGCACCGACTTCCATGCGGGGATGGGATTGGAAATCGTCTCCGTCGATGCCCTGCTCAGAGGAGACCATCAGGTCATTCTGGAGGACATCACCCAGACAGAAGAGCTTGACGGCGGACTGTCAGTGAAGGTAAAAAGAGATCACGGACTGCTGATCACCGACAAGGAGGGGCGCACGCTTTACACCATCACCGAGGAGAATGGCCTCTGTTCCGACCAGGTGTCATACGTGGCCTACGACGGTCACGGTGTACTCTGGGGGGCTACGGCGAATGGCATCTTCGCCATCGAGATGCCTTCGGTCTATACCTACCTGCTGTCCAAGGACGGCCTGACGGGCGAGCTGCGGGCCATCACCTCCTTCGACGGGAAGATATACGTGGGCAGCACCAATGGCCTCTATACCGTGGCGTCGAGACAGGTGAAGCGCGTGGCAGGCATCAACAACATCTGCTGGGCTTTGTGTGAGGACCGTCAGGGACTGTTGGCCGGTACCTCCAGTGGCATCTTCAGAATTGCACACGGCGGTGCCGTCAGCCGTCTGACATCCAACGCCACGACGGCTCTGATGGTGGATGGCGATCGGATCTATGCAGGAGAGACCAACGGCGTCTATCTTTATCAGCAAGGGACGGTCAGCAAGGTTGACGACCTGCCGTTGGTGACGGAAATCCGGAAGGATGCCGGGGGACGGCTATGGATGAAGAATGTGCATGGAGAGACGAAGGGTGTGGCACCTGCCCAGAAGATGGAGCCCGTCGGCAGTCTGCCAAAGCATCTGCTCTGGCCCCTCAGCGATATGGAGATCAAGGCCCAGTACAGACATGGCGACAGGGTATGGCTCGGCAGCATCGACAAACTCGTCGTCGTGGATACATCACAAAAAGACCTCGATACGCTTACGACCAGTCGCCATGTGCGTTTCCGCTCAATCGTCATGGGCACCGACAGCGTGCTGTGGGGCGGCTATGGGGAGATGCCACGGTCGCTGCCCAGGCTGCAAAGCGACGAGCGTAGTCTGCGCTTCACCTATGCCGTCGATTATACGCCCCTCACCGGCAAGGTCATGTACCGCTACCGCATCCGCTCGGCTTTGCCGCTTTTCTCTGAAAAGAATGATGGCCGGTGGAGCGACTGGAGCGAAAGTCAGGTCGTGGAGTTTCTGAATCATCCCTACGGCACATACACACTGTCCGTCCAGGCGCGTCTGGCCAATGGCGAACTGACGGAGGTGGCCTCTGTCGGTTTCGGCATTTCCTATCCGCTACTGATGCGATGGTACATGATTGTCGTCTATTTTCTCCTGATAGCCCTGCTGGTCTATGCCATCATGCGCTATCGCCTGAAAAAGCTACAGCGCGACAAGATCAAACTGGAGCAGATTGTGGAGGAGCGTACCGCCGACCTGCGCGATGCCCAGCAAGAACTGATACGGCAGGAGAAGATGACCTCGATAGGTAAGCTGACGGAAGGCCTCATCGACCGCATCCTGAACCCGATGAACTATATCATCAACTTCTCCAAAATGTCGATTGACTTAGCGAAGGATATCAAAGTCAATATCGAGAACAACAAGGAGGCCATCAACGAAGACGACTATTCAGATACCGAGGATGCACTCGGCATGCTGACAGAGAATCTCGCGAACGTGGACCAGTACGGCCAGAACACCAGCCGCATGCTCAAGGCTATGGAGGAGGTGCTGGAAGACCGTTCCGGCGGCTTTGTAGATATGGACCTGTTGCCCGTGCTGCAACAGAACGAGCAGATTCTCAACACTTACTATGCCAAGGAGATAGAACAATACAATATACAGACCGTATTTACCTTGCCTCCTGAAAGTATGCCCATATATGGTAATCCCGACATGCTCAACAAGACCATCATGGACCTGCTCGGCAATGCCGTCTATGCCGTGGTGAAAAAGGCCCAGAAGAATCTGGAGGACTGCCTGTCTGATGCTGTCAAGAATCAAGAACCTGCCCCCCAGATCCTTCTCTCCGCCACCACGGCCGAGGGACGATACATCCTGAAGATACGCGACAACGGCATCGGCATCGAGGCGACGATCATCGACAAGATCTTCGACCCGTTCTTCACCACCAAGACCACCAACGAGGCTGCGGGCATAGGTCTCTACCTGAGCCGCGAGATCATCCAGAACCACGGCGGCGACATCAGCGTGGAGTCCGTCAAGGACGAATACACGGAATTTACCATCACATTACCCGACAAGAAGAGTGAATAGAGAATAGTGAAAAATGAATAGTAAAGATGAAAAGTGAAAAATTTGCTACCGCTATGGAGTATATAGTAATCAAGAGAATCAGCAGGCGCGCGGCACTGACAGTGCTGCTGCTCTTCAGCGCGTTAGCAAACTGTTCACTGTTCCCTATTCACTATTCACTCCTCCACGCCCAGGACGACGCCAGGCAGCGACAGGTGTATGCCCAGGCAGAGCGCGACTACCAGATAGGGCGCACCGAGCAGGCCCGCGACTCACTGATGCTTCACCTGAACACCTTCCAGGGCAACCTGCGCGAGAACGCCCTGCGGCTCATCGCCCTCACTTATCTGGAGAGCTTTGACGTCAAGCAGACCGAGCGATATGCCACACTGATGCTACAGCAGAATCCCTATTATACCGTGTCGTCGCAAGACCCGACGGAGTTTGTCGACATCGTCAGTCGCATCAAGGCCAGCATGGCACCCACCGTCTCTACCGCTTCAAGCCAGGCAGAGACCATCGAGGAGGCTCCCATGCCCGTGACGCTTATCACCGATCAGATGATCCGCGACAGTGGGGCCCGCGACCTGCGCGACCTGCTCACCAACTACGTGCCGGGCATGGTGGCCCTCGAGAACACAGAACCGACAATAATCATGCGGGGAACCTTCGGCAATGCTCAGGACAAGATTCTCGTCATGCTCAATGGCCACCGACTGAACGACTACAGCACCAACGTGGCACGACTGGACTTCTCTATGAGCCTCGACAAGGTGAAGCGCATAGAGGTGGTGCGAGGCCCGGCGTCAAGCCTCTATGGCGGCTCTGCCTACGTTGGCGTGGTCAACATCATCACCAAGACCGGCGGCGACATCGACGGACTGCAGGTGGGCGCTGCCGCCGGCACCAACCAAGCCCAGCTGAAGGGCTGGGTACTCTTCGGCAAGAGCCTGCCCTACCTCGACATCATGGCGTGGGGCAGCGTCTATAAGACAGATGGGGAGAAGTCGTACTTCGAACAGGAATTATATAACAAAAACTCCGAAAGCTGGATATGGCGTGGCAACCTTAACTTTGGGGCCTATAACCACAAGCCCGCCATGGACTTCGGAGCCGTAGCGAGATGGAAGGGGCTGACCTTCATGCACAACACCCACTCCTCCAACTATGTCGTGCCCTTCAAAGGCAGCACCTATCCGCCATTCGATTACCGCCGGTTCCCCAGCATCAACGGCAACAAGCCAGGCCTCAGCCAAGCCAGCCACCACACCTCTCTGGCCTACGACTACCAGAAAGGGGCGTGGACGCTGACGGCAGGCATCGACTATGACGTGAGCCACAACACGGACTACTACTCCTTAGGCGACAGCGCCATTGTTTCCGTCGCACCATTCTACGACGAAGACGATTTCCACTATGTGGAGGATGTGGAAGGATACTACGGATACGAGGGATGGAGCAGCAGCAATCTTAAGGCAGGCCTGAGGGGTTCGTGGAGCTACGCCTTCGCCGGCAGCCATCAGGGCACCATCACCCTCGGCCTGCAGTCGGCAAGGCTCACCTTCAGCGACTATCAGCATTATTGGGGGGTCAACTACAGCAGGATTATAGAATCCTCTTTTGACTGGAAGAACCAGGAGCGGCACGAGAAGAATTTCAGTTCATTTCTGCAGGTGAAACACCGGTGGGGTAGCCTCATTGCCAACGCGGGAGTACGCTACGACCATGTGGAGCGAAGAACGGGCAAGACCAACAACGAGCTGTCTCCGCGTATGGCGCTCATCTTCATGCAGCCCCGGTGGGGTGCCAAGCTCTGCTACTCCACGTCGCTCGTCGAAGTCGCTTACATAAATAGAATCAGAGTTTCATATGAAGAAGACGACGAAGTGGCCTTGCCGGAATACAGCCGCTGCTGGCAACTCGCGCTCTGGGGCAAACAACTGTTCAAGGGGTTCAATGCTGAGGTTAACGCCTATCACAACACGTCGGAAAACATGGCCATGTCGTCATGGGGCGGTAACACCGGAAGGATGAAAAGCATCGGCTTGGAAGTCACCGCCGACTATACCTACAGAAAACTCAGTGCGTATGGTAATATGTCATGGAAGCACATTCTGGAAAGTAAAGACGTCGTTGACGATGAGGAATACGACTTTTACATGATGGGCGCCCCCCAGTTCTCCGCCAATGCCACGGTCACCTATCAGCTGCTGCCGTCGCTCCGGCTTCATGCCAATGCCCACTACATCGGTAAAAGGTATCTGATGCTCTATAGCTATCCATTCCGCGGTTTATATTCATACGATGATGAGTATTCCAAGGTCGACGACGTGCTGATGTTCGACATGGGTGCCAATTGGAGCTGGAGGCGTCTGGGAGTAAATGTCAACATTCACAACATCTTCGGAAAGAAATTCTATCAGACAGGGGTGAGTCTCGGCTACAACCGCCCGCTGCAGGGGCGCTGGCTGCTCGTGGAGCTGACCTACAAAATATAGAGGAGAATTGAAGATTTGAAGATTTGCGACAGATATGGCATGGCTTACCATATCTGCCGCAATTTTTCGCTTTTAGTTAGTAATGATGCATATCTACATATCTGATACATGGGAAACATGCTCTTCATAGCCAGTTCTGCCAATGCAATGCATTTATCCTCTACACTATCACCATTGAGTTCAGCATTATTCACATATACATTGGGAGCTAGAAACTCAATATTCTCTTCTATTCCTTTTGAATCTTCATCCAGTTCTGTTTCTGAAACTTTTCTAAGAATCTCTGAAACATGAATCACGCACCGGTAAACAGGTATTGGGTGAACGATAAGGATCTGGTAGTTCTCGTCGTCTATCACATTCATGATTTTCCCCACATATTTTGAAGGCTTAACATTATCTGTACTAAGCCCATGTCCGAACATCTCCAGAAAGTGCATGTTTGGCTGATTTGTCATAACTGCGATATATTCGCCTTTCTTGTAGGTATCCATTGGTACTGCATTTTTATTGTTTCATTTGTGAATGCAAAGATAGTACAAATGTATAAAACAAAAAAGATAAATTATATGTATGGTATGAACTCCTGATTATAT
>Ga0326511_10001842_pt1 | contig 17406 bp, 18 predicted proteins | sample 0_2496_0518_D_FD_203701 | JGI IMG/M metagenome (GOLD analysis project Ga0326511, IMG submission 203701) | Bovine rumen microbial communities from UC Davis, California, United States - 0_2496_0518 | ecosystem: Host-associated > Mammals > Digestive system > Stomach > Rumen | place: USA...
CTAACATTAGCTCTTTTATATTGTAAAAAAGCAGGAAGTAGGAGAGAGGAGCGTTTTTGGAAAATTAGAGATTCTATAAATAAATTTCAAAATTTATTTATAGGATTCTAAAATATTTTTATATAAAATAAAAGTTACTAAAGAAAGTCATAAAAAAATTTATAATTTAAAAATTAAAATTTTTAATTGAAATATTTAGATTAAAACAATGTTAAATTTATAATTTTATAATACGAACATTAAAATTCAAAAACCGAACATTTGTATAAATTGAATTTTTACAACTTATAATGTATAATTTTATAAATTTTCAGAATCAAATTTAATAATTAAACTACTAATATTATTTTATAAATTAAACGCTTCAAAATCGTTTTTAAGACATTTTTATATTTAATCTAACAAGTTATATGTTCAGAATCTAATTCCTAATAATATGACTTGCAGCAAAATTTTTCTAAAACTACTAAATTATTGATAATTTAAGCATTTTTGAAAATTACTGAAAAATAGCTAAAAAAACGACGCACGAGAATCGATTTTAAGGCGTTTTTAAAAAAAGGTAATATAACTTGTTGTCTAAAAAATTGGCTAAAATAAGGATTTAAGCAGATTTCGAGATTTTGATAAATAATTATAAAGATACAATATAAAAAAAGATAAATTATATAGAAATAATATAAGATCAGAATATAACTAATATAAGTACAAAATAATGAAGCTTCAGAATCGATTTTAAGAGGTTTTAAATAAAAAGTAATGTAGTTTATTGTCTAAACAATAGATGATAAAGCTCTAAAAGCGTTGATATAGCAATAGTTTGTAGGACACCTGGGTAGGACGTCCATATATTTTACTCCTATTCCTTTTTGCGCAAAACTTTGATTTTGTGCAATGTTACACATTCTTTTTTTATACTACTTTTGATCCATATCCCTCTGCCTCTCCTGTGCTTTTTTTAGAATTTTTAGTAAAAACTATAAAATATTATTTTATGATTTTATTTAATAATTTATGAAATATATTCTATTAATCTATTTTATTATTTTAAATTATACTATAAAAAATAATCACAAAAGTTTTTGTAAACTTTGTGATTATATACACATATATTATTTTATCGTTGTTTTTTCTTTTATCATATCTTTTGGAATCAAATCATTATCAAACATAACTAATGAATGATTATCCCAAATTAATTCTTTATCTATAATCTCTTTTGTTGATTTATTAATCGTATTTCTATATATTTTTGATACTCTGTAGTATTTTCCCTCTTCTTCTTCAAAATGATGATTCTCTTCTTCTATAGTATATTCTAGCGGAAAATCTTTTTCACTACGTAATTCACCATAAAGTTTTGAGTCATCACACCATAACAATAATTGTATATCTTGATCTGTATTGTTTTTAAATCTATAGTCTATATAGTTATAACTTACAGATGTTCCATTTGCCATTGGAACTCTACGCCCTATATCACATGCTAACGCATCTGAATGTTTATGAAATTCGATAATTTCTAATGGGCTATGTAATATTAAGTTATTTATAGTATTTGCAAGATTACAAAGTCCTCCTCCAGTTCCTTTTACAAGTTTATCTTGTTTTATTACACGTCCTTCTTTATAGCCTTTTCTTTTATTTACTGTACCTAGTGTTCTCCAAAATGAAAATACCTCACCTGGATGAATTACAATACCCGATATTTTGCTAGATGCAAGTTTTATATTAACTGCTTTATTCTCTTGTGTTACTGGATCTATTCCTTTTCCCTTTTTTATAATTATAGAATTATATTCAGATACGACATTTTTTAATTTTTTATCTTGTTTGTTTTTTGCAAATTTAATTTTACTAAAAAAATCTTTAATATTTCTTGTTATAATTCCTTTATACATAGAAATATTATAAAAAAATGGATTTATATCACAAAAATTTCTGTTCTTATTAAATAGCATTTTTATATCAACCTCTATTTCTTTATTTCTTAATTTTCTATATAATTACAAACATTATTGATTTGTTTTTCAAAATCTTCTCCAAATTTATTTTCAAAAAAAGCTCCACCAATTGTAAATGACCATGGATTTGCTTCTTTTATTTCATCAAGTCTTTGGTAACTATTTATACTACCCGCAATGCACACAGGAGCGTTTATTTTTTCTACTATTTTTTTATTTAATTCTATTGGATTACCAGATATATATCTATACCCCAATAAATCAATACCATAAGCACCTTTTGATATATATATATTTGCTTCTTGTATCATATCATCAATATCTCCTTCTAAAATTGAAGGTCTTTCTGAAACTTGTCCTACAAATGGCATGTATTTAAGTTTGTTTTCTTTACAAAAATTATTAATAGAGTCATAAAAAACGGTTCCCATTAAAATATCTACACCACATTCTACCGCCATTTGAGCGCCGTTTAAGCCATTTTGTTCATCATATGCAATTACTTCTAAAAAAGTAGTTTTGCCCATACTCTTCATGTAGCTATATAGCCTTTTCATTTCTTCTAAAGGAATAGGTTCTTCCTTAAAACCCCAAAACTTTGCCTTTGAGTTTTTGCACTTTTCAAAAATATCATATGCATTAAGTACTGTTTTATCGTTGTGAGTAAGCATTACTATAAGATTTGGTATATTATTCATTATTTAATTCACACTCCGTTTTTTATTTAAAATCATAAATTGTATACAACAGGTCAGTTAATATAATTTTAATTTTAGTATATTTAAATTAAACTTCTATACTTCTAATTCTATTCCTCCGAGTCTGTTTTGTGCTTTCTTGTTTTTTTGATATATTTTTAATATAATTCTTTCTAAATGCCTTTTAATTCCTATTTTTTGTTTTTTGTAATAACCTATATATTTAACTAAAATACTTGGAATATTGGCTCTATTAGCTCCAAGTATATCTTTAAAAATTTGATCACCAATGTAAACAACCTTTTGTTTATCTATACCCATAATTTGTACAGCCTTTAAAAAGTTTTCTGGATTCGGTTTATTTGCATTATCAATATATTGAGTATTATTTATATTTTTTAAGAACTTTTCTATTCTCTTTACTCCATTATCTGATAATAAGAATGTTTTAAAACCAAGGTTTTGTATTTGCTTGAATAATCTATCTATTTCAGGAGTTGAGTCTGCGCCGTGAGATACAAGTGTATTATCAATATCAAAAATTAATCCTCTATAGCCTTTTTTATATAATTTTTTATAATCAATTGTAAATACACTTTCTACATATTCGTAAGGAAATAATTTTTTAAGCATATTTTCACCTAACCTAATTTATGATTTATTTCGACATAAAATATTATATATTTATTATTAAAATATGTCAATTTATATGCAAAGAAAAAATTAATTTTTCTTTTATTGAAATACTAGTAATAAAAATACAAGTTACAGTAAAACTATAACTTGTAAAAAATATTCTATTTAAATTTTTTTAAGTATAAGTCCATTTTTTCAATAAACTCTTCGTTATTTTTAGTTTGAGTCATTTGGCTAATAACTTGTTCTGTTACATCTGCAACTGGCATACTATTCATAGCTTTTCTTAAAGCAAATACTGTTTCTCTTTCTTGTTTTGTTAATAATAAATCTTCTCTTCTTGTTCCTGATTTATTTATATCAATAGCTGGGAAAATGCGTTTTTCAGACAATTTTCTGTCTAAATGTACTTCCATATTACCTGTGCCTTTAAATTCTTCAAAAATAACATCATCCATTCTACTTCCTGTATCAATTAATGCTGTTGCTAAGATTGTTAAACTTCCACCATGTTCAATATTTCTTGCTGCACCAAAGAATTTTTTTGGCTTATGTAATGCTGCAGGATCAATACCTCCAGATAAGGTTCTTCCTGATGAAGGAATAACTAAGTTATATGCTCTTGTAAGTCTTGTAATACTATCTAATAATATTACAACATCCTTTCCATGTTCTATTAACCTTTTTGCTCTTTCTAAAACCATTTCTGCTACTTTAACATGGTGCTCTGGTAATTCGTCAAATGTAGAATGAATTACCTGTCCTTTAATAGAACGTTTCATATCAGTAACTTCTTCCGGTCTTTCGTCTATTAATAGAACTATTAACTCTACCTCTGGGTTATTTGCGCTTATACTATTTGCAACTTTTTTTAATAAGGTTGTTTTACCTACTTTCGGTTGTGCTACTATCATTCCCCTTTGTCCTTTTCCAATTGGACACATTAGATCAATTATTCTTGTTGCATATTCATTTGAAGTTGTTTCTAGTTTTAATCTTTCGGTTGGATAAATTGGAGTTAATTCATCAAATCTTTTTCTTTTCATTGCTTTTTCAGGATGTTCTCCGTTTACTTCACCAACAAATATTAATGATGGGAATTTTTCACCTTCTCTAAATCTAGATATTCCTTTTACTATATCACCAGTGTCTAGCCTAAATCTTCTGATTTGAACCATAGAAATATATACATCTTTGTCACTTGATAAATAGTTATCTCCTCTCAAGAATCCATATCCATCTGGTAATATTTCTAAAATTCCTTCAACTATTGAATCTCCATCATTTGTTAATTTATAATCAACAATAGAATTACCGTTTTCATCATATTGTCTTTCTACTTTTATATTTTCTGAATCATTGTTATCTTTTATCTCATTATTATCATTTTTTACAATTTGTTTTAAAACTATAATTAATTCTTCTTTTTTTAATTTTGATATATTTTTTATATTATTCTGTTTTGCTAATTCTTTTAGTTCTGTTAGCGTCATTTCATTTAAATCTAACATATAAACCTCCTATAATATTTTTATAACTTTAATTTGGGATATTTAAGAATAAATCTAAAATAAATTTTCTTATTAAAGAAACTAACATATATATTATAACATATATTTCCATAAAATCAAAATTTTTATAAAAATCAAAAGAAATTGACATCCAAATAATCAGAAATTCAACTTTTTTTACGATATAAAATTATACTTTTCTATCGTAAGATATAATCAAAAAAGAATGTAAAAACAGTTACATTCCCTTATCTACATATACTCTCTCATTAGGATAATACATATCTAGTTTTTCTCTAGCGGTTTGCTCTATGAATTCTAATGAATTAACATCATCTTTCTTTTTAGCTAATTCTTCTTTTTTTTCTTTTTCACATTCTATTTTTTGAGATAATTCTTTAGCGTCTTGTGTATATTGGCTTAATGTAGTTTGTTGGCTAAATATAGTGAATATAAAATAGGCACTAAGAGCTAATATTATTAAATTTCTATATAATTTTTTATTCTTTTTCATCAGTTTTTCTCCAATTCAAATGTAAATATCCTTACGGACCTCATAATTATATATTTCTACATTTAATTTTAAAATCCTTCTTAATTTTTAATTTTATTGACATTTTTTGTATTAAATTTTGATAAATTTGTATATAATGATTTTATATTAATAAATGTAAAAGAAATTGGTTTAAATATAATTTTTTTGACCGTTTTTAATATAAATTTAATAGGAATATATATGTAGAATAATATTTTTTTTATAGTTTTCTTTAAAAAAAATATTATAGATACATTTAATTTTATAATATAAGAACTAAAAATCAGTATATAAAACAATATACCAATTGCAATAGCAAAAAACATATATAATCGAATTTCACCATTATTAAACTTAAATAAAGTAAATAAGATACTAAATCCAGTTAATATCCAAAATAAAAAATCCTCAATATATGTTGTTATATCATTAGTTTTAAAAGATTTTCTTAATATTCTAAAAAAATCAAAAAGTATGCCAATTATTATTCCATTTATAATAAAAACAAGAAATAATTGTGCCTGATTGTTTATCATTTACATTTTCTCCTTAAGTAATAAAATTAAAACAATTATCTAAATATTTTTCCTAAAAAACTACTTTTATTATCAGATGATTTGTTGTCACTATATGTTAAAGCAGATATATCTCCTTCTACAATTACTTCTGATGTATCTATACTTAATTTGTTTATACGCAAATTTTCACCTTTAACAGTTAAAAGTCCTAATTCTGTTTCTACAATAACAACTTGATCATCAAAACTTAAAACATCAATTACACCTGAAATACTCAATTTTTGTCTATTTTCTAAAATCAAGTTTTGGATTACTCCGGTATTAATTGTTTTTCTATCTTCTATAGTCATAATTTGTACCTCCTCATATTTTTTATATAATAGAAAAGTCATCCTTTCCTATTATATAAAAAGAGCTTTGCGCTATACGTTGCACAGAAATTTTCTTGGCGAAAATTTCGCGCGGGAACAAATTTACGGAACGAGTTAATTTTTAAAATTTGATGCTATTATAGATTAATAGTTTTAAATAACATACTATAAGTTTGTTGGTGTTCCGATTTGTTCCTTATTTATATATATTCAAAGTTTGTCTATTTTAGAACTTCTAAAATATGTAATTTTTAGATATTTTAAAGAGCATAACAATTATATAAATAATTCTATGCTCTAGTATTTTTTAATATTTATTATGATTTAAATATTTCATTATGAAATATATTTAAAATTTTATCTTCTATAATATTTTTAAATGTAATACTTATTTTTGATTCCGATACTTCAAAGTTTAGAATATCTAATTTTTCTGTATCAATTATATTTAAAATATTTTTTATTAAATAGATATTTCTACTAACTCCATTTCCAATAATAGATATTCTTGAAATTTCTTTTTTTACAATACTTTTTACGGAATTTTCTTCTATTTTATCAGATATTATAGAACCATTTTCATTATTAAAAGTGGACTCTGTTATTATAGGAATATTAAATTTATCCCCAATTTCTATACATCTATTATGAAGGACCTTTGCCCCTTCACTAGATACTTCTAGCATCTCATCATATGAAATATTAGAAAGTTTTTTTGCATCTTTTACTTTGTTTGGATCTGTTGTATATACACCATCAACATCAGAATAAATATAACATTTTTTTGCTTTGAGAGCTGCCGCAATTGCAACTGCTGTTGTATCCGAACCACCTCTCCCTAGTGTTGTTATATCTAATTTTTTATTTATTCCTTGAAATCCAGCTATAATAACAATTTTATTTTGATTTAATTCTTTTAAAATCCTATTTGTATTAATCCTTTCAATTATTGCATTTTGGTTTGTATTATTTGTATATATTCCAACTTGCCATCCAGTTAGTGATATTGCATTATACCCTAAAGAATTTAACAAAATAGCAAGTTTAGAGATTGATATTTGTTCACCGCAACTAAGTAAAACATCTAATTCTCTTTTAGATATGTTATCAGATAATTCATTTGCTTCTTCGATTAATCTATCAGTTGTTTTTCCTTGTGCTGATAAAACAACAACAACTTTATTATCTTTTTTATATTCATTAATTATTTTGTCAGCAACTATTTTTAATTTATTATTATCAGAAACAGAGCTTCCTCCAAATTTTAAAACTACAATTGTGTCCATTGTGGCCACCTCTTTAAAAAAATATATAGAGCTGATTATTTTAAAATCTGCTCTATATATTGTATTCATATATATAAATTTATGTTAAAATTCATAAAATATTATTATAATTTCATTTTAAGATAACTTTCTAGAAAATCATCTATTTCTCCATTCATTACTGCTTCTACATTACCTACTTCATAATTAGTTCTATGGTCTTTAACCATTGTGTAAGGACAAAAAACATAAGAACGAATTTGACTTCCCCATGCTATATCTTTTTGTTCTCCTTTTAGATCTTCTATTTTTTCTTTTTGTTCTTTTTCTTTTAAATCTAATAATTTTGATTTTAGCATACGCATAGCGGTTTCTCTATTTTGAATTTGAGAACGCTCAGATTGACATGCAACTACAGTATTTGTAGGAATATGTGTAATACGTACCGCTGAAGATGTTTTATTTATATGTTGTCCTCCTGCACCAGATGCTCTGTAAGTATCTACCCTTAAATCATCAGGATTAATTTCTATTTCAATATCATCTGTAATTTCAGGTAATACTTCAACTGAAGCAAATGATGTATGTCTTCTTCCTCCAGAATCAAAAGGAGATATTCTTACTAATCTATGTACCCCTTTTTCACACTTTATATATCCGTATGCATTGTCTCCTATTATTTCAAATGTAACACTTTTTAAGCCGGCCTCTTCTCCTTCAAGATAATCTAATTCTTTTACCTCGTAATTATTCTTATTTGCCCATCTTGAATACATTCTATATAACATTTCAGCCCAATCTTGTGATTCTGTTCCTCCTGCTCCTGGATGTATTGTTACAATTGCGTTGTTTGAATCATATTTACCAGATAATAGGGTTTGTAGTTGTAATTTTGCAAAGTTATTTTCTAATTTTTTAGTATTTTTTATTATTTCTTTGGCAACTTCTATATCAGATTCCATATTTGCTAATTCTGATAATTCTATTAAATCATTTATTTCTGTTTTAATTTTATTATACTCTGTGCATTTATATTTTAACTGTTTTATTCTTGATAAAACCTTTTTAGAATTTTTACTATCATTCCAAAAATTTTCACTCATCGTTTGTTCTTCTAATAAATTAAGCTCTTCATTTAATTTTAAAATGTCAAAGAGACTCACCTAAATCCTTTATTTTTTTATTAAGAAGTTCTAATTGTCTTGAATTTTCTTCTAATTCTATCACTTTAATCAACTCCCTTAAACTATTTTTTACTTTGTACTATGTTTATTATTAATTCTAAATATTAAAAATATTAATTTTAAACCTATAAAAAAGCATTAGCCCCCGTTCTTTTAATTAAATAGAAACGGGGGAGCTCTCTAGTACCAATTTTTTAAAGTCTTGCACGTATGGCAGTGGGGATGGGATACACCTGATGTGGGATACTAAACGCGCTACACAATGTGTAATTGGTCTTGACTTGAGCTTGCTATGTTACCTCCCACTGGTATTCACAACTCTATTTTACTACATTTTTAATATTATGTCAAATTCACCTTATTAAATCTGTATTATTTGAATAAGGAATATCTTCTTTTGTAAAGCTCCACGGATTGTTTGAAACTAAAATATTCCATAATTTTGAGTATGGTTCTACTTTAAATTCTTCATTTAATGATTCTAGATCTATTTTAGGTAAAACTGATAATGGATCTATTGTGTAATTAAGTCCTGTTTCATCTGTATTATTTTTTCTAATTTCTAAATGTAAGTGTGGTACTCTAGAACCTCCACTACAACCTGTTATTCCAATAATAGTTTCTTTTGTAACTTTGTCTCCTGGTTTTACAAAGTATTTTCTTAAATGTCCGTATACTACTCTTCTTCCATCATTATTTAAGACTTCTACTTTATTTCCATATCCATCATTAAAGGCATCAAATCCTTCGGTTGTTGTTCCATCAAATTCAGCAAGTAAAACTGTACCTTCTGAAATTGGATGAACCTCAGTTCCAACGTCTGCAGTTATGTCAAATCCTGAATGTTGTCTTTGTTTAAATAAAACATAATGGTTTTTTCTAATTCCATATTTATCATGTTCAGTCACCTTATATTTTGGTGTAATTGGCCAAATATAATCATTTTTTTTAGTCATTTTTATCACTTTCCTTTACTATCTACCATCTCCAGGTGGTGGAGGTGTTTTTGATATCAAATGTTTCAATTTATTCTTTAATTCTTCTATCTTCTTTGTTTTTCTTTCTACAGCATTAAAGTTACCTGTATATTTTCCTTTACTTATAATTTCTAAACTTTCTACTTGTTCTTCTTCATATCTTAATTGTTGTTTTATAATTTCTATTCTTTTTTCAGTAGGTACTATTTTATTGTTTGGATTATAATCATATAAAGTAATTATCTTATCTTCCATTTCGCTTATATAATCCATATATTCGTTTCTGTCTATTTTACAAATATGTACTTCCCTATTTCTCGAATTTCTTCTTTGAACATATAAACTATCATTTAATCCAAAGAATTCAGAAACATATTTAGATGATACGTTTTCTCTATGTAATGTTGAGCATAAGAATATCTCGTTATTTGAACTATTTTGAAAATGTTCATTTATATGTTTTTTTATACCTTCAAATACAACAATTCTTGCAAGTCCTGCTTGTCTTGAATTGGGATTTGTAATATAAGTATCAATTTCAAGAGAATTTGCTGTATTTGCATTATAATATTGGTTGAAATTACTTTTAGGTTCTTCAATAATTTTTAAAGGACCTTTATGTAGTATTTCGCTATATTCTCGGCTTGCTTGTGAACTAATTAATGTTTCATATTCTTGCATTGTATTTGATTTAATATTTACTTCTTTTCCAAATTCTTCTGAAATATCTTGTGCGGATAACCAATAGAATTTATCATATAATTCACTAATAGTAGTATCAGATTTTGATGCACTTCTTATATACTCTGACATATATGTATTCAAAGCTTCCCTTAGATCACTTTTTTCATGGAATTCATTTTCCTTATCAGATAATTCATTTTGTAGATATTTCATTATATTCCCATTATATTCTGGATGTTCTTGTAAAACTTTTGATTTTGCATATTCGTAAGCTCTCAATTTCACTTCGTATATTTTAAGCATATCTCTTTTATAATCAATTTCAGATGAGTATGAATTTTTAATATAATTTTTATACTCAGAACCATATTTAAAATATTTAGTTATATCATTATATGTGTATGGTAATTGATTTTGAGTTATATATGTTGCAGACAATATTTTACCTTTATCATTTAATGCAACCATTACTGTATTATCGTCTGACAATATATATTCTTCTATTCCTTCTCTTCCGGTTGTAAAAAATTGTCCTGTTCTTCCCTCTTCTTCCATCTTTTTAGCAACTAATTCTTCTAATTTTGCTATTTGGTCTATATATTTTTTATAATTATCTTTTGTGAGTTCTATACAATTTATTTTTCTCACTTTTGCCTCCATATTAGTTTAAAAATGTAGTATAATTATACTACATTTTTAGTATTATATCAATAATTTTTTATAAACCATCACATTAAGCTGGAGAATTTTAGTTACAATTCACAGCTGAAAATATAAAATAATAGGTTAGCGCAAGGAAGCAGATACATTTTTATTATAATAATTGCTTCCTTAATTCTTCAGGTGTCTTTTCTGATAATAAAACTGGTGGTATATCAAAAATAGTTTTGGCTCCATATTGTCCATTTCTATTCATTCTATAATTTGCTCTAGCTAATGCAATTAGAACTGATGCTGTAAATTCTGGATTAGAATCAAGTTTTAGTGAATATTCTATAATTTGTTTATTTCCTTCTCCTGTTTCTCCACTATGAATTACAAATCCCCCATGTGACATTTTACTATGTTTTTGTTTTAACTCTTCTTCGCTTATAAAATGAACTATTGTATTATAATCCGCAAAGTAGTTTGGCATAGTCTTAATTTCTTTTTCAATTTTTTCTTTATTAGCTCCTTCTTCAGCTGCTACAAAGCATTCTCTTAAATGTTTTTCGTTTGTTTGTAAATCTGGATTCTCTCCATTTCTAACTCTATCCATAGCTTTTTCAATTGGAATAGTATATTGAATTGCATTTTTTACACCTGAAATTCGTCTTATTGCATCAGAATGTCCTTGGCTTACACCTTTTCCCCAGAATGTATAAGTAAAACCATTTTTTAAAATTGAATCTGCATAAAGTCTCATTAAAGAAAACATACCTGGATCCCATCCACCTGATATTATTGAGGTCTTATTTCCAACTAATGCACTTTCATTAACAGTATTATAATATTCTGGTATTTTTGCATGTGTATCAAAACTATCTACTGTATTAAATGATTTTGCAATTTCTGGTACTTGATTTGGTAAATCTGTTGCAGATCCTCCACACATAATTACAACATCAATTTTATCTTTCCAATTGTTTATATCATTAATATTTATAATAGGTACAGAAGATTTTGTAACTAAAGATTCAGGATTTCTTCTTGTGAAAATTGCCACTAATTCCATATCTTTAGATTTAGGAATTTCACTTTCTATTCCTTTTCCTAAATTACCATATCCGCATATTGCAATTTTAATTTTATCCATAATATCTACCTCTTTTCATTATAATAGCATAATAATATTTTTATTATCTTATTATATTTTTATTAATAAAATGATTATATAATACTTTTGTTTTTTTATCATTTTTCTTAATCTTATTATTTAATTCTTTTAGAGCATCTAGATATTCTTGTTCCACAGGACTAATTGTTTTTACTTGATATTTTTTATATTCTGACTTTGCTTTTTCTATTGCTTTATCATGACTAATAGTTCCAGATTATCATATACTCTTTTAATCTTTCCGTTGCCCATTTTCTGAAATTTGTGGCAACTTTAGATTTTATTCTATACCTTAATGAGATTATCATATCTAAATTATAAAAAGGAATTTCCCTTGTAACATTTCTGTTTCCTTCTTTTTGAACCTGTCGGAAATTCTGACAGGTTGAATTTTTGTCTAACTCTTCTTCTGCATAAATGTTGTTTATATGTTCTATAATATTTGTTCTTGATGTACTAAATAATTCTGCCATTTGTTGTTGAGATAACCATACTGTTTCGTTTTCGATTTTTACATCTATTTTGGTTAAACCATCTTCCGTTTGATATATTATAATATCTCCACTATTGTCATTCATTGAGAACCTCCTTTTTATCCTTGCGAACATTTGTATTGTATCATATTTGTTCTCAGGATTCAACCTTTTTATACAAATTTCTTAAATTTTATAATTAACTCTAAAAATATGTAATTGTATTAATTTAAGTAAAAGCCATAAAACGAACTTAAACTAAAATCCATTTTTATCAAAAAAGACATTCATTCTTTCTCTAGTTTGCTCTGCACTTTCTCCATCAGATGTTCTAAATGTTCTATCTAATAATTGTTCTTGTGAAGGATCTCTTGTTTTTTTATCCTTCATAAATTCTCCTAATTCTTTTAAATTTCCTAGTTTTCTATCACTTAAGTTATTATCTAAATTAAAAATTAAATTATTTTCATATGCAATATATTTTGCTGTTGCCTTAGCTCTGGTATAACTACTTGACCATATAATATCTAAATTTTTCAATTCTTTATTTTCACTTAATTTTTTTGCTTGTTCTTCTCCTTCTACAGACAAGATTTCTTTTTCATTAATCATTTGAGAATCCTCATTTGTGTTTCTAATGCCATTTTCGTCAATAGTTACAGCATGTCTAACTAAATATATTATTGTATCTTTCACTTTCCTTCCACTTTGGCTATCTCAAATTTATATTGGTATACTTTACCACGTTTTCTTATATTTACCATTTTTTACCTCCATTCATTCATATTTTTACACACAAAAAAAGAAATGTCAACATATTTTCAATGTCTACATTCCTTTATTTCCAGTCAATTTTGTTCGCATATTTTTGCTGACAAAATGAACTGGTTTCATCAATTTTTGAGTTTATAAAATCTTCTGTAATTCAGCATTTAAGCATTCTTTCCGTGACAATTCTTATACTTTTTGCCCGAACCACATGTTCAGTTCTTTTCAGTATATATGTTATATATAGTATATATAGTATTATTAGTATTTCAAGCATTACGAGTTCTGGGAACTTTTAATACATATAGTATATATAGTATATATAGTACATATAGTATTATCAGTATTTATCTCCTGCGAACAATTTGTGAACATTGTTCGCAATATTTCATCTTACTATTGGTATAATAATATACTAATAAATCCTGGTTGTCAATAAATTAAGTTATCGTATATATAAATCTAATAAATAAAATTATTTTCATTTATATCTAAAATTAAATCATTGTATGTTTCAAATATTAATTTTAAATTTTTTTCTTTTTTATCATAAATGTATAGGTCAGATGGACAAATCCAGTTCGTATTCAAATATGCACTAACATAATAATTATTTTTTTCTGTGTGAATTATCTTAACCTCAAATAAATCATGTTTTAGATTTGCAATTTCATGTATTATATTTAATAATTCTGAATCTTGATTGCCTTTAAGGAAGTTATCGCAATTCTCTTGATTAATTTTATTTAGAACTTCGTTTCTATCACGATCTATGTATGATTCAAAGCAATTAGCAATAGAATATACTTTATTATTTGCTTCAACAAATTCATTGTTATCTATTTTTTTTGATTTTCCATATTTACTAACTTTGTAACATGAATCTTCTGTTTTTATAAGTATATAATTACTAAAATCATTTTTTTGTAAAATATAAACGATAATACTTCCAATGATTAAAATAGAAACTATTGTAGCTATACAAATAAACAATTGTTTTTTATTCATTTAATTATAAATCCTTTCATATTTTCTATATTTACTGATAGTCGTTTATAGTAAATTCAATATCAATGTCATATATCTTCATAACTTTAAAATAGTTTGAAAAAGCTGCTAAATTATATAAAGAACTTGATAATATACTTTTTGGTATGCTATTTGTATCATTATAATATTGAAATAGATTTTTAGCTTTTGAATAATCATATGTATCGTGAATTTTTATATCTAAATTCCATTTATCGTTTTCTTTTAATGCAGAGACTTTTAATTCAACTAAATGTAATGCAAAATATAAATCTTTATCATTAAAAGCCCAATCATACTCATGGTTTACATAGTCATTACTATTAAATTCAAAACTATCCTTATCCTTTCCTTTTTCTTCAACTATCTTTTTTACTATATTTTTGATTTTTGTTTAATGAATTAACCTTATTTATTCTCATAATATTTTTATATAATGTTTCTTCTCTAAGATTTACTTTTCTTGGCATCTGTAAATCTAAAAATGAATATATATTCCTTACACAACCATTTCCAAAAACATCATTTGAAACTTTTATATCTCTTTTACATAACAAACATTCATGCATATTTTATTCCTTCTTTCATATTAATTTGAATTTCTTTTATATAATAATTGCCTAAATGTCATTTAAGTTTTTTGTTTCTGTTACAAGTTCATCAAAGTCTGAAATATAATTTTTATCTTGCACTATTCTATATTTTTTATATTCATCTAATGCTAATTTATCTGCTATTTCTCTTTTTATTTTTCCATTATCTTTTAAAATATTATACTCATTTATTTTTAAGAATACCTCCAACTTATCTTTCCACTCTTGCATAGAAATAATCTTACCCAGTTTTACTTGTCTTTCTGCATAGTCAAGATACATTGAAACTAAGTTATTTAGTTCTGTAATTTCTTCTTGTGATAAATAATTTTTAGCTATTGTTACATCTGTTTCCAAAATCTTTCCATCTGGAGCATTCTTCCATGTTGTTAATCCCATATTTTTCTTTTTACTATCCACTCTATTATAAATTATCTCAGGTGCAGTCATACCTGTAATTGCAAAGTGTAACTTATTTTGGACATTTTTATAAAATTCTTGTGTTGTTTCACTATTCTTATCATAATCAAAACTACATTCTTTGTATATGTCAGTTATTTTTTGATAAAATCTTCTTTCACTTGCTCGAATTTCTTTTATCTTAATTAATAATTCATCAAAATAATCTTTTCCAAATTTTGGTCCGTTTTTTAGCATTTCACTATTAACAACAAAACCTTTTTTAATATATTCTTTTAATGTTTTTGTAGCCCATATTCTAAAATCAGTAGCTTCTTTTGAGTTTACTCTATATCCTACAGCTATAATTGCGTCTAAACTATAAAAATTAGTATTATATTTTTTTCCATCAGAAGCAGTTACTCTAATTTTTTGAGTAACTGAGTCTTGTTCTAATTCCTTTGTTTTAAAAATATTTTGTAAATGATATGTAATGTTATTTTCAGCTACATTAAATAATTTTGACATAGATTTTTGAGTTAACCAAAAATCCTCTTCATTATATAAAACTTCAACTGATATATTTTCGTTATTTTGACTTTGATATATGATTAAATCTTTTAAATTTTCTATCATATTCAATATAATCACCTCATATTTTTTTAACTTTATCCATATCAATACATTTATTATAAATAAAATAATAAATGTATTATGTTACGAACATTTGTATTGTATCATATTTATTTAAAATCTTCAATATTTTATACAAAATTTATCAAAATTTTAGTTTTATAATTTCATTTATTACTTCAGAATCTATAATTTTTTCTAACATATCATTTGCTTCTTTTTTTGTTTCATCTGAGCTTGATATATAATAGTTTTCAGTTGTTTCTATTTTACTATGTCCCAAAATATCTGCAACATCTCTAATTTCTGCTCCATTTCGTAGAATCTTAGTTGCATAACTTCCTCTCAAATCATAAAATCTACAATTCTTTATTCCAAGTTCATTATGTATTATTTTAAAAGGATATTTTATGATATCTGTTCCTACATATAATCCATTATTTTTTGTAAATACCATTTCTACACTTTTTAAATTTTTATATTTACCTTCAACAATTTTATATTCATTTATTTTTCCATACTCATTTTTAATAGGTTCTAGTTCATAAGACATTTGAGAGTCTTTTGTTACTCCACCATTTATATATTCTTCATAATCTTTCGTTCCAGCCATTAATGCTTCATTTTTAGTTTTAAATCCAGACTTACTAATATACTTACGTTTTCCTTCTACTTTGGCTATCTCAAATTGATATTGATATACTTTACCACGTTTTCTAATATTTACCATTTTTACCTCCATTCATTCCTATTTTTACACACAAAAAAAGAAATGTCAACATATTTTCAATGTCTACATTCCTTTATTTCCAGTCAATTTTGTTCGCATATTTTTGCTGACAAAACGAACTGATTTTATCAATTTTTAAGTTTATAAAATCGTCTGTAATTCAGTATTTAAGCATTCTTCCCGTGACAGTTCTTATACTTTTTACCCGAACCACATGTAGGGGAAAACTTTGTACTATTTGTATTATAAAATATTATTTGTATTATGTGTTTTTAGCACTGGGAAACTTTAGTATTATTTGTATTATTTGTGATTATTTGTACTAAAATTATTATATGCCGTCAACAAATGGTCAACTTTGTTGGCAATTTTTGAATTATATGTATTATATGTTATTACTACTTTTAATTCAAATGTGTATTTTAATATTTTATAGTTTTAATAATTTTTCTATTTACTGACAAATTGTAATTTTTTGTTCTCAATATCAAAATATTCTGAACAAATTTATTTTTACAATAACCTAAATATTTCATCTGATTTTTTTCTTATATTTAATATTGATTTACTATCAAAATACGTCTTTTTAGGATTTATTTGAACTATTTTAGCATTTTTATTT
>Ga0326511_10001843_pt1 | contig 17406 bp, 16 predicted proteins | sample 0_2496_0518_D_FD_203701 | JGI IMG/M metagenome (GOLD analysis project Ga0326511, IMG submission 203701) | Bovine rumen microbial communities from UC Davis, California, United States - 0_2496_0518 | ecosystem: Host-associated > Mammals > Digestive system > Stomach > Rumen | place: USA...
TATACACAGATGCAAACAAAAAATAATATCCCCAGTGGTTTGACTGAAATATCATCTTTAGCTTAATGCGCTCTCATCCCACGGTTAAAACCGTGGGCTTTCTCGCTCACTTATATTGTAAATTTAGAACTATGGTTAAAGGCTGTGGCAGAACCTCTGCCACAGCCCAAAAAAACAGCAGCCCGGTGAAGCAGTGAACTTAGAACCAGAACTTACAGGTCTTTATGGAGAATGTTAATCCTCACACCATACGGATCCTGCGATTTCCTTTGTCAGTTTGAGTTTTGCAAACTGATCGTCACTCTCGAGTTTATTGCCGATTTCGCATGAGGCAAATCCGCATTGCGGGGAGAGAAACAGACAGTCTTTGTCAACATACTGGCAGGCTTCTGCAATACGGTTTTTTATAAGAGTATGGTTTTCAAGTTCGGATTTTTTGGTAGTGATGAGACCTAACACGACTTTTTTGCCGCGAGGAATGTATTTTAAACATTCAAAGCCGCCGGAGCGTTCATCATCGAATTCAAGGTAGAAGACATCGACATTTTCTTTTTGAAAAAGAAATGGGGCGATTTTATCATAGGGGCCGGTGCAGGCATAGGTCGAATGATAATTACCGCGACAGACATGAGTGGCCAGGGTCAGATCCAAAGGACGCTTTGCAAAGGAGAGGTTATTGATGTTTAGATATTTATTCGCCTCATCCTCAAAGGATACCTGCCCGTTCTGGCGTTTCTTCCAGTATTCCTCATCTACAAACATGCCCCAGGTGCAGTCGTCAATCTGCAGGTTGCGGCAGCCGGCGTCATAAAGCTCTTTTATGACTGTACGATAGGCGCTGGCTATATCTTCAATGAGAACATTTTCATCAGGATAGAACCTGCGGGTGTTTTCCACATTATCGGCGCGATAGAGTTCTGCAAGTAACTGTGCCGGGGCTGGAATGGTCTGTTTGGCGACGGTATTGTTGTCTTCAAACTGTTTTATGAATTTAAAGTGGTCGATGAAAGGATGATTGTAGCCGTTAATTTTGCCGGTGATCTTAATGGAGCCAGGAGCGGTTTCTTCTCCTTTGAAGAAATAACCATGCGACAGTTTAGTTTCACTAATGCCGTTTAGTCCAAAGAAAAAATCTAGATGCCAGTAGGCTCTGCGGAATTCTCCATCAGTAATGACATGATATCCTAGTTTTTTGATGCGCTGGATATGTTTGACAATTTCGTTATTTTTACATAAAAACAATTCCGATGGAGAAATTTTCCCCGCCTTATAAAGCGCGCGTGCGTTTTTAATGGCGGCAGGTCTTAAAAAACTTCCAACATAATCATAACGAAAGGGAATATGTAAGGTCATTTGGGATCCTTAGGCTCGTAGCAGAAAAAAGTTATAACTCAATAAAACTGCGGTTGTTTTTATCATAATGCTTTTTTGGTTATCTGCCTAATACTCATATTTTATGGGTGATTATAGCTTTTTTCTATAAACGACCTGAAGTACAAAATGCGTAATTTAATAGGCTAATTTTTTCTAGAAAAAAAGAGTCTTAGGCTGAGGAGAGAAGATACAGCTCCAAAGCAGGCTTTTCCCATGTTTTTTTCTGCATATTATTAAGGATAGATGCCCGAGGGGCAAACTGACTTTTTATTTTTTATTTGAAGAGTGGCGCTTTTTTTGATATTTGTAACTAAGACTAGATGCACGTCCAGATTAAAAGTAAAATGTGGATGTGTAGTGACACATTTAGCATAGGCATGCTGCAAACTGACAAGGGTGATTAAGGTCTGAGTCTTCTGGCAGTGTTGGGTGTGGCTTTCGGCATTTCTTGTGACAATCCATAGGTAACCGGGGTATGAGTGAACAAAGTAGTCTTGATGAAGTTGTGGAAATGAGACTTTTGGGGGAACACCTGAGAGTCCGCTGTGAGGCTAAAAGCAAAAAGGAAGTAGAGGAGGCGATTTTAAAACTGCAAAATAAATCCGCCGCTATTCTCAGAGCCAATCCTTCCCTTACTCCACTGCAGGTGGCGCTGATGATTGCCCTTGAAAACGAACGCTATGAGGTTTTGTCAAAGGATGTTAATTCTCCTTTTTTAAAACAGGCTCAAAAAAAGATGCAGAAAAGCCTTTATCTAATAGAGAGGACACTTAAGGAAAATCATGGGTGAATATCATCTTTTTAAGGAACAGCGACGGAAATTAAGACAAATGATTTTGACCAAGCGTCGGGAAATTTCTGATGAAACGGCTTATGAATCAGGTCTTAGAATTGCAGAGTATCTTAAGGCGCACTCCTTCTTTGCCAAAAGGAGGGTAGTGGGTTCTTATCTTAGTACTAGAGGAGAGATTTCCACAGCTCCCATAAATGATTATCTCATGTCATATCATGATCTGGCGCTACCCTATATAGATGTACATATCAAGGGTCAGATGAATTTTTATGCCTATAAGATGGGGGATCCGCTTTATGAGAATCGGTTTCATATTCTCGAACCTGATAATAAAGCCGAGAACTATATTATGCCAGATGCCATCGATGCGATGCTGGTTCCCCTGGTAGCCTTTGATAAGAAAGGCAACCGCCTCGGTATGGGAGGAGGCTACTATGACCGAATTTTAAAGAAAGTATCGGTGCAGTGCCTTATTGTCGGGGTCGCCTATGATATGCAGTATCTTGACAAGATCCCCATTGAAGGCTGGGATATGCCCCTAGATGAGGTTATTACACCGACACGGCATTATATATTCAATAATGATACTCATGAACAATAAATGTGTCTTTATGCTAGAATGCTGAAGTTTGTCTCAATAATTAGAGTTTATAATTACGGTAAAGTGGTGTTGTGTAAATAAGGTTTATGGAAGAAAACAAGCAAGAGCAGCCTTTAGGTGCTGATACTGAAAAACTGCAGAAAATCCTGGCCAGAGCCGGACTTGGTTCAAGAAGATTGCTGGAAAGACTCATTGAAGAGGGCCGGATAAGCGTGAATGGTACCAAGGCACAGTTAGGGGATCGCTTTAATCCTCAGGAAATTGTCGTGCGCATTGACGGCAAGGTCGTGTATACCAAGGATGATTTTCATGATGAATGCCGAGTCCTGATGTACCATAAGCCGGAAGGTGAAGTGTCCACCTTAGATGATCCTGAAGACCGACCTACGGTTTTTGATCATCTGCCCAAGCCGGAACACGGCCGCTTTATCTACATCGGACGTCTTGATATCAACACGCAGGGACTTTTGCTGTTTACCACTGACGGTGCCCTTGCCAATGCTCTGATGCATCCTTCCTATGAGGTTGAAAGAGTGTATGCAGTACGCATCTATGGCGAGATGACCGATGAAATTCTAAGTACTTTAAAGACAGGTGTAACCTTAGAGGATGGACCGGCTCACTTTGAGAAGATCACCTACGAAGGAGGTGAAGGACGCAATGCCTGGTATCATGTGACCTTAAAGGAAGGCAAAAAAAGGGAAGTACGCCGCCTCTTTGAAGCGGTAGGACTGACGGTAAGCAGGCTTATCCGTATAAGTTACGCCGGTATCAAACTTGATCCCAAACTTAAAACAGGTGAATTTCGTGAACTGTCTTTTGATGAAATCAATACGCTGCGACGTGCTGTAGGTTTTAAAGAAATTGCACTTGTCCATAATTTTGAAAAAATTAAGCCGCAGCGCACCGCCTCCAAAAAATCGCCAAATCTTCCTGAGAAACAGGAAGGAATGCGTCCTGACAAGCTTTTGAAAAATACCGGCAGGGGCAGAAGATCTTCAAAGGAAGGGAGTGCTTCTGTTCAAGGCAAGGGTTTAAAAAAGGGCGGTCACTTTCTAGGAGACGGGTTTAAAAAAAGAGTCACTCCCCGCGGCGCAAGCAGGAATACCAAGTGATCAGGTAGGCCTCAGTAAAGTTTATTTTTTTGGTTTGAATAAGTTAGGAGAAGATAGTTTTATGCACCCCGACCCCACGGATTTGTATCACACAGTACTTGAGAATAAGGTTTGGCAGATTGCATCTGAGAGGTGTTCGTCACTTTATAAAGTGTCGCAGGAAGATACAGAAGGGGAGCGCTGATGGAACCAGTATCTGCTTCTATGGCCGCCTATGCGCTTCAGTTTGACTTTACCTGGATTTTAGATCCTACTGCCTGGGTCGGTCTTTTGACGCTGACAGTCATTCAGACGGTTTTGGGAATTGATAATCTTCTTTTTATCACGATCCTAAGTGCCAAACTGCCTCGCAGGGAGGCTCGTCTTGCCCGTTATATCGGTCTTGGAGGTGCTCTTGTCATCAGAATTGTTCTGATGCTCTCGGCTGCCTATATTGTGGCTATCTCCAAGCCGCTTTTCACCATTTACGGCTTTGAGTGCACCTCGCGCGATCTTATGATGCTCTTTGGCGGACTTTTCCTTATTTACAAGGGAACCCAGGAACTTCACGGCAAGCTTGAGGCTTCTCATTTTGATGAGACCCTGTCGGTGAATAAGGCTGTGGTACAGTCATTCTCGGTGGTGGTGTCGCAGATTGCCATACTTGATGTGCTGTTTTCGGCTGATGCCATTGTGACCGCCATTGGTATGACGAATCATGCCTATATCATGATTTTTGCGGTGACTTTTGCGACGGTGCTCCTCATCTGGGCCTCAAGTGCCATTTCAGAATTTGTAACTAAACATCCGACTTTGGTTATTCTCTGTCTGGGCTTTCTGATTTTGATTGCGTTTTCTTTGATTTTAGAGGCTTTTCATATCTATATCAGCAAGGGATACCTCTATTCGGCCATGGGCTTTTCGATCCTTATAGAATCCTTTAACCAGATTTCAAGAAAGAATCTTTTGCAGTTAAAGAACAATAATACCGCCCGTCAAACTGCCGCCCATCTGGTGTTGCGTCTGTTAGGTTCCAAGGCCTCGGTGATGCCGTCAATTCAGGAGGCCATTGTTTCTACCCCTGATGAGGAGATTTTTAACGCTCAGGAGCAGGAAATGGTGTCACGGGTTCTGCAGTTATCCTCTCTGCCGGTAAAGGCGGTGATGACCGCACGACCTGATCTTGAGATGCTCAAGATAGACGGCTCAACTACCTATGTCACCAAGAAGGTAACCACCTTCAGCAAGTCAAGACTTATTGCCTACACCAATGGCTTTAAGGATCAGCCGCTAGGCGTGGTATCACGGGCAAATATTCTCTCCTGCCTGCTGCAGGGTAAAACCAGTGTCTCCGATCTTAGAAAACAGGTGGTGGAACCCCTGCATCTGCCTGAAACCATCAGTATTCTAAGAGCCCTAGAACAGTTTCGGCTCAACAAGAAATATTTTGCCTTTATCTTCGATGAGTTTGGTGTTTTTGAAGGAGTGGTCACGCTGCATGACATTGTCGAGGAAGTGACGGGGCAGATGCCGCGCCGTACCGAGACTCCTGAAATTCTGAAGGTGGATGAGAATGACAACAGTTTTATGGTCGATGGCGATACCACCCTTTCGGATTTAGAACATGAGACCAAGCTGTATATTGCCCCCAACGAGTATTATCAGACCATCGCAGGCTATGTGCTTGACCGCCTGCAGCGTGTACCAAAGATTGGAGAATCATTAGAGGTATCGGGATGGATTTTGGAAGTAACGGATGCGGATGCAACATCCATCAAGGTGCTAAAACTCTACAAAAAAAATTAACAAAAGGAATTTTTAAGCAAATCATAAAGATAATTTTAGTTCTAAAAATACTTGTGTTAGAAGCACAGTTCTGCTAAAATTCTTATGCTTTTTAAGGGATTAAAACCTTGGAAAGTCTGTTCAAGTGTGAGCTTGGACCTAGGCTGTTACGGCTTAGATATAGTGGAACTTCGAAGATAGGACCCCTAGATAGCGGTCCTTTTTTTTGCGGTTTTTTTGAGGTATTCATGTCAGGAACCATAGAAGAAAAAATTACAGCAGTGGTCAAGCCACTTGTTGAATCCATGGATGTAAGTCTTTGGGGAGTAAGATTCAGACGCGGTCATGATCGGGCGGTACTGCAGATTTTTGTAGAGTCCGAGGACGGAGTGAGTGCAGATAAATGCGGAGAGCTTATGGATATGATTTCCCCTGCTCTTGATGTCGAGGATATTATTGCACAGGCTTATACTCTTGAAGTTTCTTCGCCGGGACTTGACAGAATTCTGTTTACACTTGAACAGGCTAAGGCTTATGTCACCAATACTGTGAGAGCAGAAATGCGTATTCCTACACAGGGAAGACACAGTGTGACTGGAGTTTTAGAGGAAGTCAGCGATGACGGTATTTTAAAGATTACGGACAGGGTACAGGGACTTATGGAAATATCCTTTCTGAATATCTCCACTGTACGTGTGGTGCCACAGTTTCCTGACAAGAGCAAGAAACCAGCCAAAGTGTCATCTTAAAGAGGGTTTTAAAAATGGGAAAAGAGATTATTGCCATTGCAGAGGCGCTCTCAAATGAGCGCGCCATTCCAAGAGAAAAGATTTTTGAAGCCTTGGAGACAGCCTTGGCTACCGCCACAAAGAAAAAATATCAGGTAGATATTCTGGTTAGAGTATCTATTGATCGTAAAGAAGGTTCCTATGATACCTTCAGACGCTGGGTGGTAGTTGATACTGAAGGACCTTTGGAGAAACCGGCTCAGGAAGTTTCTTTGAGTGCGGCCCGTCTTGAGCATAGCGACGTCAAGGCTGGTGATATTATAGAAGAGCAGATTGAATCCGTTGCTTTTGACAGAATTACGATTCAGACCGCCAAGCAGGTCTTGTCTCAGAAGGTGAAGGATGCGGAAAAAGAACAGATTTTTGCGGAACAGCGTAAACGCATCGGAAAAATTGTCAATGCTACCGTGAAAAAACAGAGCAGAGATACGATGGTCCTGGATTTGGGCAATAATGCCGAAGCCGTATTAAAGCGTGAGCAGTTAATTCCTCATGAGACCTATGGTCGTGGAGACCGTATCCGTGTGCTGATGCAGGATATCAAAAATGATTCCAACCGTGGACCGCAGATTATCTGCAGCCGTACCTCGCCAGAATTTTTAAAGGAACTCTTCAGAATCGAAGTACCAGAGATTGGAGAGGATGTGATTGAAATTATGGGGGCAGCCCGAGACCCAGGATCGCGTGCCAAAATTTCAGTACGTTCCCGTGACCGCCGTATCGATCCTCGCGGTGCCTGTATTGGCATGCGGGGCGCCCGTGTTACTGCTGTCTCCAACGAACTGTCAGGTGAAAAGATTGATGTGGTGCTCTATGATGAGAACCTCGCCCAGTATGTAACCAACACTATGGAACCTGCCGAAGTCTCAAGGATCATTATCGATGAGGAATCCCACTGTATTCAGATTGCTGTTGAAGAACAGAATCTGGCTTTGGCTATTGGCAAAAACGGGCAGAATGTGCGTTTGGCCTCCCAGCTTTTAGGCTGGGACCTTAAGGTCATGACCGAAAGTGAACTTGAGAACAGCATGCAGGAAGAAGTAGGCAAGGTCATACAGAACTTTGTAAGTGAGCTAAATGTTGATGATGAGTTTGCGCGTGCGCTTGCTGATGCCGGATTTACAACAGTTGAGGAAGTTGCCTATGTTGATCCGCAGGAGCTTTTGGAGATTGATGGCGTTGATGAGGATACTGCCGAGCAGTTGCAGAATATAGCCCGTGACTCGCTTGAGAAAACAGAAAGTGCTGAAAATGCTGAAGCCTTAAAGCAGTTAACCGCACTTAAGGGAATTGATAAAGAACTTGCCGAGAAACTTATCTTAAAGGGCATTAAGACAGGTGAAGATCTGGCAGAACAGGCTACCGACGATCTAGTCGATATTGAAGGACTTGATGCTAAAAAGGCCGGTGACATTATTATGGCCGCTCGTAATGAGTATTGGTTTAAGGATACTGAACAACAGTAAGGGAAGGGTTTTAGATGAGTGAAGAGAACCAGAGTAACGGCATTAAGCGTATGTCCTTGAAGAAATCTACTAGTTCTAGTACAGCAGTACAGGGTAATAAAAAAGTTCAAGTTGAAGTTCGTAAAAAGAAAATTTTAGTAGACCCCAAGGTCCGCAAGGCTCAGTTAGAGGCAGAGGAAAAAGCACGTGAAGAGGCAAGGAAGGCAGAGGCCTTAAGATTAGAGCAGGAAAAGGCGCAGAAGGAAGCCGAAGAACAGCGTAAGAAAGAGGAGAAGGAACAGGCCCAAAAAGAGGCGCTGGAAGCCAAGAAAGACAAGGCACAAAAAGAGGCGCTGGAAGCCAAGAAAGACAAGGCACAAAAAGAGGCGCTGGAAGCCAAGAAAGACAAGGCCGATGCGCTTAAGGTTGCTATCCCTACGGAAAAGGTCAAGGCTCCTGTAGTCAAAAAAACTGTTCCGCAAGTGCGTAAGGTCAAAGAAGAGGATGAGGCTACTGCAAAACTGCGTCAGGTTCAAGAAGAGCAGCGTCAGCGTAAATTAGAGGAAGAGGCTCGTCTTCAGGCAGAAGAGGCCCGTCGTCTTGCAGAGGAGAATGAAGAGCGCTGGGCTAAGGAAGATGCTGAGCGTCAGCGTGAAATTGACGATGATGACACCGGAACATCTCGCTATGTACGCGAGGCTGAGGCCCGTCAGGAACGTGAAGAGGAAAATCGCGGACGTCACCGTGACCGTCTTGCGGATCGTCGAGTCAGCAGCAAGCGTTTTGAAGAAGCAGAGCAGGTTTCTACACGTCGACAGAAGGCTCCTAAAGGCGGCAAGGGCGTGAAGGGCATGGCCAAGTTAAATCAGCAGCAGCATGGCTTTAACCGACCAGTGGCTCCGGTTAACCGTGATGTGGAGATTGGTGAGACTATTACGGTGGCTGATCTGGCTGCCAAAATGGCTGTCAAGGCTACTGAGGTTATTAAATGTCTCATGAAACTGGGTGAAATGGTAACCATCAATCAGGTGCTTGATCAGGCTACCGCTCAGGTTGTGGCTGAAGAAATGGGCCACAAAGTTATCCTGCGCAAGGAAAATGAGATTGAGGAACAGCTGCTCAAGGAACGTGGCGGTTCAGTGGCAGAGGCTACGATTCGTGCTCCTGTGGTTACGATTATGGGTCACGTTGATCATGGTAAGACTTCGCTTTTGGATTACATCAGAAAATCAAAGGTTGCAGTCGGTGAAGCGGGCGGTATTACCCAAAGAATTGGTGCTTATCATGTTGGTACACGAAACGAGGGTATTACCTTCCTCGATACTCCAGGTCATGCTGCCTTTACCGCTATGCGTGCCCGTGGTGCCCAGTGTACTGATATTGTGGTTTTGGTTGTGGCTGCCGATGATGGTGTGATGCCGCAGACTCTCGAGGCCATTCAGCATGCTCAGGCTGCCAAAGTGCCTATGATTGTTGCTATAAATAAGATGGATAAACCTGGTGCTGATCCGCAGCGCGTTATCAATGAGCTGATGCAGCATTCGGTCATTCCTGAGAGCATGGGTGGTGATACCCAGTTTGTCAAAGTATCTGCCAAAACTGGAATGGGTGTGGATGAACTTTTAGAGGCCATTACCCTCCAGGCTGAAGTTCTTGAATTAAAGGCAGTGCATGATGGCATGGCCGAAGGTGTAACCATTGAGTCACGTCTTGACAAGGGGCGTGGTCCAGTGGCTACAGTGCTGATTCGTACTGGAACCTTAAAGAAAGGCGATACCATTCTCTGCGGTCTGCAGTATGGACGTGTGCGTGCTATGCGCAATGAAAAAGGCCAGGAATTAGATAGTGCCGGTCCATCCATTCCGGTGGAGGTTTTCGGTCTGTCTGGTGTGCCTTCGGCAGGTGATGAAGTTACTGCCGTTTCTGATGAGAAGAAGGCCCGTGAAGTGGCACTCTTCCGCCAGGGCAAGTTCCGTGAGCTCAAGATTGCCAAACAGAAGAGCGCCCAGCTGGCCTCTATGTTCAAGGAGAACAATGCATCTGAACTTAAAGTGGTGCTTAAGGCTGATACTCAGGGTTCAGTTGAGGCTATTTCTGATGCTCTCCTAAAACTTGGCAATGATGAGGTGCAAGTCAAGATTATTGGTTCTGGTGTTGGTGGAATTACGGCTAATGATGCCACTTTGGCCGCTGCGGACGGTGCTGTAATCATTGGCTTTAACGTGCGTGCGGACGGTCCTGCCCGTCAGGTTATTGATGCTGAATCGGTTGATCTTCACTACTACAGTGTGATTTACGACCTTATCGATGATGTTAAAAAGGCGATGTCTGGTCTTCTTAAAAAAGAGATCAAGGAAAACTTTATCGGTTATGCCGAAGTGCGCGATATCTTCCGTCATCCAAAGTATGGTGCTATTGCCGGATGCATGGTGGTCGAAGGCGTGGTCAAACGTTCCGCTCCAATTCGTGTGCTGCGTGACAATACGGTTATTTTTGAAGGCGAACTTGATTCTCTGCGCCGTTTCAAGGACGATGTGAATGAAGTAAAACAGAATACCGAATGCGGTATTTGTGTTAAGAACTATCAGGATGTCCGTGTTGGTGACAGAATCGAGGTCTTTGAGAAGGTAGAAGTCGTACGTACTTTAGATTAGGAATACTATGCCAAAGAAAAGCTATGGTAGAAATGAGCGGGTAGGCGCCGAAATAGCGCGTGAGTTGGCGGATATCCTGCAGCATGAATTAAAAGATCCCAGGGTTAAACGTGCCACGATCACCGAGGTCAATGTTTCTCCGGATCTTAAGAATGCACGGGTTTACATTTCCTTTTTGACTGATAGCGAGGAGGAAATAAAACAGTCAATGCAGGGTCTTAAGAGTGCTCAGGGTTTTTTGCGTTCGCAGCTGGCATCAAGAATGAAGTTGCGTTATACCCCGGCTCTTGATTTACGCTATGATGCTTTGCAGACCGAGGCTATGAAACTTGATGCTCTCATCAAAAAGGGGCTTCGGACTGATGATTGAAAGCGGTTTCTTAGGTTTTAATCATACTTTCTTTAAATGAGTGCGGTTTTATCTGGTAAGTACTCAAAAATCACTCTAATTTGCGATAAAATGCTTTAAATCCCGTACGTTAGATCTGAAATATGAGTCAAGACAATGCGGGGTTTTGTTTTTTATAGGTATTTTGGGACATTCCTGTCATGCATCCCATGAGGGCGTAAAAAGACCATTTCTTCACTGTAAGACTTTTACTTTTGTACATAATCTGTGCTTCCATTATATCGCAGACCTGCAGGGTGGGACGGGGCCCTCAAGAACCTCTGTAACCATATTTATAATAGACAAAATTGGAGTAAACCTCACGTGAAGTCACAAATCTACAGAGAAAACAGAGAAATTTGTCTTAACGAGCGGTATTTTGTAGCTTTTGCAAGTGCAGATCAGTGATTCTGCTGCAAAGCACGGTAGCGGGTAATCACTTTTTTTACAAAGTTTTGTGTTTCTTCAAAAGGGGGGATGCCCTTATACTTATCGACATTGCCCATGCCTGCATTATAGGCGGCCAGAGCCAGTTCAAGATCACCGTTGTAGCGGTTTAGGAGCATGGCAAGATAGGATGAACCGGCCTGAATATTCTCGTTGGGGTCAAATGGATCTTTGACATTAAGTTCATTTTGGGTTGCCGGCATCAGCTGCATCAGTCCCTGGGCGCCTACCTTGGAGACGGCATCGACCACTGCCCCTGATTCTACTTCAATAACGGCTAGTACCAGTTCTGGCGCGATGAGATTATTGTAAGCGGCATTTTCCGCATAGGCCTGCCATTTTTTGAGTGCTCTGCTTATGCCTTTTTTACTGGTGGGGGCATAGGAGAGCATCACCATGTGATTGCGTCGCAAAAGGTAGGCATAGCGTGAAAGTTTCATGACATTAAGTGATTCGATTCGTCGCTCTACCTTAGGCGGATGATTGTATGGTACTGCCTCTATGGTGGTTTCTGTAACCTCTAAGGTGATTTCATCGTCAGCACATAAGGCACACTCTCCGAATAAAAAGGGAAGAGAAAGATAAATCAGGATAGTCTTTTTACTAGTTTTCATCCGTATCATCATCATAGTCGTCAGTATCTAACTGTTTCATGAGATAATTAACATCCATATCGATGAGATTGAGCATGATTCTGCAGATCTGAGGATCAAACTGAGTGCCAAGACCTTCTTTCAGCTGTTTTTTTACCATTTCCTGAGGCATCGTGTCATGATATGAGCGATGTGACGTCATGGCATCATAGGCATCGGCAACACAGATAATACGGGCTACAAAAGGGATTTCATCACCCTTTAGTTTTTGAGGATAGCCAGTTCCGTCGTAATGCTCATGATGATAATGCGCTCCTAAGCCTAAAAGCGGATTGGATTTCACTTTTTTTAAAATCTCATAACCGATTGTAGTGTGTTCTTTAATTCTTGCGTATTCCTCATCTGTGAGTTTGGTTGACTTGCGGATGATGGTGGCGGGAATGCCGATTTTCCCGATATCATGCAGTAAACCTGCATAATAGATATTGTTAAGTTCGTTCTCGTCGCTTATGCCACAGCATTTTGCCAAACATCGCGAATAAAAGGCGACACGTTCGGAGTGTCCCCTGGTATAAGGATCTTTTTTGTCTATAGTTTTGGCAAGGGCTTTGATGGTTTCACTTAAAATTTCATAGTTCTGCTTAAGACGTTTTTCGGCCAGCTCCTTGTGATGCTCTATTTCTTTGCGCATCTGTTTTTGCATGTTGGCATAGGATAACTGATGTTCTATACGTGCAGTAATTACTTTCTCGGAGAATGGTTTGTGGATAAAATCAGTGGCACCGTTGGAAAACGCCATGGTTTCATATTCTTCTTCCATTTGTGCGGTCATGACAATAACCGGCGTATCCGTATCTTGTTCACGAATTTTTCTTAAGACCTGGATCCCGTCCATGTTTGGCATTTCATAGTCTAAGAGCACCAGATCGACGTCTTGTGTTTCAAAAAGGGAAAGACCTTTTTCTCCTGAAAGCGCCGACAGACATAGAATAGCCCGTTCGTGATAGTTTAATATCATGCGCGTGACAGAATTGATGATGAACTGCGAATCATCAATGATGAGAACGGTAGTGGTTTCTTTGTTGCGATTCATAGTAATTAAATATGAGGTTTGTTAATGATCGCTAGGAGCAATTTTTACCATCAAATGGTTTTTTGAGTATATGTTCATCTTAAACACGATAAAAGAGCAGACTGCAAAACAAAAATTTGAAAATTGCGCCAAATTGAGGCATGAGAATCTTCACATTTCTATCATAACACAGTTAAAGGCAATTCATTATGCTACTTTGTCATCTTTTTGAAAAATTTAAGTGGGCTCCAATTTTAAGGAGCTTAAGGTATTTTTTTTGAAAAGTGGCGCTCATCAAGGTACAATAAACCATAATGAATATGGAGTGTCATGGTGACGGATTGTTTGACTCATGAGCGCATCAGTACGGCGGTGGTTATCTCAAAGGTGTATAAAAGACCTTTGGCTGATCCTATAAGACAGATTGTTGCGTATTTAAAAAAATTTGAAGTTAAAGCCTATGTGGATGCCAACACCAAGATCGGTTTTAATCTTAGCGACCTTCAAAGTATCAGTAAAAGAGATATGCGGGAGGTTGATCTTATCATTGTGGTAGGAGGGGATGGCTCGGTACTGGGCGTGGCGCGTACTCTTGTCGATCTGGGCGTACCGGTTCTCGGAATCAACAAAGGTCATTTAGGACTTCTCACGGATGTAAGTCCCCATAACCTCGAGGAAAAACTTGCCAAAATCATTTGCGGACATTACTTCCTAGAAGAACGTACCATGCTTGACGTTAAGGTCTATCGCAAGTCTGCCGATGGGCTTGGTGAGATGCTGGGGGCCTCGCTTGCTACCAATGAAACTGTCATTCACTCAGGTACCATTGCACATATGCTGATGCTCAAAGTGACTATCGGTCAGCATTATATGTATACCATTCGGGGAGATGGCATCATTGTAAATACGCCTACAGGTTCTACCGCTTATGCTTTATCTGCTGGCGGCTCTATCATTGAACCTAGACTTGATGTACTGTCAGTAGTTCCTATGTTTCCTCATTCTTTAAACTGTTCGCCCATTATTATTCCAGGCAAGAGTGAAGTTAAAATCGAGTTTGAAAGTCCTGATGACCTGACTGAACTTATAGCCATAAACTGTGATGGACAGGTGACCATGCGTGCTGATACGCGCTGTCAGGTTCAAATCTGCCAGCATGCTACACCTTTGAAACTTATTCATCCTGATGATTATGATTACTACAGCCTCTTAAGAAAGAAACTAGATTGGGGCAAGAGCCTCGTCTGATGGCTGTATGCTGGAGAAACCATGCTTGAAACACTTGTAGTCAAGGATTTTGCTTTAAGCCGAGATAATCGCCTTGAATTTCAAAAAGGTATGATTAGCATCACTGGTGAAACCGGTGCCGGTAAATCACTGACTGTGGATGCCTTATCGCTTCTTATGGGAGCCCGTGCGGATGCGAACATGATAAACAGTACGCGTGAGCGCGCTGAGGTAAGTGCACAGTTTTCCATTGATAACAATGAAAAAGTACGGGATTATCTCATAGCACACGAGCTCCTAAGCGATGACAATACAGTCACCATTCGTCGTGTTATTTTTAGGGATAACCGTTCAAAAGCCTATATTAACGATACTCCGTGCACCCTCACTGCACTAAAGGAGCTGGCTCCGCATCTTGTAGCCATACATGGACAGCATGCCTCATACAAGCTAATTGATGAGCGCGAGCAGCTGATGCTGCTTGATGCCTTTGCCAACTGTAAGGACGAGAAAAACGCTGTAAGTCTTGCTTATGATAAATACACTGCAGGTAGGAATCTATTGCAGTCTTTATCCAATGAACAGCAGGAGGGAGCAGCGCATTACAAAACTCTGCGTTATGAGGCCAATGCCCTAAATGAACTTGACTTAAAAGAGGGTGATTATGAAAAATTGAGTGCTGATTATGATGCGCTCCTGCATCAGACTCAGGCTCAGGATGCAGTGGCTTTGGCGCAGGGAGTGCTTGAGAATGATGAGCACAATATCATTGATATTTTAGGAGCACGCCTTTCCGACCTAAAGCGGATCAGTATCTATGCCAAGGATAGCATTGAACCTATTTTACAGAATTTTGAAAGTGCACTTTTACAGTTAGATGAGGCCCGTGAAGCGCTAGATGCACTGTCTTTGAAGGCAAATCCTCTGCTTGTGGAGGAAATCTCGCAAAAACTTTCTGCTATTCACGATATGTCAAGACGCCTAAAGGTAAATCCTCAGGAGCTGTATGTGCTTAAAAACCGTCTCAATGCTGATTTAGAGCATTTTCTTTCTTTAAAGGTGCAAATAGAAAAGCAAACCGAAGAAGTAAAAAAACTGCGCGAAGAATTTGAGCATAAGGCTGCTGCTCTTTCTGCCAAACGTTTTATGGCTGCCGCCAAAATGAGTGCGGAGGTTACCTCAAAAATCAAAGAACTCGCCATGCCGGATGGTGTTTTTGAGGTGCGCATTGTCAAGGATGAGACCGTAAAGCCGCGGCGTGAGGGACGTGACAATGTAACTTTTATGTTTAATGCCAATCTTGGTGAGGAACTAAAACCGCTTGGGGCTGTGGCCTCGGGAGGTGAACTTTCTCGACTGGCTCTGGCTATTGAGGTTTTAACCTGTGGCCATGAGGCTACTCCAACCCTGGTATTTGATGAGGTGGACAGCGGTATTTCCGGCCGCACCGCCTCGGCTGTAGGTGAAATGCTACGTACTCTAGGAGAGAGTGTGCAGGTTTTAACCGTTACTCACCTGCCGCAGGTGGCTGCCTGTGCTCATGAACATTTTCTTGTGCTAAAAGAAGATGATGGTTTAAACGTTCACTCCAAAGTGCATAAACTGGACCGAGATGGAAGAGTAAAGGAGCTGTGCCGTATGCTTGGCGGAAAAGTGATAACAGATGACACCTATGCCTTTGCATCTGATCTGCTAAGAGCAAGTGCTAAATTATAAGATTGAGTGAATTAAATGAACAGTAATAAGATTACCATAAAAACCGGAGAAGTTGCTGAGTTACGCTGGGCAGTTATTGAGGATGCCCATGATATTGCAGTTATGGAACTGGAGTCGGCAACGTATGAGAATCGTGAGGAGCCTATTGTCATAAGCGTGGAAGATTTCACGAGATACTGGCAGTGGCGACTGCATTCAAATGAATGCCCTACTGTGGTGGTACGGGGAGAGAAAATGCTGATGGGTTTTCTCTCTTTTGAAAAAAATATTAAAGATGGTTTTATTATGGCGTTATACATCAATCCGGTGTATATGCGTATGGGAGTAGGAACTATCCTCGTCGGTACAGCAGAAAATCTGGTACGCTCTCAGCACGGAAAAGGCCTGTATGTTGATGTTGAAATTCGTAATCTAAACGGTCTTAGTTTTTATAAAAAGTTAGGTTTTGTTGAAGATGGCATGGCATCCTACCATCTCATTAAGATGTACAAGGAGGTTAATGATGCTTAAAGTTGGTATTATCGGAATCGGCGGACGCATGGGACATGCGCTCTATGAGTGCGGTCAGGGCTTGTGCGATGTCAAGGTAGTATGCGGTGTTGACAAGAATACTGACAATCTGCCTTTAGGTTTTAACGAGGAGGTGGTGCCTAAGGTTACAGATTTATCTAAGACGCCTGATCTCTTCATTGATTTTTCAAGACCGGAATGCTCCAACGAGGTTTTGGCATATGCTCGGGAACATGGCGTAAAGATGGTGCTGGGTACTACTGGTTTTAGTGCTGAGGAGCTATCTAAAATTAGAGAGTATTCCCGCAGTATCCCCATTGTATTTGCCTCAAATTTCTCGGTGGGGGTCAATGTCCTTTTAGATCTGATTGAAAAGGCCTCCAGAATTATGGCTGATGCCGATCTCGAAATTATCGAGGCTCATCACCGCTATAAGGTGGATGCACCATCAGGTACCGCTCTTTCGATGGGAGAGGCTGCCGCACGAGGCCGTAATGTGTCCTTAAAGGATGTAATGGTTGCCGGTCGTTCTGGTAATACCGGTGAGCGCTCTTACGGCACCATCGGTTTTTCCTCCATCCGCGGCGGAGATATTGTTGGCGAGCACAAGGCTATGTTTTGTACCGAAGGTGAACGCGTAGAGCTAGGACATGTGGCCTCTTCACGTCAGACCTTTGCCAAGGGAGCTTTCCGTGCCGCTCTGTGGGTCAACGACAAAAAACCATGCCTATACAGTATGAAGCATGTTTTAGGCCTTTAAAAAAAAACCGGCCTTTGCCGGTTTTTTCTCCACGCTTTAGTTGCTTGACATACTCCCACGACTAAAGTCGTGGGATTCTTTAGATTAACGAGGCATCACCACAGTCTTATAGGAGGGATATAGCCTCGGTTTTCAAGATTTAACGTCTATAGGATTCCA
>Ga0326511_10001845_pt1 | contig 17395 bp, 20 predicted proteins | sample 0_2496_0518_D_FD_203701 | JGI IMG/M metagenome (GOLD analysis project Ga0326511, IMG submission 203701) | Bovine rumen microbial communities from UC Davis, California, United States - 0_2496_0518 | ecosystem: Host-associated > Mammals > Digestive system > Stomach > Rumen | place: USA...
CAATAGTCACCCTCCACACCTTTTGCCTGCGGGACGATATATTCCTGCTCCAGAGATGGCAGGAAAAAGGTATCATAGGTGTCCTCGCTCGCGCCGATCTCCGTGTCGGAAACCGTGTTCAGGACGGTGGTGACTTTGATCTTGCCGAGCACTGCCAGGAAATCAGCGTCAAAGCCCGCCATATACCCGTCGAGGCTGGCCAGCTGCTGAGGAGCCCGATCAAACGGATTCTGAGGCGTCCACCAAGCACCTTTTTCAGCGGCGCTGTTGTAATATTGCCGGTTAGCCGAATGCCCCCAGCGGTTGTACCCGTATGCCGCTCTCTGCAGGTTATTGATGCCGCTGGTGGAGTACTTGCTGTTTGTCAGTGTCGTCCCGAGGTCGGTGCCGCCGGTGCCCTCAGCAAGTGTAATATTCTTTTCGATGGGTGTGGTGTCCGCGGCACTGGCGAACGTGTGTACGCGCCAATTGGTCCATGCCTGGTCCGGTGCGCCCCAGTTATAGAACTCGTTGTTTCTACCCACCATGATCTGTCCGCCGGCCGGGACGGGTTCCGTGAGTGTGAACTCATACGAGGATCCAGCAACGCAGTGCGTGCCCCAGTTGTTTCCGATCGTGAAATGGTATGTCCCGGCAGGGAGTGCCGTGTCTGCCACATACAGTGCGTTGGCGGCGCTGAACTGTACAGCCTCCCCGGCGTAATGGCTCTGCAGCCACAGACCCGGAACCGTCTCCGAAGCTCCCTCTTTCAGCACCGGATCGAAGGAAACCACATCGAACGGCAGCTTGTGGACGGTGCCGTCCTTTTCCCAGTTCACCTCGATCTGGTCCCCGATCGAGAACCAGTCTTCCGCCACACCAGCCTGAACGATTTCCTGAATTTTCGCCCAGGTGAGATCAGACTTGTGATACTCGGTCAGGAAGCCGATGTCCGTTTTTGCTTTCTTTACATCGTTGGCCAGAGTGGTATAGTCCGATGGAATGCTGTCCAGCGTTTCCTCGCCCTTGTCCTCGATGGCCTTTACCTGGGCGGTGCCTGCGGCGTTCACGGCTTGCACCTGCGCGGTGCCGGCATCGTTTACGGCTTTGAGCTGCGTTGTCCCGGCAGTGTTTACCGCCTCGACCTGCTCCTGACCGGCTTCCTCGATATCTTCGATTGCTTTCTCGTAGACAATAGTACCCTCGACTTCGATCTTGCCGATCGTGATGACGCCGACCTGCACTTCTGCATTTGTTGTAGCCATATTAAGCACCTCCGATCGTGCGGATCACCCGGAAGATTCCCGGCTCCATGGGTGTGATTTTCTTATCACCGTCGATCAGCTCTTCTGTCTGGTCTATGGTCGCGTCGATGATATACCGGATGTCCCATTCGTAAGTCTTCGGTTCCCAGGTGGCGGTCACCTCGTCGAGCATCTCGATCACGGCCACGCCGTCAGCGTCCGGGACCACATTCTGGCGGAAGATAACTTCCTTGGTTTTGGGGTCCCGGATACCGAACACTGCTAGATCGTTGGCAGTAAATTCATGGTCCGTCGACTCCGGGATGATCGTCAGCGTGGCGGAGTCGCCCTGAGTCAGGCTGATCATTGTTCCATTTGTTGTTAACATATATTAACCCTCCGTTAATAAGCGGGCTGCGGCCATAGCCGCCTGAAGAAATTTATAATTCGTGCAAAGATCCGGGTGCCGTTGAGGCTCAGGCCGCTGAGAACTGTACCGTTGATCGTTACGCTCTGCAGCTGAGTGCCGTTGATTGAAACGGGAACAAGATCGTCCTGGGTGCCGCGGATGATTACGATACCACTCCCGCCTGCACCGCCAGACCCTCCGTGAGAATTCCCGTACAATGTTCCGTCGCCGCGGTACCAGGATCCACCGGAACCGCCACCACCACCACCGGACCCCGTGTTGGCCGAAGCCGCAGTACCGTCGCCGCCCTGCATGGAATACACTCCGCCGGATCCACCCTTGCCGCCGCCGGTAGTGCCACCGGAGCCGCCAGATCCTGGCTGGTAGCCATCATCGCCGAACTGGTATCCTCCACCACCACCGGAACCGCCGTTTGCACCGTACAGTGTGGAACCGTAAAAAGATTGCACGCCGTTGCTTCCTGCGCTTCCTGGCTGGCCGTAGTTGCCGCCGATGAATGCCGTGCCTGCTGCGCCGCCGGCCACGGAGACGGACACGCTGTTGCCCACGATGGAGGAAGCTCCGCCGGCGTTGTTGGCCGCGCCGCCGGTGCCAACGGTAACGGTGTACGAGGATCTCCCCCGGAGGCTGACGTTGACCTGCGTCCGTCTGGATCCACCAGAACCACCGCCGCCGCCTTTTACGCTGCACCCGTCTCCGTCGCAGTCCCGGCCGCCTCCGCCACCGCCACAAAGGAAAACGTCGACCGTTTTGTTGTACGTAAGTGTCAGCGTCCCGGAGCTCCTGAGGGTGAGGTACCAGTAATTCTCGTCAGACGAGGCCACACATGTGCCGGTGTACGTGTAGGATGGTATTTCCTTGGCCATACCATCACTCCTTATTTATCGTGTAGGATTTCTGCTGGACGGCCACCACCGGAGAGCTGCCGACCGTTACCAGATTCCCGGCGGCATCCCGCAGCTCGATGGCCAGAACGCCGTCATTGAGTGCCAGAGTGACGTAGTTGCCGTTTGTGAGCGACAAGGTGTAGTCACTGCCGAGGCCTTCGAGCTTCGTTTTTTCTGCGGTGGTGTAATCGTTCGTCGACAGGCCCTTGCCGGCAACCTTGTCCACCTTTCCGTCGATTTCCAGCTGCAGACGGCCAGCTGCGTCCTCGGAGAGCTGATCCTTCATGCTCTGGAACCAGGTATTAAAGGCGTCCGTGAACTGGCTGTAAAGCGTGTCAAATGACGGTGTTTCCACCGTAGTCATGACGATCCCGCAGAGGGTGCTATCCTGCCGGCAGTCTTCAATGTTCGCCTGGGCGATCCTCGTAGTACCTGCCGGCACGGTGATCCGCGCCAAGACAAGCTGATAAACACCGTTAGAGCGTACCGGCTCAACGGGCGCCGGGCTCGCCGATGCCGTGCCCTCCACCAATTTGATCGTGATATCGCGCTCGGTATCGTTGCGCTCTACCACCACACTATCGATCCTGGCGTATGTGCCGTGTGCCACACTCAAGGTGAGGCTTGTGGAATTTTCGAAAAACCGGACTTTTCCGTCAACGTTGCAGTAGCCCGCGCCGACGGAAACAACCATGGAGCTGCCGTCAGCGGTTACCGCCAGCTCGTTGGCAAAAACGCCGGTCGTGAAGAATTTTTTCAGCCAGTACTCAAAACTGTCTGAGGTATAAACTCGGTCGCCATTTTCCGAGCCATAAAAAAAGGCGTGATCCAATCCGCTTGGCATTAGTTATCACTCCAGTCAATGCTTTGTTTCAATGGTTCTCCCAGCGTCGGAACGATGTTAACACTGCCCCGCTCGTACACTTCCTGAATCTCCGTAATCCGGAGGTCCGCAGACAGTCCCCAGTCCTCTTTCTGCACTGTTACCACGTCCCCCAGATCATAGTCTTCTTTGTACCGGAAGTTCATGCCGGGGAGCGTTTCGCAATCGAAGGAAGACGAGACAATGGAATCTTTACTTTTTTCGATGCCCCGCTGGATCAGCAGCTGCTCGTATTCTTCGGCGCTCGTACCTTCCTCCTGCTGGACGTCGCGGGCGTCAATAAAGGTTTCCCGGCGCTCCAGCCCAGTGACATCTCCGTAAGAGGCATAGACGCGGTCCGCGCCCTCTCCCTGGCCGCCGATATAGAAGACGTTTTTGAGCTTCTGATCGTTGTCCCTGAAGGTGACATTATTGAGGTTGCAGTAGCTGTCGGAGAATACCACCCGGGGCCGATCCGCCTGGGAAAGGGAATGATCCACGCCCCGGTAAACTTCAAAAACGATCCGCTTGCCCGTGAAATCCGGACGGAAGCGGAAACCGAGGCCCGCGCACCGAGCGAGCTTGGTTTCATACTTAAGTAAATCTTTATAAGTAGCCTGGAATTTAACCGTGTCCGTAAATCCATGCAGCTCTCCCAGCTGAACAAGCGGGATCGGGTAGGCGTTGCTCAGGATCGTCCGCATTGCCACCTCTACAAGCCCCGAAAACTTGTAAGTGGGGCGGATAAGTCTCCGATCCATGTATGAGGAGAGGAAGCGACCTCTGATGGTCATTTTCCTCTCCCGATAGTCTTCCCGGATCTCCCGGTCCTCAATCACTGCGGCCTCGGTGGCACCCTTGAATGATACAAGGTTCCCGCGCTGGAAGAGCTGCAGGTTGTTGTCCGTAATGGGCGCCACGATCTGAGCTTCCCCGGGCGTGTCGTACCGTCTCGTCCAGATGATCGAGCTTGCATCGTCGACGATGCCCTGGAAATCAAGAGCAGGGGTGTAGATTCGCAAATCCATACCTACACCCCCAGATATTTATACCGGAAGGCGATGGAAACCATGATATAACTCTCGCCTTCCTCTGCGGAGTATCCGATCGAGTTCATTCCGCGCCGAAGCTGGATGAAGGTCGAATCCTCCGACATATAATAATTTACGTTGCTGGTCACGCCGTCCCGGACCAGGTACGCGTGCTTATTGCCGTCCTCGGTGGAAATCACCAGCTGATCCCCGGAGACCATCGTAAATGGTCGGGAGGAGCTTCCCAGAGTGATGTGCTCATTTTTCTGCACATGCTCGATCGTAGGATTTACCACCGTGCCGATCGCCGTCAGGGTGATGTTCATGCCGGTGCTTTCGGCTGCGCTGTTGTTTTGGATTGTCTTCAGACGCTCGTTGACGCGCTGCTCAAACTCGATCCCGGACGCCGGGATCTCGAAAGGGAACTCAAAAAGCGGCTCCCAGCCTGCCATCTCTATCAGGATATCGCCGGTATCCGTGAAAAACGGATCCGGGCATACCAGGCTGATAGTGGCAGGCCGAGCACTGGGAATCGACTCGACGAAAACGCTCTCGACATAGTAACTGATTTCCCGGAGAACACCGTTCTCCTCATAAATCAGGCGGCCCTTGGATGCAGGCTTAAAAACCGCATAGAGCAGCTCCCGGTTCTGCTGGTGGTTGCTCAGCGACTTATCCGCAATGGACAGCGTGATCTCGCGCTTGGTAACCACGGAGCCCTGATAGGCAGCTCCGTCGATGCTTGTGTTGTCGTTGGTATACAGGTTATTGCGGACCTCGTACAGGCCCTCTGCATCGGTCAGGACGAACGGGGAAAAGGTGTCCCCGAGGACGATGCTGACATTATCATCGTTAATGCATGTGATCCGCCTCATCGGTTACACCCCCATTCTGAGCACCATGTCCCGGGTGGCCATGCGTGTCTGCCTGGCTACCTCGTAAGGGGACAGGGCTGTAGGACTGTTGATTGTGATGTTCTGCGTGTACCCGCCGCCTCCAGCATTTCCGAGGCTTGCGGTCTGCCGGGCCATGGAGCCCATGATCTGATGCCCGTAATTACCCACCATGGTATCCGTCATCGCACCCATGGCACGCTCCACGAAATTGAGATTTTGCATGATACCTTCGGCTGCGCCTTCCGGTACGGCAACACCGACCGTGTCGCGCATTACCTTGGACGGGGAGTTGATGTCCAGATCCTTTTTAGCCGCCGACTGGATCGTGTTGGCCAGCTGATCAGCCGCCGACACGAGCACATCCATCTTGTTCAGCATGCCTTCCGCGATGCCTTCAGGAATGGCTTCACCGATGGCCACCCAGTCCAGATCAAAAGCGCCCTGGATAGTGCTGGCGATCGCGTTGGCCGTGGTCTGGATCAGCTGGGCTTTGGAGGCAATGCCTTTCTGAAAGTTGCCCATACTGTCCGCACCGAGCTTATTCCAGTTATAGCTGGAAATTGGGGAGGATAACGTGGTGACGATTGCCGCCGCCGTGACACCGATCGTTGCCACCATGGAGATCAGACCGGCGTTGAATTTAACCATCGTGTTAATGCCCAGCGTGGCCCAGTCGTGCATGTTGATGGTGCTATCGATACCAGTCACCAAAGTCTGCACGTTTGTGGCGATAATCGGGTTATATGCCACCATGCCGGCATTGAAACGGGCCATCATTCCGGTGCCCATCGCCAGCCAGTCGAACGTGGCGAACGTGGTGCTGATCAGCGTGTTGATGGCGCCGACCGTTGTGATGATCGCCGCAGTACCGGCGGCGATTGCCGTGTTAATAGCATTGATCAGGCCGCTGCCGAGGGCTGTGCCCTCCTCTACGGACAAAACCGCCTTAATGGCTCCCATGATGGATGTTGCCGCCTGGGTGCCTGCTTCAACAGCTGCGGGGGAGGCGTCCAGGATGCCCTGTGCAACTCCGCCCATGATGTCGTCACCGTTCTCCGATGCTGTCCCTTTATCTTTCTTGAACCATCCGGAAATTGTTTCCCAGATGGATCCGCCGATGCTGGCGAGGGTGTCAATAGCACCCTTGAGCCCGGAGGTGATGGTAGAACCAACCTCGGACCATGGAATCTGGCTGATTGCCGTTTTCGCGGCCTCGAAGCCTGCAGAGAGGAAAGAGCCGGTGGCATCCGCAAAGTCTCCGATGGAAGTCTTCAGTTCGCTTCCAATGTCCGGCCACACAATAGCTTCGATCGTCGTCTTGGCTGCGGTGAATCCTGCAGAAATAAACTTGCCAGCCGCATCGGCGAAGGTGCCGACTGCGGTCTTTAGCTTCCCACCGATATCGGGCCAGGTAATGCCGTCAATGTTAAGCTTTTCAGCGTTGAAAATGTTGAAAAGCCAGCCTTTTTTCCCGGTAAGAGCCGTTTCGGAGTCCGTTGCGGCCTTCGCACCAGCTGCGGACCAATCGAGTTTTTCGGCGTTGTTTTTTTCACCCGTGAACAGGTTTACGATCCAGTTTACCTTTTCCGCGAAATAGTTTACAACGCCGTCATAAATGGCTTTTCCTACCGCGCCCCAGTCAATTGTGGAGATGGCGGTCAGACCTTCCCGGAACAAGCTGGCCAGCCAGTCTCCACCGGCTGTCAAGATAGTTTTGATCCCGGTTAGGATAGCCGTACCGATTTCGGCCCATGGAATGGTTTTAACTGCACCGACCGCAAGCTCAAAAAGGCCTTTTAGCCATGCGCCCTGCACATCCAGCCAAGCTTTTACACCCTCTAGGATTTTCAGACCTACAGTGCTCCAGGAAATGCCTTCGGCTGCAGTTTTGCCGCTTGTGAACAGATTTTTGAGCCATTCACCGCCAGCAGTGAGAATCGTGCCGATGCCGGTTACAATGGCAGATCCGATCTCGCTCCACGGAATAGCCTCAATCAGAGCTTTCTCACCTTTGAACAGAGAAGTTAACCACTCCCCGCCGGTCACGAGAATCGTTTTTATGCCGGTGATGATGGCGGTACCGATCTGGCTCCACGGTATGGCATTTACTGCGTTAAGTCCTTCCTGGAACAGGGAAGCCAGCCACTCACCGCCAGCCGTAAGAATCGTTTTTAGTCCATTAAGAATCGTCGTGCCGATTGCGCTCCATGGCAGGCTAACCACTGCGGCTGCCGCCTCTGTGAAGATGGACCGCAGCCAGGCACCGCCCGCGGTAAGGATCGTTTTGATCCCGTTCAGGATCATGGTTCCCACTGCCGACCATTCGACCGTGCCGATCGCGGTTTTGGCGGTATCGAACAGTGATACGGCCCACGCGCCCAGCACGTCAATGCCGGTGTGGATGCCGTCGAGGATTGCCGTTCCTACAGCGCCCCAGTCGATCCCTGAGATCAACTCAAGGGCCGAGCTGAACAGATCAGCCAGCCACGTGCCGAGAACCGCCAGAGCGCCCGTGATACCGTTAAAGATCGTACTGCCGACACTGGCCCAATCGATATTTTTGATGTAGCTGCCTATATCAGAAAAGACCTTGGTGAGGCCTTTCATGGCCTCGGGCAATGCGTCGAAGAACCCCACCACCAGGTTCCCCACCATTGGAAACAGGTTACCCGTAAGGAACGTGGAAGTGGACTCTGCCAGAGCGTTAAGCGCCGGGCCTACGTCCATACCCAGGGTGATGTACGCCAGCAGGTTTTTCGCTGCGGCCTTCATCGCCGCGAAAGATCCGGAGAAAGTAGACTCCGCCTCTTTGGCCGTTGTTCCGGTGATGCCGAGCTCCGTCTGGATGGCATGGATGGCCTCGTATACGTCAGCGAGGTTATTGAGGTTATATTTCTTTCCTGTGAGTTTTTCAGCGTCTTTCAGAAGACGCTTCATCTCGGTTTTTGTTCCACCATAGCCCAGCTTGAGGTTATCTAACCAATTTCTACCCCTCGTTTCCGAGTATTTAAAAAGGACCTGCGTTTCTGCAAGCCCTCAAGGGTTTAGACTATATCTTTAACTATTTCAAATTGCCATCCCTTCATTTTCCCTTTTACAAATACCCTTCCGTATCCGATTCGAGATTTATGAAGTTCGAAGTATGCCGCCACTTCATCTCTTGAATTAAAGATGATTTTTTGATTTCCATTAGTTGCTAAGATTTTTTTCTTCCGGTTCTCAATTCTCGTTTTATAACCGAAAGAAAAGCAATTATCTGAAACTGACACCCAGCGAAGATTCTTAACTTGATTATCACTTTTATCTCCATTTATGTGGTCAACTTGCGGAAGCCCTTCAGGGTTTGGAATAAACGCAGTTGCCACAATTCTGTGGACATAAAGCGGAACGGTTTTCCGTCCAAGCATTACCTGATAATAACCTGCCGTTCCTTTGTGAAGTTTTAAGATCCTCCCGGTTTTGTCGTTTCTTACATTGCCGTCATTGCTAACGGAATAATTCGGCTTACCTTCAATTTTTTTCCATTCTTGCATGTTTATGTCCTCCTACGATAATCTATTCTATCATATTTCAGACATAAGCGCAACTTGTAATACTAGACATTAGAAATAGTCAGAGCGCGCTTCCGGTGTCGTACCAATAGACACCGTACTCGGTGACGAACCGATAGTCGTTACACCTTCCTATTTTTGTAGGTTTGGCACGGGATTGCCATGCGGTTATTACCGTTTAGGGTTCCCCGTTAGCAAAGCATTTGCTTCACACCGCTGGTAGCGTTCACGCTCGCTCGTTGCATAGTCGCCTATGCAACGGACATTAGATTGTTTATCGTGTAATTCTGTTTGGCAAAGCCCTGGTACGCGTGCTGGATGTCCTCCATGCTGGTGCCCATTTTATTGGCGTTGTCGGCCATGTCGATCACGGCCATGTCCGCCACCCGGGCGGCATCTTCCTCGCTCTTGGTGGACCGCTTCAACGCCGCCGCGAACGAGGTAATCTGAGTCATGTATTCATTGGTGCTCAGGCCGGCCGTTTTCCAGGCGATCTGGGCGTTTTTCGTGGCCAATGACTCCGCCCGGGTGAGGGCGTTGTACTCGTCCACCACATCAGCCACGGCTTTGCCCTGTTTGGCGGCGTATTCCTCGATCGAGTCGCCGCCGGCGCCGAAGAGCGTCTCAATGCCGCCGATGGCCTGCTGCAGAGCGCCGCCCTCAGTGAGGGCCATCTGCACCATTTTGCTGATCCCGGCAGCTGCCAGGCCAGCCTTGATGGCTTTCACCATCTTTCCGGCGATACTTGTACCAGCCTTGAGGCCGGCACTGTCCGCCTCACCGGACAGAACATTCGAGATCGATCCCGCGATGCCCTTGGCGGATGGAATGATTTGGACGTACGCCTGTGCAAGTTCAGTTGCCATCTCATTCCCCCTTTTTGAAGAATTCGTTTCTTGCTTTTTCAAACTCTTCGGCAGTGGCAAATGATTCTACGGTATCCCCCGGTTCTTTGAATAGAATCTGTAGAATCGACTGCGGACGGTTGCTCCCTAACTGTGAATCTTTGGTTTGGAGCCATGTCAGCAGTGCCAGGTGGTCCACTGCCATGGCCATCATATACGTCTGGAAGCTGTGCCTCATGCCGCTGATTTTGAGCTTGATTCTGGAATCATCCCTTAAACCGGCACAAAGCGCCGCCAGTGTCTTCACCGGCAGCGCTTTGAGATCGTATACGTGATAAGTTTCCGCAAGATCGCACAGCACGGCACCTTCGTCCATGGCCAGCATACCGGAGAGCGTTATCAGTTTTTTCCTGCGTCCCCCAGTTTATTAAAGATTTCCTGGATACATTCGGCGAATGCCTTGGAAGGCACCCGCCCCTTTTCGGTCCGCAGGCTGTCATATACCAGTTTTTTCTGTTTCTTTCCGAGGATTTTATCGGAAAGAGTGGCGATGGCGGTGGGATCCTCCTCTTTATCGATTGCGATCAGGAGATCCAGCACCTCCATATCGTCCAGCCATTCCTCATCAATTGTCAGGTCGAGACCAGAGTCGAGAGTGATCTTTTTCATGTGTCCTCCTTATTTTGCGATGATGTACTCGTAATGAGTGTTGCCTTCGGCGTCCGGTGCGGCAGTGATGGTCATATCATAACCAACCGCATCCGTGTCGGTGTAGGTGATGTCGCCGCGCTCGGTAAGTTTGCCGTGAGGGATCACGATCCGGTGCAGAGCGCCATGGAGAATGGTGTCGATAACATACACGCTCTCACCCTGCTCCGCGCTGTTGGCCTTGATGGTGATACCGTTCGTCAGATCGCCCGTGACGTTTGCATCGCCGTAGACGGCTTTCAAAGCGTCAACGCGGAGAACCTCGATCAGTTTAAACTGGAAAGTGTCCGCGGAGCTTTCCTGGTAGACGTTAACTACGTCGCCGCCCCATGCCCGGATCTCACCGGTTTCCATAGAGTTGCTATTCGTCACGCCGTCCTCGGAAACATAGCCCAGGTTTAGAAAGGTATCAGCCAGAGCCGTCTCGGCATCCACCGGGAGAGTGGTGCCAGCGGGAGCGCGGAAAACCGCGCCGCCTACCTTGGGCTTGCCGGTGGCAACGTTCTGGGCGTTGTTTGCAATAACTGCCATATCCTTGTCCTCCTGAAATTAATAATTGACCAGGTCGAAAACGGCCTGGTAGCGGTATTTCTTTTCACTGGTATCCGTATACTCGTAGGAGCTGTTTAATTTGCAGCTGCTGATCTCGTCCAGCAGAATGATATCAAGCATTGCCTGGATGACTTCTTCATTCAGTTCAGCGGCATCGAACATCGAATCGGCATAGGACTGGATCGCAACTATGGCGTGCCAAAGGTGTTCGGAAATGCCGCCGCCGGTTTTCTGGACAATCGCATATTTTTCCGGTTTGTTTTCCGGTTTTTCCATGTACACGGGCACATCCAGCTTGTTAGCGAGATAGTTCCTGATGCATTCCTCGATGATCATAACATGCTCCTCAGCAATGTGTTGTTTTTAAGATTGTCGTTGGTGGTCTCCTCCGACGTGGTGACGATGGAGGCGTTCACGCGGTTGTGGCCTACGTAAGTAGTCACTTCATAGCCGTCTTTGCCTGCTCTGCCGGCGATCCCTTCCGCCAGCTCCTGGCAGATACCGAGCATCTCGGAAGACCGGAGCAGCTGCTCCCGCACCGCCTCGCGGTTAAGCACTACACGGACGTTAGCCATAGCGTTCCACCGTGACCTTCCGGTTCCATTGCAACGGGATCAGATGCTCGATTCCGATCTTCGAAAAGCCGACCGTTTTCCACTTGGCTCCGAAAAACTCCACCGTTCTGTCGTCCCAGACATGCGTGTCCCCTTTTGGGATCCCCAGCATGTACAGGTCGCGCTTGCCGGCCATACTTACGTCGGTGACGATGTCCTCGCCGGCGCTGGAGATGGGTGCCACGAGGACGTTTTCCACCTCCACCGGGATCTCCTCAAAAATCTCATGGTTGAAGCGATCCACGCCGGCCGGGACTTTATCATAGAGGATCACTGCAATCCCTCTCATAAGGCATGTACGCTCCTATCTGCTGACGTTTGAGGCCGAGCCGTGCAAGCTCGGACCGCTTAATAAAAAGACCACCGCCGGGGACCAGGAAGGTCCCCGACTGGGAATACCCGAAGCCGGACTCGGAAAACTGCGTCATCGGCTGCTGGTCGGTGGCGGTCATCAACGTACGCGCAACCACGTCCACCGACACCGACTTGGCGACCTCGGCGAGATCCTCGTCCTCGTCCACCATTGTCCGCAGGTCCTTGCCCACTTTTTTAGCCTCAAGGCATAGGCTGGAGGTAACGATCGGCAGCAGCGCCTCCGCCCTGGACTGCTCCTCTGCCGTCATCGTCCTCCACAGGGTGTTAATGTCCGACACGGTTGCAAAAGTGCTGCTCATGCCGTGATCACTCCTTTTTCGCGGGCTTCTTTCTGGGCGCGGGCTTCTTCGATGGTGCTTTGGGTTCCGGATCGGGTGCTTTAACCTCCGGAGCCTTGGCGGTAACCGGTTCCCAGTCACCGCCTGCTTCGGAAAGGATATCAATCACACGCCCGGTCCGCTTGTTCCTGTAGATCACTGTGCCTGAATGAGGGCGAAGGCATCAGGATCGAGGATGCCGAAACCGATATAGGCCTCAGTCCTCAGGCAGATCTCATTGTACCGCTTCAGGTCGCGGCCCTGGCCATCCGGATCACCGTACTCAATGATCTCGAGCGGGATGTCCTTGGCATAGCCCCACTTGAAACAATCGCGGAAGTTGCCGATGATGGCGTGGTCCGTCTTGGCGGTGGTGTTCGCAGTGGTGTCCTTCAGCGGCACGGTGTTATTGATGTCAACGCCGAAACCGGCAAAACCAGACGGGATCTGACCGAAGCGGAATTCCGGATACTGTACAACGCCGTTAACCTTAACCTTGGCCATGGCCGCGCCAAATGCGGGAGACAGGGCCATGCCGGTAGCCTGGCAGTCAGCAGCCAGCAGCATCGCAATAGCCGCGTCGATGTTGTCGTCCGGGGTGGTAGATGCATAAGTCACCTTATTGGTGATCTTGCTGTCGAAGTCCGCACCGGTCAGTGCGCTGGCGGGCGTCATGGTGCGGGGGTTCAGACCGTGCATTGCGGCGATATCCAGGGCACGGGCGATTTTTTTGCCGAAGCCATCAGCAAAGGTCTGCAGATAGGCCATCTGCACTTCCTCGGCGGCGTTCATGAATTCATCGGACAGCCGGTGCTGATAGATGAACTTGTGCGGGGTAACAACCACCGGCTCAGTTTTGGCATCGCCGGCGGGCTTGGCCTCGCCCTCACCCACGAGGCTGGCCTCGTTATCCATCGTGAAAACGAAGGTTTTAAAGCCATTGAAAGGCATCGGTGTGGCGCCGCAGAGCTTGGCCAGGGAAGAGTGGCCAGCGACCTTGGAATAGAGGTCCGTTACCAGCTGCTCAGGGAAAAGGGTGCTTTTTCTGGTAATCAAAGAATCAGGCATTGTTAATCTCCTTTCAGAGCGGACAGCATGCTTTTAAGTGCTGCCGACTTGTCATTCTTGTCCACGCCGCTCCGGTCCGGGTTGAAATCCGGATCCGCGCCGCGGGACTGCTTACCGATATATTTTTTCATCGCCTCCGCGTCTTCGCGGATAGCCTTCTCATCATCGCCACGCAGGCGTTCCGCCATTTCGTATGGCAGGCCAATCTCATGGGCAATCCGTTTCTTTACCGAGTCGGTCTCGTAACCCTTGATCTTGGCTTTATTTTCGTTGATTTCTTTCTGCAGGTTGGCGATGGTTGTGGCCTGCTCGTCAGCCTTGGTCGCCTTCGCCGTCAATTCGGAGATCTGAGTCTCGTACTTCTTTGCCTCTCGCTCGAGGCGCTCTTTCAGGACTTTGTCCAGTTCTTCCTGCGTGTTGATAGGTGTAAACATGATTAAATTCTCCTCCCCACTTTACCCGGTGGTATCGGTAAATATGCTGAATAGATCAGCAGTGAATCTTTTGCCTTGTACCCTCGTCTTTGGCCGATCCGCAGGCCCACTGTGCCAGAATAACGCTGTCCAGCAGAGCCACATCGATACTATCGTTGATGCTCCGGAAGCCATAGCCTCCGTTTGAGCCAATCGCTCGTTTCTCAACGTTGCAAACGCTGTCCACCATGGACGGCTGCGCCATATGAACAAGCCGTTTCTGCGACAACGCCTGGACAAATGCTCCGTTTGCCTCAATGATGTCCTTGACAGCGGGAAATGTTGGGGCTTTAATCCCCGCGTCGTGCATTGCGTTGGCCAGCAGCTGCTTGCCTGAGTCACCATCCACGATCACTTTACGAGGATTGGTGCTGTGTATGAACGCTACTATCCAATCAAGCCCGGCCTTCACCGGCCGGTCGTCAATGCCCTCCACAAAAATCCGATCGTCCTGTGTCTTCACAGCGATCGACACCGCCGCGTTAGGAAGTTGTTTGGAAAACTTAATGCCGACGAACAGCTTCCCCTTGAGACTTGGGAGTTTGTCACATTTCAATTCGAGCCATTCCGCCTCCGAAATTTCGGACTTAAGGTTGTACCTCACCCAGTAACCGAGTCTCTGGATGTTAAAATCCAGATCATCCCCGGTGATCTCCGCTTTGATAGCTCTCTCCGTCAGCCGGTAGCCCAGCGACGGGTTCGTTTCGTACCACCACTCTGAATCGTACGGATCGTGCTGGTGCTCAACGGACCACTCGGCCCACCCGGTGTCCTGCAGCTCTCTCCTGAACAGCATCTCCCGGAGCTTGGCGAAAACCGTGCCGGCACTGACTGCCGTGGGCGGCGTTCCGGTTAGGATGATCTGCGGGTTAAGCGATGCGGATACCAGGTATTTGAACGAGCTGTCCTGGTTGTCGGTGTATTCCTGAGCTTCGTCGATGATCATGAGGTCGTAGCCCTCACCGAGGCCGCCGCTGTCCGTTCGGGTGCGGAAGTTAATGCGGCCCTTGCCGCCCACGATGCGGATCGTCTCATTGCCTGAGGCTGCCGTTGATTTGTATTCAATGCCGGCATCGTCCAGCAGGTCTTTAAGGCGCTCCCATGCGGAGTGACTGGTGGTGGCCCGGTGCGCGGTATGCAGGATCTTCTGGTCATTCACCAGCCCCCACATCTCACGCATCGCAATAACCTCGTTTTTGCCGTTTCGGCGGGGTACGACGATTGCAAACCGGGAATGTACAAAAAGGCCATCCTGATTGGTGGCCAGAATATCCATAAGGAGCAGCTTCTGCCAATCATAGGCCTCGTTACCTGTTGAGTTATAAAGATCGATGGCGTCTTGGCCAAAGGTCTGGGTATAAGGCAACACCACGGACTGGGTAGGAGTCTGACGGCCTTTTCTTAATTCCGCCATGTGCTCCCTCCGTCCAAGTTACTATTTACGTCTCACCCTGAGCATCACTAAGGGAAGGCGTAAATAATAAAAAAGGCGAGTTTTCTCTTCATCGCAAACACCCCCTTAAAGCTGAAAAAACAGAAATACAAAAAACCAGAAGACGAACAGCTCCAGCATAGGCCACCTCCTAGTCGAACTCGCGCCACTGGCTCTGGTTCCACACATTCTGCCAGTGGTTTATACCGTCCCCGGGGTTGTAGTCCGTTACGCACCTGCAGCGCTGGTGGCGTCGGAAGATATCCTGATTTTTAACAGGATAATCATACTCGCCAGCCAGTGCAGAACACCATTTGCAGCACCCGGCTTCGGCTTTTCGGATGATCTTGGGCGTAAAGCCGGCCTTGTAATGGGCGTCGGCGTTGGCCTTCAGCTCGTCATCCACAATGTGCTGGGAGAACGTCGTCAGCGCCTCCATCAGCTCATCCATGATCTGATCTACCGGTCCGGAGCTGGCCAGGGTGGTCATCCCGCGGACCCGCGCCGTGTTGATCCTCGGAAGCACCGGATCGAGATCGAGCCCGGCCGCCTGGTTAAGGTTCCGTTGGATCTGGGCGGTGGTTCCGGAAACGTCGTCAAAGTTCATCCGCAGCGCGTCGGAAATGATTTTCCCGGCATCCGCCACATCCAGCTGCCCGTTTGGCAGCACATCCACCGTGATGGTCCGTCCGAAAATGTCCGAGAGCATCTTCCCGGCCAGGTAGGCGTAATCATGGGCGTCGATGTATGTCCCGCCGCCCTTCTCGATTTTTGCCAGGATCGTATTCAGATCCCGGCTGCTTGCCTCGCCTGTCTGGTAAAGCTTTTTGATTTTCGCGGAAAGCTCTTCTCCCAGCGTCATGTCATTCCTCCGGTTCTATGCCAAGCATGTCCACGAGGTTATTCTTGCCGAAGTAGCCCTCGACCGCCTGGTTGACTTTGATGATGCCGTCGCCGGTGGCGGACAGGGTAGCTGCATCCGGTTCGAACACCGGAGCCCATAGCGGCTTTTCCACCGTCATTCCGGAACGAAGATAGCCGCGGCCATCCCGGACGCAGGCAGCCAGGAAACCGGCATTCAGGAATCCCACGCCGAAGGTCCGCTGTGCCTTCCGGGCCGTCAGCCGCAGGTTCTCGTGGGCGGCCCGGATCGCCTCGTTGCTGGACGGGTTATCCGACACAAAGCCGAGGTCGTCCATCGTCAGTCCCGTCTCGCCGGCAAACAGCGCCGCATACATCCGCATCTGATCGATGAACGGCCCCATGCTGATCTGTGGAAACTGGCCGACCTGCGGCTTGTCGCCCTGGTCATCTTTGTCGATCCGCAGGTACGCGGACACGACCATCCTCCATTTATCCATTTCGGCGGCTTCTGAATCCATGCCGGTGATGTATCGCTGCGGATAAGAGTAGAATTCCGCAGACACTTCAGACCGCTTCAGCGTCCTGAGTGCGGCCTGCTGGATGTCTATGCAGGCCCGGGTGATTCTGGAATGCCCGAAGGGTCTCCGGGCGTCCGGGCGGTTGATGATCGGCACCAGCAGCGGGTAGCTTGTGGGGTAGTTGGAGGCTTCCGCCACTTTACCGTCCCGGAAGAACGTGGTCCGTCCCGGCTCGAAATAGGCCTCGAGCGTCGGGTCACCCTTTTCCGGATCCCGATCCAGAACCGCATAGCCCTCCTTAAGCATCAGCGTGATCGGATCGATCACGCCCGTTGCATTCCCGCCATCGATCACCTGCATCTTGGGAAAACCGTTGTCATCCCGGCCGATATAAATAAAGCAGCACGAGCTGATCATGGCGGACAGGATCGCACTGTCGAAAAGCACGTCTGAGGCATTGGCCGCATAGATATCGTTCAGCTTGAACATGTCCCCGCCGAAGCCCCGGAAGACGAGGCGGTCCGCGATGGAGTCGACCGATTTGGCACACCATCCAAGCGAAGCAGTAAGCCAGGACCACTTTGCCGGGATCGTGATGTTGAAGTCCTTCACCCGGTTTTTCATTTCGTAATATTTGTAACGCATATTCACCCGAACCTGCTTGACCGCCAGGCGGCGCTTCAGAAATTCGGGTCCCATCAGCTCAGGCATTGATCAGCCCTCCTGTTTTTCGTGAAAAAATGTTCCCA
>Ga0326511_10001846_pt1 | contig 17382 bp, 19 predicted proteins | sample 0_2496_0518_D_FD_203701 | JGI IMG/M metagenome (GOLD analysis project Ga0326511, IMG submission 203701) | Bovine rumen microbial communities from UC Davis, California, United States - 0_2496_0518 | ecosystem: Host-associated > Mammals > Digestive system > Stomach > Rumen | place: USA...
GGTGGTGTTATAGGCGGCTCATCATATTCAGGAGACAAGCTTATAGCCCATGTTAATTCAGGTGAAAGAATTTTGACACAGAAACAGAATAAGAGATTGGAAGAAATAGCAAACAGTGTAGGAGGCAGGGGTATAACAAACGGTGGAGTAGTTAAAGTTGAAGGAAGAATTTCAGGTAAAGATTTATTATTAGTTGAAAAGAACTATAATTCTTATGCAAGAAAAGCAGGAAAAGAAATCAGTATTTTCTAAAAAATTAATATTCTCTAATTATGGCAAAGAAAAAGATAATAGGAAAGTTTATAGATATAGTTAATGAAAACACTTATTATGTAAAAATAGGAAACCCTTTATCAGAACCCTTTTATATAACAGAAGGTGTAAATAACGGGGATGTAGAAGAAAACTGTATATGTTTTTCCTCAGAAGAACCAGTAGTATTAAATACAGATATGGAAGATACTTTTAAGCATGTTATAATAAAGAATGCAGAAGTAAATATAATATCTAATTTTGATTTAAGGGAAAGCCTCGTAGCGCTTAATTATACAGATATACCGTTGGAAATAAGAAAAGACAATACAAATGATATACCAGTTGAAACTGAAAGAACAGACCAGAACAGTACACTTATATTTTCAGGATTTGTATTACCCTTTAATTACAACCAAGATTATGCTTATACATGGAATGAATATACTATTGAAGCAGCAGATAAATTAGGATTACTTCAATATGAAACATTTACACCAGAAATAGCAGAAACAAGGGATTACCAGACACCTTACTATTTTATTAAAAAGGCTCTTTTAAGAGCAGGATTCAGTGATAATGATATTAATAAATCATTACTCCAATATGATGAAACAGAGAATACTATTATAAACCCCAAAATCTTTTTCGGGGACAGTGAAGATGATTATATTGATTGCAGCGAAGTATTAGAAGAAATAGGTAAAGTTTACGGTATATATTTCTATATGGAAGGAAACCAGGTTAAAATGGAGAATATACTTATTTTTGATACTTCTACTAACAGATATACTATAGGAGAAAGTGATTACCGCAGTGATGATACACAAATTAGTATATCAGAAGCTTATAACAAGATTAAGTTTACAGTGGATTTAAGTGAAATAGATGAAACATTTTTTGACCCCTTTGACGAAGATTTGATAAAACCTATTACAAGAAGAGCTGAAAGATTTATAAGTGAAATACAGTATAAGAATAATAATAAATTTTATGATTTAAATAATTTCAAGCTGTTATGCGAAAGAGCAGATACAATGAAGAATATAAACTATAACCATAATTGGAGTGATTATATAGGTACAAATAATGAAAACGAAGCTGTTTACGACCATTATGTACAGGTTATGGAAAATCCTTTATTTGATTTCGGTGAAGTTAATTATATGAATGCTCCAGGAACAGCAGACCCAGAAGGTAAAAATGCTTATAAAACACTTCAGTGGTTATATGAAAACCCAGGAAAAGCAGGATTCTTTTCATTCGGTGTAACCGGAAACCTGCTTGACCAGAAAAACAAACAGGTAATACAGATGAATGATATGAAAAATGTATTACTTATACAAATAAACGGAAACAGAGGTAATGATGCAAGTTTTTTCAATACAACAATAAAACATCTTACAGACCAGATAAATAATAATAAACCAATCTGTAGTTTTGAAATGGGGGACAGTATAAACCTTACACCACAATCTAAAGAAAAGACTAATTATTTAGTAATATCAGGAAAAATAAGACTAAACCCTATTACACCCCTTACAGGACCATTAGGAAATTTTAATTATGATTTTGATATAGAACATTACAATGATATATCATCTCTTAACCAGTACAGGTTATCAAAAAACAGTATTTCTCTATTACTGAATTATTGGGACCAAGCATGGAATTTGAACAGGAACGTAATAGGTATATATAATATTTTTTTAGGTGGACGTGTAGAAAGAAATACTTCAGACGGTGATGATGATGAAAAGGGAAATTATCTTACTATCCAGAAATGGGTTGATAATACAGACCCCTTACCTTTTATAGGTGATACATGGCCTTATAATCAGAGAGCAGATATTAACCGAAGTACAGGACAGGAAATTGGAATTGCTTTACCATATTTACAAGCAGGTTATGATAAATACAAATATAAAGGAGCAACTTTATCAAATGATAGTAAAACTATTACAGATAAGATTAAGCATATACCTCTTTTAGCATGCGAAATGAAAATAGGTAATAAATATTTAGTAGAAGATATATCTTTATCTGCACAATTCCAGTGGTGGCCTCCTTTACAAATATATAAACAGATATATTCATGGAAAACTTTAGAAGAATGCCCTGAAGTTGAAGTAGAAGGACAGGTAGTTAAACAAACATGGTTTACTATAGGTATTAATCCAGGAGTAGATGATGTTATTTTAGGTAAAGAATTTGAAATAGAAAATACTGTATCTGTTGAAATGGGTGTTAATGCACAAGGTTTAGCAATACCAATACCTTATGGAAGTAATCTCGTAGGTAAAATGGTTTTTAAAATTTTAGGACCTTATAATGCAATATGGAATACAGAAAACAATAAATGGAATGTTTATTGGACTTTTTGGGGACTTGACAAAACACAGGTTAAGCCGAATGAAAGAACTGTATTATCATTTACAGAGAATATACAGATAACAGATTTATCTTTTAAACTTTACCAAGATAAACTTAAATCAGGTTATACAGGTACAAAAGACAATGATTTAGTATATTACAGTAATACTAATGAATTATATAAAGAAGAAAAAGAAGATGAACTTAAATTCTGTACAGGACTTACTAATGAAGATATAGAAAATTTAGAGATAGATTATAAACTGAATAATTCTACTATACTTAACTTACAGGGTGGACGTTGGACAGGAATGAGCAGATATAAGACATACAATAATGTAAAACTTGAAGAAGCAAGAGTTAATGAACAGTATAACTTATGGGGTACACCCAGAAATATAACTGAAACTACTTTAAGATTGATGGACCCCGAAAAGACATATCTTAAAACTAATTTCTTATTTAATTGGAAACAAGGTGAGGTTTACCGAACATTTACAAGGGAAATAAGTTTAAAAGAAAACACAATGAAATGTAAAATGAAAAATATATCATAAGAGAAAATGGGATTAGGTAATTTAGTAAAATGTTTTAAGAAACCCCATAACGGAGGGAATAATACAACAGGCGGTAATACTGTTATAATACAGAAAGGAGATGAAAACAATTATAATTCAGATTCCCTTTATGTAAAAGATATTACAGCAGAGAGAGGAACTATTAAAAACTTAAAAACTGTAAATCTTGAAAGTGATAATATAAAAACAGGATTTATACAGAGTGAAAGTGTTATATCAAAATCCTTGAAAACAGATTCATTGGGTTCAAAAGTGGGAAGTATAGATACACTTAATTCTTATGAAACAGAAACAAACAAACTTACAGTAAAAGAAACAGCAGATATATATAATATTATAAACAGTTTTATTACATCAAAGAAAATAACAGCAGATTATCTTACTGTAAATAAAGCTGCACACTTTTTTGAAATAATCATAGACAAGATAAATTCTGTAGGTGGAACTATCATAAATACAGCAGCAAATACTAAAGCAGATTATATTGAAGCATATAACAGCCTGAATGAAAAAATTAGTATAGATTCCCCAAATATTGCTTATTTCAGGGTTTATTGGAAGAAATATTCTGAAACAGGTGAAAAAACACAGGACTTTATACCAGGAGACCAGTGTATAAGCCAGAGATTCAATGTAAAAGGAACAAGTGGAAAGAACAAATACTATTGGAGGTTATGTACATCTACTTCAGATGATAACAGTTTTTCTTTAGGAAACCGTTATGTAAACTTAAATGATGAATACACATTTACTAATAAAGTAGAAGATACAAGTACAGATTATGATATACTTTTCTCTAATATCATATATACAGACGGTACAGATACTGTAAATATGGACAGTACAGGCTTACAGGGAAGTATATATACAAGTAATAAGTTATATGTTAAAAATGCAGGGGATGGTATAAAGATATACAAAGACGGTAATTATTTAGTAAACGGACATTTAGAATGGACTACAGACATTGACTGTAAATTGGATATAACTGTTTTTTATGAAAACGGTGAAAGTACAGTTATAAAAGGTGATACATATAAACATGACTATTATATATTACCAGAAGAAGATAAGAATATTCTTTATGTTTATGCACAGACATCTACTTTAGAAACATGGGAAGAGTGTTTATGGATGGACTTATCAGATACAGATAAAGATACTTCATCAGCTCCAGCCACAGACACCCTTAATTCGTCTATACCAGAAGAAGGTGATGTTATTTGCCAGTTGGGTTATAGGTTTACATCAGAAAGCAGTGATGAACTTAAACAAAGAGCATCAGCAATAATCATTGCAGCATACAAAACACCAGATTCAGGTGTTAAAGCACCATCTTACAGCCAGTATATGTTTATAAACGACTATAATTTAAGTAATCATAGAATGACTTATTTTGATGCTATTGGAGGACATGTTATAGGAGAATTTACAGTACAGGCTTCAGGGGGACAACTTATTCCTTTAGATGATTATATACAGATGAATACACAGGATAATCCTGTAAATATTTCAGTAACAGGTGATTATAATATAAATGGACTTAAACTTATTATACCCCAGACAGATTCAACAGGAAAAATTTATGATTTGAATAATTTTCCTGCTACTATACAGATAATAGGACTTTATAACGGAATACCAGTTTTAGACCAGACAAGATATAGGAGTATTACTGTTAATTTCATGGGAGAAACTTATGATTTACTATCATTTACACCAGGACAAAATGATGGTGTTTATATTTCATCTCTTATACCATTACAGATTTCAGGACGTTATTTTAATCTTACATTGGGATTCAGAGGACAAGGACAGGTTATTACATCAAACAATATAACTATAACAGCAGATATTTATTCTTCAGACCATAGTACATCTTATGTATATACATACCAGATACCTGTAACACCTGTAACTTCAGTACAAGGACAGGACGGGGAAATATGGAAACTTTATCCAGACACTGAAATAAATGAAGTATTAGAAAACGGTAAAATGCAATACCTTTTCAGATACTCTCTTTTACATATCATAGGAGGAAGTGGTGTTATATCAGCCCCAGAAACAGGAATGTACATGAAACTTAACTATTACAATTCTAATAATATTTTAGTAGATGAATATTACTGTTTTGATTCTGCATTTACCCCATCAGGTGGAAAAGTAGGAGGTTATTTTGAATTTGGAGGAGGAAACCCTATAGATTGGTGGGAAGAAGATATTAGTGAACGTTATGCTTTCTGTATTGCTGAACTTTATAACAGTAATGATGAAATATTGGATTCTGTACAGAGTTATGTTAATATTAAAGATACAGCACTGTTTACTGTAAAAGAAGGATTAACACAAAGTATTCAGGCTAATACACAGCTTATAAATAATGAAACACAAACAAGACAGACACAATACTCTACTATTACACAAAGAGTTGATGGTATAAATCTTCAGGTACAATCTAATACGCAGAATATCAGTTATTTAGGAAATGATATAACTTATATGAACAGTTATATAAGTACAATCGACCAGAAAGCAGATAATATATCTTTAAGAGTGGAAAATGTTAATTCTTATCTTAATGATGTAAAAGATGGATTAACATATACAGGAATTAATATTTCTAACGGTAATATCAATTTAAGGGGTGATAAAGTAACCTTTTCAGATTCTACAGGAACTATTACAGACAAGATACAGATTAATCCAGCAACAGGGACTTTAATTGCAGAGAACGCTTATATAACAGGTAAAATTGAAGCACAGGAAGGACGCTTCGGAAGTGAAGATAATACTTTTAATATGATTCTTGATGCAGATAATACTTCATTTATGGTTAAAGGAGCAAAAGAAGTTAAATGTCATGAAGAAGGTGGACAAACTGTTATAGATTATCCATACCAGAAATGGAGTGATACTACATACATGAATTTTAAGTTTTTAGAAACAACTCTTAACAGATGGGGGAATGCATCTTATGATGCAGGTTCAACAACAGGCCGTATAGCACTTAATCCTACTATAATTTTAAGAATACCATTTGCAGGTTATGATACATCAACTGATGATATGTATATACAGATGGAAATTTCTCCAAATGAAGGTATTGTTTTTAAACAGAAAATCAATGGTGTTGAATCTGTAACAGGTGTTATCTCTAAAGGTGGAATACATATTAATGGTTCTTTAGGACTTGGTTCTGCTTTTGTATTTATGAATAATTTTGCTAATAACCAGGCCGCAAGGAATGCAGGGTTAAATACAGGTGATTTTTACCATACTAATGGAGTTTTAAAAGTAGTTATATAAATACTAATTATTTCTTATGAAAATTCTTTTTGATATTATAAGTAATGAAGCAAAAGATAAAATAAAGATAAGAGAGGATAAAATCAAAAAAGGTGGTTTAAGTAAAAAATCTTTACTTCAAACTGAAATAGAAATAGAAAAACTTAAAAAGGCTATGTTATTGATATACAAAGGATTAGGTATAATAGAAAGGAGCTAATTTTTAGCTCCTTTTCTTTTAAACCTTTCTCTTATAGTAAAATCATCTAACGTAATACAAGTTTATTAATTGTATCTCGAAAATATTTTATAAGTAATTATATTTCAGATATATATATAAAAAAACCATCCAAGGTACTGTACTTCGCCTGAATGGTTCTCTCCAAGATATTAACTTATATATAATAGAAATAACAATTACCACGTTTCAGGATATTCATTAAAATCTTCATCTGTATGAAGATAAATAGATTTACCCTCATATACTACAAAATTAGTGACTATATAGTTTTCTCCTTCAAATTCAGTTTGAAAAAAAAAAGTTAAATGAGATGGCTCTTTACCAGGTATTGCATTATCATCTAAATCCATAACTTATTATTTTTAGATATTTGACATATAGATATAACGAAGTTATATTATTGATTATTATATAAAGGTTAATTTTAACATAAATTTAACATTTGATAACATAAATTTTCTTCTGAAGAGTACTATTATATATATGTACTTCTATAAGCCGTTACAAAGAGAGAAGATATTGAACTTTATTTTTAATCATAACGTTAATTATTTTTGAAGTGTAATAGGGTAACGGCTATTACACTTCTTTTTTTTTAACCGAATATGGAATATTTATTTATTATTAGATATTGAAGAGATATGGAAAGAAATTGATGGTTATCCTAATTATATGATATCAAATATTGGGAGAGTTAAAAGTATGAATTATAGGGAAACAGATAAAGAGAAAATATTAAAAATACAAAAATATATAAGTAAAAAATTATGACAGAAACAGAAAAAATTTGGGATTTTATAGAAGATTTAGATTTAATAATAAATTCTTCTGATGAATATTTTATTCGTTATGATGAAGAAAAAGAGGAAATTTTAACAAATATTTTAGGAGACGGTGATATTATAACAATTTATGATATGACAAATAAAAATGATAGGAAAGAATTAGTAATGAATATTATCAAATTTATAATAGAAAATAAGAAATGAATAAAAATGATTTTTTAAGAATTTTGAAGGACAGATTATTTATAACCCCTTTCATAGAGCCTGAAGACAGAGGCTTTAAATCAATTGTTATAGGACGACATATCTTAAATCCTGAAATAGAAGATTTTATCCAAAATGAACTGGGTGCAATAGGAATAGATGGAAATAATGATGGGATGGCGAAAATAGTATCAGTAGGTGGTGATACCTATGAACTTCTTGATTGGAACAAAACTAAGGATAGTTATGGCTTTTTATTTATAAGAAGAAAAAATGGAAAAGAATAAAAAAATTGATATATGCTTAATGAATCCTCCATATGCTACTACTGGTGGTGGAACTATCCACCTTCAGTTTGTAGATAAATTACTTGATATATGTGATGAGCAGGTAGTTATTATGCCTTTCCGTTTTGTAACAAATCTTAACAATGGTAAGAAATTCAAAGAGAAATTTGATAAGTATTTAGTAAGTGCTGAACAACAAAATTCCAAAGAAATATTTCCTGAAGTTAAATTAATTAAAAATGATTTATGTATTTATCATTTCTCTAATAAGAAAACAGGAAATATTAAAATTAAATATTTAGATAAAGAAGAAACTGAAATAGAATCATTAACTAAAATATCTAAATATAGTGAATATGAAAAGGAAATAATTGAATATTTAGATAGTAAAGAATCTCAAAAAATTTTAAGTGCTGGATATTATAATCATATACCATTAAAAGGATTATCTGATGAGGAAATTGAAAATATAATTATTAAAAACTCTAAGAAATTAAAAAATTATCTTGAAGAAAATTCTGATTTTTATGGATTAATAATAGCAAGTGCTGGTGGAATTGGTAAAGCAAAACCTTTAAATAATAAAAATGGTCAAATATTTAATAACTATGAAGATTTTGAAGAATTATTTATAAAAAATAAAACAACACATGGTTATCATATAATGTTGTTTGATTCTAAAGAATCTGCTGAGAATTGTAAAAAAGCTCTTCAAAGACCTTTATTAAGATTTACAATATTACGAGAACAAAAAGACCAAAAAATTGAAAAAATAAATTATAAATATGTTCCATCAATTAATTGGAAATCAGTAAATACCGATGAAGATATCCTTATTCAGTGTGGTTGTCCAGAAGATAAGGCTAAGGAGTATATTGAGTACTGTACTGAAGTTATAAATGAAGTAGATAAGAAATGAAACAGATTGATATAGAAAGTTTTTTAAGTTTAGAAGGTTATGACAATGATATAAGGGTAAACCGTAGGAAGTCTAAAGAAGTTAATTCTCAGGAGTTTTTTACCCCGTTTAATATTGTAAAGAAAATGGGAGACAAGATACCTGAAGAAGTATGGAAAGACCCTTCTAAGAATTTCTTGGAACCTTGTTTTGGAAACGGTCAGTTTGTAGTTTATATTATATGGAAAAGATTAGTATCGGGTATAGACTGGGAGACAGCACTTCGTACTTTATGGGGTGTTGAACTTATGGAAGATAATGTATATGAAACCCATAAGAGGATTACAGACTTAATGGACGCAATGGATATAGATTATGATGAAGACTTAGCAATGGATATTATGCTTAATAATTTAGTACATGCAGATTTCTTCAAATGGGATTTCGAAAACTGGAAACCGAAAATATAAATAAATAAGTAACTAAATCTAATAGAATTGTTAAAATTGTGAATAAGATAAACTCACGATATTAACGGTTCTATTATATAAATATAAATAAATATAATTATAATATGAAAAAATTCAATAACAATTTAATCAGAATCATTAATTCAGAAATTGGTGAAACAAAATATTTCACTAAAGAAACTTATGTAATGAATTATATAGGTTGTAGCCAGGCTGCTATGCCTAAAATAAGAACAAATAAATCCCGTGATTATGCTTATATCAACTATGAAATAGTAGATGGTAGTGAAATTAAGTGGAAAGACATTAATATTTTATAAATAAAATAAAATGGTATAATATGGATAATAAAGAAATAGATAAATTAAAAAAATCTATAAAAGAACTTAAATTAGACAGTTATTATAATGATTTAAGGAATAACTGTTTAAAATTATGGAAAAAGAAAAAGGAAGAAGGATTAGACGGATTTTATGATGGTATTAATTTTATAGATATTTATAATCCTGATATATACAGTATTGTTATATATCTTATACATCATGATAATAAACTTTATATCGGTAATGAACAGATACCTTTAAGTAAAGATATGGATAATAAACAGAGAACAGTTAATATGATTGAATACTGGTTTAGGGGTAATAACAGTAATTATACTGTATTATATGAATTTACAGGTATTCATAATAAAAGTATAAACTGTAAAGGTTATGGATGTAATCAAGATATATTAAGGATTATAAAGAATAAAATAATAGAAAAAATCATTACAAATCTTAATATATATGATATAGGAGAACTTAAAGAAAAAGAAGTAGAAAATCAATACGGAAGATTAATAAGTATATATAAATCAAGTGTAAGAAGATTACTTAAAAAAACAACTGTTGAAGATTTTAGTAATACTATTCTCGTGGTTCTCAAAGATATAGAAAGAAATAAAAATAAATGGTGTAAAATTTTATACGAGAAAAATAGGTATTGGTTTATAAGTGAATATGAACAAGATAAAAAGGAAGTAAAAGAATTCTTATCTTTATACGGTTATAATAATGAATGTTATAAAGATGAACTTTATAAGGCTGTACTTATAATATTCAAAGAATATTTCTTATGGCAGTTATGTGAAGATTTAACTGGAAATTACTGGAAAACTGTTTTCAGTAAAAAAGATTATATCAAATCTCCGAAATGTACTTATCATGAATTATATGACTGGAAAAAACTTTTTGATAACCATAAGCCCATAAGTATTATATTAAGTATATGCTATAAAAATGTATATGAAGATAAAATTATTAAAGATTACAGTTATTATAAGAAATTCAGAAATAAACTATATAAAAATATTGATTTAGAAAACAATGATAGATAAAACATTGAAAAAACAGATTGTCTGGTATGATAATGACAAGACTATTGCAAAAGATGAAATAAGTAATTATGAAACTTATATTAATTACAAATATAAAGACAGAATAAAACAAATAGATAAAGATATTTATATTGATAATAACCTTATTGACTGGAATATAGATATTACTAAAATGGCTGAAGAGATGTTTTCTGATATAAAGATAAGGAAGAAAACACAGATAAAATTAGTAGTTAAAAGCATAGCTAATAAGAATTTAGAAATTACTGAATCTGAAAGTATGACTGAATCCTGTATGGTTAAAGAACAGGATATTATTAAAAATCTTACTGATATAATAGAGGAAGATGATACTATACCTGAAAGTAATTGGGAACTGTATAAAAAATGGAGAAATGAAGAAGCTATTTGGAATATCAATAAAGACGGGGAAAGAACTGGTATTGCAGATTGTTTTTCTAATATTGTAGGGTTTATAGAAAATTTTCCATATACTAAAAACAGAATAAAGTTTAACAATATAAGGAATATAGTAGAATGGAACGGTGTACAGATTACAGATAAAGATTACCATGCTATAATTAATTATGTATGTAAATATTTTTTACCGTTATTCTCTAAACTTAAAACAGTTAAAGATGCAGTAGATAATGTAGGGTTTAAAAACAGATATAATCCGTGGATAGATTATTTTAACAGATTAGAGTATAAGGATGACGGTATAGATTATATTGAATATATCATTAAAGATGTATTACACTGTGAATGGACTGATAAATATTATGATTATTATTATACTGTACTTAAACAGATGTTTTTAGCATCAATGGACAGGATTTATAATAAAGAAAAGAAGAAAGGAGTAAAATTTGATGTAGTAACTATTTTCTGCAGCGAAAACGGAGGTACTGGTAAAGGTACTTTCCTGGAGAATATATTTGATATAGAAGGAAAAGGAAATTCTTACTGTTATACATGCTCCGGAGATTCATTTAACCCTAAAGATAAAGATTTTATTGAACGTTCGCATCAGTGTACATGTTTACTTTTAGATGAACTTACAATGAAAAGAGCTATTGTAACATCAATTAAAGGTTATATTACACAAAAGGACGACCGTTTTAGGAAAGCTTATGGTTTTAACAGTGAATCTTATCTAAGAGGGTTTATTATAACAGCAACAAGTAATAATACAGATATTCTTAAAGATTTTACAACAGATAATGAAAGAAGATGGGGAATAATAAAAGTATCTGAAGATAAGAAGAACTTCATTAATGTTAAAAAGGCATTTGAAAATGGATTAAGAGATAAATTATGGGCATTTATCAAAAATATTTATGAAAATGAAGATATTAAACTTTATTTTGATGATGATGATAAACTTACTAAATTACAAGAAGAAATACAAAGAGGTTATAAAGCATCTAATAATGCTGATTATAATTCTATAGTAGATGATTTACTTGAAAGAGAATATGGGTTTTATGAAGTTAATAATAAATTAATCATAAATACAGATATGATAGTAAAACAATATCTTCATGGTGATTCTTTTTCATGGTGTAAATTACATAACAATGAAGTTAATGAAAAGAAAAATTTAGTTATAGATGGAAAATATATTATGAAAAGTGAAGATATTTTAATAACTAAATTTGGAAAGATAAACAGAATATCAAAAAAAGAATTATATGACATCCTTGATAAACTTAAATTTGAATGGACAAGGCAATCTCTTAATGCTGAAATGAGATATTCTGGTAAATGGAATGGATGTTATAGGAATAAAATGTGTAGAATAAATGGTATTATGGTTAATGCTTATTGGAGAATAAATGAGGATAAAATAATTAACTTCAATACAGAGAATAATATATCATCTGAAAAACAATATGATAATATAAATATATCAAATGAAAGTGAATTACCATTTTAATGCATATAGTATACTTTACGTATACTATTAAAAGTATGCATCTAATTTACTAAATATCAATATATTATATATTATGTATACATGTATACCTATATTATTATAAAATATAAGGAAAATAAAAATAAAATAAAATAAATAAAATTGATTTATATAAATATTTGGAAAAAGGTGTTTTTTTGTATAAAAATGTATGCAAAGTGTATATTCAACTGATTTACAGTAAATTAAGGTGTATACTAAAAAAATATGTGTATACAATAAATTAAATTATAAATGATATGATAATAACAATAAAAGAGATTTTAAGTAAAAAAGTTAGTTTCTTTAAAGATGCTATAAACAGTGTTAATGTTTATTATGAAGATTGCTTATCAGATTTTCTTATTAAGAAGCAGTTAAAGTATAAGGATAAAGTATTAGAGTTAAGAGAGATTAATAAAACAGATGAAGATAAAGCTAAAAAGATTAAGTTAAGCACTTTTTTATGCTGTACTATATCATCAACATTTGATAAACACCGTTGGACATATTGTTCAAAGGAAAAAACAGGCCTTATTGCTATTGATATAGATAAAGAAGAAAATCCGTTCATGAATATAGAACAGGCTAAAAGAGATGTAATAAGATTACCTTATGTATCTTTAACTATGTTATCTGTAAGAGGTGAAGGAATATGGTGTTTAATACCATATAATAAAGAAAACAATATAGGAGATGTTTACAGGGCGCTTGAAGAGGATTTTAAGAGTATTGGTTATATTACAGACAGGAAATGTAAAGATATAACAAGATTAAGAGTTATTTCTTATGATGATAATATACTTATAAATGAAAAAGTTGAAGTTTATGAAAAAGTTAAGAAATTAGAAGAAAAAGAATATTATGAAAGAGAAGATTGGAAATTAACTAAAGATGATATTAAGGATATAGTAAATATAATATATGTATTAGTTAATCATAACGGTTATCAGGCTAATGATTATGATGAATGGTTATATGAGGGTTTTAGGCTTGCTGTAATACCGAATTATGAAGTAGGTTTACAACTTTTTAATATGATTTCATCTAAAAGTGAAAATTATAAAGGAATTGAAGATGTAGAAGAAAAATTCAAAGAATGTAGGAGAACAACAGATAATAAAACTAATGTATTAGGATATTATTTTAATGAGATAAAAAGAATTTACGGCCCTGATTGGAGATTTAGGATAAATGGATTTTTACCGAAAAAATAGATAAAAACTTCAAATTGAAATTGAATAAATCAAATACTGCTCTATTATATATATGTAAGTTGAACGTTAAAAAATAAAGTTATGAAAACAATTAACAATGAACTTAAGAAGCTTGATAAGGCAGTTGATAAGTTTTTTGATTCAATGGATGATAAGAGGTTTAAAACGTTTTCAGAGATAGTTAATAGAGCTTATGATTCAATGTTTATAAGTAAGACTCCTGAAGATTATATTGAAGCTTTAGATAAGCGTTTAAACGGAAAGTTTTGGTGGGATAAGGAGAAGTATTTGGATATGGCTTATCTTTATGAAGATTTTCTTAAAGAAACAGATGATAATTATAACGGAATTTTTTGGGAGGAAGAAAGAGACGGAAGTGTAAGTGATTATTTATTTGAAATCCGTTGTTTTTATATAGAGGTTATGGATTATAATTCAGATGAAGAAGAAAATGACGGGCTTTTGTAAAAAAATGAAATTTTCTTCAAATTAAAATTGAATAAATTGAGTTTGGTACTATAATATATATGTAAGTTGATTAAAAATAAAGTTAAACGTTAAAAAATAAAGTTATGGATTACAGGAAACTTAATAAAGCAGTATGTGAGTTTGTTGAGAATTATCTTAATGAGCATAATTACAATAACAAAGATGTTGAAGTTATTTGCTGTTCAAAAGTAAAGAAATCATTTCATGACCTTGAATATACAGGTGTTTATAATTATTGGTCTGAAGAGGAAGAAGATTTGGTTGAGTGTGATTTCAGAGTATGTATTGATGGAGAATGGTCTATTAAGAATATTCAATTAGAGGTGAAAGATAATTATAATAAGAAGTATAATATGAATACAGGAGAAATGGTTTGTGAAATTAGAGAGATTCCTGTTGTTATTGATTGGTGTTGGACAAATAAGACTTCGTACAGAATTTTTCTTAAGTAAATATATAAATTAAAGAGAATAAGATTATGAATAAATTAGTTAATTTGATATTACTTTTTATAACATTTGTTTTACTCGTAATAGGAATTATTAATAGAGCAGATACAAATGTTATGATATTAGGTGGAGCAATATTAGTAATAAATTATATTTCTTTTATATATACAGGTGTACAAGAAATAAAGAAAAAGTTGAATACTTAATTTATAAATATCTATTATAAAATATAATCTTTAATAAAACAATAATATATATTTTTCTAATAATAAGATTTTTTATTATATATTTAAATTGATAATTTTGGTCTGCTTGGTTCGTGAGAATAAAGCAGATTTTTTTTATTATATCAGATATGATATAATATTATATAAAAAGATGCAAATTATATCAGATATAGTATAATTTACAATTTTGTATATAAGGTAATTAAAAATCATGATTATTTATCATAAATTTTAAACTAAAAGTTTTCAGATGAACAATTATACTATATAAAAGAGTTAAGTAAAAAAATACTGTAATTTAATGGAGTATTTTTATAAAAAACATGCAAATTATTGTAATGTATAAGACTATTATAATAGTGTATAATATGTTTAATTTAATTTTAGTTAATTATGAAGAAAAAGTTTAATTTAAGTGAATTCAAAAATATGGTTGATTTTAATGATTATGAACCATTAACACCTATGATGGCTATTAAAGCTAAATGTAAAGAATGTTATTGTTGGGATAACACTGAAATGAAAAAATGTGATACTTATTCATGTCCATTAAATCAATTCCTTAGAAATGGTTTTAAAAGTAATAAAAATATCAGTGAAGAAGAAAGAGAAAGAAGAAGAGAAAGATTAAAATCATATTTCAATTCTAAATAAATTTACAAGCTTATTTACTTGAAATACTATAATAAAAGTAAATAAGCTTATTTTTTATATGAAAACTTGTATATTGGTTATAGTAAAAAATGAAGAACTTTACCTTGATATGTTTATCAAATATCATCTTGATTTAGGTATAAATCATATATTCATATTCGAAGATGTAAACAGTATAAGTCATAAGAAAATAACAGAAAAATATAGTAGAGTAACACTTAATCCAATAGAATTATTATATAAAGATACAGAAATAAAACGTAATCAACACGAATACTTGAGGAGAGCTCTTGAGTATATACAGAAAAATTATGATTATGATTTCTGTTTTGTAATCGATATCGACGAATATATTACTTTAAAAGAAAATTCTTCTTTAGGAGAAGTATTAGAAAAATACTCTAAAATGGATTGTTTGGTTCTTCAATGGATGAATTATGGAGCTAATGGACATATATACCAGCCGGAGTATAATAAGCCGTTAGAAGCCGTTTATACAAAGAAAGCAGGAATGAGTGTAAATGATTCGCAGGTAATTACTACTAAAATGTGTGTTAATTTAAAAACATGGAACAGGAAGTTTTGGTGTAATAACCATATATGTAATGAAAAGTGTAAATGGTGTAAACCAGGGTTTATACATGATAGAAAAACACCAGTATATGGTGAGATTTTTTTAAGGCATTATATTACTAAAAGTTTTGAAGAATATGTAAATAAAGTCTATATTAGAGGTCTATTTTCAAAATGGCATAGGAATTATGAAGATTTCTTTTCATTAAATCCAGATATGTTAGATAGAAAAGAAGAACTTATAAAAATAGGAGAAAAATTAAAAATGGATAGAGTAAAAAGTTAAGAAAAACAATTAAAAGTTTGTACTTTCCTTATAGGAACATACAAAGTAAAATTTGTTTTTCTTAACTTTTTTGTTATAAGAAAAAAAAAGTAAAAGATAAAATGGAGTTAGAAGAAGCAATAAGAGAAACAAATGAAATGCTTGAAATAAGACCAGCTGAATTGTTTGAAATGAAAAGAAAAAGGAAATCTAAGAAAAATATAGAAGAAGAAAACAATGAGAAAGATAGAAACCCTTTTTTTACACTGCTCTGCAACCCAAGAGGGTAAAGACTATAAAGCAGCAGATATAAACCGATGGCATAAAGCCCAAGGATGGGCTTGTATTGGTTATCATTATGTTATTGATTTAGATGGAACAATAGAGAAAGGAAGAGATATAGAGGAAGTAGGAGCGCACTGTAAAGGATATAACAGTTATTCTATAGCAATATGTTATATAGGAGGATTAGATGAGAATAATAAACCGAAAGATACCAGGACAAAACAGCAGAAAGAATCTTTATATAAATTAGTAAATGAACTTATGATTAAGTTTAATATACCTTTACAGAAAGTATATTGTCATTATCAGATGAACCCTAAGAAAGCCTGTCCATGTTTTCGTATAGAAGATTTTAATAGAGAGTTTAAAGAATATTTTAGTAATTAAGAAAAGAAGTCTGTAGTATGTCCGCATTGTAAAGAAACTATATATTTAGACTGAATTATGAGCAATATAATTAATATAAGAGATAAAATAAATAAATATTATAAAGATAAAAAAGAACAATACCT
>Ga0326511_10001847_pt1 | contig 17380 bp, 9 predicted proteins | sample 0_2496_0518_D_FD_203701 | JGI IMG/M metagenome (GOLD analysis project Ga0326511, IMG submission 203701) | Bovine rumen microbial communities from UC Davis, California, United States - 0_2496_0518 | ecosystem: Host-associated > Mammals > Digestive system > Stomach > Rumen | place: USA: California...
ACAAGCACAAGCAAACGGTCAAAGTCCTGTATTCCCAATTTCACAAGTTGGTGATATATCAGCAGTTGTAAACTTCTTGATACCTGAATTGAAGAAAGATATTGTAAACATATTCAAAATTGACCAACTGCTTGATTTCAATAATCAAACACAAATGACTGCAACAGAATCAAGTTACAGAATGTCTATCAGGGGTAAATCAATAAACGGTTTACTTACACAAGAAAAATCTGAAACAATTGAACCTGTTTGTCATAGAGCAATTTCAATTATCAATGAATGTGGTTTATTCGGTAAAACATATGAAGAAATTCAAGAACTACCTGAAGAAACTGAAGAACAGCTTGCATACAAACAAAGATTAATCAAAGAAGGTGACTTTATTCCTCAAATCGTTGAAGAAGCTATGAAAGATAACAAAATTTGGTACAAGCTGAAATTCAACGGTGAACTTGAAAAACTTTGCAATGCTGAAGTTTATGAAGCTATCGGTAGATTCTTGCAGTATTTGAACGCATTGCTTCAGATAGACCCTAAACTTATTAATGCACTCAATACCTATGATTTACTTGAACTTCTTAAATCTGTTTCTAATCTTGTAAACGATAACCTTGTTAAAAATAAATATGATTATGATGACATAATCAAAAAACTTGAAGAAGCACAACAACAGCAAGCTGAACAGCAAGCAATGCTTCAACAGTCTGAAGTTGCTAAAAATATGGCAACAGCAGAAAAAGGTTCAACTGAAGCACGCAACATTGCTTCAAATGTTTATTAGAAAGAGAGGTACAGAAATTTATGCAAACTAACAGCAGAGTTGATGAGATTCTGAAGAATCAAAAAGAAGCTGAAGAAAAACAAAAGAAAGTTGTTGAAGACCTAAAACTTGTCAGCAAAGAATTATTTTCAACAATAAACGGTAAATTCTTTCTGAAATATTTGAAACGTCTTTGTCTATGGGACGAACAAGACCTGAATATAAATAACGAAATACTTATTTATAAAAAAGGAAGACGTGATATTTGGACGATAATCAGAAACATTATACCAAAAGACATACTTGCACAAATAGAAATATTTGATGATAACGAATTACAAAAATAGGAGAAAACGAAAACATGGAAGACAATTTTGAAAATGACGGTCAAACCTTTGAAGGTGGTTCTGAAGGTTCTGACAATGGTTCACAAAGTTCAGGTAACGATTCACAAACAAATGTTTCTGACTTCACTATTCCTGAAGAATACAAAGACAAAGGTTGGACTAAATTTTTTGACGGTAAATCAGGTGATGAATTAAAATCAGAACTTTTCAGAAGCTATGATAATTCACAAACCTTAATTGGCAAAAAGGTTGAAGACTATATTAAAACAACTGACCTGAAAAGTTTAGACAACTATGAAGAAATTAAAGAAGCATTAACAAAACAAATTGGTAATCAAGTTGAAATTCCTGAAAATGCAGAAGGTTATGCGTTCAACGATATACTGAAAAATGAAAATGGTGAACAAGAATATACATACCCTGACGAAGCACTGAACTTTTTCGGTGACAAGTTCAAAGAATTAGGACTTTCTAAAGAACAAGGTCAAGGTCTTTTGAAATCATATACACAATTTGAAATTGAAGAATTTCAAAAATACACAAATGCTGATGAATTAAACAATAACATCAACACAATGTTCAACAATAATCAGCAACAAAGAAAAACAGTTGAAGGACTTCTTAAAGAATTTTTACCACAAGAAGACCAAGAATTTCTTCAGAAGACTGCACCAAACTACACAATTGAAATGTTCTACCGTGTAGCAAAAGGTCTTGTTGATAAATACGGTTACACTGAAGGTTCTGCAAATTCTTCTAACCCTGCAAAAATCAGAATGTCTGATGCAGATAGAAATGCAGAATATGACAGACTGTATAACAGACTTATTGAACTTGATAATACACCAAATCAAAAAGTCGGTGAACGTGAAGAAATCGTTAAACGAATGCAGAATTTGTTTAAGTAAAAAAATAGATATTTAAAACGAAAGGAAACGAAAAATGGCAGTATTTAATTACAAAGTTGAAGGAATCTATGAAACCGATAAGGGTTCAGGAAAAGATTACACAAGTTTTAATTTTGAAATAAAACTATCAAGGTTTTATCCTGAAGGTGCAGGTTCACATATTTTGCGCAGATTTATACCTGTACTTATTAGGAAACAAAAAAATAAACCATTATTTTCAGGGGTTCGCAGTTGGCTTATTACAGACGTGCAAAAAGTCAGTGACGAATTTCCACTTGCAGGGAAAGAGATTACAGAAATGGACGAAATGGAAATACAAGAACTTGCTTGTATGTACGACATTTTTGAAATACCTTTACCAAACACAATGTCAATAACAGAACTTCGTGAAAAAGCTATGATAGCTTACATGAAAAAAGTTCTTAAAATTCCTATGAAGACACCTGAAGAACAAGCAAAATTGTCTTTCTTCAAACAACAACCTGACGGAACTTTAAGACTTGATTTAGGCGAAGAAAAACTTGTTGTTGAAGTTGTTGATAATTATCTTGGTAAAAAGCAGGTTATTAAAAAGAAATCACTTGCAGACTTTATCAAGAACGCAGGTCAGTCAGTTGCAAACGGCATTCTTGCAATGACAGGTAACTTTGATGACGGTCAAGGTGACGGTCAGCAAGATGACGGACAAGGTGAAGGTGACGGTTTTCCTTCATTAGATGACTTGCAAAACACATAGTTGAATGTGAACAAGCGAAAGCACTCACGATTCAACAAATTACTTTCAAAGAGAATCTGACATAAGTCAGGCAATTTCTGAAGAAGTAAGCAGTAGTACACAGATTACGAACCTTCAGAATTGCTTCTGTTTCGGTTTGTAATCACAAACGAAAGGAACAGAAAAATGACAGTTATTGCAAACCCAAATTTAGACCATGCGTCCTTACTGCTTTTTGAAAAAAACTTTGAAAGATTAGCGGCTAACAAGGACACAAAACTTTTGAATTGCCCTGCTATTAAGCACATGGACATCAAAGGTATTTCTAACATTTCACGTATTGAAGGCAACGACCTTGTTGATGTTACTGCATCAGGCAGAAACCCTTCTAAACAATACTTGACTATTAGAAATGACAACAGAAAATCTGTTGCAAAAAGATTCACAGGTACATACCTTGTTGATTCTTATGACAGAGCAGTTAAGTTAATCACTGACCCAACTTCTGACTTGTTCCAAAACTTGAAAGAAGCTAAAAACAGATTAACTGACAAATGTATCATTGATGCGGCTGTTGGTTCTGTTACAGTTGGCGCACCTGATTCTTCAGGTTCAACTTTAACAGCGGCACAAGACGGTGTTGTTACAATTGCAGGAACTTCAAACTTCAATTACGCAACAGTTATTTCACCTGCTATTACGCAGTTCAAAAATAACTATATTGACACTGAAGGAATCACTCTTGCAATATCTGCTTCTGAAGAAGAAGCATTACGTAATGATGACAAATACATGAACGCATTGTATTCTAATCAGCACGTAGTTGATAGAGGAACAATTACTAACGCATCAGGTTTCAATGTTGTAACCTTTGCAGGTAATGTTCAAGGTGGTTCTGCCGTTGATTTACCGATTCTTCCTGAATCAACAGCAAACGTTCGTTCTAACGTCTTAATGGCTCCGAAATCTATTGCATTCGCAGTTGAAATCGGAAGACTTGACTGTGAACGTTCAGCAACTCACGTAAACTCTTGGGAAGTAACAATTGATATGTGGGTTAAAGCAGTTAGACTTCAAGGTTCTAAAGTTATTATCTTGACTTCTACTATGTAGTAAATAAAAAAGACAGTCCTGTATTAACGTACAGGTCTGTCTTTTTTCGCTTATGAGGATATAAACAATGATTACATCAGTTCTTGATATATGCAATATGGCACTTGATTACTGTAATGTTAAAAACATTACATCAATGGACGAAGACACAAAGCAAAGCAGAAAGTGTTTAATGTGGTATGACAACGTAAGAAAATCTTTGCTGTTAAACATGAACGCAAGTTTTTCAATAAAACGTGCAGTTCTTGCAGAAGTTGTAAACCACACACCTGTTTACGGATATAACAAAGCATACGCACTACCTTCTGACTGTCTTCAGGTCTTGAATTTGGATAGTCCGACACACGACAGATATTATCAGATAGAAGGTAATTATCTGCACGTTGAACAGAATCACGAAGGTGAACTTATTAAAATCAGATATATTGCAGATATTAAAGACGTTACAAAATTTGATGCAGAATTTTGTGACTGTCTTGCACTTAAACTTGCAGAAAAAATATGTTTACCACTAACAGAAGACGAACAAAAAACAAATATGTTAAAACAATTTGCACAACAAAAATATGTTGAAACCTCTACAAAATATGGACGTGATAACAAAATAGTTGTTATCAACACACCTAAATACAGACAGTCAAAGTATTATTCAGAAATAGCTAACTATAATTATCCTGCAAAGTAATCAGAGAGGAATATATAAATGAGAACTTCAATACCTAAAAATAATTTTTCTTCAGGACAAATTGACCGTGATATTAAAGGTCGTTTTGATTTACCTTTGTTTCAGAACGGTCATGAAATATCACGCAACTTTTTTCATACAGTAAAAGGTGACTGTTATTATAGAACAGGTTTTGAATTTCTTAATGAAATTGGTCTTTCAGCTTTATATGAATTTAGATTCAGTCAAGAACAAGCATATCTATTAGTATTCAGAGTGCAATATATTGAATTTTGGTCATACAATGCAAACGGTGAACTTGTTCAGGTTCTTGACAATAACAATGACCCTCTAACACTCGTACACCCTTACGGTACAGAAGTGTTTAATTTGAATATGACACAGAACTGTGATGTTTTATATATTAACCACAATGACGGTTCTTATCCTGAATATCAGTTGAAAAGAACTGCAAGCAACGCATTTTCATTAACAAAAACAACTTATACAAACACAGGCACAGCAAGTTTATCAAGCAATTCTGCAACAGAAAATCACGGTTATCCTTGCACGTGTGCATTCTATGAAAACAGATTAAATCGTTGCAGTTCAACAAAATATCCTACATATCTATACGGTTCTAAAGGTGCAAACTATAACGATATTACAGTTGGAACAGGAACTAATGACGGCTATCAGTTTGACCTTGCAGAAGCTAATTCAAAAGCATTATGGCTTGTATCAGGTGTAAACAGTTTGCTTGTCGGAACTGCTGAAGGTATTCTGACGGTAAACGGTGGTGACACAACCAAAGCAATTACACCTGAAGACATCACTGCAAAACTTTCTTGCCGTGACGGTGTTTCTGCTGTTAGACCTGTTCACAAAGACAACTTTGTATTTTTTGTTTCAAGTAATCAAAGAATGTTATATATGTTTGAATATGATGTTTTACTTGAACAATTCAAAGCAACAAATCTTTCTAAAGGAAATTATGAAATCACTAAAGGTGGTATTAAAAAACTTGCAAACAAATTTGACAGATTCGGTTTGATATTCGCTTTATGTGGTACAAGACTTCTTTCAATTTGTTTTTCTAATGATGAAGTTGTAAACAGTTGGTCTGAATTTATAACAGACGGTGAATTTATTGACATTTGCACAGTTACACGTCCTGACGGTAATTTTGATTTATTCGCAAATATCAAACGTACAATTAATGGAATTACAAGATACTATCTTGAAAGACTGACAGAAACAGTTGAGTTTTCAAGGTTTGAAGATTTTGTTTCAAACATACCTAATAATGCAACTGCCTCAGACGTTCTTGAACTTAAAAAAGAAGATAAATATGCGTTTTATAGAGAAGTAGCAGAAGAATTGCGTGAATGTAATTATCTTGACTGCTCTATAAAATATTCAGGTTTGCACACAAGCACAATTCTTTTAGATGCAGAAACAAACATACTTACAAGCACAGATGAAGATTTTTCACTTACTGATGTTGGTAAAAGAATTTGGTACAAAACCGTTACAGGTCGTGAATACGGCATTATGGATATTGTAGAATTTATCAGCACTACAAGTGTGAAAGTTAAAGTTCTGCTTGAACCAACAAGTCTATCAACTTCTAAATGGTATCTTTCTGCAACAGTTCTGAAAGGTCTTGAACACTTGGAAGGTGAAACAGTTGCCGTTGTTGGTAACGGTGGTTATATAGGTGACTTTGTTGTTGAAGACGGTGAAATTGATATTTCAAGCGCAAACACAAACAAAGTAGGTACGGCAATTGTCGGTTTGAAATACAAAGGCATTTTGAAAAGTCCTAATCTTGGGGTACAGCTTCAGGGAACGCAAACTTACAGCAATATGAAAAATATTTACAAAATAGGTTTGCAAATGAGTTTTTCAGCAGGTGGAAAAGTCGGAAGCAATTTGTATGACCTTGCAGAAGTTCAAGACTTTAACCCTGAAGGTCTTTATGACGTACCACCATTGCCTATGGACGATTACAAAGAAATACAATATGAAGACGATTATGACCGTGAAAAACATTATTTTGTTGTGCAAGATAGTCCGTTACCACTTCATATTACGGCTATAATTCCACACTATAAACACGTTTCAAGAACGTAGAAAGGATATATAAAATGGCATTACCACTTATACCGATAATCATGGCAGTTGCGGCACTTGGTTCAGGAATTGTTCAAGGAATATCTAACGCAAAAAATGCGAAATCAGAAGCAGAAGCAGTTGCGCAACAATTACAAGCACAAGCAGGTGAACGTGCAAGACAAGCAAAGAAACTTATGCAACAGCAAAAAACATCATTCTTAAAGAGTGGTGTTTACTTTGATTCAGGTTCACCACTTGCTGTTTTAGATGAAACTTTTGACACAATGAACAAAGATATTAACGATATGTCAAAAGATGCGAATGCAAAAATTAACAACCTTATGCGACAAGGTAAAACAGCATTTTACAGTTCTATTGTTGAAGGAATCGGAAATGCGGCACTTGGGTATTTCATGGGTGGTGGTAAAGGTATTAGTTCTTTACTTGGTGGAAGTTCTTCATCAAGCGCATTATCAACTTTAGGTTCTAAAGTATCAGGTTCTAAACTTGGCACAGCAGTTTCAAATTGGTATAACTCTGCACGTGGTTGGAACAAAGGGGGGTTCGGTTCTGTTTCGTCAGGCAGTGGTTTACCGTCTAACAACAATATAAGAATTTCATAGAGGTGAAAAATGGCACATATACAACGAGGTGATGACAGACAGTATTTAACACAGGGAAGCGCAGAACTTGATAATTTAGGTCAAATGGCAGGACTGCTTAATCAAGGTCTGCAAACAGGTGTTTCAATTACTCAAAAAGCAAATGAATCAACTATGGCAAGCAACCAAATTGATTTATCAACAAGATTTCTTGCTGAAAATAATAAGATAAATACAAAGTATCAAGCAGACCCAACGAACCCACAAAGAGAAGTTGAACTGCAACAAGCATTTGAATCACTTGCTAATCAGTATAAAATAAACCCTGTTTGTCAAAAACAATGGTCAGACATTAAAACAAATGTTTATGACAGATACAAAGTTTATAATGCACAGTGGGTTGAAAAACAACAACAAAGCAATATATCAACTAATCTGAAAAACGGCTATGAAAACTTATCAAATCAGATTTCTATGTTAGGCATGAACGGTGCAAGTATTGATGAAATGCGCCTGATTTATGCTAACGGAATTGAAGGACTTCGTAACGGTGCAGTTGCAGGTTTAGGTGAAGTCGTTGTTGATAATTTTCTAAAAGATGCAAATCACGATTTTATGGCAACATATATATCAGCACTTGCATTAAATAACCCTCTTGAAGCACAAAGACTGCTGAAAGATGAAGGTGTACGTAATGATATTGGCAGAGCTGAAACATTAGAAAAACTTGATAAATACGTTGAAAGTTCACTAAAAAATCAAAGCACAAAAACAGCAGTTGAAGAACTTGGTAATACTTTACGCAGTATGAACTCTGAAGATGCTGAACTGATTCTTGACGGTAAAGCAGACTTAAACAAAGTCATGAAGTTTATTGAAAACAATAAAAATTTACCTGAAGGAAGTAAAGACCTTGTACTTGGAATTTACGGACTTTCTTCAAAAACAGATTACTATTATGACAGGGATAAAAAGAAAATCGTAAAAGACCCTGAAGGTGGTACACGTGGTTCACGTGTCGGAACTGCAAAAATGACACCACTTGATAAACAATTATGTTCAGAACAGCTTGAACAAGACCTGCACAATTTAATCAGTTTTTCAACAGATAATTCAGGAAATCTGAATGTAAAAGAAATCAAAAAAGGAAATAAACAACAGCAAGCACAACAAGGTTTAATTGGATATATGCAAAACGTTGCACGTATGCAAGGCAATATTGATGCGGCTTGTTCAGCAGGTGCAATAACAAAAGCAGAACGTGACAGACTTACAAACAGCTATATCACACCTGTTACAGACTATCTTGAATCTAATTTGAATCAGCTTGATGAAGCGAATTGGAAAAGACAGAAGTTAGGTTATGACAGAATTTCTAAAGCATTCAGCACTGAAGGTTTAAAAAAGAAAGCTGATATAGAAGAAGTGAACAGGCAGAAATTATTTGCACAAAATTATTATCTTGATGAACTTAATAAAATTGTTGCAAAAACACCGAATCTAAACAGCATATATGATATTGAATCATTGTCTTCAAGACAACAGCAGGAAATATACAAAACGGCTTCAAATAACGCATTATTGCGTGCGAAAAGGTGGACTGATAAACCTGAATATTTCTTTGCAAAAGAATATCCAACTGTTTACACACAACCGTTTACTTACTTCAGAAAAGAAGAAGCAGGACTTATTAACAGAGTTGTTGCAGAAGCAGTTTATAAAAGGCAATTTGAAAACCCTGACGGAACATCTAAACTTGACCTTCAGGACTTTGCAAACAATAAAATGATTACTGAAATAAATAATCAAGCAAAGAAAAACAGAATCAAAGCAGGTGGTACGTTAGATTTAAGAAATACCGAAATGTCTATTTCAAGACCTGCACCGAAAAACATCAATGAATTTTATCAGAGAGTAAAAGCACTTGGTGTTACTCCTGAACAGTTCATGAAAGATGCAAGGAACAGAGGACTTGTAACGGATAAAAGCAGATTTTCACCTGCTTCTTTAAGAGGGTATTATTCACCTGAACAGGCACAACAAAATTCAATACCTGACTATTATTATGCACTGCAACAAGCAGAACAGGCAAAAGCAAGACAAGACAATAAAAGGAAATAACAAATGGCATTGTTTCAAGAAGAACAAGTAACACAAGAACAATTTGATAAAAAATATAATTTGAATCAACCTGATATTTTTTCTAATTTAGGTTATGACGATATTATCAATGAAAGACGTGAAAAACGTCAGAAACTCATTGAAGATGAGAAACAGTGGGTGTCAAATATCGTATCACCTGACAAAATAAACGAATGGAAAAATCAAGGTTCTATGACTGCAATTGAAGTATGGCACAAGAAAAACAAAAATGAACTTGTACCATATATGGGAAGTTGGAAAGAAGGAACAAAGTCATTTGACCTAAAACGAATATCAGAAAAGATGCAAACAGGTCAGGTTATTACACCTGAAGAACGTCAGAAATTTCAAGACTTCGTTCTTGACCTTGCTGAAGTACAAACACGTGGTTATACCTTCGGTGGTGGTGCAATGAACATAGGACTTGAAACAATACCGTTCATGGCTGAATTTGGTATTGGTTTATTAACTTCAGGTGGTACAGCTTCAGTCGGTGCAACAGCTTCAAAGTTAAGCACAGAAGCATTGAAAAAGGGTATCAAACAACAAATTGCTGAAGGTGTTAAGAAAACTGTTTATAACGCAACATTGAACCCACGCACATACGCGTTTACTGCAACAAGATTACCACAACAGGTGCGTGCAAGAATGGGTGACATTTTGTTGTCAGATACAGTTGCCGTTTCACCTGAAGGTCAAGCAATTCTGAAAGAAAGTGAAGAAAAACCTGCAATTGCTTTTATGAAAGCATTAGCACTTACAAACATTGAAACTGCTTCTGAATTGAGTGGTGCAATGTTAGTACGTCCTACATTGAACGGAATCGGTCAATTAAGCAAAGTTATTACAGCACCTATTGCAAAATTGTTTCCTAAAGGTTTTGCAGATAGTTTTGTAAAACTTGCAGAACAAACAACAAAAATGCCGTTTGCGCGTGCAGTTGATAACTTGGGGTGGAACGGTGTACTTGAAGAAATGGGTGAAGAAAGAGTTGGTGACTTGCTTCAGTTCGCCTTTAATCTTGACGGTGAAGACGGTTATTCATTTGAACAACTTCTTGATGCGCTGTTTCCTTCACCTGAACAGTTAGGTCAAGAAGCATTGTCATTTGCTGTTACAGGTATGGGAATGAACGCAGTAAATGCAGGGTTAAAAAAGGTATCACCAAAATACACAAAAGACGGTTTTCTTCTTGATGCAGGTATATTCAGAATGGCAGGTTATGATTCTTACCTTGATAAAAAAGTTAAGGAAGAATTAAACAAACGTGGAAAATCTGAAGAAGAAATTGATGATGCAATAAACTTTTCAACACGTGATGACAAAGTTCAGTTCTTGAAAGAAACAAACGTACAGTTTGATTCTAAAAAAGAATATGATGCAAAAGAATTTGAAAAAGAATTGAAACGCGCTGAAATTGAAGAAAAGACTTTTGAAAAGTTCACACAAGGTGGAAAAGTAGAAAATGAACAAGCATTTGGTTTATCTAAACTGTTTGGTCAGTTCTATAAAAAGTATGCTTCAGGAAGTGAAAAGGCAAAAGAAAAGTTCAATAATTGGTTCAATAAATTTGACGTCAGGTATAATGTACCTGCAAAAGATAGTAATGTTTTGCATCAATTCGTGGGTGAAAAAGCAGAAAATACAGATAGATTTAAGTTATCTGAAGCAAAGAAAAGATTAAAAAATGGTGAAGATGCTGAAACTGTCAGAAAAGAAACAGGTTGGTTTAAAGGTGTAGACGGTAAATTCAGATATGAAATATCTGATAAAGATGCTAAAATTAACGAGAACTTATTTAAAAGAGCCATAGAAAAAGAAAAAAATATGGCTGAATATGACAAAAAACATATTAAAACAAATGAAAATATTTCTGAAGCAAGAAAAAAAATAAATTCATTAAATGATAGATTAAGCGAACTGTATGATATTGTAGATAAAAAAGTTCAAGGCAAGGAAGTTGCAGAAGCAAGTAAAGAAATTGCTAAACTTCAAAAAGAATATACTAAAGTTGAAGAAGAACTTCTTAAACACAGACAACAACTTCAAGACTTGAAAGATGATATAAACAACAAAGTAAAAGGTTTATGGGATATTAAATTAAGTGATTTATTAGACCATGAAAAACTTTATACTGCTTATCCAAGCATAAAAAATGTAAAAGTAGACTTTGTTGATTTTGGAAATAGTGTCATAGGCAGATATTCTGATATTGAAAATGAAATATCCTTAAGCAATAAACTTTCAATAGAAGAAGCACGAAAAACATTAATGCATGAAGTTCAACACTATATTCAGGATATTGAAGGTTTTGCAAAAGGTTCAAGTTCAAATTCGGTAGAAAGAGAATTAAGAAAAACATTGGAAAAAATAATTGAAAGTCCTGAAAACACTAAATTTGAAGAATTAATTGATGAACTTGAAATTGTAAACAAAGCGCGTTTAGTACATAGCTTGTATAAAAACCCTGAAAATATAACAAAAACATATTGGTATATGCAAAATGGTAAAGGTTGGTTTGCACCACGCAAAACAAGCAAGAAAGCAAGAAAACAATTTATCAATGAATGTTGTGATGAGTTTTTGTCTGAAACTTTAAATAAGTATAATAATGAAGTAACAAAAACTTATCCACGTGAAATGAAAATTGACAGATATAATTCATATTTGCAAAAAGATAAATCTGAACTTGATAAAATCGCAAAGAGTTTAGATAGTAAAGCATGGCGAATATTTGATAAAGTTGATAATAATAATAGAAATAAAATAGAATCAGCTTTAAAAAAATATGAAGAAAAAGGTGAAACGCAGTATGGTTTAGTAGAATTATATCATCAAGTAGCAGGTGAAGTTGAAGCAAGAAATACAGAAGCACGCAGTAATTTATCAGAAGAAGAAAGAAAAATATTCAGTCCTTATGAAGAAAATGCTTTTGGTTTTGATGTAAACCCAAATGAACAATTAGTTATTTTTGATGACGGGACTGAATTTTTTGCACAAAAATTACCTGAAATAAAGACATATTTTCAAGATGCAAATGATTCTGAAGAAGATGAAAAGCTAATTGCAGGGTTCACGTACCCTGAAGTTCTTGATAAGCTGACAGGGTTCTATGAACAACTTGGTGATGAAAAATATAAACTTTCTAAAGAAGAAGAAAAAAAATTATGGGCGAAGGTTCACGTTCTTGAAGATGCTTTTGAAATTGCTGAAAACCCTGAAAAGTTCAGCAATGAAGAAAGACGTCAAGATGTAATGCTGAATGCTTACTACATCATGAATAATCAAGAAATACCTGAAGACTATATTGAAACAGACAGTAAATCACAAAGAACATATGAAGATTATGTTAAACTACACAAAGAAAAGAAAGAGCAAAAAGAAGCTGAATATTACGGTTATTTCACTGAAGGTACAGATAAAAACATAATCACAATTATGTCTAACAGCAATGCTTCAACAGCACTGCACGAACTTGGTCACTTGTTCTATAACGGTTTAGTTGAACTTTCTAATGCAAGCGAAGAAGCAAAAACACAGCTTGAAGCAGTAAACAAACAGTTCAATATTGTTGGTGAACCAACAGTGCAACAGCTTGAAAGATTCGCAAGAAGTTTTGAAGCATACCTGTATAAAGGCAAAGCACCTAACAGCACATTAAGAAAAGTTTTTGAAAACTTTAAAGAATGGCTTAAAGCCGTTTATCATGACATCACATCTTTACAGAATAAAGGTGCTGATATATCTGAAGAAGTTCAAGAACTGTTTGATAAAATGTTTGGTGATGATGAATTTTATCAGGAACAAAAGCAAGCAAACGAATTGCTGAAAAAAGTCAAAGAAGTTTCTGCAACTCAAATGAAAAAAATCAGAAAAGATGAAGAAGCTAAAATTGATGAAAGCAATTTAAAACTTACACCTGAACAGAAAAAATACAAAGACACTGCATATGATGTTCTTTGGTATGCACTTTCTAATTCTAAAATAGACCATAAACCTGTACTGAAAGATAAAAGACAGTTATACATGCTGTTAGGTAACAACCACACCGTAACTAAACGCAACAAAGGTGTTATGAAGCAAGGTGAGAAATTAGAACAATTTCTTGCAGAACTTGATGACCCATTTTCAGCAGGTGACGGTTTCCTTCCTGAATGGAAAGATTATTTTAAAGACACCATAACAAACGACAGTGACGATTCTGCACTTGCAATGCAAGCATACAATGTTATTGTTCATCAGTCATATCTTAAACAAAACGATATGATGAATGAACTTGATAAACGTATGGAATTTTTTGAAAAAGCTGTTGATGATGCAGACAGAGAATATAAGATTTTAATCAGAGAGTACAAAAACGGAAACAGAAACGTTGCACTGTCTGCAATATATGAATGGCTTGAAAAATTACCGTCTGAAATAAAACAAGACTATGAAGACAGATTTATTTATGATTCAGGTGTAATTGACCGTGAAGAAAACGTTGATAAATTTGATAAAGCAAAACGTCAGATTCTATCTAAAGCACTTGAACTTGATAATCAGTTTGGCATCAACAACAATGAAAAATATCAGGAAACAGTAAAAGAAATCATGAGAAGTTTAGACTTCTTACAACCTGATGACAAAGCAAAACTGACTGCAAACATTCTTGACGTACCTTCAACATCATTCTTGATGTCTTCTATTGATAACATCATGGATATTGCAAAAACAATGGAAGATATAAATTTACGTAGAAATCTTGAAAGAGAAATACATAAAGAACTTCAGGGTACAAAGAACGTTAAAAAGAACGGCAGAAGTGTTGGTAAATACGATTACAAAACAAACAAACTGTTTGAAGAACTTCGTGACCTTGACAGGTTATCACCTGAAAAAGCAAATGAATTACGTCTTGAATTGGGTAAATTTTCAACTGCTGAAGACAACGGTCTTTCTTTCAAAGATAAATTGATAAATAAATTCTTGTCATACAAAGCAGGTGGAAGAACATTTGCTGACACAGAACTTATGAAAGAACTCTATGATTCTATTCTCAAAATCAAATTGGCAGGTAAAAGCGCAAAATCTGAACTTGACTTAATGGAAAAATTAGACGAAACAAAAGACGTTGAAGAATTGATAAATATTGTTCAAGGTAAAAAAGAAGCAGGTAGTTTAATCAAAAACTACATTGATAAAGTTGCAAATCTTGAATCAACACTAAACGCAATATTCAACAAAGACATCAAAGAAAGATACGGTTCAGAAATTCTTTATGCTGAAACGCAAGCACAAGCATGGCAACATCAACAAAAACAAAAGTTTGAAAAAGAAGTTGCAAAGATTTACGGCTTGCCTGAATGGTGTTGGGATAAAAAGATTCTTGAATATTTGGGTGAAAAACACAAATATACAGAAATCAGACGTAAATATGATGAAAAAGGCGAACTGTTAAAAACACGTAACGTTGAAAGAACTTTGACCAAAATGGATATTATTCAAGCATACATTTGGTCTAAAAACGAAGTTCTTGAAAAACGTCTTATGAATCAATTCGGTGAAGATACATTGAACGCAATGTTTGATGAACTATCACTTGAAGATGTTAAATTTGCAGAAGCAATGATGAATCTTGCACAGTCATTCTATCCACTTGTAAACAAAGCATTCATAAACAAGTATGGTTTAGATTTACCACGCGTTTCATGTTACTTCCCTTCAACTCCTGAACGTGGTTCTGAAGTTGATTTATACAATGATTATTCATCAAAGTCTATGAATAACAGTTTTACAAAAGCACGTGCGCAAAGCGAAACACAAGCAATGGACTTTCACAACCCTGTTGCAACTCTATACAACCACATAGACGGTGTTTCAAAATTTGTGTTTATGTCTGACAGTTTAGACAAAGCAAACATCAGATTCAAAGACCTTGACCTGAAACGTGTAATCATAAATAAATTTGGTGAAGATGCGTACAGGACTTTAGAACAAGCATTGATGAATGTTACATATAAAAAAGAAGCACCTGTATTCAACGGAATGAACAAAATTATTGACAATATGGTTGGTAATTGGATACAAGCAAACGTAGCTGTTAAACCTATTGTAGGGTTAAAACAGTTGTTATCTGCAAACAACTATGCTGTTGATATGCCATATATGACTTGGCAAGCAGGGTTCTTGAAAGCATTAGTGAGCCCAAAAGAAACAATTGATTATATGATGAGCATACCATATTTAAAAGCACGTTTTGAAGGTAACTTTTCAAATGAGTTTTTAAAAGCACAAATTGAAAACAGTGCATTTGCAATGTCTAAAAAACTGAAAGATGCTTGCACAATGTTTGTAAAAATCGGTGATATTGGTGCAATAATTTTCGGTGGTAAACCATACATTGATTATCTGATAAAAGAAAAAGGAATGACAGAACAGGAAGCAATAAAGCAGTTTATTCTTTCAACAAACCGTTCACAACAGTCAAGTGCAATTTCTTCTTTATCAAACTTTCAGGTAAATATGACACGTAACCCTATGGGTAAACTGTTCATTGCGTTCAAGAACTCACCACAACAATATATCAGAATGTGTGGTGATGCAATTGTTTCAGTTGCAAACGGTGATATGTCAAAAATGCAATGTGCAAAAATGCTTTTCCAATACGGATATTTACAACCGTTCTTCTATGCAGTTGCAACGTCAGGAAGTCTTTTAACCTATCTGTTCACAGGTGATGATGATGACCTTGCAAAAGATGCAACAATAAGCATATTCAACTTCGGTTCTGACGCGTTGCCTATTATTGGGGATATTTACAAATACGCATTGAACAGAATGGTTTATAAAGAAAAATACTTGCCACAAACAACACCGTTACTTGGGGATATTCAGCAAGAAATTAATAGAATCTCAAAAGATGATGTAAGTCTTGCAGATTATCTTGAAGCAATTGGTTATCTCGGTTTACACGTTGGTCTTGGTTATAACTCTAAAGCATTTGAAAATATGGGTTCAGGTGTCGGTGATATTGCAACAGGTGATGTCGGTCTTGGTGCAATGAAAGTTTTAGGTTATACAGAAAAACGTTCAAAACATATTACAGGAAATGAAGACAAAAAGAAAAAGAAATAAAGGAGTGAAACATGGCAAATGAAGTAGATTACAGCCCTAATAAATACAGGGGTAATGGAAGTACAACAGAATTTTCTTTTGATTGGAAAATTTTAAGTGTTAATGATATTATCGTTCAGTTTGAAAACTATGAAACAGGCGAACAAACAACCAAAACATTTGGTACAGATTATTCAGTAACATTCAGTGATATTGGTGGGTATGTTACTTTCAACACGGCACCGTCTTCAGATTATTATGTAATCATTTCACGTGATGTTTCTGACTATCAAAGCAAACGTTATTCAACATCAACAGGGTTTCAAGGTTCTGAAATAGAAAATTCTTTTGACCGTGTTTCTTGTAATATTCAAGAAGTTGAATACACTTTGAAACGTGCAATTAAAGTTCCTAACGGTTCAGCAATTCTTGATCTGATTTTACCGTTACCTGATGCAGGTAAAACGTTAAAATGGAACGAATCAGAAACAGGTCTTGTAAACTCCACAATTGACGTTGATGAACTTGAATCAATTGCAGAAAGACTTCATGAAAGCATTGATAACATTGACACTGTTGCAGATAACATTCTTGATGTTAATGCAGTTGCAGATATTGATGAAGACGTTTCAAAAGTTGCTGACATTCAAAGTGATGTTGTAATTGTTTCAAACATATCTGATGAAGTTGTTGATGTTTCAGGTAACAAAGCAAACATTGATGCAGTCGTTGATAATGAAACAAACATTAATACTGTTGCAGGAATAAACGCAAATGTTTCAGCAGTTGCAAACATTAAAGACAATATTGTTGCAGTTGATAACAACAAAACAAATATCAATGCTGTTAATTCTAACAAAACAAACATTGATAAAGTTGCGGCAATAGATTCAGATGTTACAAAAGTTGCAAACAT
>Ga0326511_10001848_pt1 | contig 17377 bp, 33 predicted proteins | sample 0_2496_0518_D_FD_203701 | JGI IMG/M metagenome (GOLD analysis project Ga0326511, IMG submission 203701) | Bovine rumen microbial communities from UC Davis, California, United States - 0_2496_0518 | ecosystem: Host-associated > Mammals > Digestive system > Stomach > Rumen | place: USA...
GCTTTTGATATTTCCTAGTGCAGATGTTCGACAATATATATTACCAAAATTAACTCCAGCAACTCTTTTTAATAACCTGTCCCAATTTTCTGCTTCAATTGCTCTGTATTGGTCTAAACCATTTTTTGATCATCACCAAAAGGCTGGCAAAGTCTTTGTTGATGTATTCCAAGTCCATTTTTATACATTAATTCATAAACATAATTGTATTCCAAATTATATTTAAAAGTAGCTATCCAATCATCTTCAGTTCTCCAATCGTAAATAGGATAAATACTATATGTATGTTCCAAAGGTTTATCCCTTGTAGTCCACGGCTTGTCTTTAAATCTTTCTTTTTTCATAGACACAATTGTTCTAAAACGATTTAAACTTTCATCACTTCTAATTCCTACAAAATGCCCACATAATGAATGATTGTATTTTTCTGAATACCATTTTTCAAATTCTGGAACAAACTCTTCAAATTCCATTGCATATCTAAAAAATGGAAATATATTGTTATCTTCATTAATTGCAAATTCTGGCATTTCTCGAACCCATTTTTCTTTTTTTGATTTTTCCCAACATATCCACCTTGGTTCAAATACGCTAACTGCGTTTCTTAAAGATAATGGCAAACACACCCAATAAAAATCTCTAATATATTGTAATTTGTTTTTTAAAGTTTTAATGTGTTCTATTGTCATTAGATATTGTGCTTCCATATCAATAAATAAAACATCATATTTTTTATTTTTCTTTTTAGCTATCATTTCTACAAGTTGGATCATAACTGTGCTATCTTTACCACCACTATAAGAAACACATAAATTTTCAAAATTATCAAAAGCAAACTCAATTCTTTCCATAGCAGCGTCAAATACATTTTTGTCATTGTATATTTTCATAATTTTGCCTCCACTCTTCTATAACTTCTTTTGCAATGTTATTTGCCCAATCTTGCTGTTCTTTTGTCATTGTCATCCATGCTTGGCAAACTTCTTGAGCTGTTGCATTTATAAGTCTGTTACAAGTAGCTTGACCTAGCCAACTAACAGGATTAAACATTCTGTTAGTAAAATTAACTTTTGTTGCAATTTCATAGGTGATTGTTGTATCTGTCATTTGTTCTTTTAAATTATCAGAAGTAAGTATTTCATAACATTGTTTTACAATTTCTATATCATGACCATTTTCATACATACCATTTTGATAGCATTCCCAATTTCTATAATTTTTCCATACTGGATTTATATTTCTTTTCATTTTTACCCTTTCTAATTGTGCCTTTGTTTGCGTTTTAAGACACTTTTTACTCAAATCGATAAATTATACCTATTTTATATTTTTACCCCTGTGTGCCCCTTTAAAATAGCTTTTAAGGGTATATTTGATTATTTCTTAACTAAAATCTTGTGAAATTTCACCTCGATTGTCTTTTCGGCGTACCTTTCAAGGATCACTTTCAACTCTTTTAGTTCCTCAATCTGTGTTTTAAATGTTTCTCCATTTGGATATTCTGTTATTTTTATGTCGTATGGCATTATTCTTCATCATCCTTATCAATCCTAACTATTGTTCTGTAATTTTTTTTCTTATATTTCCACACTATTTATTCTCCTTTATCTAATATCTCTAAAAGTATTGCTTTTAAACCAACACCTAAAACCCACTCATTTGCTTCTTCTAATGTTTCTCTAACTTCTTTTATTATGTTTTCTTTTTGTTGTAATTGGTCTTTTAATTGTTTGTTTTCTTTATTTTGTTCGCTTAATAATTTTAATGTTTCCCACCAACCATTTTGCATAGATACTAATTGTTCATAACTCATATTCATAGGATTTATATTTAATAAATCTTCTATTACTTTTTTATCTTCTTCACTCATTACTATTACTTCCTAACTCTTATATACTTTTCTAATTTATATTTATTTTTTGTTAATTTTTCAAAGTCTTTTAATATTTTTTTATAATCTTTTCTCCAAAAACTTTTCCAACCATTATCTTCTTCAATCCAATATTCATCAGGCAAATCAATTAAGTTTCTATTATATAAATAGCCTATTATGTTTGGTAAAATATCTATCATAATACTATTATCATTTTCTGTAATTAATTTATATTTCACTCTTTATCACTTCCTAAATCTCCTGTACTAATTGCAACTCTTAATTTAATATACAAACTTAATATTTTTTCAAAACTTACTTCGTGTGTTAAATAATAAAATAAATCTTCTACTTTTACTTTACTTGGTATTATTGTATATGTCGTTTCAATATTTTCTTCTTCTTCTATTATTTCTTTCACTCTTTATCACTCCTTAAATATTTCCCTTCTGTCATTTCTCTTGAAGGGCTTACTATATTTAAACATTCTTTTAATTGTTTTATTGTATTATTTAATCTTTCTATTTCTTCTTCACTATTTTTGTGTGCTTCCATTAATGAATTAAATCTGTTTTGTAAATCTATATTTTCTTTTTCATAGTCCCATACTTCACTTAATAAACCACCACAATATGTAAACAATTCTTCTTTTGTCATATCTCCTATATTTTTTCTGCTTTTAACTAATTCTTCATAATTCACTCTTTATCAACTCCATTCTAATATTATTCCAACAACTAACGCTATACCTACAATATATTCTGCTAGCTTCAACATCTTGTATAAATATCCACCACTTGCCTTTTGTTTTACTTTTGCCATTATGTCATCTTCTAAATACATATCCCACAAAAGTTGTATTACATACAAGCTGACAAATATTAATAACAACATTCTCATAATCTATCCTTCACTATGCCTATTTCATTTTTCTTAATCTTGTTTATTAAAACGTACCACCAGAACCTTATTCCTCTGAATCTAAAGTACCGAGCTTCGACACCATTCTTTTTTCTAATTATTAGCCACATATCTACAAATCCTGCTTTCAAAAAACTCTTTTGGTTCTTTCTTGTTGCAGCTGTGCGATATTAATTCTAATACCACACCAATCAAAATCATAATTGCTCCTGCAATTGCTAAATACTTAATTATTTTTTCCATAATTTCACCTCTTTTTATTTCTCCATAAACGCAATCTTTTAAACATTTCATATTCATACTTTGCCCTTGGGTCTAATACCTTGCCGCACAATTTGCAAGTGCCATATATTTTTATCATGTTAGCATGGTTGGAATAACCACACTCGCAATCTATATTTGGAATTTCTTTCTTTTTCTTTTGCATTGCAACATCCTCTTTTCCAAAGCGTCTTTTATTTTTCGGCACTTTTGATATGATCCTTTGAACACTCGTTGGTAATTATATCCTCGCAAACTTTCACTTTCATAAACCACAATGTGAGTTTTGTCGTCTTCTGGCTCTCTGCTTTTTATGACCTTATATCTTTCTTTCAATTTCAACGCACTAAACATTTTCGCCCTCCAACATCTCTGACAATTCTTTTCTAATTTCACGCAAAGTCTGAATAATATATTCGTATCTTGAAATTTCTTCCTTACTTAACATCATAACACCTCTTTCAATTCTTCAAGATGTTCCTTGATGTTTTTAATTGTGTCATCGCTTGGGTTTTCAATTTCTTCTTCGACAACCCTCGCAAACCCCTTGTAATATTCTAGCTGTTCTTCAACCTTTTCCATGTAGCTCATGTCCACTTGAATCCACTCTGGCTGATTCCATTCTTCGTAAATTTTTTCTTCCATCTTTCTTACCTCTCTTATCTATCCATTTCACTTTGGCTAACTAAAACCATGTCGCCATTTTCAATTTTTTCAACTCTGTTTGCTGCAACAAATAACAATCCAGTAAATACAACCCCTATCAATACAACTACAACTAATTCTTTTAATTTCATTTCTTTCATCTCCTATCTTGATTTTATTTTATCACGCAGAGTTATAAAAGTCAATCGTTTTTAAAAATTTCTTTTGCATTGTTGTAAAGTGTGTCAAATTGTTCTTTAAATTGTTCTGATGTTATGTTTTTTAAGTATAGATCATTAGCTAATTGAAAAGTTTTTTCACGCAACCACTTTTCTTTTTTTGCCTCGTTGTATAATTCCAATAATAAATCCTCGTACTTTTCAAAATTTGCTGTTGTTGGTTCTAATTCAGAAATAACTTTTAAATAATCAACCATTTTATATTTGTTGCTTGCTAGCTTGCACATAATTTCACTATCAAACATCCCAAACTTTTTATAAAACGATTTAAAGAACACAAATATCTTTTTATTATTAATAAAATGTTTATCTTCTAATTTAGTTGTATTTAATAATTCTGGTTTAATCCATATACAAGATAATATTAATAATTCTAATTCTCCATAATTATACATATATATACTCCTTTTTATTAATAAACTTACATATTATAAATTATCAAACTTACAAAATAATATAAAAAACTTACATAAAAACTTACTCGCATTTCCTTATATTTCAACAAAACTTACAGTTCTTACATAAATTTCTATATACACTATATATAGGAAAAATTATTTTTTTATATATTTATATATATGTGTGTATATCCAAAAAAGTGTAAGATTCGTAAGTTTGCCTTATTTTATAAGGGTTTCGATGTAAGAAAAATGTAATTTAAACTTACATATCTTGTAAGTTCAATCGAATATAATTACCTTTTTCCTTCCTGACTGTCGTCTGGTGAATATATCTACCAACAGAATTTTTTTCTAAAAATCCCATGTCTGCCCAATCTTTTTTTACGGTGTTAAAATCATAACCACCTTTTTCAAGTTCTCTAAATAATATTTGAGCATTAAATGTGCAAAACCATTCATCTTTTATTCCCCAACATTCGCCATAATTATTTTCATCAAATCTTCTTGAATTAGCATTTATTATATTGATAATATATTCTTTAGCCTTGATTGATGTCTTAATATCGTTTTTATCGTTGACATATTCTTCAATGTCTTCAACTTGTAATATGTAATCATCATCAAAAATGCACTCATTTGCTAATTGATTTGCAAGTAATATGCTAGCTAGTGAACTAGCTTGCTTATCTGTTGCTTGGGTTTTCTCTAATATTTCATTAAGAATTGCTTTAAATCTTTCAAATATTGCATCAAAACCTATTTTTTGAATGTATTTAATGTACTCTTTGCCTGCAAATCCATAATTTTCTTTAATGATTCGTGCAATGTCTTGCCCATTTTCAATTATTTTTTCGCCAATTTCCAAGTCAATAACTCTGTTGTAAACCTGTTCCCCTGCATTTTCTTTAACCAATCTATCATTACTGGTAAATAAAAAATTATTAAACCAAACCTTAACCTGTTTTGCTTGACTGTTCTTATTTAACCTACCTTTTTCAGTTCCGTTGCATAGATCCATAACCAAACTTTCTAAATCCAAGTATTTTGACCTTTTAACAATTTGCAACTCGTCAAAATAACAAGTGAAGTTTCTCATAAAACTTGCTACAACAGAATAATAATTTTGCGTGTTATTACTTGAAAGCCTTAACGCACCGATTTCTGGATTGCCCCAAATTGACATTGCCACCATGCAACTTAAAGTTTTACCATTACCACTTAAAGAACTCCACAAATTAACCATATAAGGTTGTAAGTTAAGTTTTTCAAGTAGTGGGCTTGCTAGTGTTGTTGCCATTAGCATTTTAATAACTTTGTGTTTTCTCAATTCTTTTATTGTTTCACGCCATTTAAGAACACTGCCTTTGCTGCTAATTGCATTATAAATGCTTCTAAAATCATCAACACCGTCAAAAATACCATGTGAATCATAAGGAACAAAGTCGTTATCCTTCCAACCAATATGTGAAATACTATCTAACTTTTTAATGTCGTTGATATTCATTATTTCATTAAAATAATTTATATAATACCTGACATTTTCACTTGTAACATCTAAACCATCATCACTTAATAACAACATTTTCTGATTAATTGATAACTGGCTTTTGTCAACAATTAACTCACGCCATTGATTTTCTTTATAAAATATAATCTTAACTTTTTCTTTTCCTGTATCTTCGTTGATATATCTTTCAACTGGTAATACAGGAATATATGAAAACTTAAAGTTAGTTCTGTCTGTTATTCCATTAATGTTACAAGTATAACTGCCCATGTTGTAATTTTCAATGTCATATTTGCATTTTGGTAATTTCAAATTGTCGCCAATTGGTATTTTGTCGCTTAACAGCCTTTCATACTTTTTTAAACTTTCTTTAAAACGCTTTTCAACCCCCAATCTCCTAGCTTCAACAAAAAGAAAATCTTCACGTTCAATTTTGTCTAGATCATTCATTTTAAAAAGGTCAATAAATATTTGCTTGTCAAACAATTGTTTTTCGTCCATATTTATTCTCCTTTCTATCTAACTTTTTCAAAATAATCTTCTATTTCAGCGTTTTCGTCTAAATATTTTGTGATACAAAATGCAACAACTTTTCGACATTCAACTTTTCTGTTTAAAATGTTAGATAAAGTTGGTTGCGCAAGTCCAATAATTTCACTTGCTATTGTTTGATTTATTTTAAAATCAACACCTTCTTTAAACTTATACATCTTTTTTCAATCCTCCTTACATTTATAATTTTACATTATCAAAAATACAATGTCAATATAAACTGACACTAAAAAAGCAACTTTTACGTTGCTTTACATTTTATATTTCAAAAGGCATTTCACCAGAGTCAGTTTCAACAATACTTGCACCAAATATTTCTTCTGCTGTTGCAACTGACTTACGTTCATTGTAGTCATCAATACTCATGTAAGAACCATTTATAAGTTTTACAGAATCGCTTACTTCAATGTCTTTCATTTTGTCTAAACTTCTGAACTTATTAAGTCTAACCTTAACTGCTTTTGTTCCATCTTGTCTTTCGTATTCTTCATATTGGTAAACACCACAAACTTTTTTTCCTGTTAGTTTTTCTTCATCCCAATCCCATTTATAACCTGGATTAGAATTTTCAACGCAAGTAATAAATCCTTTAAAATAGCTTACGTTATCACCTTGAAAAGCTAAATATCTAGTTGAGTTGTTATCCCATGTTTTATCAGAATTTGTGTTGTTATCATATCTTTGTTGAAAATACCCTTTATAATCACCACTTGCAATATCTACTTGAACCCTAAAACTTTCTTTACCACTGTTTGGGTTTTTGTAAACATCTGCCTTTCTTATTATACATTCATAAGCACCAATTGGTAGTGCTTTAAAATCTTCCATTCCTTTTGCTTCCACTTCGCTCCAATTTTCAATTACTTTCATTATTTTTCCTCGCTTTCTTCTTTATCTAATTCATAATATTCTCTAACAACTTTATCAAATGCTTTCAAATCATTTTCCATTTCTGGTTCTGTAATCATATCAAATGGAGTTTTAACACAATCTTGTCCGTTTGTTTTTAATTTAAACAAATATTTTCCGTCTTCATAAACTGAACGAATGCAAATTGTAAATAGCCCTTGAATATCCACCTTTTCATCTAATAGATGTCCTATTGTTTTTGGCTTTATATTTTGTAAATCATCAATATCTTCATGCATTATAAGATAAATGGTTTTACCACCTTCAATATTTTTAATTGCATTTATAAGATTCCAAAAATTATTTGCCATATTATTAAATTTATCGTAACCCTTAATACTAGAATTTTTCATAAATTCATTAGTTATAAGATACCCAGCGTCATCTATAACTATTGTCTTTTTTGGCGTGCTAGCAATTGCCTTTAATATAGTTGCATAGTCATCGCATTTTGGTGCTTTAATGTCGCTTTTAAATGGTAATGGTTTTCCCAAAACATTTACAACTGCAACCTCTTCCCCTTTGAAATTTCTTAAACTTGTAGATTTTCCACTTCCTGATTTTCCAATTAATAATACTGGAACACTATTCATATTTTTTACCCTCCTATTTTCCAATATTTTTATAACTTCATTTTTTAAATAAGGTATTTCAATTATTTCATAATTTTCGGTATTTTCACTAAACCATACAATAAACATTTCTTCAATTTTTAAATTTGTGTATTTTTCTACTAGGTATTTATAAATAGATAACTGAATGTAGTAGTGATTAAGGGTATAGTCCTTTAAATGTGATAAAGGTACTTTCATATTTTTAGCATATCGTTCTGACTTGTGAATATCACTATTTGTTTTGTAGTCAACTAATACAAGCCCACCTGTTAATTTGTTTATAAAAAGGTGGTCTATCGCCGAGGCAATATCGTATTCTTCACTGCCTATTACATATTCATCATATAAGTGTTCTAATCTATCTTTATAATCACAATAGAAATTATCTGCTTGGTCTAATATCTTGTCTAAAGGTGTTTCTAGCCCATTTGTAAACTTTTCTATTTCATCCAATACATTTTCTTTATTCCATAGACTTTGTGCATATAAATGTCCTAAATGGCCTTTATCACAAGCATATTTATTTTTTTGTTTCCACTCATCTAATACTTCTTGAACTGACTTATTATCTCTTTCAGCCACTCTTTCAGCAACTGCTTGAGCATCAAAGTCTTGTGTGTATTGTTCTATTAATCCAGTTGCACCAATTGAAATTGGCTTGTCTTTGTATGTGTAATAATGCCCATCTTCAAAAAATTTAAAATCACCAAATGCCTTATTTAATTCTTTTAAATATTCTTCTTTCGTCATTATTTACGCTCCCTGAGCAAATATTCCGATATAATAAATCTAATAAGTTCATTTGTTTTTATCCCACGTTTTTTTGCTAAATCATCAAGTTTTTGCTTTACTTCGCTTGCAATGTCAATGTGAAGTTTTTTCTTTTCCATATTCTACCTCCTAACTATACCTATTATATCATCAACTAGGTATTTTGTAAATACCTTTTTGGTATTTTTGCACAATAAAAAAACTAGGCGTAAACCTAGTCTTTGACCTCAAGTAGTGGTCCACAATCAACCCTGAATCTAACGCCATCAGCTTCAAGAGTTGCCACCCCATTTTGCGTGTATCTTGTAGGCAAGTCCACATCAACAACTGTGAAAGTTTTATTACAACACCAGTAGTCGCCAGTGTTTAATATAGCGTTGTAATTAGCATTGTTACCTTTGCTGTCACATTCTGCAAGCGGTCCTGACGGAATCCAATCATCAACGCCGACTGGCTTGCCATAGCAAGTTGCATAGCAGCCAATTGCACCGTTTGGATATTTCTTGTTTGGTAATTTCAATTCATTTACTCTAAACACGCCATTGAATTTAACTTTTGATCCAACGTGTAGAACTTGGTCAACTACCTCGCCTGCTGTTCCACCACTTAATTTGGCTTGCACCTTATTTACAAAAGTGTTCCAGTCGTAAGGGTTGCCACGTCTTATGTCATAAGGGCAGTCTTTACCAGTCCAATAATTGTGTTGAAATAAATGCCCACTAACATTAGTTATTCCATTTCTTCTTAAAATGTCGGCACACAATTCAACGGCGTTATCTGTTGCTTTTAAAATGTCGCCATCTGCGTTGTCGCAAATTTCAATATTAATTGTTTTCATGTTGCCGTCGCCGTTGCCATCCAGTTATTCTTATGTTTCCATAAGCCCTGACTATCTCTTACACCTTTAAAAGTGTATACCCATTTCGAACTACGTATCAATAGTAGCCCTACGAGACGATTAAGTCTCTAGTCGATACAGGTTTTTGCTCTAAATTTATAACCTTTAACATGAGTTTGTTGTCCTTTTAGCATTCTTCCTATATGTGATGAGCTTTTTATTCCTAAATCTTTAGCAGCTTGATACATACTATCATATTCTTTTAAGATATTATCATTATCATCAACTAAATATACAGGTTGAATGGCTACTTTAGTATGTTTTCTCAAACCATTATTAAATGCTCTTGTTGTGTTTTCTTGCGTTGATACTATTTCTAAATTATTAATATTGTTATTAAGTTTGTTACAATCAACATGGTCTATTGTTTCATTATCTTTTAATTGTCTAATAAAATTTTCAACTACTAATCTATGAACAAAATGATTAGTTTCTTTTTTGTCTTTTGTTAAAGATATTCTATTATATCCTTTATTAATTGTACCTTTAATAATCTTTTCATCAATAATTCTAGTATTATATCTTTTTGTTAAATGATTATAGGTTTTAAATTTTCTTTTTAGTCTTTTTACTCTACCATAATTGCTTATTTGATAAAGCCCTTCATAGTCTTTTATATCTTTCCATATTTCTTCCATTTTCATCACCTATAACCATTATATCATAGTTATAAATTTAAAGCAAACTTCCCACGGGATTACCATATCTTAATGACTTAGGCTTCCCCGTTAGCATATAACTTATTTTTTATATTGTTATATACCCTGCTGATTAGCAGAAAAGGTATATTAGGGCAATGTTACTTACCCGCGCACCAAGCAACCTCATTTTCTGGAATACATCTTACTGCGTAATCTTTATCAATTACATAGTGCCATGAAGTATAAACATATTTCCAACCATTTCTTAATAAGTTTGCATGTGCTAGTGCATTTGCACCATTTGACCAGTTCGATGTGTTGTGAACTGTTATTCCCCTAAAACCAGTTCTGTTAATACATGGTCGGCAATTGCCATCAGTTGGCGCAAGTCTTTCAATTATCTGCATTTTCTTCACCCCTTCCATCTACCTTAATTCCTGTTTCGCCAAGTTCGTAAATTGGCGCTTCCTGTGAATCAATATCTAATTCTTCTTTTGTTAATGTTGTCATCTTTATTTCTCCTCTCTGTTTAAATAATTAATAACCATGTTCATCAAAGCCGATATTCCAGCAGCTATTGCACCTAGTATAGCACTTTTTATCATAGTTTCGTCAACCCTAGTTGCATTATTTATTGAAACGATCATGCTAGACAAGAACGCTTGAATAAATGTCTTTAACGCACGATTTAAAACATCTTTTTTCATTTTTTATTCTCCTTTTTAATCTGTTGTTTTTGTGTACTGCAATGTAGTTCTTATTTGATACGTTGCAAACAAACTACTTATTGTTATTCTTGTTTCTATTTTTTTTGTGCTTGTTCTTACAAAACTTCTGAAATAATCACTTGATGAAATATAATAAGGCTTTTCCCAATCGCCTGAATTGTTTCCATATCTGTAACACATTGAATTATAATCAATAATTTCTTCTGCATTTAAACTCGCAATATCAGTAGAAGTATTTCCAGTAACATTATAAAATAATGTTATTTCATAAATTGGTTTACCATTTGTCCAAGTGCCAACCCTTTTTTCTGAAGTAGAATAAACATGTAATATTTCTTTGCTAATATTATCATTAATAATATTCTGCATTTCATTTAAGTTGTTTGCTGTTACAGGAATGCTTTCATCCCACTCAAAAATATCCATTTAATCACAACCTTTCTAATTTTAATTTTATTTCTAAATTACCAAAATTTTCATTTGGCATACTCATTGTGTAATATTCATCTAAATATGTGTTTGTATTATTTGATTTATGTTTATATAATCTATATTTGAATATTAAATATTTACTATTATCCATTGTTGGATAAAATCCCAAGTGCAAGTTTTCGCTTGGATAATGTCCGACCTTTTTAGCTCTAGTTAAATCAAGAGTAATTGAAGTATCATCCCTAGCAACTTGAACATCGCCAATTAAATATTCTTCTTCCATCAATCCCAAAGTATTTCCAAATCCCACAGAATAAAGTTGGGCTTTTGTTATTATTGGAATACTTTCACTTCCCTGCTCTTCATATTCTAAATTATATAAAGCGGAATCATTTACTAAATGCAACGGATATTCAAAACCATTACACACACCATCACTTTGGAATATATCTTCACGAGTCACGTTTAAACCTTCATCACCGTTTATTATTATGTTCATATTAGAGGTATCTAAAAAAGTAAAAACAACATTAACATTTCCGAAACCGATCGCTGTTATTTTTCTGCCGTCAAACATTCTAAAATCATTCGCATAATAATTTTGACCATTTGCATAAAACAAACCCTCATTATTAAACAGATAATTTATTTTAATATTATTTTTGTTTCTTTCGCTTATTTTATCAAATTTATTTTCGCCAACATAAGAATCACTTGTTCCGCCAAAAAATGTAATATCAAAATCATTTCTTGACAGTTCAGTGTCATAATCAACATTTTCAATTGGTGTGTCTAACTTTATAAAACAGCTTGAAATTTTGGAAGTCAAGTGGTTCAAATCTAATTGACCGTCAAATATTCTTTTTATATATGTATTTAATATCATGTTTTGCCTTATGTATGTTTTGTCGCCATTCTGAATTTTTACAAAATTATTTTTTACTTTCATACTTCTGACACCTCATATCTTTCTTGAATGCCTTCTTCAATATAACTTGCAGTAATTAACCCATAATTTTTTTCTGGTTCTTCAGTTTCTTTAGACCTAAACAAATCAACATAATTTTCCAAAACATTTGTGTTCCTTAAAACATAATTCCATTTATAAACATTATCTTCATAAATACTAACTTTGTCTGTGACAATATATAAATCATTTATCAGAAAGCATTCTTTGTCTATTTTTACAAGGTCGCCTACATCTAGCTGAATATTTTCATCTACATTTATTTTTACTTGATCTGCTTTTGTTGTGTTTTTTCTCATATATGAATTAGCAATATCTAATAATTGATTGTATGTTTTCCACTGTTCACCCATGTCAATTTGTTTTTCAACAATTCCACTTTTATTTATAATACCTTTGTTTTTGTTTATTTCAACTTCATCAAGTATTTTTATTTTACCCCACATTAGTCCTGTGGCGCTAGTTATTCTTGCAACTTCAATGTCAGAACTGCCGTTGTATTTCATTCCTATAATTAAATTTTTGAAAAACGGATCACGAACCAAAACAAATTCATTTTTATCAGAATAGCTGTCATCAATAGTGACATTACTTGGCAAAATAGCTTTGTTGTTTTCATCTGGCAATATTTCAAAAACGCCAGTTCTAGTCATATCTTGTTCAAACTTACTTAAACTTAAATAAACTTCGTGGACATGTGATAAATTTCCCTGAAAATTTTGTTCAATTTTTACATCAATAACAAATGGAAAATTAAATTCAATTTCATCGCCTGAATGTATATATTCAATTTCTAATAACGGGTTGTAATATTCGTATTTTTTTTCGTAGCCAACTTCTTCATCAACATAATTGTAATATTTTGAATATAGCGAATCCGTATAAAATCTCACATTAGTAAAGTTTACTACGTTACAATAATCTGTTGCGTCAATGCTCGGAATAACATCAATTAAGCCATTTATTTTGTTGTCATCATCATAAACTAATTGTGGTGTTAAGTTCATTAAATAAGCAATGCTGTTTATATAGATGTTTTTATTTACATCAATATACCACCAGAAATTAAATTTGTTTGATAAGTTGTTCAACGCACTTTCAACCGTTTCACTTAAAAAATTAACTGTTATTTGATTGTCGCCAATATTCAAAGCTCTTAAAACAAATCCGTCATTAATTAATGGTTGCACCAATTCTTGAACTAGCGCTTGCAAATTGTACGTTCCAACTGCGTCAACTGTCCTAACTGTTGCCATTGCAAGTGGGCTTAATAAATCGAGTTCCAACTCCCTGTACTCAACCCTGTTTTTCATTTTTGGCAAGACAAAGTTATTTACATAACCTGTATAAATAACCTTGCTTACCTCGTAATTGTCGTCTAACTCTAGCAACTGCACTTCTTGGTATTTCAACGGCAAGTCTGCAATTGTTTTGCCTGTGAAGTCAATTTTTAGTGAACTAAACTTAACTTCTCGGCTTGACTCATTTACTCTATAACTATCAATAATTTTAAAATAACTATCTCTTATTTTTAATCTAATCACTAAACGCCACCACCATTTTTTATCGTTCTTGTAACTGTTGGTGTTACCAACCTACCAACTTTTTGGCTATCCATTTCCACATCTGCATTTACACTTATTGCAACTGGCGTGCTATTTTGCAATGTATTAAACACACTTCCTGTTTCAACGCTAGCTTGTAACTTTTCTTGTTCTATATCAATTGCACGTTGCATATCTCTATAAACATTGTCTAATTCTTCATCAAATCCAACGCCAAGTCCCTGTGCCAAGTATTTACCAACTTCATCACGCATAACAGTTGATGGTGAGTGTATTCCAAATAGCTTTTTAATAAATTTCGTAACATTACCAACCCAACCTGAAATTTTATTTTTTATCCAGCTTAAGCTACTAGAAATCCCTGACCAAATTCCAAAAACTAGATTTTTTCCAATATTTAACATTGTTGATGGCAAGCTGGAAAATGCTCTTATTATTGAAGAAACAATCTGTGGTATTTTTGAAAGCAAACTTGGAATGCTTCTTAACAAACCTTCAGTTAATGCAATAAGTATTTGTGCGCCTGCCTCTATAAATAATGGCATCATATCAATCAAAGTTGGAATTAATTGCAAAATTGCGTCAACTATAACTGGCATTTGTTCTGGCAAAACCTGTGCTATCATCATAATTAATTCTGGCAACATCTTAATAACACTATTTACTAGTTGTACAGCACCATCAATTATTGTTGGCAACAATTGTTTAAATAATCCTGGAAGCATTGGTATTAAATCATTAACTAATTTTACAAGTCCCTCAACAATTTTTGGCGTCATTTCGCCAACTGACTTAACTAATATTTCACCAAAACTTATAACGCTATCTATAACTGGATCTATATCGCCAGCACCACTTAAAAAGTTTTCAATGCTTGCTTTTAATGTATTAAATGAACCTGCAAATGTTTCATTTTCTTTAGCATAATTACCCTCTGCATAAGCAGTTTTTTCAAGAAACATTTCCATTGCAAGTCCTATTTTTTGCGCGTTATCCATACTTGCATAACTTTCGTCAATTCCTTTACTTAAAGCGTAAGCCTCAATCGTTGTTGCGTTCATTGCTACACCTAAATTATCCATCCATTTTATACCCCTAGTTTCCTAGTACTTTAACACTTATTTAAAAGTGGGATTAGACTATATCTTTAACTTAAATATAAAACCTTTTTTATTTCCTTTGTTGTATAAGTGATTATATTTTATTTTTGATGGTGAACAATTAAAATATTTTGCACATTCTTTTCTTGAATTAAATTCAATTGTTTTACTATCACTTGTTGCTATAACTTTTCTACATCTATTTTTCTTTCTTTCTTCATAACCATAGTTGTAATAATTTTCACTTGCAGTTACCCATCTTAAATTTGAAACATTGTTATTCAATTTGTCACCATTTATATGGTCAACTTGTTCTTTTTTATTTTCAATAAATGTTTCTGCAACTAATCTGTGAACGTATTTCATGTTCTTTTTTTTATTTTTTATTAATTGCACATAATAATAGCCACTTGTTGATATACATTTTTTTAATTCTTTATTGGTTTTGTTATTAAAAACCTTTCCATCATCGCTTATTGAATAATTTTCAAATCCTTTTATTTCTTTTATCATAAAATCACCTATATTTATTATATCATACAAAGGTAATTTTTAAAAGATACTTTTTTATATTTAAGTTAGTATGCACTTCCAATAACGTATCAATAGTTATTGTACTCGGTGACGAACCGATAGTCGTTTGACCTTCCTATTTCTAGGCTTGGCACAGGATAACCATAGAACTTAGGCTATTCCTTAGGCTTCCCCTGTTAGCAAGATTATCTCAACAAATCATTTCCTATTTATATTTTAATCTCACACCTTTGATAAAGTTCACATACACTTACTATGCTATTACTAACATAGCAGACTCATAATTAATCGTAAAATTACCTTTTGCAGCACCTGCAATACTTTCCATGGCAGAATCTAAATCAATACCCATGATTGAAGCAACATCAGCAGCTCTTTGCATTGCCTGTGTTGATAATTCCATAGATTCTTTTATTCCTATTCCACTACCTTGCATTAAAGACGACATTTTATTAGCCGTTGCCATAAAATCATTTGCACTAACGCCCATTGTTTCAAATGCGCCTGCTGCTTTCTTTTGAACAGTTTCTGCAAACTCGCCAAATACTGCTTCTGTACCACCAATTTGTTGTTCTAACTCTCCAGCTGCTTTTACCGACTTTGAAACTAAACCTGTCAATGCAACTGCTGCCACACCAACAGAAGCTGCCAAACCTTGAAATCCTTTTTTTGCAATGCTTTGCATTTGGTCTAAACCTTTTTCAAATCCCTTTTGGTTTAAATCAGTTTCAATAACAACTTTTCCATCGGCAAACATCTGAATATCTAATTTCAACATATTTTCTCCTTTCTATTTTACCAAAACATATCGGCAAAATCTTGTTCTTTTTCTTCTTCTGTTCTTTCATCTGGTAAAGAACACGCTTGTTTTAATTTTTTGTATTTCTTTTTTTGTTCCTTATCTTTAATTTTACTCAAATCAACCGCCCTGTATTCCATGTATTTACATATCTTGTTTTCCTCATTTAAACCCTCAAATAGTGCTTTAAATTTCCACCAATGCAAATAGTCAATTTCGTTTAAATCGAGCCTGTAATCGTGTAAAAATGCCGAATAAATGCAATCTGCGTCATGTTCATAAGAATATATTCTTTTTTTGTCGTTTTTTTCGTCTTTTTTATCATTTTTTACTTTATCTTTGCCTCTTGAATAAAACCAAAGTATAACTTCTATTGCTTTTTTTATATCTTGTGGAGGTTCTTTATAAAAAATATTTAATGCCAAAGCAACTTTATCAGCGTCGCTAACATTTTTGTCTTGCATTAATAACTCAAACAAAACAAAAGACCTAAAATTTGTTTCAATTTTAAGTCCTTCATGTTCAGTTGGTAATTTATCCAACAATAAATTCATTATCTTTGCACCCTTTCAGGACTATATTTTGAAACAAGATTGTTTATGCTTTTAACTTGTTCTTCTTTTTGATTAATTATGTCCTCGAATGCTTTTAAACACAAATGCAAGCTATCTTTACCTTCAAATACTTCTTGGCTTGTTCCTTCACCGAAAACATAATCAAGAAATTCTTTAAAAATTTTACATTCTTGCCTTATGCCTTCGGCTAATGTATCATATTTTGTTTTTTTTATTTCTTCGGTTTTATCAAAAACTGTTTTACTACCAATTTCTATTTTTTCAATAAAATCGGCATCAGTAAAATCCGAATTTTTTATTAATTCATTAATTGTCAAAATAAATTACCTCCCTCTTTTACAAACTTGCTGTTGCAGTAAATGTAGCAACTGAACTGTCACTATTTAATGTAGCTGTTCCAAGTATTCTTTTACCAGTTGCTCTTAATGTTCCACTATATGTGTAA
>Ga0326511_10001849_pt1 | contig 17371 bp, 11 predicted proteins | sample 0_2496_0518_D_FD_203701 | JGI IMG/M metagenome (GOLD analysis project Ga0326511, IMG submission 203701) | Bovine rumen microbial communities from UC Davis, California, United States - 0_2496_0518 | ecosystem: Host-associated > Mammals > Digestive system > Stomach > Rumen | place: USA...
CTGTTCGAGGGCTTCGAGCAGTTCGGCACTGGTCAGTCCGAACTTCGAGGCATCGCCGCCGCTCTCTTCCCACTTGCCAGCACCGCTGCTGGCCAGTTTGATGCGTATGCCGATGTTGGGCTTCACACCCAGTTTCTTTGCCTCGCGGGCGATGATGTCAAGCTCGTTCAGCTTTTCTACCACGATGAAGATGCGCTTGCCCATCTTCTGTGCCAGCAGGGCCAGTTCGATGTACGACTGATCCTTGTAGCCGTTGCAGATGATGATGGAGTCGCTCTGGCACTGCACGGCAATGACGGCATGCAGCTCCGGTTTCGAGCCGGCCTCGATGCCGAGGTTGAACTTTCGGCCATGTGAAATGATTTCCTCAACCACGGGCTGCATCTGGTTCACCTTGATGGGGAACACCACATAGTTCTCGCCTTTGTACTGGTATTCCTCGGCGGCTTTCTTGAAGCAGCTCCAGGTCTTTTCAATACGATTGTCAAGAATGTCGGGAAAGCGCAGCAGCACAGGTGCCGTCACGTCGCGTATGGACAGTTCGTCCATCACCTCGCGCAGGTCTATCTGTGTCTGGTCCTTGCAGGGTGTCACGTAGACGTGGCCTTCGTCGTTGATACCGAAATAACTGGTGCCCCAGCCGTTGATGTTGTATAGCTCGCGGGCGTCGTCAATGGTCCATTTCTTCATTCGTAGTCGATGTAATAAAGGTATTTAAATTGCAATTCGACTACAAAGATACGAAGTTTTTTGTGATTCGCGTCGAATTAGGCGAAAAATAAATAGAAAAGGGCAAAAAACGTGTTTCCGCTTGCCCTTTTCTGTCATTATTTTAGAAATGCATTCTCTGTTTTAGAAACGCATTCTCTGTTTTTAGAAATGCATTCTCAGGTCAACGCCAAACTGCAGGGGCAGTCCGCGCTGTCCGATGAATCCGCCGGAGTAGGCCAGTCCGAAGGTGGCATAGTCAGTGTCGGTGAGGTTGCGCCCCCAGAAGTCGACGTCGAACGAGGTGAAGCCCAGTTGCACGTGTCCGCCCAGCGTGGCATACAGGTTCTGGCAGGCGGTGTTGGCCTCGTCCCAATAAGTCTTGCCGCTGCCAGCCACGTTCAGCCCCACGGTCACGGCGTGGAGCAGGCGGTCGCCGGTGATGTCGAAGCGATAGTCGGCCATGCCGCTGAACATGTGTTGCGGCACGAAGGGCACGTAGTTGCCCTTGTAGTCGACCTCGGTCGGTGTGCCTCCCACGTTGACGCTGTCCTTATACTCGCGGAAGGTAGAGCGCGTGTAACTGTAGGTGGCTGCCCACAGCAGGTGGTCGTCGAAGGCATGGCCGCGCAGGGCCAGTTCCAGTCCGCAGCTGCTGCTCTTGCCCGCATTGACCATCATGCGTCCGAAGCCGTAGTTGCTGGCCATGACGGCCAACTGCTGGTCGTGAATGCGCATGTAGTAGGTAGAGACATCAGCCTTCAGCCGATTGTCGAAGAGGTTCAGGTGTGCCCCCAGCTCGTAGTTCCATGAAGTCTCCGGGTCGTACTCGATGGTTTTGTTGATGCGCGCGTAGGTGTCGGCATCGTGCGTGATGTTATAGTCGCCGTTCTTCAGCAGCTTGCCCTTCTCCTGCATCTCGGTCTGCAGCACGTCAGAGAACATCTGGATGTTGTAGCCGCCCGAGCGGTAGCCCTTGCTCACCTGCACGAAGACGTTGCTGCCGTGGTCGCCGATGCGCCAGGTCAGTCCCACCTTGGGCAGCAGTTGGTTCGACGACTTGCTGGCAGAGCTGATCACGCTGTCTGTCAGGGTGTAGGTCTCGTCGAGCGTGGTGCCCATCATGTTGGCCGTATAGTGCAGGTCGAGATAGCCGCGCGAGTTGTAGTCGACGCGTGTATGGTCGTGGTTGAAGCGCAAGCCGATGGTGGCGGTGAGGCGGTCGGTCAGCTCGATGTTCGACTCGTGGAACACGCCTGCGTTGCTTTGGGGCGTGTCGAAGGTCTCGTCGACATAGAACGAGGGAATCTCCCAGACCGAGAACATGCTCTGCACGGCAGGCGGCATGGCACTCTTGATGCCGTTGGCAATGGTGGAGGTCAGTGCCGGTCCGAAGTGTACCGGGGCATCGGTCTTCATCAGTTGTCGGCTGCCAAAGAGTCCGAAGGCCCAGTGCCAGCGGCTGTCGCCCTTGCTGCGCAGGGTCAGCTCCTCGCTGAAGGCATTCTCGCGCTGGTGTTGCAGCAGATCCATGCGGACGGCAGGCGTATAGTCCTGATCCATCACCATGCGGTCGTAGAGATGCTGATAGGTGGTGGTCGACGTGATGAGCATGCGGGGCGCATCATAGCTCAGCGTGAGACCCGTGTTGAGCATGTTGCGGCGATAGGTGTTCATGAACGAGGTGGCAGGATTGGCCACATGGCCGGCAGCCGTGTCGTAGAGACCGTAGGGGAAGGCATGCTGCGTGGTGAACTGATAGTCGGCAGTGAGGTCGGCCTTCAGGCGGTCGGTCAGTTGCCACACGAGGCGCACCTTCGCGCCCGCCTCGTTGCTCTGGTCGTTCTTTTCGGCAAGTGCCGTGTTGCTGAAGAAGCCGTCCTGCCCGTTGTAGAAGCCAGCCACGGAGAAGGCGAAATGCTCCGTGGGCCGATGGAAATGCGCCACCTCGGCACGGCGCTGGAAACCGTTGCCCACGGACAGGTTCAGGTCGGTGCCCTGATAGCTCATGGGGTCTTTCGAATAGATGCGCACCAAGCCTGCCTCAGCGTTCATGCCATAGAGGGTGGCCTGCGGACCGCGCAGCACGTCGACACGGTCGATCATATAGAAATGGCTGTTGAAAGCCGACTTCGACAGCAGCGGGATATGGTCGTAGTAGACCGGCACCGAGGGCGAGGCGGCATTCATGCGCGAGCCGGTGCCGCGCATATAGATTGACGAGGTGAGGCGCGAGCCATAGGCAGGCATGGCGAACGAGGGCACGTAGACCGAGAGGTCGCGCAGGTCGCGCAGCTTCAGCTGGCTGATCTCCTGCTGACCGAACATGCTGCTGCTCAGCGGCTGCATGCGCAGACGGTTTGTTTCCTTGGGTTGCGCAACAATAATTACTTCGTCGAGGTCGACCACGCGCGACGTGTCGCTCAGTTCAATCGTGTCGTCTGATGCCTTCGCCGTCGCGGACAGGGCGGCAAGGAACGTCAGACCGACTATCATTCTTTTCATTTTTCTATAGTGTTTATATTTTTTCAAGTTTTAAGAGTTTTAGGAGTGGCTGTCCCTCCTAATTCGCGTGCAAAGGTATGAAGAATCTGGTGTACTTGCAATCCTAATTTATGTGGATTCTTCCCTTCGTTGCAGCTTCCCTAAACCTAAAAACAACTTAAAATACGCCCTGATATGATATATTTTATTTAATAATAAGGTGAAAATGACCGATTTTTAAGGAAATGTCTGTAAATTTGCAGGCAAATTATAAATCTCTGAAACAGGATGAAACGTTTTTTCCATGTGTTCGGCCTATTCATGATGGCGAACGTAGTACTGATGTCGTGCTTAAACGCTGATGAGACAGAGGTCACTTTGCACAACGACGCAGCCATCTCTTCCTTCACGCTGGGCACGTTCACAAGATATTATCACCCCACATCGAACCCTGACACCACGATGAAGACAACGGTGACCGGGTCGTATTACAAGATGACCATTGACCATCTTGGACAGCAAATATATAATGCCGACTCGCTGCCGTTGGGCACGCAGCCCCGTGTGCTGTGTACCATCACGACGATAAACAGCGGTATCGTGGGACTCAAGGGAATGGGCAACGACACCGTGTACCGCTACTTCAACCAGAACGACTCGGTAGACTTCAGTGAGCCTCGCATGTTTCGCGTGGTCTCGTCAGACGGCACCTATCACCGCGACTATCAGGTGAAGGTGAATATCGCGCAGACCACCGGCGACGTCTTCGCCTGGCACCTGCAAAGCGACAAGCTCGCCATGCCCGCAACGGCTGACGGCTACTGCCTGGCAGTGCTCAAGGGCAAGCCCGTGGTGCTGGCCAATGACAATACGCAGAGCATCGTCGCTGCCGACACGCTGGTCTATAAGCTCGCGGGCGGCGATGTCTACCGCTCAGCAGACGGACAGACATGGACGCTGACGGCTTCGGCACCCGCCATCCGTCAGTTGGTGGGAACAGCCACGCGCGAGGTGTTCGCCATCGGCACGAACGACAGTCTGATGGTGTCGCGCGACGGTGGCACGACCTGGCAGAAAGACAGCATGGACAACCCCGCATCGCTGCTGCCCAAGTCGCAGTTGGCATGCGTGCGCTTCACCTATCCCTCAGCCGACTCTACCGACTATGTGCTCTTTGCCGGTGCCGGCGCTTCTGCCACCGACACGCTGAGTACCGTCTGGCGTAAGATCAGCTTCTATACCGAAGATGCCTCGAAGAGCAAGTGGGTCTACATGCCCCTCGATGACGACAACTACTGTCTGCTGCCTCGCATGGAGGGACTGCAGCTGGCTTATTACGACAGCTGCATCCTGGCCGTCGGCAAGGAAGGCAAGGTGTACCGGTCGGCTGACCAGGGCATCACCTGGCGCAAGAACAGCGTTTACGCACTGCCCGCAGCCATCGACGGACAGGTGGCTGCCATGACTACCGACGGCGAAGGCCGCGTATGGCTGGTCACCACGACAGGTCAGCTGTGGATAGGCTACGTATGATGCGGCCCATCGCACGCGCGTATAATATAATAAGGTGAAAAGATGAAACGATTGCTCGCACTCCTTTGCCTCACAGGTCTCTGCCTGCTGCCGACGGTCGCACAGAACGAGCCGGAGTATCGCCTCGAATTAGGTGTGGGAGCAGGGCTGACCGCCTATACGGGCGACTTCAACGGCAACGTGATGCGAGGCATGCACCCGCTGGGCGAAGTGGTGGCGAAATACAAGATGAATCCGCGCATGGCCTGGGGCGCCGCCCTTGGCTTCGGTCAGTTAAAAGGCTCGTCGACGAATGCCGACACTTGGTATCCGGGACTGGCTGTCACGCCGGTTGACTTCAAGACCAGTCTGGTTGACTTCAACGTGCGCTATGAATATAACTTCTGGCCGTTCGGCACGGGCGAGGAGTATCGCGGGGCACGACCCCTGACACCGTTCATCGCCATCGGCCTGGGACTGACGTTCGCAAAGCCTGAAGGTCAGGAGACCTCCACAGGACTGCAGATGCCCATCGGCGTGGGCGTGAAATACAAACTGGCACAGCGGTGGAACCTGGCTGCCGAGTGGATCATGCACTTCACCGGCTCGGACCGGCTCGACGGAGTGGAAGACCCCTACGGCATCAAGAGCAGCGGACTGTTCAAGAACACCGACTGCTACGCGGCCCTAGCGGTGACACTTACTTACGACTTATGGGAGAAATGTAAAACTTGTAACAATGATAGAGACTAACAACATACCGCAGCACATTGCCATTATCATGGATGGTAACGGCCGTTGGGCTATGGAGCGCGGCAAAGAGCGCACATACGGCCACCAGGCTGGCGTAGAAACCGTGAGACGCATCACATCAGAGTGTGTCAGACTGGGCGTGAAATACCTAACGCTCTACACCTTCTCGACCGAGAACTGGAACCGCCCTGCCGACGAGGTGGCGGCCTTGATGGGACTGGTGCTTACCTCACTCGAGGACCAGATCTTCATGAAGAATAACGTGCGCTTCCGCGTCATCGGCGACTTAGAGCGTCTGCCCGCAGAAGTGCGCCAGAAACTGCATGAGACCGAGGAGCACACGGCGAAGAACTCGGCCATGACGATGGTCGTAGCCCTGAGCTATTCGAGCCGCTGGGAGATTACCAATGCCGTGCGTCAAATCGTCAAGGAGGGCATCACCGACATTACCGAGGACACCCTCTCACAGCACATGACCACCCGCTTCATGCCCGATCCCGACCTCTTGATCCGCACAGGCGGCGAAGTGCGCATCAGCAACTATCTGCTCTGGCAGATTGCCTATAGCGAGCTTTACTTCTGCGACACCTACTGGCCAGACTTCGACGAGCAGTGCCTGCATCAGGCCATAGAGAGCTACCAGAGCCGTCAGCGCCGCTTCGGAAAGACGGAGGCACAGGTGGAGAATGAGTAGACCCACCCCCAGCCCCTCCCTGAATGGAGGGGAGTAGATACTCTATACAATGATAGATAGAAATGAAAAATTACTTTAAATACGTGGCAAAAAGACTATTCACTCCCCTCCATTCAGGGAGGGGCTGGGGGTGGGTCTTTTTCTTCACTCTTCACTCTTCACTCTTCACTCTGAATGTTTCAGCTCAGGAGATATCCTATGCCGGCACACCTCGTAGTTGCCAGATAGGAGGTATCAGCATCGAGGGCGTAGAGGACTACGAGGACTATATGCTCGTGGGACTGTCGGGACTGACCGTCGGACAGACCGTCAACGTGCCCGGCAATGAGATTACCGAGGCCGTGAAGCGCTACTGGAAGCACGGACTGTTCTCGAAAGTGTCCATCTCGGCTGACAGCATCATCGACTCGAAGGTCTATCTCACCGTGCATCTGGCACTCCGTCCGCGCATCACGCAGATTAACTACAGCGGCGTGAAGAAAAGCGAGCGTGAGGACCTGGAGGCCAAGCTCGGCATGGCCAAGGGCATGAGCCTCACGAAGAACGTCATCGACCGTGCCACCATTCTCGCCAAGAAGTATTTCGACGAGAAAGGCTATAAGAATGCCGAGGTTGATATTCGCCAGCGCGACGATGTGACGGGCAAGAACCAGGTGATTCTCGATGTAGAAATCGACAAGAAGGCAAAGATGAAAGTGCGTCGCATCATTCTCGATGGCAACAAGCAGCTGAAGGACTCGCGCATCAAGGGTGGCCTGTTCACCAAAGGTGCCTTGGGCAAGATTCACGAGTCAGGAAAGATTGGCTCGTTCTTTAAAGCCAAGAAGTTCACGCCAGAACGCTATGAGGAAGGCAAGAAAAAACTCATGGAGAAATATAGCGAGCTGGGCTTCCGCGATGCCACCATCGAGGAGGACTCAGTGTGGAATGCCGACGAGAAGCATGTGAACATCTACCTGCGCATCGACGAGGGCAGCAAATACTATCTGCGCAACATCAACTGGGTGGGCAACACCGTGGTCAATACCGACTATCTGAATGCCGTCTTAGGCATGAAGAAAGGCGACGTCTACAACCAAAAGCAGCTGAACAAACGACTGCACGAGGATGACGATGCCGTGGCTAACTACTACTATAACAACGGCTACGTGTTCTCGAGCGTGGAGCCTACCGAAATCAATATCGTGGGCGACTCCATCGACCTGGAGATGCGCATCACCGAGGGTCCGCAGGCTCATCTGAACAATGTGCGCATCTTCGGTAACGACCGACTCTACGAGGAGGTGGTGCGCCGCGAACTGCGTACCAAGCCGGGCGACCTGTTCTCGAAGGAAGCACTGATGCGTTCGGCACGCGAGATAGCACAGATGGGCTATTTCGATGCAGAGACCATCAACCCCGAGGTGAAGCCCAACTATGAGGACGGTACCGTGGACATCAACTGGAACCTGGAACAGAAGTCGAACGACCAGCTGGAACTGTCGCTCGGTTGGGGACAGACGGGCATCATAGGACGCGTAGGCGTGAAGTTCAACAACTTCTCCATGCGCAACCTCCTGGGCAAAAACAAGCTGCACCGTGGCTTCCTGCCGGCGGGCGACGGTGAGCAGATAGGCATCAACTTCCAGACCAACGGACGATACTACAGTTCTATCTCGACCAACTACTCTACGGGCTGGTTTGGCGGCAAGCGACCCAACGCCTTCAACGTGGGCGTGTACTACTCGAAGCAGAGCGACGTGTCGAGCAGCTACTATAACAACTCGTGGATGAACTCCATGTACAGCATGTATGGCGGCTACGGCACCTATAACAACATGTACTACAACAACTACGAGTCCTATCTCGATGACGACAAGTACGTGAAGCTCCTGGGCGTGTCGGTAGGATGGGGCAAGCGTCTGCGCTGGCCCGACGACTACTTCCAGCTGTCGGCAACACTGGCCTATCAGCGCTACATGCTGAAGGACTGGCAGTACTTCCTCATCACCAACGGTAACTGTAACAACCTCAACCTCTCGCTGGCACTCACACGTACCTCGACCGACAACCCCCTCTTCCCCCGTCACGGTTCAGAGTTCTCGGTGTCGGTGACCGCTACGCCGCCCTGGTCGCTCTTCGATGGCAAGGACTATAAGAACCTCGCCACCACCGCCACCTATAACAACAACCGCGAGCAGTACCAGAACGAACAGCGCGAGAAGTATCGCTGGATTGAATATCACAAGTGGAAGTTCAAGAGCCGCACCTACACCGCCCTCACCGGCGGACAGAAGTGCTTCGTGCTCATGACACGCGTGGAGATGGGCTTGCTCGGCTCGTATAACAAGTATAAGAAGTCGCCCTTCGAAACCTTCTATATGGGTGGCGACGGCATGAGCGGCTACTCTACCAGCTATGCCGAAGAAACCATCGGACTGCGAGGCTATGAGAACGGATCGCTCACACCCTACGGACAGGAGGGCTATGCCTACGACCGCTTTACGCTCGAACTGCGCTATCCCTTCATGCTGGGCAATACCACTATCTATGGCCTTGGCTTTGCTGAAGGCGGTAATGCCTGGAACGATACAAAGAAGTTCAACCCCTTCGAGATGAAACGCTCGGCAGGCTTCGGCGTGCGCATCTTCCTCCCCATGGTGGGTCTGATGGGTATCGACTGGGCCTACGGCTTCGACAGAGTCTATAAGGGCACGGCCAGCGAGCAGAAAGGTGGCGGACAGTTCCACTTTATCCTCGGACAGGAATTCTAAAGAAGTGAAGAGTGAAAAGTGAAAAGTGAAGAGTGAAAAATTTGCTTCCGCTCACATTTGCTTCCGATGGTCTCTTCAATAAGTGATATAACAAAATAATAATTTAATAAGATGATGATTAAGAATGTAACAAAACGGATGATGACATTAGCCATGCTAATGATTCTTCACTCTTCGCTCTTCGCTCTTCAATCTTATGCCCAGAAGTTTGCACTGATCGACATGGACTATGTCTTCAAGAACATCCCTGCCTACGAGCGTGCCAATGAGCAGCTCTCACAGGTGTCGAAGAAGTGGCAGGCTGAGGTCGATGCGCTCACCACCGAGGCACAGACCATGTATAAGAACTACCAGAACGAGGTGGTGTTCCTCTCCAAGGAGCAGAAGAAGGCCAAGCAGGATGCTATCATGGAGAAAGAGAAGCAGGCTGCCGAGCTGAAGCGTAAGTACTTCGGTCCCGAAGGCGAGCTGTTCAAGAAGCGTACTGCCCTGATGAGTCCTATTCAGGACGAGGTGTACAATGCCGTCAAGGACATTGCCGACCTGCGCGGCTATCAGCTGGTGCTCGACCGTGCCAGCGACACCGGCATCATCTTCGGCTCGCCCAAGATTGACATCAGTAACGAGGTGCTGCAGAAATTAGGGTACTCGTATTGAATTAATTGAGAATTCTTCGCAAGCGAAGCGTCGCTTCGCGCCGAGCGGGGAATTGAGAATTGAGAATTGAAAATTGAAAATTAATAATATAGAAACAAAAATGAAAAAGTTTATTCTTTGCGCTATTTGCGCATTCTGCGGTCTCACCGCATCAGCTCAGGCCAAGTTCGGCCACGTAAACACTCAGGAAATCATTCAGGTGATGCCCGAATACACTACGGCACGCACCGAGATTGAGGCTCTCACCAAGCAGTATGAGGCTGACCTCAAGCTCATGCAGGACGAACTGCAGAAGAAGGGCGAGGCTTTCGACAAGGAGCAGGCTACGCTGCCCGAGAACATCAAGCAGCGCCGTCAGCAGGAGCTGCAGGACATGTACCAGAAGATTCAGCAGAGCTATCAGGACAACCAGCAGGCACTGGCCAAGGCTCAGCAGGAGAAGATGCAGGCCATCACCACCAAGATGCTCGAAGCCATCAAGGCTGTAGGCCAGGCAGGCGGCTATGTCTACATCATGGAGATGGGTGCTGGTATCCCCTACATCTCAACTACCCTCTCTGAGGATGTCACCGCACAGGTGAAGGCTAAGCTCGGCTTGAAGTAACCCATCGTCTCAAGACGGGAAGAATCCTTTGAAGAGAAGAATCCTTTGGCGGGAAGAATACTTTGAAGAGGTGATTCCCTTGAAGAGGTGATTCCTCCTTATTCGGAGGAAGCAAATAAGACAAACGCTCATCGTGTTCGTGGGAAACACGATGAGCGTTTGACTTGTTTATAGATACTCCAGTTCAGACCATCAGTAGCGATGCTCTTGATGCCAGTTACATTCTCGGTAACGCTGATGCTGTAGATATGGCAGCCGCCAGAGGATCGTCTGGGCATTCAAGATAAACTTCCTTGATCTTGATGGAAGCAGGGGGTTCTTGCCATGAGACGTTCTTAGAATCCTCCCAGTTACTTCCTGACCGTCAGCTATCCTCATTTGTGGGGAAAACGACCAAAAACGGGAAAAGAGGCTTGGCTGTCTCATTTTTTCGACGTACCTTTGCACACCGAATGAGGTTATTCAGGGGTTTCATCCTAACCATGTTGATTGCAAACGGCGAGACGGTGATGTCTCAGACCGACAGTCTGCGTACCCATCATCTGCAGGAAGTAGAGGTGACGGGCACAAATGCCATGGCATCTGGTCGCACGGCTGTCCCCGTGTTTCAGATGGACAGCCGGCAGCTGCTGCGCATGGGCGTGGCCGACATGACCGATGCCATGCACCGCCTGCCCGGTATCACGCTGCGTGACTATGGCGGGGCCGGTGGCATGAAGACTGTATCTGTGCGCGGCTTCGGAGCCAGTCATACGGGCGTGAGCTACGACGGGGTGGTGCTCAGCGAGTGTCAGAGCGGTGAGATCGACCTCTCGCGCTATTCGCTCGACAATGTGGCACGCCTGCGCCTGACCATCGGCGACGGTGACGACCTCTTCGTTCCTGCCCGGCAGTCGGCATCGCCTGCCCTACTGGCCATCGAGACCCTGCAACCTGAGTTGGTCACGCAGTTGCATACGCAGTTGCGCACTGGGTCATTCGGACTCGTCAGTCCTTTTGTCAAGTACGACTGCCGCGTCAGCCATTGTCTGACGCTCTCCGTTCTGGGCGATTACACCTATGCCGAGAACGACTATCCCTTCACATTGACCAATGGTACGCAGACCATCTCGAAGCACCGCACGAACAGCCGTATGAGCCAGGGCCACGGCGAGCTGACCCTTCGCTGGCAGCCGACGGCGGTGAGCCGGCTGACCGCCAAGACCTATTATTACGACAGTGACCGGCACTTGCCAGGACTGGTGCGCTACTATAGTGACGTGAGCCGCGAACGACTGCACGACCGCACGGCCTTTGCCCAGCTGCACTACCAGACGCGCTGGGCCGAGCGGTGGGCACTGAAGGCCGTCGGCAAGTGGAACTGGGCATCGACGTCCTATCGCGATCCGCTCTATACGGGCGGCGTGCGCGATGCCGACTACTGGCAGCGCGAGGGCTATGCCTCGGCATGCCTGCTGTTCACACCCCACGAACGCTGGACGACGGCCTATGCTGCCGACTATGTAATGAACAGTCTGAACAGTTCACTGCCTACCGACGTGCGCCCCCTTCGCCACACCGTCCTGCAGTCGCTCTCGGCCAAGTATCAGTCTGCCCGGCTGAAGGCCATCGGCCGGCTGCTCTATACCTGCTCGCTGAACAATGCCCGTCGCGGTACGTCGGCGCGTGACGGTCGTCGCCTCTCGCCCTCGCTGTCGCTGAGCTGGCAGCCCTTCGCGAGTCAGCAGTTGTTGGTGCGGGCATCCTATAAGAACATCTTCCGTCTTCCCACGTTCAACGAGAGCTATTTCTTCCATTACGGCAGTCCTACTTTGGAGCCGGAGTCTACTGACCAGCTAAATATCGGTTTTACGTACACTTCGCCTCTCACGAAGCAAACCACCCTCCATGCCACCCTCGACGGCTACGAGAACCACGTGAAGGACAAGATTGTGGCTGTGCCCTACAACATGTTTATCTGGCAGTGCATCAATGTGGGCAAGGTGCGTGTGCGCGGACTCGATGCCACGCTCTCGCTCACCCACCGTATGACCGAAGGCCACGCGCTGCTGCTCACCGCCAACTACAGTTATCAGCAGGCTGAGAACCGAACCAGTGCTGACTCGCCATACTACGGCCTTCAGCTGGCCTACATGCCCGTGCATCAGGGGGCAGCTTCGCTCAGCTGGGAGAACCCGTGGGTCAATATGACCCTTCATACCCATGGCGTCAGCAAGCGGTGGGCCACTAACCAGCACTATGCCGATACCGATATCAGCGGCTATGACGAATGGGGCATCGCTGCCCATCGCGAGCTGACCATCGGCAGACAACGCATCGACGTGCGCATGGACGTGAAGAACCTGTTTGACCGGCAATACGAGATCGTGGGTCACTATCCCATGCCGGGCCGTAGCTGGCAACTGAGTCTGGCCTACCATATTTAGAGAAATCATGTATTCTTAATGATAACAACTTCAGAGAAATCATTTATTCCTAATTATAACAACCAAACAAAAAAAAAGATGAAAAAAGTGTTTTTAAGCTTTGCAGTCCTATTGATGGGCTGCGCCCTGTTCACCGCCTGCGGCGATGACGATGATGACAACGACAAACGTCCTGCAAATCCGCAGGACAGTCAGGTGACACCCGCTCCGAAAGACAGTACGAACAACGTGACGCCCGCACCGAAAGACAGCACGAACAACGTGACGCCCGACCAGGCAGTAGCCGGCAATGGCGTGTTCGTGGTAGGCGCCGGCAATTCGATGAGCAACATTGTTGGTGCCCTGACCTATTTCGATGTTGCCACTGGCAAGACCACGGCCAATATCTTCAAGCAGGTGAACGGCCGCGAGCTGGGCGTGACCGCCAACGACGGTATGGTCTATGGTTCGAAACTCTATGTGGTTGTCGATGGCGAGAACACCATTGAGGTGATGGATGCCCGCACGCTGAAGTCGGTGAAGCAGATCAGCACCACCACGCTGCTGGGCGAGCAGGAGGGCAAGAGTCCCCGACGTATCGTGGCCAAGGACGGCCATATCTTCGTCTCAACCTTCGGCGGCTATGTGGCTGTGATCGACACGGTGAACTATGCGCTCACCACTAAACTCCAGGCAGGTTCTTATCCCGAGGGCATGGCCTTCAGCGGCAAGATGCTCTTCGTGGCCAACAGCGACTACGGCAAGGGTACGAACCCCTCCATCAGCATCTTCTCGACTGACTTGCAGAACAAGGCGTTCCGTAAGATTATCGATCTGAAAGACTCGCTCATCAACAACCCCACCATTCTTGTGGCCAACGGCTATGACCTCTACATTCTCTGTGGCGACACCTATGACCCTGTGAACTATAGCGTGAAGCAGAAGGGTGGACTGCGCAAGTATGCTTCCGGCAATCAGAGTCCTGGTAGCATTGCCAACATTGCCGAGAACGTCAGCATGATGGCTGCCAACGGCACGAACCTCTATCTGATCTTGGATGCCTACGTGCAGCCCCAGTACAAGGTGCTCGACATGAGCAGCGACCAGCTGAGCAGTCTCGACATCAACAATGGTGTCGACGTGCCCAATGCAATAGGCGTTGACCCCGTGACGGGCGACTTCGTCGTGGCTGGCTATCGCAAGAACCCCGAAACGGGCTATGGCGACTATTCAGCTGCCGGCAAGGCCATCCGCTACAGTTCCACGGGCAGTAAGACAGCTGAGTTCGAGACCGCTGTAGGCCCTTCAGCTGTGTTCTTTAGCAACAAGTAAATGAGCGTCCTCTATCGACTTTTCCTGACTGTCGGCATTCTGGCTGCCTGCTGCGCTTGCGGGGGCGGCAGGAATGCCGGCAGTGTCTCTGACGGTGGCGACACGCTGCGCATGAAATATGCCGAGCGCATCGTCATCGTGAAGCATGAGGGCTATACCGAGGTGACGCTGAAGAACCCGTGGAAAGAGGGGAAGGTGCTGCATCGCTATGTGCTCGTAGGGACTGACGATGACGAACGAGCCATGCAACTGACTCACCAGAGCACGCTGGTGCGTGTGCCGCTGCAGCGGGCAGCCGTCTTTACCACCGTGCATGCTTCGCTCATCATGGAGCTGAAACAACGGGAGCGCATAGCCGCCGTGGCAGACCTGAAATATATGAAGCAGCCTTGGATTCATGAGCAGGTGGCGCAGGGACGCATTGTTGACTGTGGCGACGGACTGAGTCCGATGGTCGAGAACATCATCGATGCGCAGGCCGATGCCGTACTGCTCTCGCCCTTCGAGAACAGTGGCGGCTACGGACGGCTGGAAGAGATTGGCACACCGCTCATCGAGTGTGCAGAATATATGGAAACTTCGCCATTGGCACGGGCCGAATGGATGCGCTTCTACGGCATGCTCTTCGGTTGCGAACGGGAGGCTGACTCGCTCTTTGCCATCGTGGACAGCAGTTATCAGGCCCTTGCACAAGCGGCACAAGACCGTCAGACGCATCCTTCCGTGCTCATGGACAAACAGACAGGCCCGGTATGGTATGTGCCGGGCGGACGCTCTACGATGGGGCGTATGCTGCAGGATGCCGGAGCCAGCTATCCTTTTGCCGATGACGAGCGCAGCGGTTCGCTGGCTTTGCCTTTCGAAACGATATTGGAGAAGGCGGGCGAGGCCGATGTGTGGCTGCTACGCTACGATGCCGACCAGCCGCTGACGCTTGCACAATTGGCTAAGGAACAGCGCGGCTACAGCCAGTTGCGTCCCATGCGCAATGGGCAGGTCTATGGTTGCAATGTGCGTACCTCGCGCTTCTACGAGGAAGCCCCCTTCCGTCCTGACCTCTTGCTGCAGGACATCATCCAGATCCTACATCCGGAAAACAACAAAACGAAGCCCCTTAGGTATTATCAGCGAATAGAATAATTTGGGGATTCGTTATTCCGTTATCTCGTTATTCTGTTATCCCGTTATTCTGTTATCCCGTTATTCCGCTATCCCGGTGGTACGGGGCCCCCACCCCACCGGAATAACGAAATACGATTATGCGAAGCTGATGGTTCCCACTATCTCGCTGGCAGACGGTTCTGTCTGCTGCGGGGCTTCAACCGTCATCGTTGTCTGGCCAATGCTGGCTAAGATCTCACGTGTACGCTTGTAGGTCGGGGTCTGCTCAACAGCTGAGATGATGTCGTCGTTGTCAAGGTCTTCGGCACGGAACACGTAGATATTGGGGCGACGCTTCACCGGACGCGACGTGGTGTCGCCGTCGTAGTACTTGGCGCGGCGGTCCATGTTGCGAGCCTCGCGCTCCTGCTGTTCTGCCAGCTTGCTGGCTTCCTCGCGGCTCTGCTTGGTCAAGCGTTCCTGCATGCCGTCGACATCGCTGATGCCGAAGCCGGTAGCCAGAATGGTCACCTTGACCTTGGCACCCAGTTCAGGATCGTTAGAGAGACCCCACTTCGACTCGAAGTCGCCGCCGAACTTCGACATGAAGTCGTTCACGTCGTTCATCTCTTCCATCATCAGGGCTGCCTTGCTGTCCTTCGACCCGGCAGAAGTGATGTTGAGCAGAATCTTCTTCGAGTTAAACACGTCGTTATCGTTGAGCAGCGGCGAGTTCAGGGCATCATCGATAGCCTTCTTCACGCGGCCTTCGCCCTCACCGTAGCCCGTAGACATGATGGCCACACCACCATCCTTGAGCACCGTCTTCACATCGTTGAAGTCGAGGTTGATACGTCCGTGAATCGTGATAATCTCAGCAATCGACTTGGCGGCTACCGACAGCGTGTCATCGGCCTTGCCGAAGGCATCGTCGACGGAGAGGTCAGGATAGATGCTGCGCAGACGCTCATTGTTGATGACCAGCAGGGCATCGACGTGCTTGGCCATCTCCTCTACACCGTCCAGGGCCTGGTCGATCTTCTTGATACCTTCGAAGCGGAAGGGAATGGTCACGATGCCTACCGTCAGGATGTCCATCTCCTTCGAGATACGGGCAATGACGGGACCTGCGCCGGTGCCTGTGCCGCCACCCATGCCGGCGGTGATGAAAGTCATGCGCGTGCCGTCGTTGAGCATGTTGCGGATAGCCTCGACACTCTCTTCGGCAGCCTCGCGGGCACGAGCCGGACGGTTGCCGGCTCCCAGGCCTTCATGGCCCAGTTGCAGCTTGACGGGCACGGGCGAATCGTTGAGTGCCTGGTTATCGGTGTTGCAAACAACGAAGGTCACGTCGTGAATGCCTTCTCGATACATGTGGTTCACTGCGTTGCCGCCGCCACCGCCTACACCGATGACTTTGATGATGCTATGCTTTTCCTCGGGAACTCCAAAATCGAGGAGATCCATATTGTTGTCTATCATTGTTTTATCTGCTTAATAGTTAATAATCTTATTCCTCACTGACGATACCCTCGCTGATTTGAACAATCTTCTTCTTGAACTTGTTGAACCAGCTGTTCTCCTTGCGGATGCGCTCTTCCTCTTCGCGCTTCTTGCGCTCTTCCTCGGCCTTGCGCTCTTCTTCCTCGCGCTGCTTGCGCTCTTCTTCCTCGCGTTTGCGGCGTGCCTCTTCCTCGGCCATCTTCTCTTCCTGCTCCGTGCGAATCACACCAGGACCAGCTTCATGGGCCTGACGGGGCTGACGGTCAATCTTCGGGCCTGAGGTTTCCTCCTCGGCAAAGAGGTCGCGGTTGGGGTCAATCTCCTTGCCGGCACAGTTAATGTAGCCCTTGGCCAGCAAGCCCAGCAAGGTGTTCATGCAACCGTCGTGGGCCTTGATGGCCTCGTTGCTTGAGTTGATGGAGAGCGTGACAAACTTGGCCGTGCGGATCTTCTCGATACCCGTGTGAATGGAAAAAGCTTTCTCCATGTTCTTCATATTCGAGCCACCCCCCGTGAGGATGATGCCGCCTAACAGCTTGTCGTAGTATTCGTTGGGAATCTGCTCGCGCACGTTGATGATGATTTCCGCCAGACGGCCCTCGACAATGTCGATGAACTTGCTGGATTCTACCTCACGGTCCTGGTCGATCGGATACTGCAGTGTCTTGTCAATGTCGGTAGGGTCGGTATAGGCCGAAGCATATTTCAGTTTCATGCGCTCGGCATCGCTATCCTCCATCTGGAGCGATGCGATGTCCTTGGTGATATTATTCGAACCCAGGGGAATGACAGCTAAATGGCGCAGCACATTCTTGTAGAAGACCGCCACCGTCGTCGTGTCGGCGCCCATGTCGACAAGGGCACA
>Ga0326511_10001851_pt1 | contig 17359 bp, 35 predicted proteins | sample 0_2496_0518_D_FD_203701 | JGI IMG/M metagenome (GOLD analysis project Ga0326511, IMG submission 203701) | Bovine rumen microbial communities from UC Davis, California, United States - 0_2496_0518 | ecosystem: Host-associated > Mammals > Digestive system > Stomach > Rumen | place: USA...
TTGATAGAGTAAACAATAACGGCAACTATGAGCCGTCAAATTGCAGATGGGCAACAATGGTACAACAGGCAAACAATAGACGTAGACCTGAAAGGGTAAAAAACCAATATGGTGAATGGGATTATAAGATGCCCTTGCCCGAACCCTACAAGGGGGTGAATACATGAGCGAAGCAATAGCATTTATAGCAGGACTGTTTGCAATGATGGTAGTTTGGTTCATCAACGACAATTCCCCTAGAACGTCTCCATATCGCAGAGGATTTGAGGACGGATATAGAAAAGCAATGAAAGATTATGAGGCAGAAGGGAGCAGAACATGATTGACACGATCATCACATTTGCAATCGGTGTTTGGGTCGGCGGTATGGTCGGATTTTTGATCGCCGGACTTGTGGCTGCAAGCCGAGACTGACTATTATTTTTGCAACAGAGTGTACTATCCATTGGATGATACAAGGGGTGATAAATATGATTCCAATAATTGATGTAAGGGCAACTGGCGTGAACATGAGAAGGCTCATGGACGAGAGAAATATCACGGTTAAGGATATAGCAAGGGAACTTAATCTTGGGTCGTTATATGCGATTTACAAGTGGTTACAAGGCAGAGGATTGCCGAGTGTAGACAACCTTGTAGGACTGAGCCACGTATTCCAGGTGAGCATGGAAGATATTTTAGTTTTAGAAGAGAGGTGACAAAAATGACAGAGTACGTAAAGATTCCAAACATTTTTAAGAGAGAGACATTTGGCAAGAACAAACTGATCGAGGGCAAGTATAGTTCTCCCGAACTTGAGTATCTGAAAGATGCAATGTGGGAATTTGAAGAGAAGATTGACGGATGCAACATCAGGATTTGCTGGGATGGCTACAGGGTCAGCTTCATGGGAAGAACCGACAGAGCGCAGATTCCGGCACATCTGCTTGCGAAACTTGAGGAACTGTTTGGCGGTGAGTCCAAGGAAGAACTGTTTGAGCAGACATTCGGCAAGAAAGAAGTGATCCTGTTTGGCGAGGGCTACGGCAAGAAGATTCAGAAAGGCGGTGAACTGTACGGCGATGTCAATTTCCGTCTCTTCGATGTCTTGGTCGATGGCTACTGGCTTCTCCAAGACAATGTTGACTGCATTGCTGAGATATTTGAAATCGAGACTGCTCCATTCATGTTCAGAGGAACTTTGGAACAGGGAGTTCAGTTTATCAAGACTCATCCACACTCCGTACTCAGAGATGCCGAGATGGAAGGTATCGTAGGCAGACCGATGGTTCAGATGTTCAGCAGAACTGGCGAGAGAATCATGGTCAAGATCAAGTGCAGAGATTTTTGAGAGGGGGAGCATGAAAACCAAATTTAACGCAGTACCAAACGAAGAAACATGGATTCGCACAAAGAATCATTGCAGAACTACCGACAACAAGGACTTTACCGAGAAGAGTCCTACTGGTGTGTTCAAGAAGAAACTGCTCATGTCTGAGCATAGTCCTATCCGGCTTTTGGAATTTGACTGGTCGTGGAGACTGATTCCGTATTGGGTTTCTACCGAGTGGAGCAGACATAAGTTTGAGAAGTTCATCAGCAGTCAGAGGGATGACAGGCTTATTGATGACATTCCAAGAGCCGAGAAACCACAGGGGGCATTGGTCAACTTTGACGGATATGCCAATATGCAGAACTTGATTGACGCATGGCGAAAACGTCTGTGCTACAAGGCTACACCCGAAGCAAGGTGGCTGGCAGAGGACTTGAAACTTGCCATGTTCGACAAGGGATTCCACGCAGAATCAGAGGTACTTGTTCCAAACTGCATCTACAGAGGTGGATGTCCCGAATTTACATCCTGTGGGCTTTACAAGCGGTTTTTGAAGTTCTGTAAGGAAAATTACCACGACATTGATTTAAGCGATTTAGAGGCACGTTACAGAGCCTACAACTATATGTTTTACAAGGAGCATGAGGATACAAAATGAGCGAAGAAACTTCAAGACCAAACTATGAGCAGGTCATCAGAGAACTTGAGTGCGAAAACAAAGAATTGAAAAAGCAAGTCCAGGAACTTAGTTGTCATATCCAGTACAAAGAAAGAGAAATCGCAAGGATTGAGGGACGTATCGCCGGACTTGAGTTTGCAATCAGATGCAACGGTGTTTCAGGAGCAGAGGTGGGAAAATGAGCCGAAAAGCATACTACAACACAGGAGCAAGCCTGATGCGGTCACACGCTAGGCAGTACAAGGATCGAGAGGACAACACGGCTAGAATCGCAACTGCGGTAGACAACATTGTGCCTAGGAACTATGCAGCCTTTGCCCTAGTGCTACACCGACACTTCGGATTTACCCAAGAGCAGATTGCCAACATCATCACATGGACACAGGAACTCTATAACGAATCGCTCTTTGAGGGTTTGGACATCTTCCAGCAATGTAGCGATGAGGTTGGAATTGACATGTATGGCGAGATTCATGCCAAGAAGCACAGAGTTATCGGAGACTTAAGAATCTGAGGGGGATAAACATGAATGTTTGGACTGTAACTTGTGATTATGTAAAGGGTGTTCTGACTTACTTTGTCGAGAATAAGATCACTGGCGAGCGCAGAGGTACGTTTGACTGTGAGCCGTGGGCAAAGGAAATGGCTGACGAACTGAATCGAGAGGGGGTTGAGTGATGAGCGATATAACATGGCTTGGGAACAGAACGATTATGTACAAGGGCAGAATTGCTGAACTTGACGGTGTTGAAGATGGATGGGCGGCAGTAAGAGCAATGCAGAAGATTGACGCTCAGATAAACGAGGAAATCGACAACATGGTTGAAAACCGAATCAAGAAAGAAGTTGAGGCAAGAGTCAAAGCGGAACTTGATAAAAGGGGGATTAAGTGATGGCTAAACTCTGTATGTACAACGACTGCAATGCCGGAGAGCATGAGTACTCAATTCGGTGTTGTGACTGCCCTGAGACTGACTGCCCTGAGAGATGCACGAACAAGAACTGTGAGAGTTGCTACTGGATGACTGAGGTGAAAGATGAAAAAAACAGTAATTGTAATTAACGGCAGAGGAGGTGTTGGAAAAGATACTTGTGTTGATGCGGTAGCAAGGAAATATGTGGTACTGAATTGCTCTTCTATCGCTCCGATTAAAACGGTGGCAGAAGACTTGGGATGGGATTTCTTCGACAAAAGTGATAAAGCAAGGAAGTTTCTTTCAGACCTCAAAATGCTTTCTTCCGAGTATAACGATTTTCCGTTCAAGTATTTGCTAAACAAGTATGACTGGTTTATGACGAGCGACACCATGAAAGTCATGTTCGTACACATCAGAGAGCCGGAAGAGATAGCCAAGTTCAAGGCAAATGTGCCTGAGTGCAAAACTCTGCTGATTAAGAGCAATCGAGTGGAGCGTGACTTTGGCAACGAGGCTGACGATAACGTGGACAACTACGACTACGATTATGTTTACCACAACGACAAGCCTTTGGATGAAGTGGATGCTGACTTCATGAAGTTCTTTGAGGAACAGATTTTGGGCGGTGAGTCAACGTGAGAACTAAAGACATTTTCAGACGGCGATTACTTCTGCTCAAGAACGATATGGACTGGACTTATCAAGACATGGCTGATTTGTCGGGCCTGCCAATATCCACGATCAAGTCATACGTGTTCCGAGGACGAGAACCTGGAATCTACTCGCTGGCAATGATGAGCAGAGGATTTGGAGTTACCGCCGACTGGTTAATCGGATTAACGGAAGAAAGGAATTGATATGGCATTATCAGAGAAATTTATCAACGAGAAGATGCTTGAGGCTGAGCGAGAGAGGCTTGAGGTAGACAAGAATACAACAAAGGTGCTTGCCGACATAAGAGACATACTCATGGCAGATACCGTGGTCAGATTGGCAGAGTTGTCAGCGAATCCGAACGTCAGCCCGAAGAATTACGAAAACGCCTTTAATGCCACAAAGGATGCTAGGAAAGAAATCGAAAAGAGGTGGTCGGAGTGAGTTTGACATACAACCAGTCAGAGGCACTGTATACCGTTGAAGAAAATACCCAAGAGACGGTTAAAATTCTTCGTTCTATGAACAAGAAGATGGACAAGCAGATTGCGCTTTTGGAGCAGATGGTCGAGATACTCAAGGAGAGAAAAACCGATGCTGATTACTGATAAGGGGTGCAAGCCGAGGAACTGCAATTCATGTAAATTCCACTATTCGGCTGAGAATTACCACTACAAACTCAAAGAGGTCGAACACAAGAAGATGGACGGATTTATCTGCGCAGCATTTGTGCCGGAAGAAGGAACTATGATCTACATGAGCGGTCTTGTCAATGACAGTGTTGACTTCTGCGAAATGTATCAAGAGAGAGGAACAAAATGATTAAGACAAAGAACAATTGTTATATCACCAAGGAAGAAGCAATCTTGGCTATGAGGTCAGGACGGAACAAGGAAGAGTCCGAATGGGCTATCCGTAGCGTTAAAGCCACTAAGGTCAAGAGGTCACTCAAGGTGACGGAGACATACATCAAGGGCAAGGCAGAGGAAGAGCATTGTCCTCATTGCCGTAAGAAGATTGAGTTGTACTACTTGTCGAGGGATGTGCCGAAAGTCTGCTACTGCTTTTGGTGTGGTGGTGCTATTTACCGCAAACGTGGTCTGACTAAGAAGAATCCGATGTTTGATTATTCGATCCTTACGCCGGAGCAAGTCAAGGAATGGGGGTTTGAGGCTTATGTTAATGCCGACAGTGATAATGATTAAGCGGATTATACGGTCGCTGAGACAGAGATTCTGCCGACATGACTTCCGGCTTATGAAGAATGGGTATAACGACATCAGCCGAGTTTACGGCGGTGACAAGTTGGCATACAAATGCTCCAAATGTGGCAAGATCGTGTGGATGAAATATTAAGGGGTGGTCAATATGAATTTTCTGATTGCAGTAGGAATAGCAATAGCATACTTGGCGGTCGGACTCGTGTTTATAGCATGGATGGAATTAGATGATGGATTGACATTGTTTTATGTTCTCACATGGCCTCTTTTGATATTGGCAGTCATTATAATGGCTATTTGGATGACTTTAAACGGATTCTGCAAAGCAATCTGCAAATGGTTGAGGAAATACATGAAATGAGTTTGGCAGACAAGCCTAGATGCCATAACTGCAAATCCTTCACGGAGCGGAAGTACGTCAAGTCTGATACCGATACCTTTGGTCGATGGTGCGATGGCTACTGCTCCAAGGACAAGCAGTACACATGGTTTTTTAATACTTGCAAGAAACACGAATGGAAGGATGGTCAACATGAGATTAATCAGAGCCGATGAGTTAATCGGTAAATTTGTCATCAAAGGGCAAAAAAGCAAGAGGTACAGACTTGGAGAAACTTGGGAACTCAATCTCAATGAGATAAAAGAGGTCGTAGACTCAATGCCAACTGTCGGAGAGGATAGAATCGTTGCTGACGGCAGACAGGAATCGTATTGGGAAGTCGAGCATCATGGTGGTTTTAGTCCAGGCGGTAATCCGCTTTACAGATGCCATAATTGCAAATGGATTTTTGGCACACACATGATATATCCGAACTTTAGATTTTGCCCTGAGTGCGGATACAAGATGATTGATAACAGAGGTGGTCAACATGGATTGGAAGAGCGAGATAAATCTGCTGATTGAGAAACTGGCTTTTGTCGAGAACAAGAAGCTACGGCAGATTATGTTAGATGGATTCGTCAAGAAACATGGTGAGATTCCTGACGAGTATAAAGATGCCGTTAATGCAGTTGTGGAAATGTAGAGGTGGTCAACATGAATCATGATTATGCTTATTGCATGGACTATAGGGGTGACTGCCCGATGGAGTGCTTTAGGGCTAGGCTGACCAAAGAGGCACTGGATAAGCACTATACGATTGTGAGCTTCATGCACTTTGAGGGAACAGACGAATGCAAACGAGAGGAAGGTCGGAATGAGCAAGCGAAAATACAAGAGGGGTAGAGTGATTCGTGGAATCGAGGATTTTGAATATTGCCCTTCTGAATTTTACATCGTGAAGTTTGGGAAAACAGACAAGACGCTACACTACTCATTTCTTATATCGTGGCAATACAGAACACTCAGGAGCTTTATAGAATTACGGCGTGTTTTTGTTGCAGAAAGGATAGGAGAAACAACATGACAGAAGAAGTATTAAGAGCAATGGCAGAGGGAGCGGTAAAGACGGCTATGAGCATTGAGCCGATGGTAACGAAGTCGGTGGATTTTGGAAACTGGCCTTATGTATTTGTCTGTTTCCACGTTGCGGTTTTAATCGGAGCAATAGCAGTTTCAAAGAAAAAGTGATCCCTGGTCAACGTGAGTTTGAGGTAATGAGATGGAAAACGAATTTAAAAAGACTTGTGAAAATTGTAAGCATAGATTTGATGGATTCAAGTTCAAGAAAACCGATGGGAGCGACATAATTGAACTCGAGAAAATAGAAGACGGATACATCTGCGGTAACTTGGCAGAAGCAAACACTGTTGTCAAATGGGTTGGGGATTATAAAGACCATGTTTGTCCGGCATGGGCAGAAATCGAAAAGATAGAGGATGAAGATGAGTCTGAGTAACTGCTAGTTTTACTTGAAAAAGTAGTATCCATATGATAGTCTAAGGGTGTTAAGGGTAGTGGATTATTCTACTGCCCTTTTTTATTTTTCATATGGTTACAAAATAAAAGAGTCTACCCATTTGCCGATAGGTAGACTCCAAGCGATTGAGAAGTGAGGATTCCCAACGCTCATATTCTATGGGTAGATTAGCACGTTCTCTGTTTGCTTGCAAGTACGATTGTGTACGGAATCGGCAAGAGAGGACTTTTTTTATGGACATCAGACAGGACATTCTCGACAACAGGAAGTCATTTCTTTTCTACTTCGATTGGGATAAGTATGTTCGGAAGATGGACGATGCACAAGCTGGCAGACTGCTTAAAGCGATCCTTGCACTGGCTCTGAGAGGAGAGCAACCCGACTTTTCAGATGACCTCGCACTTGAACTTTCGTTTATTGGCATTGGTGATACCATTGTCCGTGATACCGAAAAGTATGTGGACAAGTGCCGGAAGAACAGAGAAAACGGTGCTAACGGTGGAAGACCTAAGAAAGAAGAACCCACAGATAACCCACAGAAACCGAACGGTTATTTTGGGTTTTCAGAAAAAACCGAACAAAACCCACAGAAACCCGATAGAGATATAGATATAGATACAGATAGTGGTAGAGAAACAGATAGAGTGATAGATAGTGATATATGCATTGAAGATGAAGTCATTGGGGATGGGTACTTGAGAAAGTATGTCTATCAGGACTTCATATCACAATGGAATCAATATGCTAAGTATGGAGTTGAAAAGATCACAGAACTTACAGAATGGCAGAAGACTGCAATAGATAACCTTGTCATCAAACATGACTGGCTTAAAGTGCTTGAAGCAGTAAAACGAATTGAAGCCAGCGACTATCTCCTTGGCAAGACATCCAAATCGAATCCAATATCACTGAAATGGTTTTTGGTGGAAGATAACATGGTAAAGGTACTTGAGGGTAAATACGATAACAAGGACTACAATCCGAATCCTAGCAAGTGGCAGTAAAATATAACCCTTGGTCAATTTGACTTTTAGCGATTCCAGGATTATTGTCTTCTTGAATCTATATATCTAAATAAGTTCTGAATGGGAATCAGGCTCTCCGTTTGGGGAGTCTTTTTCTTTGCCCGAATGGAATGTCTACTCCTCTAGTTATAACTAGAGCGCACAGGCTTCGCTAAAGGGCGAGAGAGCGGTTTTCATTTGTGTATGTGGGATTTATCCAATTTGGTCTAAACACGCCTCTACGTGCCGTACACAGGCTTCTACGGATATGAAAAGAGCCGATACCATTTCTGATACCGACTCTTGGATTATCTACGTAAAATCCGTTTTTAATTTTTGTGGTGTGGAACTTTGGTCGGCTTCATCTTGCCCTCTCCGAGATAGTCCAACTCATAGTCCGATAACTCCTTGTCGGTCAACTTGCGATTGTATACCAGTAAGTCATGGTATCTGCCGGATTCGTCTTCAGCCGTGAACAGGAGTCCTTTCATCGGTTGACATCCTATGCTGAATCCTCTTAGCCTCATTCCATAACTGTAGATGGTTTCTGTGAACTTGGTTTCGTCTATCGTGTATTCTGTCATGTTATCTTCCTTCCTGTCAGTAGTCTTCCATCAAATCCTTGACATTGCACTTGAGTGCATCAGCGATCTTAACTGCCTTGTATGCAGATGCTTCATTGAGTCCTCTCAACTCCCAGCCCTGAATCGTTCTGAGCGAGAAGCCTGTCAGTTCTGCCAACTTGGTCTGCTTCATGTTGATTGACGATCTATAGATTGTCAGTTTGGAGAAGCCTTTGTTCAAGTCAACCAAATCGTATTTCTCCAACTCCTTCGGACGCATCAGCCGAGGCATCAGCAGTAGTCCTTCCGTTACTTCTGATCTGAAACCATCCTTCGGAATCGTGCCAGCCGGATTGTTCATCTTGAATTTGTAAGTTCTCTCTTTTCCCATTTTCTTTACTCCTTGGTCATTGCCGGAAAGTCAAGCTCATCAACATCAACGCTTCTTTCAACGCCTTCGGCATCCTCTTCACCGTAGAAGTCACCTTCCTTGTCCTTCCAGTCGTTCGCCTGATCGATGCAGTAGTCAATATCTTCGACCTCATAAGCATCCAGGTCTTCATTGTACTTGAGATTGCCAACCTCAAAGAAGTCATTGCTCCAGTCAGGAGTGTACTGTCTGCCATCCCATGTCTGCATCTCGATTGCTACCATTCTGTTTCCACTTACAAGTCTTGTTGCCATTGTTTTTCTCCTTTTCTTTTAAACCCTTGGTCAACTTGAGTTTTGTTTTCCTTTGATGATTTTATTATATACTCATATTTAAGTATCTGTCAACTACTAAATTACTCATATTTGAGAATTTTTTAAAGCCGGGGTCAACCCGAGTTTTTTAAAACCCCTGGTCAACTTGAGTTTTGTGTTTTCGACATTTCATTTTTGCAGAGGTGGTCAACTTGAATTTTAAGAGGTGGTCAACTTCGCATTATTATTTTTTAAATCCTGGTCAACTTCGCTTTATTAATAATCAAAGTCATTTCCAAGTTTTCTCCAACTCCATTCCAAGTCCATTCCAACTCCATTTCATCACCATTGACATTCCAGCTATTTGGACTTCCAAGGTCAAACCGAGGTCAAATCCAGTTTTGACAATAACGGTCAGCAACACCGAATAACTCCCAATAACTCCGAGTCAGTAGCAGAAGAGTTACTATTAAGAGTTGGTCAACTCCGAATCAGAGGAGCCGATTTTCAGCAACTCCAAGTCAGACTAATCGGGATCAGAGTCAACGCCGTGTTCAATGTCAAAATCTGCGGAGCCGAGCAGCAGTCTTGAGAATTTTCAGTCGAGGTCAAGTCCGAGATACTTAAATCAATGTCTGAATCATGAACCGAGGTCAAAACCAAAATCTGACTGACAGCGGAGCCGATATTATAATTATGGTCAGCATCGGAGCCGGAGCCACTTTTATAAGGCGCGCGATAGGAGTTTTTTCACTTTCGGTCAACTCCATTCCGTGGCCGAGTTTTCAATCAGCCGCGCGATAAGAGTTGCGCAACTTTTCGGTCGGTCATCTCAACTTCGGTCAATCCGTTCGGATCGCGAGATTTTTCAGTTTCCGTTTTCTGTCAGTGGCTCTTCGTATGCGCGCGTACATGGATTTGTTGCAAGACTTTGGCGAAACTCAAATTTTCGGTAAACGCCTGGGATCGGTCAGCAAATTTTCTGTACCAAAATCTGTCCAGCCGTTCCAATAATGACGTTTTCGCTCACAGCCATAGCCGGAACGCCTCAAAACAATTGTTTCGATTCCTTTTCATGCCGTCACAATTCGCAACACATGGAAACGCCGCCAGCCGAACACAATGCAGAAGGAACCGCGCACCATGTCCACCATACACGGACAGCCCGAACACAAGGCCGGAGCCGTCAGAACGTCAGCAGAAGACCGCGCCGAGCCGAGGCAGAAGCCCCAGCAGAACGAGGAGCCGCCGAGGATCCCCGAAACCGTCACCCGATTGGAAGAGCAGAAACCGCGCCGAAGATCCCAATGACAGACCACGCCGAGCCGATCCGCGCCGAAATGCTGACAGGATGCAGAAGCCACCGCCGGAGCCATAGCCCCAGGAGCCACCACAAGACGCGCCGCGCCCTGTATTGTTGTATCTCCGAACAAATACCCACAGCCGGAGCAAACGCCCCACAGAACGCCATACACGGAGCCGGAGCGAATCACGCCAACTTGACACGCTGGACAGAAACCCACAGAGCGCCATTAAAACGCCGTACAAGCCGCATAGAGCCGTTTTTATCAATTCTGCGAACATTTACCCATAGGCAGATAAAACGCGCTCAAAACGTCAAAATCGCGCTCACGCCCACCAAGTTAATAGGCGAATCAATACAGAGTATCAGCCGGAGAAGCTGACAGAAGAGCCGGACACACGGCAAGCCATAACGCCGCGATTAAAGCCCCTAGAAGCCCCACAGAGGCATTTAAACGAGTTACCCGAACAAATACCCACGGAGCCATAAAAGACGCTTAAAACGCCGTATAAACGCCTGAATCAATCCGCGCATATATGCAGCCAATGGAGCGAACGCCCACGGCAAGCCATACGACCGCGCAGAAGACGCGAGAAGCCTTTTTTTACGCCGTACCCTATGAAGTTATCAAAGAGCCAATAAAAGCCCCCGGGAGAGCCACAGAAGCCCGAAAAACGCCGCGAGGAATTGAACCACGCACCATGCAGAACAAACGCCGACATGATCCACCAGGAACGCAAGACAAAAGAGCCGGAGCGAATACCACGCCAGCCCAAAGAAAAGGACGCGCCCACGGATGAACACGCCCCAAGCCTATTTTACGCGCTTACAAGCCTACATTCCCAATGTGGGGAAATATCCCCCTTTGCATTTTTCCGCGCCTTCTTGAAAGCCTTTTCTATTGCTTCCAGCTTACTTTTTGCCGTAACTGTGAAATACTGCTTTTTGCCGCCATTATCAGAACAACTAAACGCCCATTTTGCCATTTTACGCCACCCCCTTTATATTATCGCGCCAATCCGCGCCCACATGGAGCCAGCCGGACGGTAGAAGACAATCGCGCCTAAATTCTGCTAAAGTGCTATATGTTTTATGTGAACTTGCCAAGAACTCAGCAGAGGAGCCAGAGCCACGCCGCCAAAAGCAAGAGACACGCACCGCGCAGGAGCCCCTGAAACTGTAAACCGTATCACGTGAAATTATGTACAAGTTACCGCCGAGCTCATCGCCTGTATTGATATAAGCATAATCCACAAGCCCATACTGTATACGCTTGAATACGTCCGCAAGAATGTTGTTGTTGTGTTCCTCGATCCGATCCGCGCCGGAGAAGTCTCCAAAATGGAACCCATGCAAAACGGCCTTTTCCGCGCTCTTCAATCTATATTTTCTTTTCATGTCTTGACCCCCTTTTAAGAATACCGCTTTACTATTGTTTCGTAAGCTGTCCAATCTTCCATATTTACTACAATGTTACTGTTTTCGTAGTAGTTAAAAGCCCAATCTGTCAACGTGTCGAGATCGTCCGCAGCTTCATACTCGCCAATACAATATGACCGTATGTCTTCAATTGCTGCGCGCACAATGTTTTCATACCAGCCCGAGAACCGCGCCCAGTTTTCCGCGGAGCAATCGCCCGACTCATAAAGCCAGTTTTTTTCTAATGCGCGCTCGATCCGCGCCGCCGTATCGTCAGAGAAGACAACACAGCCCGAATTAATAACCGTCATGCAATCGCTCAGGAACTCAGGATAATAAGGACTGTTTACAGAGAACCAAACGCCCGAATAACTAATACTGTAATCAACGCCCCTATTTTTGCGGAAGGCATAAAGAAAAGAATCTTCCAGGAAATCGCCGCATCTGTCCAAGTAATCACTCCATACCTTGTCTTTAATATCCGAGTTATTCTCAAAAAGCTGTTCAAGTTCTTCAAAAGTTAATTCATTGATTTTCTTTTCCATTGTCTTTTTCTCCTTTCTTAGAAGTAACCGCGCGCCCCCAGGAAGGAACGCGCCGCGCCGTCATCTGTAAAAAAGAATGTTCTAAGCCCTACCATAACCACAACGCGCCCAGCCGTAAAAATGACTTTGGCAACATTGCCGGCTGAATCCCTGTAATAGCTCATATAACCCCCTTCACGCCGTTTCTACGACTTCACACGCCGCGAACGTCTCCCACATGGTCAACAATGTATTAACCGCTTCAACGTCCCTGTAATCCGCAAAATAGATAGTATATGAAGAGCTACAGGAATTAAGAAAAGTCACCTTGCAAAAGAAGTAACCACGCCGCCCAGCTACTAACAGCGAATCGAGCAAAGTTTCTTCTACAATGTCGACAACCTCGCCGCCGATCTGATGCAAAAATTTGTCAATTGTCATGTTCTCCCCGAATTTATATTCTGTCATTGCTTTATATCTCCCTTCTATGATCCACTAGCGACAGCCCACGCGCCGGAGCCTTCACCCACAGCACCACGACCGCAAGTTATTGTGTTATTGAGGCCCCCACCCACGGCAGAAGCCCCAGCCGATCCGCTCAAAACTTGCCAGTATTGCAAGGAATGTTTGTAAGCACATAGCTCCACGCCGTACCGTAATGAGTAACGCCCCACACATACATATCAAGCTCAGAGCAGTAATATACAAGTTCGTTTATCTCTTCCAGGAGACGCGCCCCCGAATCACTGACAATGTACCATTGGAAAATTTCCGGCGTTTCGTCCTGTTCACGTTCCAGTTCTTCCAACTTCTCGCGCAACTCTTCCAGCCGATCCGCGCACCGCTCCGCGCTCTTTTCCAGTTCGTCGCACTCTTCCAAGTTTCCGGCGTCGTAAGCATCGGCCGCGCGATCCCTGTATTGTGCCACGTCCTGTTCTAGTTCTTCCATGTCGCTCTGTATCTCCTCGATCCTGTCCGAGTTGTCAACGAATCCGCTTACAATCTCCCAATCGAACCCAGCCGCCATAGTACGCTCTACAATGTCATTATTCAGTACCGCATCGAAAGCCTTGGCTAATGTACCGTAGTCAACATAACCATTCTCTAAACCGTAGTCAGAAATTTTGTTTCCGTAGAAGTATTCGCCATAGATATTCATTGTATTTTCTCCCTTCTTTAGTTCATGTATGTTTTGAAGTAAGCGACCGCCGCCGCCTTATCATCGAAATAGTGACCCTGGCCCCAGGAATCTGAATCCTTGTCATAATTCCAAGCCACAACCCAAGAACAGAAATTCAAGTGTCGATCAATTAAGGCAATCGGAGTATCAAAAGCCCCGATTATGTACTGTTCAACCGTATAGCCTTTTTTTGTCTTCTCAATTACTGCCGTCATTGTTTTATGTCTCCCTTCTATTTTTGCGTCACTTTAATACACTAAAGCGTAGGCTCTTTCCCCCTCGCTTCGTTTTCTATATCTTATCAAAGCAAATACTCAAATTCAAGTATTATTTATACTCAAATATACGAATTGTAAAAACTATACAAAAGCGTATTAAGATACTTATATAAAAGTATCCAAAATACCTATATAAGCGCAACTAATTGACGTTTGAGGGAAACGAACAGAAGATAATAGGATTAAGAACGCGCTGACAATCTCCCCCGATCAGAAGCCCCAGGAGCAGAGGCCGGAGCCAATGCGCAACCGCAAGCAGTAGAAGCACTTACATATAAGTAACCCAAATACGCACAAACGAGGATAAAACGACATGAGGAAGAAGCGAACAGAAGAAGCCCCCAGGAGCCGGAGCCAATACCGCGCCCCGATCAGAGCGACAGCCGGAGCAGAAGCCCCCCTAATTGAAACAAAGTATGCCGACATATACCCAGCCGACATAGAACGAGTGGAAGAGAATTATATTGCATCGCTGCCTGATCCCGATAGTATTTATAATATTAATAGCTTTATAGGATTATTGTTTTTACTCCATAGAGAAATTATAAAGCCCGTAATGTTAAAGCCTGGAGAAGTGCGACCAGGTATTAGAGGATATGATATTAGAGTATTAGATATAATATTTTATAATATATTTATTCCTTTAATTGCTAAGTATCATATAACGCCTACTATTGGAATGTTTATGTATTTAATAGGCATTGATAGTAGTATTATAAATACATGGAAAAAGAAGAGTAATAATATATATATAGATAATAATATTAATACAGAGAATAATATTGATAATGTGTATAGTAATTATAACGATGATAGTAACTATATAAAATACAGTCATTATGTAAAATGGAATAATTACATAGAGCAATGGATACTTGGCAATGTTGTTAATACTAACAGCATCGGCGGCATGTTTGCGCTTAAAGCCGTATATGGTTACAGCGACGCCCAAACGATCCGCATAGAGGCCCAGGAGACGCGCCCAGCCATCAACGCCGCACAACTTGACCGAATAGCCGGAGAAGCCGCCGCGCCGCCCGAAATAGGCACAAATTGACAGTTTGTTTGTGTACTGCGGACATTACAGAAATGTTACGAGATATTACGCCGTTAAATGGTGCTAGAAATCAATATATTGTGTATCCGGCTATAGTTAAACACAATATATAGACATGTATTTGAGTTACGCCGTTAAATAATGTTTTAGTGACGTAACTATCACATGTTACAATCACAGAAAATCGCGTAATATTTTTTTAAAAACTCCCCCCTGTATAGAACGAATGTTTGCCCAAGTTTACCGCCTTGTCAACGCCTCGCGCCGCCTATTCCGCCGGAAGGGACGCGAAAAAGGACGAAAGGGGAGAGGGGTGTATGCAAGTCCGCGCGGCGCATAAAATGAGTCCCCCAAGTATTTTTAAAGCAAAAAAGAGTATTATATAATCTATCCCAAAATATTTTTTTAAACAAAAAAAGCATTATATACACACTCTTTATGCTCCCATGAGTAGCAGAGATATAGTTATATAGCATAGCCAAATACATAGCCCACATAATGTCACTTAGACTACTCTCAACCAGGCTCATTTAGCCCCACTTAGACTATCCATCGGTCGAGATTGGATACCACCGCTTGACAAATTGACATAAGCCGACTACACTTTGCCCCAACAGAGATAAGCCTCTTGGCTTGTAGGGGCATACCTCTAGCAGACATAAGACCCACTGAGATGTCTGTAAACTGGACAAGCAAAGCATGATGAGAGCCTTTCAAGTTGTCTTTTCATGATTCAACCTCCTTTCAAAAATCTTGTGTGTACTGGCGTAGCTTGCCGGATCACTACGAGACGGTTGCATCGGATACCGAAACCGATGGTAGTTCATCAGCCAGCGGAGAGTGCTTCGGGTGTTGCGTACTCTCCCAAGTGCTGAGAAGCCAAGTTCAATGTTTGTCACCTCGTCATTGACTTGGAGCGTTTAGTCAGGAGAGCAACGCAGAAAATGAATCCTGACAGTGCAAGTGCTGATAGAACCACTACCCTGAATCGGACTTGCATCTCACGTAACGTGATCTAATAGCCAAGATGCCTAGTTGTTGGCGATGAGTCGTACAAGGGAAATATTGGTGCGAATCCAATCGTTACGCCTTGAATGACTGCCTTGTTGCTGGCTTTTCATTTTATCTCCTTTTGACTCGTGAAACTCAAGCTGGTTTGCATTGTTTTCCAGCCGTGAAAGCCGGACTCCTTCGTTCAGACGTAACAGTCTGATTTTTTTATACATTCGACACGTAGCTCAGATGGTTAGAGTATTTGTGTGAATTGTGTATCATGTCTGTGATGCCGTCAGCAAGATGTTCCGGTTGCAAGCAAAGTGTCGTGGGTTCGAATCCCACCGTGTCGATTCCAATGGCGTATAGTTCAGCAAGGCAGAACGCATGGCTTTGACCCATGATGTCGTTGGTTCAAATCCAACTACGCCCATGTCAATTCCAAAATTTTCCAAAAAACAAAAAAGAGAGTTCCGAGGGGGAGTGCCTGTCTGCCATAGTGCGGATGGGCTTTTTTACGTTTATGCCACAGAAGAGAGAGTCGAGAGACTGGTATGACAAGACAATAAGGGCGATAGCGCAGAGGAAGGATTTGCCGTTCTATGACCGCATGAACTACTGCTATCAGACCTTGCTGAACTTCATGTTGAAGTATGACACGAGAAAGATAGGCCGTGACCGCAGTTGGCTCATTGCATGGTCAACTTTCATTCGTGAGAACACGCTTTATGCCATTGCCAGTAACTTTGAGGGTGACTTCCCTACACTGTACTGGAGCGTAATGTTGCTTGAGGCAAGGCACTATGTTGTCGATTCGTATTTCCTGTTTTTGGAGCGAAAGAGAGAGCAACATGCCAAGTTTTACGAACCACGCAGAGAAATTCTGATGAAGCATGGCGTTATACAATCTCTCCAAGACCTTGTTGATGATAAACTCGACTTGCTGACCATATCCGCACCGCCTGGAAGTGGCAAATCCACTCTTGAGATTTTCCTACTGAGCGGAGTTATCGGTTGGTTTCCTGATATGCCCAACTTGGCATCTTCGTTCTCAGGTACGATGACCAAATCCTTGTATGATGGCGTGAATCAGATTCTCACTGACGTTGACGAGTACGCATGGCACGAGATATTCCCTGATGTCACTTTCAAAGCAAGAGAGGGTACGAACTCCAAGGATCAGACTATCAATGTTGGCAAACGCAAGAGATTCAAGTCACTCACTTGTCGTGCTATCAATGCTTCGCTGACTGGTAACACACGATGTGAATATCTGCTATGTGCCGATGACCTTGTGTCCGGCATCGAAGAGGCTCTGAACAAAGAGCGACTGGAGAAACTGTGGCAGACATACAACACTGACTTAAAGACTCGTAAGAAGCAAGGGTGCAAAGAGCTACACATCTGCACTCGATGGAGTACCCTTGATCCTGTTGGTCGGCTCAAGATGATTAATGCTGACAATCCGAGAGCGAGATTCTTGGTTGTTCCGGCACTCGATGAGAATGGTGAATCCAACTTTGAGTATGACGGCGGTGTAGGGTTCGATACTGCGTATTTCAACGACATCAAGAAGTCAATGGATGACATCTCGTTCAAGTGCTTGTTCATGGGTGAGCCAGTAGAGCGAGAAGGCTTGCTATACCATGACGATGAGTTGCAGAGATACCTTGACTTGCCGTTACAAGAGCCTGATGCCGTTTTGTCTATCGT
>Ga0326511_10001852_pt1 | contig 17356 bp, 18 predicted proteins | sample 0_2496_0518_D_FD_203701 | JGI IMG/M metagenome (GOLD analysis project Ga0326511, IMG submission 203701) | Bovine rumen microbial communities from UC Davis, California, United States - 0_2496_0518 | ecosystem: Host-associated > Mammals > Digestive system > Stomach > Rumen | place: USA...
TTCCTCGCCTGGTTCGGAACGTTCGCAAATATGCCTGAATGATTCCACCAAAACGAGCAGCACACACCCAGACGATCGCCATAAAAGAGGTACGCGTAGAAATGGCATCCAAGACAGCGAAAAAGCAACTTTTCAGATTCGAGAGAAAAACACCCGATTTTGTAAAGTCGAGTTTGCAAAATTGTGTGTTTTTTCGCTTTGTTGATGCTAAGTGAAATTTTTTTCAATCTTTAGATTGAAGCGAAAATGTGCTTAAAATTTTTGTAGTGAAAATTTGCATGAATGAAAAACACTTTATAACTTTGCATCGTCGAAAACAAAAAACGGCAACAAAACATTGACTGATTAGAGGTCTGGTTATAGAGGCTTTTACACCTAAATAAACAAGCCCAACGTGAAAAGCAGCACGGCAAAAATTGCTAAAGATAACATAAATTTTCAAACTTTCAAAAACTTTTTTACATTATGGCAACTAAAATTAACGCATCACAAAAGAAAGGTGCAAAGGTACAATTAAACGAGGTGTGCAAGTCCCCATTCGCAGCTTTTAATATGTTAAAAGCAGCTGCAAAGCGTGACGAACAAATAGAAAACGGCTCTATTCGTGACCTTATAAACACGGTTTGCATGTATGCAAACACCTCGAAACTCGACTTTTCCTGTGTTCAGTTGGACTCTATGGGTGACGTATGCACTTTGAAAAAGGTATCTGATTTCATGCAAATTGATGGTGTTTTATACTCGAAAAGCGGTTACGAGGTGGTTTATATGCTTGGTGCATATTATGCGCTTATACCAATCAAGACCTCTGCCCTGGGTGTAACTCTTTACGGTTATATTGACGCTATGACTTCCCTCTCGAATATCAGAGCATCTTATTGCGCTATCTGGGAGAAAAAAGCATCTAAGAAAAGCAACACAAAGAAAAGTGCAAAGAGTGTCGAAGAGGATGACGTGAATAGTGCTGCTTTAGCACTTAACATTCAGGCTGCATTTGCTGCAAACGGAATCGTTAAAAGTCTTGACGAATGTCGTAAAATGATTGCTTAATTGCATCGTGGCGGGTGTGAATATTGGAACTTTGGGCGGTATCGTACACCGCCACACCCTCAAAAATTGGTTGGCACGACGGTGTTAATCAGGCTTTGAAAACAAAGTTTTGCATAGAAAAAAAGTAGTTGCTTTGGGCGCGAATGATTTGTCGGTTGCTTACATTCAAATTTGCTCCTTTGCAAAGCTGTTGAAAAGTTGAAATAGTTCTTTTACATTCTGGAACAATCAAACGAAAACGTAATCTTTCGGTTTTTGTAGCAAATAGGGAATCAAACGACTTTCGGGCGTGCTTGGTTGGTAGTAAGTGCATTTGCACACTGGGTTCCCTCTGAAGCTAAGGGATGCTGCTACATTGCCGACTGTTGGGCGTGGGAAACACGGAGAACTTAGATACATGAATGTTGATGACTTTTGGTTCATGTATTGGTTCATATACTGAAATACATGCCGTTGTGTTGTAACACGTTGGCATCCGTGAATTGCAGGGAAAAAAGTTTAACTCTCTTATCAAGTGTCCACCAGGTTCCGACCTGATGGGTGCTTCTCTGGGGGTGTGCAGCATCATATCATTGGGATGCTGCGGGCGTGCTTCTCGAAGACATGCAAGGGGTTCGACTCCTCTCACTCCTCCAAATTAGAATGAAGAATAACAAATCAAAATTATAGGAGAAAAGAAAAATGAACGAAACAGTCACTATGTACCATGTAGTATATACGGCTTTCAATGGTTCGAGAAACGAAAACGATTATACGACCTCAAAAGATGCTCGTGAAAAGTTGGATGGCATCCGCTCTCAGTATGAAATCTTTGGTTATCGTTTGACAAATCGTGAAAAGAATGACGGCAAGTTACGTGAAGTGTGGAAGCACCCAAAATGTGCCGATATGGTTATTGAAAATTATCAACACGAAGTTACATTTATTATCTAACAATATTCACTAAAACCTTTACGGTGGTGTAGGCAAACCGTTTATCAAAAATGGATCGCTTGAAAAATCTTTGGTATCGACCTATCATAAATGATGGGGAGGACGCATTTACCTTCGGGCAATGCGTCATGGCTTGTCTGGGCACATTATTGCTCATAGTCATTTTAAACGTATCAGCATTTTAGAATTTTATAATTATATCATTCAAACATTTTAGCATTATGAAAAAGGCAAGAATTATTCGTTTCAACAAGAAGACAGGTGAAAACCTCCTTGTTTGCACTTTGGCTGTTAGTCAGGCACTGATGACAGCTTTCTACTACAACATGGCAGAGACTAATAGCGATGTGCGCTATAAGGTTGAAACCTCATTGTAATTTGTTCCTTTACTGAACTATGGAGACACGAACACATCAAAATATAATTTCAAACTTTTAAAATTTTACATCAACATGAAAACTAACATGATTTACGCAACTTGGAATGTTGCACGTAACGAGAACAAAAACCAGAATCAGATTATCTTGGTTAATGATGGCACTAACTTCCATACCTTCGCAGAGGATGTGGATGCCGTTATGTCGTGTGTATTTGGCACTGATTCCGAGAAGGTTGTTAATGAAAGCAAGTATCAGGACATTGCTACCTGCTCTTTCCCAAAGACACAGATTGATGTGATTACCCTTCTTCTTCGCAACAACATGGCTCCAATCATTCGTATGTTGCCAGAGGATGCAGAGGTTGCTTCTGAACCTACTGCCAAGGTAATTGCTATGCCTACGAACAGTAAGCCAGAGCCTACCAAGACAACCAAGCCAGAGCCTACCAAGACAACCAAGCCAGAGCCTACCAAAACAACCAAGCCAGAGCCTACCAAGACAACCAAGCCAGAGCCTACCAAGACAACCAAGCCAGAGCCAGTTGCATCTACACCATCCATCGAGCCTATTGCAAACGAGCCAACACTTAGCAAAGCACAACTCGCAACCCTTGAGAAGTATTGGACGAAAGGGTATGACCTTGCTAATGCATACGTGGCTTCATTGAGTTCAACTGAAATCAACGAGAAGTTGTTTGACCTGAAGAACAAACTTGATTCATCTTGGGCAAATGCTCAGAAAGTGAAGAAGAATCTTGCAAGTTTCTTTATCGCCATGATGGGGTATAGAACAGTGCAAGGTCAAATTGCTTGCATTGATAAATACCTGAAGGGTTGTGGTACTGAAGAACCTGCCGTGACCGATGAACCTACTACCACTGAAGAACCTACTGTGACCGAAACTCCTGCCGTGACCGAAACTCCTGCCGTGGCTGAAACTCCTGCCGTTGTTGTTAGTGTTGATGCAGACACTGACACGCCAACACCAACAATCTGGCTTGGGTACTCTCCTAAGAGCTTCGTATTCACTGGTAGCATCAAGGATGATGCAGACATCCTTACAAACTTAGGCGGTCGTTGGAACAGCTTTGGGTTCAAGGAAATTGACGGCAAGCCACAAGGATGGACGTTTCAATCCGCTAAGCAAGACGTGCTTGTTGCTACTCTCAAACGTCTTTACCCTTCCGTTGTTTTGATGGACTGCCAGCGCAGCAGCGTAGTCGATGAACCTCAAAAACCTCTCTGCCGACTTCAGATGATTGACTACTCTGATAGATGTGTTGCCTTGACAGGTGAGGGCATCGAGTTCTACGAGAAACAGATTATGAATGAGCTTCACGGAGCACGTTGCAATCGTTTGGTGATTGGTACAGACAAACCTTGTCTTGGCTTCTTTATCAGCAAAAGACGTATGAGTGATGTAGAAAAGTTTGTGAACACTGTTAATGCGTAATCTCCTATGAATGATTTGAATGATTTCGAAAAGGCTGTCAAGTCATTGCTTGACAAGCGTGCTGAAACTGATAGTTTGTTCCGCACCACTTACGCAAAGCCTAACAAGAATATCAAAGAATGTTGCCAATACATCTTCGGCACTGTTTATGAACGCGCCAAGAATCAACATTGCAGTTATGGCGGACGTTCAGGTTGCAGTGCAGCCGTGAGTGATGAAGAAGTGGTTGGCATGGCAGTCCACTACTACGATGAAGACGACATCAAGATACCAGGCATAAATGCTTCTGTCTCTACGAGTGTTGCAGCTGCTCCTACAACCAAAAGCACGGGTACAAAGAGGAAAGCAAAATCCGTTTCCTCTGCTGCACCTGCTCCAACGGCGATTGCAGCATCATCGGATGGCGTATCTGCCATTAGTGCTGAACCAACCACCAAGACTCTTTCTTTCAACATGGACGGTGACAAGGTTGCCGTCCGTGGAACTCTGACATCAAGCCAGAGAGGTGAGCTTTTGAAAGCTGGTGCTAAATATGATCTGCAGAAGCGATGCTTCTATGTGTCTCTCGACCAAATTCAGTTAGTGATGAATATAGTAAACGGTGATGTAAAATGAGAGCATACACTAAGACACAAGCAGAAGTGAAGTCACTCCATGAGCGGCTTCACTCTCTTTCGGATGAAGAGAATCAAGAGTTGATTGATAAGGCTTACCCAATTTCAATCTTCTATCGCAGCAAGATTACAAATTGGTGTACTTGTTGTGGTAAATCGTGGATTTCGTCGAATCTTGAAACCGTCTGCCCTTACTGCAAGAGTAATGGACAGGTGGAAGTGTCACGAAAGCAGAAGTACGATGATAAGAGGATGGCACTTGTTGTTGACACGTTGGACGGATGGCAGGTACTCAGGTTCTTTGAGGTGTCCCGATGGTCGCGTAAAGACTCCGTTCATAATTCAAGCACCACGTTTGAAGTGGTGCAAGCCTGGTATCATCCAAGCGGCAAACGAGAAATCTTGCGTCGTCCTCGCCGCCCATTCTCTTACATGTGGGATGCTTTCACTTCTCTTCCAATGTGCTTCTCTCAGGAACGAGAACAGCAGCAGTTCGATTATAGTTCTCTCGGTTACAGTGTCGTGATTGAGAAGAATATTCTGAAAGAGTTTGAAGGATTTGCATTTGACGAAGACGATTGCTTTCAAGATACAAGTCGCGCTTCACTCTATTACATTCTGTCACGCCATCCTTTAGCCAACTCATTGATTAGGGACGGGCATCTGGATTTGGTGAAGAAAGTTCTGAAAAGGGACTTAATCACACCTAAAATGATGGTTGCTTTGAATGTAGCTATTCGCCATAAGTTCAACTTCAAAAAGAATGATGTTTCCTCGTGGATGGACATGGTGAATGCTATGATATACTTAGGCGACGATATTTTGGATCAAAAAAATGTCGCGCCTAAAAGGACTTTCATGGTGATACACAACACAGCCATCAGTCGAATGGCTGCTGAACAGAAAAGACGTCGTAGATGGGCAGTGAAAAAGAAACTCTTGAAAACGAAAATCCCGATGGTTGAAACGCTTATTAAGAGTAACGATGTTTGGGTTGAAAGACTCGCAAAACTGAGCGACTCACACCGACTCACAGCAGATTATCTGAACGCTATCAAGATTGCCCGCCGAACTTCTTACGATTTCGGCACTTTGCAAGACTTCTCTAAATGGTCAGATTACATCGCTAATCTGATAAGGCTTGGGAAAGATATTCACAACGCCTATTATGTTGCTCCTAAGTTGTTGGACGACGCATATCGCAAGTCTATTAACCAGATTGAAAAGCACCGAATTCAGGAATTGATAGAACGAAATAAGCGTGAAGCACAAACCAAAAACGACCAATATGTGAAAAGCAAGGGTGCGTACTTCAACATCGACATTAACGATGGTGTTGTATTCTGCCATGTTCTTCAGAGTGTTGCAGAATTTGTTGAAGAGGGCGCGACGATGCACCACTGCGTTTATCAGATGGGCTATTACAATAAACCTAACTCGCTCATCCTCTCCGCACGAGTTGACGGTAAGCGGATGGAGACAGTCGAAGTCAATCTGAGAGACTTCACCATTTCGCAAAGCCGAGCTGTTTGCAATGGCGTGAGCAAGTATCACAATGAAATCGTTGAACTTGTGAATAGTCAGATGCACAAGATTCGTGAAGTGAGGGAAGCGAGCTTTAAAAAGAAAGCAGCATGAAACTACAGAAACGGGATGCGAACGGAGTCCTTGTGTTCGACTCGTGGGACGAGGGCGTTCATTATTTCCGTTCTTCGCCATCATCCATTCTCAACCGCTACATTTGGCAAATGCTGAATTGGGGCTACACCGAAGCTGAAGAGGATGAGATTTGGAAACAGGCAAGAATAGCCGATACACTACCAGGGCGTATCGCTGATATGAAAGAGTTGGTTCGCCGACTCAGAACTACTGGAAACATTTTTATTTCAAACTTTTAAAACTTTACAACAACATGAGAAAGAACGTAAAAATGTCCGACGCACAAATCGGACGCTATTCAGAGATGATTACTTCCGCATTGACAAGCATGGAGGAAACCGAGTGGCAGAAGCCTTGGAACACAACGATGGTAATGCCTAAGAACTTCTATCGCAAGAAGGAGTTCGGCATCATCAACAAGTTCATGCTGATGCTGATGGGAGCGAACAAGTACAAGGTTCAGCTTTACATGACACTCAATCAAATCAAGAATATCAACGGTACATTCAAGTACGAAGAACTCTCCATCAAGAAAGGCGAACGTGCATACCCTGTGTGGAGTACGACGGTTTTCTACCGTAACGAGGATGGCGGCATCATCTACCCAAAGCAGTATGACGAATTGCCAGAAGAAGAGAAAGAGGAGTTCACGAAGTGCTTCGCAGATAAGATTTACCCTGAGTGGAACATCGAACAGACGAACTTTGCAGAAATCTACCCTGAAGACTATGCGAAGTTGTTGGAACAGATGGAGCAGGAGAAAGACGACATCGCTTGCACCAATGAAGTGCTCGACAAGATGATTGAGGGCGGCGAGTGGATTTGCCCAATCGGTTTCGGTGGTGGTTCTGCTTGCTTCTACCCTAACCAAAAACGTATTTCTCTCCCTTTGCGTAGCACATTCATTAGCAATGCAGCTTTCTACGGGACTGCACTTCACGAGATGGCTCACTCCACTAAGATTGCAATCCGCCGCGACTTCGGCAAGAAGTCCTGGGGCGATGAAGGCTATGCCATCGAGGAACTTGTTGCCGAAATGACCTCTGCCATCCTCTGTATGCACGTTGGCATCGAGAAGACCATCGACGACCAACATAAGGCATACGTTGCAAGTTGGCGTAAGGAAATCAAGAAAGAAAAGAACAAGTTCATTCCGCTTGTTATCAGCCACATCTTTGCAGCGGCTCGTCTGATGCTCCGCCACTATGCAGAGGTGGAGAGTACGGGACATATTCAGCTCTCCGACCACGAGAAAGCAAAGGTGGTGACAGAAGCAGCTACACAGTTGCTGATGGACATCGAGGACGACCAACTCAAAATCACGGGAACTCCTTCCCCTGTTCAGGTAGAACAACTCGAAAAGGTGGGTGCTACCTACGACATTGATAATGGTGTCTATCGAGCACCACTTGATTTAATCACAGATATTTGCACTATTATCACTAACGTCAATGAGGCTGCATAACAATCAAATGGTAACGGGGAGACTAACCACCTCCCCATCAATCAAAATCATCATCATGGAAAGAAATTTAGAAGAAATCAAGCGTTGCAAGGCAATCACAGACATCACCCTCGCACAAGTCAAGGGTTCTTGTTCCTCGATGTTCGTGTTCTACTCTTGGGGTGTAAGTAAGTTGCTCTACTCCTTCTACAATGATATGCCTACACTTCAGATGAAAGTGTCGGGTGCCATCCACAAAGGATGGGTGCTTGTCTCGCTGAATGAGGGAAAAGACCTCTATGAGATTCGTCTTCTGAACAACAGAAAAGAATTGAAGAAGGAGGTGATAGACATTTATGCCGACCAACTCGGAAGCATCATCGACTCTCTGGTTGAGCGCCCTGAAGGATGCTCGGATGAATACTACCAGAAACTGATTGACATCGACAACAAAAAGAAACATCTCGTATGAATCTCGACGAAGAAATGCTCCTTTGGGAACAACGAAACACAGACGACTTCGGCTGTATGATGAACAAGTTGCAAGAAACCCTGAAAGATTTCCTTTGTGAAGAGGAAAACGACTTGGGCTTTCGTGAAACTTGACTCTCATCCATTACCACTCGCTATGTGATAAACGTATGTGACTCTCCGCAAGAATACTTGTGGGACACATTCTACAACCTCGTGAATTACGATTACATTTCCATCAACGACGATTGCACTATCAACGTAAGTAATTCCAACCATCCCGACGCGGCTCAACTCATTGCCGACTACCTTGCAGCGCATCCACTCTACCAGATGCCTGACTATTTGAGAGACAAATTGAATCAGTTACTAAAAGTTTTTAGATAATGGCAAACTACGCAACAACAACTTACAAAATCGAAGGACCTACGCCAATCCTTCAGAACATCCATAACATGCTTGAATCCTTACGTAATGGCGACATCAAACCATCGCAGGACTACCCAGAAGACTGGGAGGGCACAGTCATTCACCTTCTCGGAGGTTCTATCAAGGGCTACAGCATGAGAGGCACCATCACTGACAGCAATCTCAATGATGGTGTACTCACCATCTATGCCGAAGAAGCCTGGTCTGTCACCGACTTCCGCCACGCTCTCACGGACGTCTATCCCGACCTTACAGTCTATTTCCGCACCGAGGAATGTGGTTGTGATGTATTTATCTCCAACGATGTTGACGGAAAATATTTCTCCGAGGACTGCCTTTTGGATGCTTGCTTCGATGGGGACGGCTACTCAGAGTATTTTGCTACCTACGAGGACGCCTGTCAGTATCTGCTGGAGCGGACGGGATTCTCCGACCCCGAGAAGTATAACGAGTTGAATCCTGATGGCGACTCATTCGCTTATATTCACACATTCGAATTTTCAACAGAATTTTAACATGGAAAAGAACAATTCACTAAGAACACATCCCTTCACCTATGGGGAGTTCTTCGACATGCTGATGGAGCAAGCAAAATCACAGAATGCTCCTTGTATCAACGACCTTGATTATGCAGATGCAAACTTCCTTCTTCGGGATCGCGACTTCACGTTTGCAGATGCAGAGATTCGCTCAGTCACCAGCTTCGGAGGTTCCGAGGGCATCTACACCGACTTCTTCCTCTTGTGCAATGATGGGCGTCGGCTCGACTTCGCCACGGCAAAGACACTCCTTGAAGACGATGAGACATTCGTCGCCATGCACACCTTTGCGGGAATGGTGACGCTGATAGGAAACCGTTACATCCGTCAGCATATACAGGATTTCGTCTGGACCGACTACTCCTATGGGTTTATCGAAGAGGACGGCAGCTTGACCTGCTATTGCTATCAAGGTACACTCGAAGACTACAAGCAGTTCTTGCAGTTGTGCAAGGAACAAGGTAAGAAACCTTATCTCATGGAAAACACAACGAAAAAGGTAATTCAGTAAAACAATAGGGTAGGGTGCAGCGACGCCTTGCACTCTGCCCATCCCCTTTCAAACTTCAAACTTAAATACATCATCAACAATGAAACGATTAGACAGAAACATCGAGGCACTGAAGATTGCTATCGAAATTGCAAACTCACCACGCACATTGAATCAGAAAGAAGTAGAAGCACTCCAGGCTTATAGCGGATTTGGAGGTATCGACATTGCACACCTGAACAACGAGGATGCCGAGACACTGAAGAACGTCGTTGAGACTATCTCCCAAATCACCAACGAACCAGCCGACACACTGATGCGCTCACTGAAGACATCAACACTGACAGCCTTCTACACTCCTACCATCATACCGCAAGCAGTCAGCATCGCCATGCAGCTTGCAGGACTCCAGCCGAAGCGCATCCTCGAACCGTCTTGTGGCACAGGCAACTTCCTCCAGCCTTTCGTACAGTCCTACCCACAAGCAGCAACCATCGCTTACGAGATTGACGCAGTGACAGCTCTTGTCACAAAGGCACTCTATCCTAACACAGACCTACGCATTGCAGGATTCCAGACCATATCATCTTCCGACTTGAAGACATTCGACCTCACTGCAAGCAACATCCCTTTCGCAGATGTGAAAGTGTTCGATCCATCGTTCACTTCACCCGTCGAATTGGATGCTTGTCGCTCACTGCATAGTTACTTCGTGATGAAAGGTGTCTCCACACTTCGCAATGGTGGAGTCCTCGCTTTCCTCACCACGCAAAGCTATCTTAATTCCCTTACTCACATCGAACAAGTGCGCCACATCTTCCGCAATGCAAGACTCGTGTCAGCAACACGATTGCCCAACAACCTCTTCGCTGATACTGAAGTCGGAACCGACCTTCTGATTCTTCAGAAGGAACTTGGCAAGGAAGAACTCACCGCAAACGAATGGCTGTTGACTTCTTCAGCCGACAATGCGGATGGGGTTGTTCGCAACGCTTACTTCGAGTGTTTCCCTGAGCATTACATCTGCACAAGCAAGGAAGTGAAGCGAGGACTGTACGGAAAGCTCCAACTCGTCACTAAGCATGAGGGTGGGGTGAATGGTATCGCTGCCGACCTCTTTCAGCAGGTAAGCCGCGACTTCGCCACGAACATCAACGTTGCCCTCTTCAACAACAACTTCGCTAAGCTGACGGCATCCACTTCGAAGACAACAACCCAGAAGCCTACCACGGAAAAGGTTCGCCATGAGGACGAGCGCCTGTCATTGCTTCAAGAAATTCTGAAGGAATACGACAAGCTCTATGCCTACGAGATGGAACAACAGCAGGAGAACACCGAAATGAGAGACGAACTGAATCGTCTCTACGACCAGTTTGTTGCTCGATACGGACAACTCAACAAACCCAGTAATCGTTCCTTCATACGCTCCAAGAATCTATCTGACCTTCTTGCTTTAGAACTACAAGAAACAGCGGGCATCTTCGTAAAGGCTGACATCCTCCATCATCCAGTGGCATTCGACATCAACGAGAAGTCATCATTCGACAATGCACACGAAGCCCTCTCTGCATCGCTGAACAAGTTTGGCAAAGTGAATCTTCAGTATATGCAGGACGTGAGTAGCCTGAGCGAGAAGGAAATCTTCTCGGAACTCGCTGGCGAGATTTTCTTCAACCCTCTCAAAAACGAATGGGAAATCAAGGAAATGTTTATCAGCGGCGACGTAATCAGCAAGGCTGACCGCATCGAGACCATCATGCCAAACGTCAGCAAGGAAAATGAACGATTCGCCAAGGAGTCGTTGGAAGCACTCCGCGCTGCCACTCCCACGCCCATCCTCTTCGCCGACCTCGACTTCAACCTGGGCGAACGCTGGATGTCTCCAGAAGTGTATGAGAATTTTGCAATGGACTTCTTCAATATTCATAGCGATAGGGAGAAGGCTATCTCGGTGGTGTTCTCTCCCGACCTCGACCAGTACGAAGTGAACCTCAATATATGGGGAAATGAGAGAATATATACAGAATATGCCGTGGTAGGCGAGAATGTCACATACGACGGTATCGAACTCTTCACTCATGCCCTCCACAACACCATTCCTGCTATCAAGAAATGGAATGGAGAATACGACGCAAACGGAAAGAAAATCATGGTTCGTGACGAAGAGCGCATCCAGTTCGCCACATCGAAGATAGAAGAAATTCGAGATGGTTTCTGCCAATGGCTCTTCAGGCAGCCTGTGGATTTCCAGCTCCAACTACAAGACACCTACAACCGACGCTTCAATGCTTGTGTGCGACCTGCTTACAACGGTTCGCATCAGACTTTTCCAGACCTCGACCTCGACTCACTCGGTGAGAAGTACGGCATCCGACAAATCTATCAGTCACAAAAGGATTGCATTTGGATGCTCAAACTGAATCAAGGTGGTATATGCGACCATGAGGTAGGAACAGGCAAAACACTGATTATGTGCATGACGGCACACGAGATGCACCGACTCGGCATCGCTCACAAACCTATCATCATCGCACTCAAGGCAAACGTCGCTGCCATTGCAGAGACTTACCAGACTGCATACCCTAACGCTCGCATCCTCTACGCGTCTGAACAGGACTACAGCTCGGTCAACAGAACGGACTTCTTCCGCCGTGCCAAAAACAACGACTACGACTGCATCATCATGTCGCACGAACAGTTCGGTAAGATTCCTCAGTCACTCGAAGTACAGCGTGACATCGTGGAGGACGAACTCCGACAGCTCGACGATGCACTCTACCACTTCCTCGAAACAGGTGGCAGCGATTCATTCAAAATTCGCAAGGGACTTGAGAAGCGTCGTGATAACCTGCGCGCCAAACTGACAAAGCTGGAGTACGACATCAACCATCGCAAGGATGATGTTATAGACTTCGCCATGATGGGCATCGACCACATCTTCGTGGACGAAAGCCATCAGTTCAAGAACCTTATGTTCTCCACTCGACATGAGCGTGTGGCTGGACTCGGAAACCCTACGGGAAGCCAACGAGCATTCAACTTGCTCATTGCCATCCGCACCATTCAGCGCAAGAAGCAAAGAGACCTCTGCGCCACCTTCCTCAGCGGCACGACCATCACCAACTCGCTCACCGAACTCTTCTGTCTCTTCAAGTATATGCGTCCTCGTGCTCTCGCTCGTCAGAACATCTTCTGCTTCGACGCATGGGCTGCCATCTTCACTCGAAAGAGTACAGAATATGAATTCTCCATCACCAACGAGATTCAGAGTAAGGAACGTTTCCGCTACTTCATCAAGGTTCCCGAGTTGGCTGCCTTCTACAACGAAATCACGGACTACCGCACGGCAGAGGATGTGGGTATCGACCGACCTGTGAAGAAAGAAATCCTCCACAACATCGCACCGACTGAAGACCAGAAGGACTTCATCGAACGATTGATGAAATTCGCTAAGGGTGGCAATTCCTCACTCATCTATCGTCCATTCCTCACCGACAAGCAACAAAAGGCAAGGATGCTCATCGCTACCGATGCAGCTCGCAAGATGGCACTCGACATGCGCTTGATTGAACCGACCATCTTCGAGGATGATCCGAACAACAAGGCATCACACTGCGCTCAGATGATAGCACACTACTATCACAAGTACGAGGAACAGAAAGGAACTCAGTTCGTGTTCTCCGACCTCTCCACTTGGCACTCCAACGACGAATGGAATATCTACAACGAAATCCGTCACAAACTCGAAGTGGAGTATGGCATCCCACGCTCCGAAATCAAGTTCATCCAGGAATGCAAGGGTGAAGCGGCAAGAACGAAAGTCATTCAGCAGATGAACGAGGGAAAGGTTCGCGTACTCTTCGGCTCCACGTCCATGCTCGGCACTGGCGTCAATGCGCAGCAGCGTGCAGTGGCAGTACACCACCTCGACACCCCTTGGCGACCATCCGACCTCGAACAACGCAACGGTCGTGCAGTACGCAAGGGAAACCTCGTGGCAAAGCAGTTCGCTAACAATCAGGTGGACGTAATCATCTATGCGGTGGAACGCTCGCTCGACTCCTATAAGTTCAACCTCCTCCACCTCAAGCAGACCTTCATCCATCAGCTGAAGAGCGGAACACTCGCCACACGAACCATCGACGAGGGCGCAATGGACGAGAAATCGGGAATGAACTTCTCGGAATACATGGCTATTCTCTCTGGCAACACCGACCTGTTGGACCGCGCAAAGCTCGAACGAAAGGTCGCTGCGCTCATGTCGGAACGCAAGACCTACCAGCGCACCATGCACGAGGCTGCCGTGGAGCAAATCACCAAGCAGGAGAAACTCAACACCAACGAAGAGCGCATAGCATCCATGCAGCGAGACCTCGACATCGTGAACGCCATCCCTCCATGCAAGGAAGGTGAAACCATCCTCCGCATCGACGGATGTAAGGAGACCGACGAGAAGTCAATGGGTGAGCGCATCATCAAGTACGTTGAGAAAGCCAATACCAACGGAGCCTACATCCCAATCGGTTCCTACGGTCAGTTCCCTGTCGTAGTCAAGTCGGAAACCGTCACCAACTCAACGGGAGAGACACACACCGTCACTCGTATGTTTGTACGTGGCGAAACAACTTACTACTGCACCAACAACGGAAACGTGCCTATTTCTCCTATCTATGCAGCACGTCAGCCACAGCAGTCACTCACAAAGATTCCGGCACTCATTGCCAAACTGACTGAGGAAAACGTTCAGCTGGCTCGCTCCATCGAAGAACTCACTCCAATCATCAACAAGCCTTGGCATAAGGAAGACGACCTGAAGAAGTTGCGCAACGAATTGGCGCAGCTCGACAAGAAAATCGCTGGCTCCCTCAATGCACAAGAGCGTGAGATGTCCACCGAGGAAGAAGACTAAAATAATTTAGAATTGGTCGTGCAGTATTTTTCATAGCCACATTTACACAGCGAGGGAGCAGACCGTGCAGCCTGCTCCCTCTATCGTCCGTTGCGAAATGGCTATTAACCTATTAGTACCGATCCTGCAGGTGTTTGTTTTATGTCGGATGTGCAGGCACTGTCTTCAGATTCCGACGCGAAGACCCAACCTCTAAGAACTTTCGGGAACACCATCTCTTTGTTGTGGTTCCGTAATTATAGCACAGCAATGACCATTCTCGCTATTCGAGCCATTTCATAGGTCATCAACTGAACGTGATGCAAGTGCAAAGATATAACAATTCTTTGAACTACCAAAGGATTTATTATATATTTTTGGATGTTTGTGGCATTTTTTTTGCTTCACGCTTAATTTTTCGCTTTTCATTTCTCACTCTTCCCTTTTCTTTCTGCCCTTGATTTTTGTTCTTTTGGCGATTAACTTGCGGCAAAATCAAAAGACGAATTATGGGAAATAATAAGATACCCGTTAAACTCAACCATCGGTTTGCGGAATGACTCACACACACATTTCGCAAACCTCCATCCCATAACAAATAACTGAACTTAACAAGGGAGTAGCACCTACCCTGAGTGGTGCGCTGAAAATGAGTTGTTTTATAATAGACAAAATCGAGTATGTAAAGGCAGCGGGACTTCTCTACGGCGTCACAGAACAAGACGAAGACATGCTTCACTCGCGTTTCCTGGCAAACATCCGAGAGAACTTCATGGATGCCTACAAGAAGAACGTGCGAAGCGTCAACGAACGCTACAACGAAAACACCAAACCCGAAGAAGAGGAATACGATGAGATGTTTGAAGTCTATCGGGTGTTGGGGCATGAGATTGGTACCAACACGAACGCCACCATGAACATGGAACAGTTTCGATGGAGCCTGTATCACTTCTTTGGCTCGGTCCTCTACCAAATCGAGAACCAACAACTGCACATGGAGGTGTCCGCATACTTCTACCAGGTAATAACAAACCTCTTCTATAAAAAGATTCACCAATCTGGAACATGGTGGGGCGAAGTCTCCGTTGATGCCAATGCCTAATATATAATATATAAGGTGTAATAAGTGAAAAGTGAAAATTTTAAACTCACAAGCGAATATGAATGAAATAAATCCTATCAAACATCTAACGGATGTTATGCAGACTATCTTTGCCTACCACTATAAAGGTTATGGCTTGGGTGTAAGAGTTCATGAACACATCAACACAGACGAGCCTGGTATTAGTATCGACCTCTATCATTTTGAGGGCGACGGATTGCCTGTATGCGAAGGACTGACTTTTAAGAATGAAGGCATGGAGGAATTGCAGAGAGCTTACTGCATCTCTTATAACCCTGGTTGGAAAGATGAACCTCTACGTGTCCTCTGCTGTGACAATGAGGAAGTCAAAGATGACTACGACGTTCTTCCCGAAGACCTACCAAACACTGTCCTCATTGCTATCACACAGTGGCTGGAAATAGAAATGGTGAAAGGACAGTGGTTTGACAAAACTTAAAAACGAAAATTAAAAAACTCAAATCACAATGGGAACAAAAAGAAAACCAAATTATAGTGTAAAGATTACCAACATGAACCGCGCTATGATTAACGAAATGTGGAACATCATAGGACAGCGGGCTAAGACCGATAACCGTTATAAAGCATCGAATCAATTTAGCGAGCGCACTTTTGAGAGTGACCGTGAAGTTTGCGAGGTGTCGTTTGGCGGGCATGACTATGGTGTGACAGGCATTCGCATCGAAGAACATTGGAAATGGGGCAGAAGTGTTAGTATCACAGCACATGACGGATATGATTACTCAGGTCTTGATACTGAAAGTTTGTGCGTTTTACTTTCTGCTTTGCGTCGCCAGCGTTGCAGAAAGGTAGCGTGACAATTCCCTTACTCCTTAACTCCGTAGATATAAAAATCAAAATCAGTTATTATATAAAAGGTAAAGACTATGGCAAAGAGAACAACGAAAGCAGACCTCCGACACGCCATCTTTAAATTCAAAGATGCGATCCGTGAAGAACTCGTCAACAATTATGCAAAGTACGGAGAGAACCCTCCGAACATCGAACTTTGGAAGAAGATGCACGACATCTGGAACCAAATGAACGAGTATTGCAAATCCATCTAATCTCAAAACCTGCTGCACAACATATTTTGTGCGGCAGGTTAATTCAAAAGTCCCGTGTAACTTTGCACGGGATAGTCACTAACTAAAACAGCCCTCGACAACACGGTTAAGTCATGAATCATGAATATTATAGAAATAATCGAAGGCACTGCTGACTTAACCCTTCAGTGGAGCCAGAAAGAAAATGTGAACGGCAAGAAAATCTATTCCCGTCGTGAACACTTCAAGAAATTTTGCATTAAGAAATGGAAAACCCTCGGCAAAGACGACGCTTACATTCATCACATGATAACTCAGTACATCGACATCGATACCCCTATCTTCAGCAACATGGATTCTCTGGATAGAGAAAACCAACGTATTGTTTTAGAATATCTCGATTGGTACAAAGGCGGAATAGGATTGCCTGAAGAGAATAGGCAAAAGACTACAAGAGTAAAAGTCTATTGTAAGAAATCTTGTCGTGGTGCTGGTCCTACGCCACAACGCTTTACAGAAGGTTGTTATTACAATCTCCAACTTATCAACGGTGAACTTGTTGATTTGGATGGGAACCTTGTCACCGATATGGCGGAAGTGATTGAAGAGTGTTTTGTGATAACACCACAATAACTTACCTAACGGATGCACCACAAGGATATACTTACATAATAGCATAACATTAACTCCCATTAACCCCATAAACCCCATTAACCCCATGAAAAAAATAATCACTCTGATAGCACTCTTGTGCATCACCATCACACTCTCCGCACAGAACAACAACCCTCGTCCAGACGACATCTATTCCCTTGCCAATGGTTACAACGAGAAAGTC
>Ga0326511_10001853_pt1 | contig 17356 bp, 15 predicted proteins | sample 0_2496_0518_D_FD_203701 | JGI IMG/M metagenome (GOLD analysis project Ga0326511, IMG submission 203701) | Bovine rumen microbial communities from UC Davis, California, United States - 0_2496_0518 | ecosystem: Host-associated > Mammals > Digestive system > Stomach > Rumen | place: USA...
AATTGATATCTATGGCCTTAGATCTCGTGGAAACCCGGATTCTTAACGGAACTGCCTCAGGACAGGAGCTTGTACAGTTCATTCGCATGGCTTCCAGCAAGAATCGCAACGAAACCGAGAAGACCAGGCTCGAACTTGAGCTGGTCAAGGCTAAGACAGAGAACCTAAGACTGCAGCAGCGTAACGAAGAGATGTTCGCTAACGCTATCGCAGCTTTCAAACGATATTCAGGAGCAAATGACGATGAAGACGAGGACCTATACTGAGCTGATCCAACTCCCCGACTTCGAGTCCAGGCTCGACTACTGTAAGACCTACGGCAAAGTCGGTAAGGAGACTTTCGGCTACGACCGATATTTGAACCAGCTTCTTTACAGAATGCCCGAGTGGAAGAAGGTCAGAAGAGACGTGATCATACGCGATCAGTCTTGCGATCTGGCTCATCCTGACCACGAGATCCATCCACACGGCTACAAGTACAAGATTCTTGTCCATCATCTGAACCCAATCACAAAAGAAGATATTCTCAACCGGGCTGACTGCGTGTTAGACCCGAACAATCTAGTAACCGTGAGTTACGATACTCACCAAATCATTCACTACGGCTATGCAGAACAAACCAGACCTACGGTTGTCGAGCGCAAGCCGTATGATACATGCCCTTGGAGGACTTAACAATGACAGACGCGTACATTCTCGAATCTGTGAAAGATTATTGCCAGGTCCCACAAGAGGCCGACGTCTACAACAACGAACTATGCGGTCACATCAACACCGCGTTCTTCACACTATTCCAGCTGGGTTGCTCTGCAAGGCCCTTCATTGTAACTGATGAGACAGCTACATGGGAAGACTTTACAGACAATCCCTATATTTCTTCTATAGTTCCCGAGTATGTAAAGCGGAAGGTCAAGTTACTCTTTGATCCTCCCGCTAATTCTTTTTTAGTGACACAAATGAAGGACGAGCTGGCTGAGATGGAAAGTCGTATCAGCTACTCAGTTGATCCTGGATGGGAGGACATCGATGACTGATGAGTTTTTAATGGCAGCCGCACAGATGACTCCTAACGATCTTGTGCACCATGGCGTCAAAGGACAGAAATGGGGCGTACGTAGAGCTCCTGCCGAGCTTGCAGCAGCTTCCGGAGGTCCGGGTGGCGGAGCTTCCGTTGAGAATGTCGACGAGCTTGAAGAGAAGATCAGCGAGAACGAACAGAAGCTAGCTGAGATGAAAGCTGATGGCGCTGACGAAAAAGAGGTCAGAGCTATGGAGGCCAGTATTAAAGCCGGCAAGGAAAGAGTTAATCAGATTCTTGACGCAGAGAGACGCAACGGCGCTGCATTCGAACACGCCATGTCCTTTACGCCTGAGGAAATCTTCACCGGTCTGGCTGAGGATGAATTCTTTCTTGAGCATCACGGCATCAAAGGTCAGAAGTGGGGCGTACGTAGATTCCAGCCTTATCGTCAGGGCATGAAAGTCGCTGGCGGTAAAGTGATCGGAGCCGCTAAGAAAGTCAAGCAGCGGTTTAAGGACATCGGCGACGCACGTCAGAAGAAGAAAGCCGCTAAGGTTAAGGCCAAAGCCATTAAGAAAGCTCAGGCAACTCGCAAGGCAAATGCCAATTTCGAGGCTGAGAAGAAGAAAGCCATCGAATCTGGTTCCATCGAAGACCTTGCTAAGTTCAAAGGTAAGCTGACTAACGAGGAGTACTCCAGAGCGTTCCTCAGACTTCAAAATGAGAAGAAGTTATCCGACATGGTCGCTGCTAACCAGAAGACCGTCTGGGATACGATTGACAAAGGCATGAGCATCGTCCAGAAAGTCGGTGGTTATGCTAACACGATAGCTACGGCTAAGGAGAACTTCACCAAGCTCGATAAGGCGTTTAATGGTGAACGTGACAAGGACGCTGAGGATGCTAAGAAATCCATTAAAGAGGCTGAGAAGAACAGAGCTCTTACCCAGGTAACTAACATTACAGAGCTTGATCGGGTTCAGAAAGAGCATAATCTCAACGCTGACGATTATGCAAAGGGCCTTAAATTGATTTCTACTAAGGAAGCTGGTAAGAAAGCATATGGCGCTGAGCCTTTCACTAACCAAGATAAGGCCAAGAACACTCCTGTCGACGGCACGTACCGTAGCAAAGACGATATTAAGAAGAACGCCAGTTATGACAACTCGGATCCTAAGGATTTTGAGAAACCTCAGAAGGCCTACGAGAAGACTCCAAGCTCTATACGAGGCAAAGCTGCTTATAAGAATCCTGATGGAGAGGCTGACAGCCCTAAGCCGACTTCAGAAGCTGTTGATACCGGCAAGCGTGTAATTTCTGGCTTCAAGTCCGGTACAGATAAGCCGGTTTCCTATAACTCTCAGCAGACTCTAAGCTTTGGAGAATCTACTGTTAAGAGACTTTCAGCCAAACCCTCAGAACCCAGCAAGATCGTAACAGACACTCGTAAGACAGTTGCCGACACTCAGGCTGAATCGGCTCGCCAGAAGGAAGTCGACAAGAAAAGGAAGAAGGCTTTCGGTAAGTAATAATGATATCAAACACAGCAACGCCTAAGTATTACGGCATCTTCAGAGATCGAGTCTTACGAGGAGAGATTCCGGTTTGCAGAGAGATCGAAATGCAGATGAACCGCATCGACGCTATGATCGCAAACCCGGATTACTATTACGATGACAAAGCAGTAGAAGGCTGGATCGAATTCTGTGAACAGGAGCTTACCTTAACAGATGGTTCAGACTTACACTTGTTGGATTCGTTCAAGCTCTGGGGTGAAGACGTCTGGGGCTGGTATTACTTTCTTGAGAAGAGAGTCTGGCAGCCAGGCATTCACGGAACCAGAGGACGTTATGTCAAGAAGCGAGTCAAGAGAAGGCTGCGCAACAAGCAGTTTCTTATAGTTGGACGAGGGGCCTCTAAGTCCTTGTACGCTTCCTGTCACCAAGCCTATGCGCTTACTGTAGACACTTCTACAACATATCAGATCACGACGGCACCTACTATGAAGCAGGCCGACGAGATTCTATCGCCAATTCGAACAGCCATCACAAGGTCGAAAGGCCCCTACTTCACGTTCTTAACGGATGGCTCTTTGCAGAATACTACCGGTTCTAAAGCAAATAGAGTAAAGCTGGCATCGACCAAGAAGGGAATCGAGAACTTCATCACAGGATCTCTTCTTGAGATTCGCCCTATGAGAATCGACAAGCTTCAAGGTATGAGATCCAAGATGAACACCATCGACGAATGGCTGTCTGGTGACATTAGAGAGGATCCTGTCGGTGCTATTGAGCAGGGCGCGGCTAAGATCGACGACTGGCTGATCATCGCGACTTCTTCGGAAGGTACGGTTCGTAACGGATGTGGCGATACCATCAAAATGGAACTAATGAAGATCCTCAAAGGGGATTACGTCAACGATCATGTCTCCATTTGGTGGTACAAGTTAGATGATGCAACCGAAGTAGCCGACCCCAACATGTGGGTTAAAGCAAATCCCAATCTCGGAATCACCGTTTCGTATGAGACATACCAGACAGAGGTCGAGAGAGCGGAGAATGCACCGGCTGCTCGTAACGATATTTTAGCGAAGAGGTTTGGTCTTCCTATGGAGGGCTTTACATACTTCTTCACGTACGAGGAAACAATTAGACACAGGCGCAAACGGGACTTCTGGGAGATGCCGTGCGCTATGGGAGCAGATCTTTCGCAGGGTGATGACTTTTGTGCATTCACATTCTTGTTTCCTCTACCTTCAGGTCAATTCGGAATCAAGACTCGAAGCTATATTTCGGATCTGACCTATCACAACCTTCCTTTGGCTATGCGAGAGAAGTACGACAACTTCTTGGCTGAGGGAAGTTTAGTAGTTCTTGAAGGCGCTGTGCTGGACATGATGGAAGTTTACGACGATCTTGATTCGTTCATTGAAGAACACAAGTACGACGTACGCTGTTTCGGCTACGATCCGTACAACGCCAAAGAATTCGTAAACCGATGGGAACTGGAAAACGGTCCTTTCGGTATTGTTAAAGTTATACAGGGTGCCAGAACAGAATCCGTTCCTCTGGGTGAGCTGAAGAAGCTTGCTGGGGAGCGGATGCTTTTGTTTGACGAAGAACTTATGGAATTCGCCATGGCTAACAGCATAACGAGAGAAGACACCAACGGTAATAGAAAGCTAGACAAGACTCGACGCGAAGACAAGATCGATAACGTCGCAGCTATGATGGACGCTTTCGTTGCTTACAAACTTAATAAGGATGCATTCGAATGAGTTACAACAGATGGATGCCTCATGAATACCATTCCGGAGGCGAACTGTACCACTACGGCGTTAAAGGTATGAAGTGGAAGAATCACGTTTATGCCCAGACGAACGAAGCGCAAATTACCGGAGGCTCACTTCCTACTGATGAAAACGGTGGTCCTAAATGGTATGACGAATCACAGGAACGTTCTGAACAAGAGCAGGCCGATGCTGCTTATAAGAGATACCAGGAAATAATGGAAGCACGTAAACCAGCTTGGCAGAAGAAATGGGATCGGAGTTCCGCTAAAAAGACTCTTAAAAGCATCATGTCAAAGATTAAGAGTAAAACTTCCAAAGCCAAAAAGCCTAAGAAGAAAAAGAGTAGATTGAAGGTACAGTTTAGCGACGGAACGTCTAAAAATTTATAGGAGGGAAAGACATGAGCGAAATTTGGAAACCCTCTGAGCAGGGTGAACTTTATCATTACGGCGTTCTTGGAATGAAGTGGGGTGTACATAAGGCTAGAAAATATGATGCCAAATATGCTAAATCTTCCGAGATGGCTCGACGACAGGCGATGTCAGCAAACTCTCATGATCCGAAAAAGCAAGCATTAATCAACGCAAAGCCGATTACAACGCTCAGATCACGCGATTTAAAAAGTAAAAAAACATTTAAACAAAACTTTGACGATAGTGAGCGTGCTAGAAGAAAGTCTGACTCAGTAAAACAAGAGATTGTGCGTAAGTCATCAAAAAAACTTCAGAAGCTTAACGCACGTTACGAGAAGCAGCAGGCTAAAGCAGATCGTAAGTTTGATAAGGCCGAGCGCAAAGCTAATTCTTTATTTACGTCCAAGCGTTCTGCCGAGAAGGCGTTTAAGAAAGCGTCTAAGGCTCAGTTCAAGGCTAATAAGGCAGCTGTTAAGGGCAAGAAGTGGTACGAGCAGATGGAGAAGAGCTATAAGAAGGCTAATATTTCCATGACTAAAGAGAACCAGGAGATCGGTAAAGAGCTGGTTAGGCAGGTTCGCGCTAATGCCAGAGCAATGTATGCCGCTACGTATGTGAGGGGGTAATTATGGACAATAATTTTTGGGCGCCTTCCTGCCAGAGCGAATTGTATCATTTCGGTGTTAAAGGTATGCGGTGGGGCGTTAGAAAGACTACCAGATATTCTGATGGTAGCTACGGACAAGACGGCAGAAGAATTCAGAGAGCTAGAGCCATTGCTTCAAAAGGTGGTTCGCAACATTATCAGAAGGCTCTTAATAGATTGGACAGTATTGCTGCAGATGTTGATGCCGATAGGCAGGTGAGCTCATATTCTGGTTATCGTAAAATGTCTAGGCTGTTGACTAAATCAGACAAGGCATTTGATTCAGGAAATATGGCAAAATACGACAAGATCACCAGCAAATACGAAAAAGCTTCTAAGAAATACAAAGAGATCACAGGTAAGCAGGCGGCAACGTATGAAGCAGCTAAAAAACTTAGCCGTGACTTAATTAAAGAAGCGAGCTCAAAAGGCTATACGGTTTCGTCAGCAAAGACCCTCGGTCTTACTAGACGCGGACAGAACTTGATCACAAGCGGAATCCTTGTTGGCGGCATACCCGGGGGCTTGAGTTCGGCTACTAGCGGTGCTTATTCAGTTGGTTATCGTAATAGAAAACTTAGAAATGACGCATCGTGGAACTCAGATCATTACTTCGAGCTGTCCGGAAGAAAATATAGCGAGGCTAAAGGTGGCAACTATAATCCTTACACATATAAGAAGAATCAGTATAGCGTGAAATCAAGCCGTAGGAGGTAACCGCCTATGCCAACACTAACTCAGCGGCTCCAGAATGCCTGGAACGCTTTCAGAAATCCGAGGGACCCGACTATCCGGGATTACGGCAGGTCTTATACTTACCGACCTGATCGCTATAAGATACGAAGCGGAAACGAACGATCTATAGTAACCAATGTCTTTAATCGCATTGCGGTTGACTGTGCAGCGGTAACGATGGAGCATGTTAAACTTGACGAGAATGGTAGATACAAAGACGTCATGAAGTCAGGACTTAACGAGTGCCTCACCCTTAGCGCTAACCTCGATCAAACCGGAAGAGCGTTCATTCAGGATGCTGTTCATTCAATGTTTGACGAAGGCGTGGTTGCGATCATTCCCACAGATACTATCGGGAATCCACTAACTTCCCAGTCTTACAGAATCGAAACTCTTCGAACCGGTAAGATTCTGGAATGGTTTCCGCATCACATAAGAGTCAGAGTGTACAATCAGGATACCGGACAGGAACACGACCTGATCTGGCCTAAGGAATCGGCAGCTATTGTCGAGAACCCTTTCTACTCGGTCATGAACGAACCGAACAGCACTCTACAACGACTCATCAGAAAATTAAATCTACTTGACTACGTAGATGAGCAGTCATCGTCCGGCAAACTGGACCTTATCATTCAGCTCCCTTACGTAATCAAATCTACTGCACGCCGCCAGCAGGCTGAAGCACGTCGAAAAGACATTGAAATGCAGCTTGCCGGTTCTAAGTACGGTATCGCTTACACAGACGGTACCGAGAAGATCACCCAGCTTAACCGATCAATCGAAAACAACATATGGACCGAAGTTAAGGATCTCACGACTATGCTGTACTCGCAGCTTGGTATCACTGAGACCATCCTTAACGGAACCGCTGACGAACAGACTATGATCAACTATTACAACAATACGATCGAGCCTGTTCTTTCTGCGTTTGCGCTTGAAATGCAGCGTAAGTTCCTGACACCGACGGCCAGAACTCAGGGTCAAGCGATTCGGTTCTACAGAGACGCATTCAAGCTAATTCCTATTAAGGATCTTGCTGAGCTTGCCGATAAGTTTACTCGTAACGAGATTGCATCTTCGAACGAGATCAGGTCGGTTATCGGTTGGAAGCCTTCGGACGATCCTAAGGCGGACATGCTGGTCAACGCTAACCTTAATCAGTCACCTGATGAGATGGGTCAGCACGGAGAGATGCCGCCGGGAGCTATGGAACAAGGTGGAGGAGCAGTTACCTCTACCGGAACTGCACTTGATCCATTAGGCGCAGCAGTAATCAACGCTAATTTAGACAAACCAGTCTAACTAAAACTGAATAAAGGAGAACGTCAAAATGGCAGTAAAGTACGATTTCGTGGGTTATGCCACGCGTAATGATCTGCAGTGCTCTGACGGACGAGTAATTAGAAAGAACGCTTTCAAAGACTGTGACGGCAAGAGAGTCCCTCTTGTATGGAATCACCAGCATGACGACGTGTCCAACGTTATCGGATACGCCGATCTGCAGAATGTCTCTGATGGCGTTCTTGCGCATTGTGCGTTTAACAGCACGCAGAAGGGAAAAGATGGTAAGGAGTGCGTCGAACATGGCGACGTTGTATCTCTGTCCATCTATGCTAATCAGCTCAAGCAGGTTGGCGGAGATGTGCTGCACGGAATGATTCGCGAAGTAAGTCTTGTTCTCGCAGGTGCCAACCCCGGCGCTTACATCGAGGAAGTTCTTACTCATGGTGACGAGGACGGCCTGTTCTCAGCTGAGATTTATTCCGATCAGCCCATTGAGCTTTGCCATGCAGATGAAGAACCAAAGGAGGAAAAACCCGTGGCTGATACTGAAAAGAAAGAAAAGACCATCGGTGAGATCGTAGACACCATGACAGATGAGCAGAAGGAAGCTCTCTATGCGCTGGTCGGAATGGCCGCTGAAGGCGCTGGTGACGAAGATGACGATGAAGACGAAGAAGATTCCGAAGGAGGATCCGATATGAAACACAACGCATTCAATGGCGCTTCCGACAGCGTTTATACCGGTGCGGTTCCGGTTGACATGACTCTCATTCATTCCGCAGCTAAGAAGGTCGGCTCTTACAAAGAGGCCGTGTCCCAGATGATCGAGAACGGTGAGCTTACTCACGCTATGACAGTTCCTATGGAAGGCATGACCGGTCCTTCCCAGACTACAGCAAACCAGACTTACGGTTTCCGCGATCCTGACATGCTCTTCCCGGAGTATAAGTCCCTGAACACTCCTCCGGAATGGATCAAGAGAGACACCGGCTGGGTGAGCGTATTCCTGAATGGTGCTCATCACCTTCCTTTCTCCCGCATTAAGTCCCAGTTCGCAGATCTTACCGGCGAGCAGGCGAGAGCGAGAGGTTATCTCAAGGGTAACACCAAGAAAGAGCAGGTCTTCAGCCTTCTGAAGAGAACAACCGATCCCCAGACCATCTACAAGAAACAGAAGATGGACAGAGACGACACCATCGACATCGTCGACTTCGACGTTATCGCATGGATCAAGGGCGAGATGAGAGGCCAGCTGGATGAGGAAATCGCGAGAGCAGGCCTTATCGGCGACGGTAGACTTGCATCCGATGATGACAAGATCTCTGAGGATCACATCAGGCCTATTGCTACAGATGTTCCGCTGTTCACCATCCGTGCAACAGTTGATCCCGGCAAGAATGAGCAGGAGATGGCTAAGAACTTCATCGTATCCGCGATCAAGGCTCGTAAGAACTACAAGGGTTCCGGCAACCCGATCCTCTTCACTACTGAAGACGTTCTTACAGCTATGCTGCTGATCGAAGATGGCATCGGCCACTTCCTCTATGCTTCTGAGCAGGAGCTTTGCACCAGACTTCGTGTCTCCAGAATTGTCACCGTTGAAGTTATGGAAGGCTTCCATGTTGACACAACCGATTACGATCAGACGACCGGCGTTGAGCTGCTTGGTGTCATCGTTAATCCTGTTGACTACAGCTACGGTGCTGACAAGGGCGGCGCTGTTGCTCTGTTCGACGACTTCGACATCGATGTCAACCAGATGAAGTACCTGATCGAGACCAGATGCTCCGGCGCTCTGACCAAGCCTTTCAGCGCGATCAGACTGACCAAGGCAACAACCTGATCAGTTCAAAATGGTAGTAAAAGGAGTCCACAATGAAGTTCTACGGTAACGTCACGTTCGTAATTCAGCAGGAAGATCCTGAAGCACCCGGCAATTGGAAGGAATACACCATCGTTAAACCCTATAAGGGCGAATGGAAGCGATTCATAACCAAATGGACCCCCGGCAGTAAGATCAACGACGATAAGAGAGTTAACAACGAACTCGAGATTATTGCGGACTCCTTTTCTTTGGCTAATTTCACACAGATACGATGCGTAGAGTGGATGGGGCACCAATGGTCTGTATCGACCGTTACGCTCCGTCTGCCTCGCCTCGTATTGGAAGTAGGAGATATTTACAATGCGGGAACGGAATCGTTTAGCTCTTCATGAGAAACTTTGTACAATTCTGGGATCGCGCAATGTATACCACGATCCCCCTTCCACCATTCACATGAATTATCCCTGTATCGTCTATAAGCGAAATCCAGCGTCTCCTCGTTACGCTGATAACAAGAGGTACATCGTCTGGTATCCATGGGACGTACAGATAATTTCAAAAGATCCTGATTTTAGTTTGTTTGACACATTTCTGGACAACTTCGATTACGGCAACGAAGGGGCTCCGTTTGTGGCAGACAACTTACACCATTCCAATTTCACCATCTATACCTAAGGAGGTAATGATATGGCTAAACTTGTATGGGATGCTATCGGCGAGCACAAGTATGAGACTGGTGTCGACCACGTAGCCCTTTATAAACCCAATACTCAGAAGAAATACGTCGGCGGCGTCGCATGGAACGGCGTTTCTTCGATCTCTGAGTCTCCCTCTGGCGCAGACTCCAACCCGATTTATGCAGACAACATTAAGTACCTGGATCTGAGATCCGCAGAGGAATTCGGCGCTACGATCGAGTGCTACGCTTATCCTCCGGAATTCGCAGAGTGCAACGGTGAGGCGATCGTCATGGACGGCGTTGTCATCGGCCAGCAGTCCAGAAAGACCTTCGGCCTTGCTTATCGTTCGTTCGTTGGTAACGATCTTCTCACCAATGACTACGGCTATAAGCTTCATCTGATCTATGGCGCGACGGCGTCTCCTTCTGAGAAACAGTACAACACGGTCAACGACAGTCCCGAGGCAGGTTCGTTCTCCTTCGAGATTACGACCACTCCGATCGCGGTCCAGGGATACAAGAACACCGCCCAGCTTACTATCGATTCCACACTGTTCACGGCTGAGGCGGCTAAGACTAAGCTGACGGCTCTTGAGAACAAGCTGTTCGGCACTGAGCAGGATGAGCCCGAGCTGCCTACGCCTGAAGAGGTCTTCGGACTTCTTGGCCTTACGTACAATGAGCAGACCCATGCCTGGGAACCGACAACCTGATCGCTATATTTGATCCGTTAAAAGGCCCTGGACAAAAACTGGGGCCTTTATTTTTTTACTTAAAGAAAGGAAAGAGACATGCTTAAAAAGAGAATTAAGTACACAGATTACAACGGACTTGAGAGAGAAGAGGATTTCTATTTCAACCTCTCCGAAGCTGAGATCATGAGAATGAACTTCACAACCAAGGGAGGACTTGAGGAGTTCTACAACCGCATCATTGCTGAGCAGGACATGCCTACACTGTATACCTACTTTGAGCAGATTGTTCAGAGTTCGTATGGTATTAAGTCTCTTGACGGCAAGTCCTTTGAGAAGGATCCCGAGCAGACTAAGAGATTCGTTCAGTGTCCGGCTTATGACAAGCTGATGATGGAACTGATCGGCAGCTCCGACGCAGCGGCAGCTTTCTGCAACGCAATCATTCCGAAGCCTCAGGCAGGCACTCAGGTTGTTGCAGGCCCCGGAAGAGCTCCGGTAGACGGAGTCGCTACTCCTCTGAACTGAGGTAACGTGCCATGCCTCTTCCGATCCATGTAAAAGCAGTTGAGTTGTTTAACCAGGCTACCGGAACTTTCTATTATACAGATCCGCAGACTCTGATTCTCGAGCACTCACTTGTGTCGATTTCAAAATGGGAGTCAAAATGGCACAAGATGTACCTCGAGACTCCTAACAAGACTGCCGACGAGCTGATTGATTACGTTCGTTGCATGACAATCAACAAGAACGTGCCTGATTACGTTTACTATGCTCTGAGTCAGGAGAACATTGATGAGATTGTTCGATACATGAATGATCCCATGACGGCTTCTTCGGTTTACGAACCTAACTCAGGCGGACATCACGAACTGGTTTCTTCTGAACTGATCTACTACTGGATGATCGCGTATAACATTCCAGTTGAGTTTGAGAAGTGGCACATTAACAGACTTCTGATGCTTATCAAGATCTGTTCTAAGAAGAATTCTAAGCCGTCTAAGAAGGATAAGGCCGCAATGGATCGCAGAAGGGCTGAAATTAACAGGCAGAGGCTCGCTAAGATGAAGCAAAGAGGCTGATATGGCATCTATTATACAGTTTAAGCAGAAGGGAGATTTCAGCAAAACTGAGAGTTTTCTTAAGAAACTCCGTAAGCTGGATCTCGATTCTGTGTTAGATAAGTACGGTAAGCTCGGTGTTGATGCTTTGTCTAAGGCAACGCCCGTCGATACCGGTAAGACAGCAGCAAGCTGGGACTATAAGATTACAAAAGCAAGGGACGTCGTTACAATCACGTGGACTAATTCTAACGTGAACAACGGGGTCCCCATTGCTTTGTTAATACAGTACGGACACGGTACAGGAACCGGAGGATACGTCCAAGGAATAGATTACATCAAACCTGCAATTCGTCCGATCTTCGACGATCTTGCCAAAGCTCTATGGGAGGAGGTGACTAAGCTATGAATAAAGAACTAGAACAGAAGATTGTTGAGATGAAGTTTGACAACTCTGACTTCGAGCAGAAGGTCGCCCAAAGCTTAGTTACCCTCAAACAGCTTAAAGAATCCACCAAGATGGAGGACGCTGGTAAAGGCCTTGAGAACCTGTCTAAGAGCGCTAAGAGCGTAGACCTAAGTCACATTGCAGATGGTATTGAACAGCTTAACGCCAGATTCTCTAACCTCGGCATCGTTGGCATAACAGTAATGCAGCGCCTTACTAATGCTGCTATTGATATGGGTCAGAAGATTGGCGCAGCTATTACCGAGGCTCCTACAGATGGCTGGAAAGAGTACGAGCTTAACCTGGATTCAGTTAAGACAATTTTAAATTCAGCGAAAACCGCAGACGGACTACCTGTTACGCTGGATCAGGTTAACCAGAAACTTGCAGAGCTGAATGAATATTCAGACAAGACCATCTATAGTTTCTCGGACATGACTAACAACATCGGTAAATTTACTAACGCCGGTGTCGATCTGGATTCGGCAGTTACAGCTATCCAAGGTGTTGCTAACGTGGCAGCTCTCGCAGGTGCCAATGCTAGTGACGCTTCCAGAGCGATGTATAACTTTGGACAGGCTTTGGGATCTGGTTCTGTTAAGCTAATTGACTGGAAATCGATCGAAAATGCCAACATGGCAACTGTTGACTTCAAAGAGCAACTGATTCAGACAGCAGAAGAATTAGGCACAGTCCGTAAAGAAGGCGACAAGTACGTTTCTACTACTAAGAACATGCAGGGCAAAATCTCTGATGCGTTCGACGCTACTCAGGGCTTTAACGATTCCTTGTCCGCTCAGTGGATGACGTCTGAAGTTCTAACCAAGACGCTTGCTAAGTACACTGACGAGACTACCGATTTGGGTAAGGCAGCTCTTGAAGCGGCAACCCAGGTTACGACATTTTCTAAGTTGATCGACACCCTGAAAGAGTCTATGGGCTCTGGATGGATGCAGACTTGGCAGTATATTTTCGGTGACTTCGAAGAGTCTAAGCAGCTTTGGACCGGTATTTACAACGAACTCGACGGCATCATTCAGAAAGTCGCCGGTGCTCGTAATGAGTTCCTTAAAGGTTGGAAGGAAGCAGGCGGAAGAGACGCATTACTCGGATCTATTGCTAATATTTGGACGACTCTGAAGTACTATGTAGGCCTTATCACAAAGGCATTCGCAACAGCATTTCCTAAGATTGACGCTACGCCCATAGTAGCTATATCTAAGGGATTCAACGCTTTTACGGAGAAGATTAAACCTGCTGTAGAGACGGTTGAAAACGTTACTGAAAAAGTAAATGAAACCGCAGAAGCTGTTGGAAACGTCGCTGAAAGAGCGGAGAAATTCAATGAAATAGTTCAGCAGATCATCAACGGTGACTGGGGTAACGGTCAGGAACGAATTGATAGACTTCACGAAGCTGGCTATGCGTTTGAGAACCTACAGAATGCTGTTAACGAAGTCCTTGGTTGTGAGAAGCGTTATGAGACCGTAATGTCTGATAACGAGGCTGTCGGTTTATCTGCTAACGATGTTCTGTCTGAGAATGCAGAGCTGCTAGGCGAGCAAAAGACGAACTTAGAGGCTATTACTGAGCAGGTTAAAAAACAGAACCCTATTGTTGGAAACCTTGCTATGATATTGCTCGGCGTTTCGTCTACCGTTAAGGTCATCAAGAAAGCTGCTTCCGGACTGTGGGGAACCATTGCCAAGGGAGCATCACTTATTGAGGTTCTTCGAAAAGGCTTGAGCTTCATTCTTGATATTTTCGGTACGATCGGCGCTAAGCTATATAGTTTCAACAGCTGGATACTGAGCTTTAGCAACTTCTATGGCGTCCTAAACGGCATTAGAATGCGCTTATCTCAAATGTCTGACAGACTTAAAGACACCGGCGTTTCCTTTAAAGCGTTGATTGATTTTGTTGAGTTGCTGAGAAAAGGTCTTGGCAAAGCAGAGCGTAAGGTCGTAGAATTCTTTAAGAAATTCAAAGATGGCGCAAAATCTGTCGGCTTTGACGGCTTAAAGAATGCGTTAATATCTATCGGTAAGTTTATCGGAGGAGCTTTACTGGTTTCTCTGAATGCACTGGCCGACATTATTGTACGTGTCTACAACGCAGCAAAGGATCTTAAGGATACTCTGGCCGCAATGCCAATTATTCAGAAGATCGCAGGCCATATTCAGGAAATGTGGGACGAGCTGAAGGGACTTGTTGGCTCCATGAAGGATGCTGACTTCTACGCAACAGTTCTGGCACCCATAATTTCTGGCATTTCCAACACTCTGAGCAGACTTGGAACAGCTATTCTTCCGATTCTTAGCAACATATTTGAAGAGATTAAGAAGAAACTCGTAGAGATCGCTACTAATGCCGAAGAACTCTACAATAAACTCAAAGAAGACGGAACGCTCGAGAAGGCTACAACCGCTTTCGAAGACTTCAAGGTAGCTTTGCACGATATTCCGGAACTCATTACGGCTTTCTACAACGCTCTCAAACTTGGCAGATTGCCGCTTCTTGAGGAACTTCCTGAGTCTGCTAAGAACTTCGTAACATCATTCACCGATCTTAAGACTCTTGTTCAGACTAAGATCGATGAGAAGTTCGCAACCTGGCTTACGACTATATCTGAGTGGTTTAAGAAAGCTCCCACAGAGGAAGAAGTCGGACCGTTTGCCGGATTTGTTAACAAAATGCGTACAGCCTTCGAAGACTTCAAGGCTACGGCAGAAACAGCAGGAGGCGCAGTCGCTTTATTTTCTACTAAGGTGGCAGATGTTCTTAATAAGATCGATTTCAGAGGTGGCGTTATTACTGCTCTGATCGGTTCCATCGCTATATTTGTCTTCAGATGGTCAAAGGTCGGTAAGAGTGCTTCCAAGACACTTAAGGCCCTGGCTACGTTTATAAAGAACGGCGGCCAAGTTGCTAAGAGCGCTTCGGCCAAATATGACGCGTTTCTTAAGATTGCGGCAGCCATTGGTATATTAGCTGGGTCCATCTGGTTAATTGCTAGTATTCCTGCAGATCGATTCAGAGAAGCTTGTATTGCACTTGGCGTGGGCTTTGCGGCAATGGCGGGCATGATCACAGCTCTCTCTGTTATGCAGATCCCCGACGGAAAGATGAAGGAAATCGGAACGGCCTTTGGCGGTTTGGGAGTTGGCTTGCTGGCTATCGCAGTGGCGGCTAAAATCTTAGCAACTATGGACTTACCTCAGCTTGTTAAGGGCGGAGGTGCTCTGGTTGTATTCATGATTTTAATGACCAAGGCCGTTAAAGCAGCTGGCAACATCGGTCCGGGAGCTGGAGCAGCATTTGCAGGATTAGGTCTTGCATTACTGTTACTTGCGCCTTCCATTAAGTTATTCTCGACCATGGATGCTCATACGCTTATTAAGGGCGGAGCAGCTGTGTTCGTATTTATGCAGATGATAGCCAGATCGGCTAAGGCTGCTGGAGACGCTAAGGGCGCATTTGGTGCGTTCTTAGGTATATCCTTAGCCTTACTGCTTCTTATTCCGTCCATAAAGATGTTAAGCAACATGGACGCTGGTACGCTTCTTAAAGGTGGCGCAGCGGTTGTGGCGTTAATGTTCATGATGGCTGAAGCAGCTAAGCGAGCTAACGGTGGATCTAAGGGCTTCCTTGGAATGGCAGTAGCTATTGCTGTTATTACGGGAGCCATGTACGTCTTAGCAGGTCTTCCTTGGGCGGCGTTATTTATGTCGGCTAAGTCACTGTCGATGGTACTTGACTCTGTTGGCGAGGCTCTATCTAAAGTCGGCAAGATGAAATTCACCGAGATCCTTAAGGGAGTGTTCGGCCTTACTGCAGCAATTGCGGCCATCAGTGTTGCTTTATATTTGCTGTCTGAGAAGGGCGATTCCACAGAGCAGCTCAAGAGTGCGTTAGGTATTACGGCTATATTAGTAGCTTTTGGCTTAATGGCTCCTGCTATTGAGACCTTATCCAAGATTCCATTCCAGGCAGGTGTAGTAGCAGCTGGAAATGCTATGGTATTCTTTGGCGCTATGGTAATTTGCTTAGGAGCTCTAGGCGAAATAAGTCAGCTTGGTGGCGGCAGAGCAGGCGATGCCATCGTCGAAGGCTGTACGTTAATCGGTCGCGCTATTTCTGGCTTCCTTGACGGGTTCGTCGGAGATACGTTTAACGGCGTTGGCGAAACGGTATCGTCAATTGGCGAGCACTTAAGTAGCTTTGGCCAATCCATCGGAGGTTTTATAGATAGCCTATCTACAGTTGACGATCAAACTGTCACTAATGCTAAGAATCTTGCCCTAGCTATATTAGCTATTTGTGGTGCAGACCTTTTGGACGCCCTTACGGGTTGGCTTAGAGGTAGTCATGATCTCGGTGGTTTCAGCGAAAGCTTTGAACCGTTAACAAACGCCGTAATCGCCATGAACGACGCACTGGCTAACAAGACTCTTGACAGCGAAAAGATCGGTCAGATGGCTTACGTTGTAACCAAGATGACTGAACTTGCTGATGCTGTTCCTAAAACCGGCGGAAAGCTACAAGTGCTTACTGGCGTTAAAGATTTGTCTGCGTTTGCAACTGACATGAACGAGTTCATCGGCGAAGGCGGGTTCACCGACTTTATGGCTTCGGTCGACAGCCTTAACATTTCGCCGACGGTCCTTGCTAAGATGTTTATGATCAAGAGCTCTACGTCGGCAATGATTGACCTTGCAAATGCGCTTCCTAAGAGCGGCATTATCTCGACGTTCATCGACGGCACAGCCGATCTTGGCGAATTTGCTGCTAACATGGCGGCGTTCCTTGCTTACGATAAGTACGGACTCTTTGTGACACGTGTTGATTTGGTAGGCGAAGCCGATCTTGGTAAGCTTAGAGGTAACATTATCCCTGCAACCCAGGAGATGATCAACCTCGCTAACAAGATCAAGTCCAACACATCTATCATTGACGCTATTACAGGACGTACTAACCTTGGCAAGTTCGGTGAAACGCTCGCTGACTTTGGAGCAGGCATTGGTAAGTTCAGTGACAGCGTTGCGAATGTCTCAACTTTCAAAATAAGTAGCATAACAGACACCTTGTTCAGGATAGCGGACCTTAACGCGTCCGATAAGGTTAAAGGAAACGGCATGTCGTCGTTCGGCTTGAGCATTAATTCGCTAGGTAAGTCTTTATCGTCTTTCGTAAAGGACACCCAAGATGTAACTAGCGAGCGCTTGGCTGATATTTCCGGTGGCATGGCGAATCTTCACAA
>Ga0326511_10001854_pt1 | contig 17355 bp, 37 predicted proteins | sample 0_2496_0518_D_FD_203701 | JGI IMG/M metagenome (GOLD analysis project Ga0326511, IMG submission 203701) | Bovine rumen microbial communities from UC Davis, California, United States - 0_2496_0518 | ecosystem: Host-associated > Mammals > Digestive system > Stomach > Rumen | place: USA...
GTGAGTTCATCAAGTTGGAAAAGCCTCTATCTCTTGTATCATCAAAAATCAATGGTGGTAAAAGTGAGAGTGTTGTGAACGTTGCAGTAGCAAAGTATATCAGCTACATTGCTCCTTATGAGGGTAAGCCTGAAAGTGGATATTATCTGCTTTATTCTGAGCCTGGGGATTCAATAGATAACCTCGTGTCTCTTGACATTAAGATGACCCCTGACAATAGGTTAAAGGTATATGAGGCTCTTAAAGCTATGGTGCGCCATAAGGCGTAACCATAGTTACCTGAAAAAAAATAAAAATAGTTTCATTTTTATTTGGTAGTTTTAAATTTTATTCGTATATTTGTAACATAACAATAAAATAATAAATCACTTTAAAACAATATTTGATTATGGAGAATGTATTTGTTTACGGAAGAGTTTTAGACCAGTTAGAAATGAGCTATTTAGGTAAGGTAGCTCAGTCAGCAAAGATGCGCCTGAGTTATGAGAATGGTACAATGACATATTGTCTGTACCTCGCTCCCAGTACTATGGCTGGACGCACCAATAAAGGTACACGTATTAATGTGTGTCCTAAGTCAGAGCACTGCAAAGCATTTTGTCTTAATGGCTCAGGACAGAATAAGTGTGATGAATTGGCACGTGGTATCAAGGGTAGCAAAATCAATCAGTCACGTATTAAGAAGACTAAGTTATTCTATAACGATAGAGATACGTTTATGCGCCTCCTGATACACGAATTAAAGCGTTATCAGAAGAGTGCAAAGGTAAAAGGTATGGGCTTTTCAGTTCGCCTGAATGGTACAAGTGACCTATCACCAGTGCTTTTCAAAGACCCTGACACTGGTTTGAATCTGTTGGAGTTGTTTCCTGATGTGCAGTTTTATGACTACACAAAGGTATACAATAGAATCAAGCTAATGGAGCAATATCCTAATTATGACCTGACATTTAGCTATGACGGATATAATTGGGATGAATGCCAAAAGTTCCTGAATGCAGGCGGCAAAGTAGCCGTTGTGTTCTTTGATGAAAAGTTGCCAAAGTATTTTGGTGGTTATAAGGTGGTTAGCGGAAATGATTACGATATGCGCTACCTTGACCCAAAACAGAGTATTATCGGCTTGCACTATCACACTACTGCTAACGATTACTATATCGATGAAGCGGACGGAAAACGCAAGTTTAGAGTTCCTGATACTCCGTTTGTGATTAAGATTAATGATGAACGTTGTGGCTGGTTTTAATACCAGTCACATCATTTAAAAAGATAAATAAGATGAAAAGTAAGTTAGATAAGATACTGGAGAATATTCTGTTATGGGTATTAGTACCTTTATGTGTGATAATCGGGTTATGGGCTATCTTTAGTGTTCCAATAAAATAGTTTCATTTTTATTTGGTAGAATCAGGATTTATTTGTATATTTGTAACATAACAATAAAACAATAAAGACCTATGAGAAGAAAAGATTATTATAGTAAGATTAGAAACTTGCATAAGCAGGTTATTGAGGACATTAAGAGCTTGATGCTTGAAAAGGGTAAAGCAGTTATTGACCTCGCTGGTAGTGAAGCACCATACGCTTTCATCATTGGTGTTCCTGACTTTAATGCTGATGTGGATTATATGGAAGCAGAGGTATTGAAAGTAATCTTGGAAGATGGCAAGGTGACGTTCGACATCAACTGGGGTATTGATAGTGATGAATATCTTGAAGAGCACCCAAATGAGAATGGTGACATCGGTGACCTTTATCAGGTTGTTGACGCAGATGACTTTGAGAAACTTATCCCTTGTGCTGCTATTGATAGTGTCTATGATGCAGTTTATGAGTACTTGAAGTACGGATACGTTGGTGATGATGATGAGGACATTAAAGAGTAAATGCTATGTTAAGTGAAATGACAAAGAGCCTGATTGAAACTGCCCATCACGGACTTTGTGTGGCGGTTAATAGAGCAAAGATGGACAAGTGTGACCCTGAAGAGGTTGCTAACTTGGAGAGTCTTTGTGATGAAGTGGGAAAATTATATTAGTTTCCATAATCATATAAGTTTTAAGATTTATTAACGGAATGAGGAAGACAATGATTTGTTTTTCTCATTTCTTTTGTATATATTTGCAAGGTAAGATTTAATATAAACTTTGAAAATGGAAAAAGACGAAAGTAAGATTTGGGAAAAGTTCTATGGCAAAAAGGTTGCCACAGAGAAGTTAAACATTGAGGGTTTTAAAAGACCTATTCAGTTTGACATATATGATGGACACGCAATCTGTTATGATTATCGTGGGCATAGGTATGATATGTTATATCCACAGATGAAAGCAGTCAGGGATAGCACGGAGTTATCTGATGCAATCATAGAATATATTGGCGATATTGATTCAGCCAGCGAGATTACAATTATTCATATCCTGATAGCTTTTCATACCTTGTATAAGGATGGTGTAGAAGTTATCGCTAAATAAAATTATATTATGAACTATACAATTCAATTTAATTATAATGCTACCATCACAGTCGATGTGGATGCAAAGGATGAGGGTGAGGCACTTGCTAAAGGCAGGGAAATGGCAGAAGAGGCTGATATTAAGGAGTTTTCAATATGTGGCGAAAGAGAGTCACAGATACTAAGACAAGGGTAATTATTTCAGGGGGGAAATATTTTTTTGTATTTTTCCCCATTTTTATTTGGTAGATTCAAATATTATTAGTATATTTGTAATACAAAAGAGTTAGTAACAATTTAAAACAAGTAGAAAAATGAGCAACAAACTGGAACGTGTAACAAGGAATAATCGGGTGGTAGCAATACCATCACGAAAGCGCAAGGAAGAGGACGGAAGCGAAACTCAGCTCTACAACATCTTCAAGATGCGCTGACCATTAAGAGGGGTATAAGTTTGGAACTTCGCTACGCACCGCTTATTGCCTGTGCCTACAAGCCAGTCCAACACCCTCTTCATTTACTAACAATTAAACGAAAGGAATAATGGAAAGACCTCCGCCCTAATTAGGGGTCACGCCCCTAAACGTATTTAAGTAGATTAATTGTACCAGTATAATGAAATGAAGTAAGTTATGAGGATTAGAGCAGATACCTAAGTAACAATATATTACCGCCTCGACTGCTTTGACGTTGTGCCACTATAATAACTCAGGCATATAGCAACCGAAAAAGCAATGGCAGTTAAATAAGAATAGACGAAGGAAACGATAGCTATTCGGATATACAGCCTATTGAACACTCCATTTGGGGTATTGTAGGTAATCGCCTTTAGCTCAGTTGGTAGAGCGCATTCTCCAAGCGGGGGTTGAGGTCGCAGGTTCGAGTCCTGCAAGGCTTCCTAATAAACTCGTTCTTATGCGTTGTGAAACGCTTGTTTTCCATAATGAATTGTTAAGTTGATTTGGGCTATCTTCTAGGGGTAGCCCATTTTATTTTTTTTATATCCTGATTAAAAATAAATCCATTTTTATTTGGTAATTTGGCACATTATTTGTATATTTGTAATAGAAATCAATAAAGCAATACGATTATGAATAAGGAAGAATTAATTAAGACAATCGCTACCATTATAGGCAGCAAGAAGTTTGAGTTTTCTGATGCTTATGTAAAGAAGTCAGGAGCACCTACCATTGGTAGAGGTGAAAAACCTTACTGGTGTGTCACCAAGAAGTATGTGTATGTTGAGTGCTATGCTGTATACTGGTATAATGAGGCACTTGAAGAGTATGGCTATGACATCAGGAAGTATCCTATCTTCTATAATAAGGGAGAGGGTATATTTGCCCATAAGATTGAGCTGAAAGACCTTTTCACAACTGACCTTGAAAAGATACTAAAGGACATCCAGTTCTTCCTTTGGTGGGAAATTAACGTGCATAAAATGGAAATCCAAAAGGAATTGGATAAGTGTGAGAGCTATAGTAAGGCTTATTCAAAGATGGTAAAACTTGTGGGTGTGCCTGAATGATTTTAAAAATAATCCTGAAATTATTTGGTGGTTTCAGGATTAATTCGTATATTTGTAGTAGAAATCAATTAAAAACAATTAAGAATATGACAAGAACTGATATTTTTACAGAACACATGGCAGGTGTTATCGCCTTTATCGCTAAGGGTGTTGAGGCTGACCTGAGAGAGAATAAGAATCTTGACCTGATTCTTAGTGTATATAATGAGGTTATGGAAAATGAGCGTGGTGGTGCTGATTACATCTTTAACATTTATAACAAGGATGATGTAAAGTTCCTTGTATCCAATGACCTGATGACTGCAACTGACATCGCCTTTGTGGTGAATAACCCTGACATCGTACCTAACGGCTTATTCTTTATGAATGATGGTGCTGAGTCTATGCAGCCAGTTAAGCACTTGGCTATCGTGCTTAATAACTGGGTAACTGAAATGACAAAGTTCGCAGTCTTATATGTTGCGAGAGGTAGCGAGAATTCGCCTTATAAGGCTTTCTATGAGAAGTATTTTGTTGATAGAGTTTGGCAAACGGATATATTCTATAACATATTATAACTATGGCAGGTGGATTTATATTTTTCTGTATCGTGATTATAATCGTGGCAATCATTAAAAGCCACGATTTTCAAGAGGCAATGAAAAACGTCAAGGAAGAGGACTAAAAAAAAATCACCAATTTATTTGGTATTCTCGAAAAAAATTGATATATTTGCAAAAGAAACAATATTTATAATTTGAATATGGAAGCAGTTATTAAAACGATACAAGATGGTTTTGTAAATTGCATATTCTTCAATAAGAAGCCTGAAGTAGTTCAGGAAACTATGATGAGGAAAATGCAGGAAGCAAAGGATAAGGTAGGTATAGTAGATGTACCTGAGGCTATCCGTGTGACCAACATTGATGATTTACACGACAAGTTATCTTTAGCCTATGGTGAAAAACTGGTAGAGGGAGAAGTTACTTGGCGCAAGGCTGCTAATGGAGTTCATTATGTGATGAGCGCATTCAGGACTGCATAATATAGGACAACATACAATTAGGATTTTTAGTTAGACATAAAACAAAAATTATTTTTCACTCCCTCCGTCTGTGAAGATATGAGGGAGTGTTTTTTGTATGAATGTTCCACGTGAAACAATATATGGCTCTGTGGCGAAATTGGTAGTACGCATCAGACTTAAAATCTGAGGTTCAGGAATGGACGTGTGGGTTCGACTCCCATCAGAGCTACTCTGGGTTTTATAAATTGGATGGAGTTTATAAAACCATTAAGGAAGAAAACCTTTTTAAATTGATGGTTTGGTAGTTGGGGAGCTACCAAACTTTTTTTATTTTTTTTCCTGAATTATTTGTTTTTTCCAAATATTATTTGTATATTTGTACCATAAGAATATTAAACATTAAAGATTATGAAACACGAAAAGATTTACAACGCATTTAAGAGCAAGGCTGATTTCATTATGAAGTTTCAGCTTGTGAGAGCATATTACAAGAGTAATGACCGCATCACCCAGCTTGTGGAAAAAATCCTCAAGGAGAAGTATAATCAGGAGTGGCAGGAAAAACTCATCAGGAAAGCCTGTGAGAACGCCCAGGGCAAACGAAATGCCGTTATCGAGATTCCTCAGTTCAACTATAAGGAGAACGTTGAGGCTATCTTTGACAAGTTCATCGAGAACAAGTTTGATAAAATGGTAGCTGAGATTGAGAGAAATGGCTTGGGTATGTATCCACTACCATTCCGTGACATAATTGAGCGTAATTCATAGTCTTAATATTGTTTTTGGTTGGAGAAGGCTGGCGAGATATCAATTCGCTGGCTTTCTTTTTTTATATCCTGATTAAAAATAAATCCATTTTTATTTGGTAGTTTGGCATAAAATTTGTATATTTGTAGTAGAATTAAAAACAATTAAGATTATGAGAGTAAAACATTTCGCAGGTTATGGTTCAGTTGAGGTGAAGAAAGTTTCAAAGAAGACTATCACCAATAGCTGGGGTGAAAAAAAGAATAAACTTGTCCTGAAAGTAAAAGGCAACCACGAATGGGGGCTTGTACGTGATGACATTTATGATGTTAAGCGTTGGATATTCGACAAGTTTGAAAAGAACTTTAAGGGTGAGTATTACAACATCGATATGAGTGTTGAGAGTGATTACATTAAGGAGAATGGTCTTGATGTTGAAGTAGCAACATATACATTTATCTATTAAGCTATGAAAAAGATTGTTATTATAGATGGTAAGAAGTTACACCTTATATTAGGTAAGACAGAAGAAGAATGGAAATTCTTATATTCAGAATATGAGAGTTTATGGTCTATGCCATTAGAGGAATTGCTTGATGGCACACTTGAGATTAATGAGGATATTTGGTACTACTATATTAATGGTAGATGTTACGAAACAGATTTAGAAGTATAAGACTATGGCAAAGAAAGTTACATTTAAACCAGTTCAATTTCTTCCAAGTTTTGGTGAGTTGGATGTAAAGACCTGTGAGTATATAAAAGCCCATCAAGGTAAAAAAGGTTATATCAATACTCAGGATAACGCTTGTGATACCATTTGGGGATTTGCTATGGACTATGACATTGATTGTTATAAGGAAATAGCCATCAAGGGTGTTAGATATAACAAGAAGTATGGACGTATTGAAGTGGTGTGTGATGAATTAAATATAAAATATAGTTCAAAGGACTTTAAAGATGCAGACTGGGAGCCGATTTTAGGTGGTGACATTCAGTATATAGCTACCTTATATAATATCGCAGAGGTGATTCACGAATATGTTGAAAAATAAATCCATTTTTATTTGGTAGTTTGGCATAATATTTGTATATTTGTAGTAGAAATAAACTATTAAGATTATGGAAGTAAGAATCAAATTCTCTGCCGACCTGATTATAGAGGCTGACAATATGGCAGAAGTAAGAAACAAGTTTGAGGGTATGCCACTTTGGTCAAAAGAGGCACAGGACGCTGGCGTTGAGTATTCTGAAACTCTATTAATCGAGGACGCAAACACTTATGATGATTTGTGGGCTGATTATCATAACGCTGGAGAAGAGTTGGCAAATAGGGCTGAATAAAATTAAAAATAAATCCATTTTTATTTGGTAGTTTGGCACAAAATTTGTATATTTGTAACAAGAAACCAATTAAGCAATATGATTATGGAAAAGAATTTTATTCAGAGAGAAGAAACACGTAGTTTGAACAACGAATTCGCTAATATGCCATCAATTGACTATGGCACTTGGCGCTCAGATGAAATATGCGCTAAGAATAAGAATCGTGTAGATTTCCAACTTGTAGAAAAGATTTGTGCAAAGTATGGATTTGGTTGTACCTATATTAATAGCACATTTGGTGGGGATGATGCAAATTTCCTTGTATATTTCAAGTTAAATATCGACCCAGATAAGTATGAGAAACTGCGTGATAAGGCATATAGAGAGAATGACAGAGAGAGTCAGGAAAAGTGTTGGGCAATGCGCAACCAATATGCTGACATCTACATTAAGATGCACGAATGCATCCACGAACTTGACGAGCAGACTGCTTTAATGTTTGAGTGTGGTTGGGCAGGCAATTGTGGCATATTCGGTAGCGATAATATAAGCAGAAAAACCTACTTGGGCTGCAATTCTATTTCGTCTTGGGAAGACATTCTTAGACATTGGTATCCATCAATTCACGATACAAGGTATCGTATGACAAAGGGTGTGTATATCTATGCTTATACACGCTACTTCAAGGCTGAGAAACAGAATTCTCCTGAACTTGATGAAACTATGGAGCAGACCTTGTTGGATGCAGTCAGAAACGAATTATCTGAGGAATATACTGCAAAGTATGAGGTTGGTAAACGTCAGTATGACAAAGAGCCATTTAAGGCATTGATAGTACGCTATAAGGGTGGTGACTATTGTTGTATGGTTAACTTTTCAAGGGATTGGCTTGGTAGATATTCTATCTATACTGCAATGCCTTTATGTGGCGAGAGTAGCTGGATTATGGATTGGGAAAATCCAAGAGAAGATATACGCACCGCATTAGGCAGATGTGCAAAATAATCTGAAAATAATTTGGTAGTTTCAGGATTTATTTGTATATTTGTAACATAAGTTAAACCAATTAAAAACAATAAGATTATGGCAGTAATGGGAATATTCAAGGCTGAATGCAGCGAAAAGGTAAAGGGCAACAAGTTCTATGGTGACTATGTTACTACTAAGGTAGATAGTAGAACCATTGTTAATCAGAAGTATGTGGGTCTTGTACCCCCTAAGAGTGGTATTAAGTTTACCATTACCACACTCTCAGGTGACAAGGTGACATTCATCATTGGTAAGTATTACTTCACTGGTGAGTATGAGAAAGACCACGATGAGAACACCTTATACACTCTTGGCTTTGGCTATGATGGCCATATGTACGATATTTGTGTTGACGCTCTTGGCGAGTTGGTTTCTCTCGATGAGTGGTACTCTTATGGCGACTTTGAGGATGGCAATGAGCCTGATATTCATTACACTAAGAAGAGTAGAGATATTAAGTGGGAATTAATGGACATTTAAAAGACTGACAAAATGACATACTCATTAATTATCGAAAAAGAAAACTCTGACCCAGTATATAGAAATGGTATTCTTACTTGGGAGGTAGTAACCAGTATCCTGAGAAATAACTTACCTAATAGCACTATTAGGGTGCAGATATACAAGTGGTCGAGCAATAACAAGTGTCTTGGGCATAAGTGCGTTAGGATGAATAACATCACAGATGTTGTTCTATCCCTGAGAGATAAAGAGGTTTTAATATAACCTCTTTTTTTTTTTATTTTCAAATAAATTAAAAATAACTTGAAATAAATTTGGTAGTTTGGCATAAAATTTGTATATTTGTAGTAGAGTTAAACAATTAAACAATTTAAGATTATGAGTAAGACAGACGGAATCACAAGAAGTAGATGGAAGAAAGAAAGCTATAAGGGCTTTTCCATTATTGGTGTGTGCGCAGTTCAACATTGGTATAACAATTATGAAAAGCGTTATGAAATGAGCCGCCAGTACGAAACAAAGCGTGAAACCTATTATGAGTTCTGTAAGGAGGGTGACGAGAATAAACCATCAAAGGCATATACTCCATATCCTTATGTAAAGACTATCGAGGACATTCAGAAGTGCATCGATAACTTTATTAAGGATGATAGCATTTACTTTACCGATGCAGAGCGTGAGAAGTATGTGTATAAGCCAAATAGCAAGTGTCATTGGGCTTATGGCTATGATAGCCTGATGAAACTCTTAAAGGAGCACAAAAAGGCTGATAAGCGTATGCGCATCCTGATTGAGGACAGACTGGATGATGCAAACTTTCACTATGAGAGTGGTCTGCTTTCAGAACAGAAATACGATGAATTGGAAGAGTTTATCGCAGATAATTTCCAATTCAGAGAGAAATTTGAAATCATTACCTCAACTAAGAGAGGTAGGATTAAAGACCCTGAGAGATTGGAGGCACACATTAAGAGTGCCATTGAGGAATACTTTAAGGAGCACAAAATGGATGTGGGCGACACCAGTGTTAGTGTGAACTTTATAAAGGAGTGGTAGAAATATCACTCCACTCTTAAAAATAATTTCATTTTTATTTGGTAATTACAAATTTAATTCGTATATTTGTAGAGAAGTTAAACAACAATTATTAATTTAAAACAAGTAAGATTATGGTAAAAGTTACAATTATCCCACGTTACATCGACACAATCATCGTTTATGATTCTGATAAGGAGGCTGTAAAGGCTCTTGCTAACACAAAGCACAAGTTCGATGAGAACGGAGAGTGTGAGTTAACTATGGAGTTCTACGATGGTATTGCTTATGCCATTGATGGTAGTGGTCTGATTATGACCTATCCATTAGCTGAAAAGGTGCAGAAGTTCACCATCTTGCAGAACACTATCATTTCGTATGTTGGCTGCTATGACGAGATTAATCAGCACGACATCGCCCTGAAGTATGGTCACTTGGCTTATTCTGACAAGAAAGAAGACCACATCACCACATTCTGCGGTAATCAGCTCTATCGTCTTGGTGAAACATTTATCCTGATGGGTGCTGACCTGATGGAAGAGGTTGTGAAGATAGTTGAGGACTATCAGGAGGCTGAACAGCTCATTCACGAGGCTGCTATGGAGTTTGAAGAGAACCTTGATTGGCAGGAGGACGATGAGCGAGATTACTACCTCACACTGGGTGAGTTTGAAGATGAGTTCATTGCCAAACTCAAAAAGGAGTACGATTATACTCCTGACGAGGACGAGGAAGACCCTGAGGATGAGGAAGACCCTGAGGATGAGCCTGAGGATGAGCAGGATTTCATCGACAAGTGCAATGAGTTCACAGAACTTGCTGCAAAGTATGCACAGGACGCTGCAAACCATACTCTCGACACACAGAAGTATACATTAGACGCACAGAAGTTCGCTGAGGCTGCTCAGAAGTTCGCTGAGAGTGTTGCACAACTCTAAAGGAAATAAGTGGGGGGAAGAACCTCTTCTCCCCATATTATAAACAACTAAAAATTAAAAACTATGGGAAAGAATTTTGTGAGTGATAATAAGAAATTATTAAGGGCGGAATATAAACGTTATCTGATAGAGAATCATTGCATTCCAAAGGAAAAAATGGATACGATGAGCACGGCTGAGTTAAAGCATCAATATGAGTACTGGAGCGTTGTTTTAAGTAAGGCATAATAAAAATAATCCTGAAATTATTTGGTAGTTTCAGGATTTATTCGTATATTTGTAATACAATAAAACAATATGACTATGAAACAGAATCAGACAATTAAGGTAGGCGATAAGATTAAGCACACTACATTTAGTGGTAAGGTCTTTGAGGGTGTTGTTACATCCATTGAGAAGAGTTATACTGGATGCAAATATGGTATGCCAGTAGAGAGTGCCGTTATTGGTAGTGATGTATTCACTATGTGTCTTGACACTAATAAGTGGTGCTATGGTAGTCAGGTGATTGAGGTATTAAACTAATAACAATATGAAAGAGATAAGATATATAGTGGTAGGTTTCTATGAGGGTGTTGGATACACCTATCAGGAAGATGATAAGATACACATATTCTTTCACCACAATGCTGTGTGTTATAAGAAGTTAGGACACGCAAAGAACAGAGCATTAGACGTTGCAAAACGCTGGGTAACCAGTAAGGTCTGTGTCTTCAAGGTTGAGCTGGGTGAAAACCTATCTTTTGCTCATTATAATGACTGGAAGTATGATAGTGAGAGAAATGTATTTGAAATCTAATTAAAATTAATCCTGATTTTATTTGGTAATTTCAGGATTTATTTGTATATTTGTAACATAGAAATCAAAACAATATTAGAATATGGAAGAGTTAAAAGGGTTAGTGAAGATTAAGATTGCCCAGTTATTTAACTGGATGGACATAAGTGATGTGACAAAATTGCAAGACAACATCATTGATGAAGTCTGTCAGGATGTAATGGACACATCAGATTATCCCCTTAATTTCAATGATTCTGACATTGAAATAGCTATAACAAGAGTGATTATTAACTTAACATCAATAGGCAAATGAGAAACAAGAATCTATTAATTCAGGTTACAAGTATTGAACGACTGGATGACAATGCAGCCGTTTTCGATAAGCTACAGACCAATATCAATTATGGTAGAGGTGATGAAGTTGCAAGGGAAATGAGTGGCTTTCCAAAGTCAGACCTTGACCCATATAAATATATTAACATATTGGATTGGGCAGTAATAAGTGGTGAGCGCATTGTTTTCGATAATGGGCAATATGTAATCACCAATAAGGAGAATAGTATAATCCTGCTCTATGAGTATCCTGAGGAAGAGGAAGAAGTGCCTGAGGTAACTGATAAGTTCGGTAATAAACTATCTGTTGGTGATAAGGTTATTTGGGTTGACCCTGACCCAGTAGGACGTGACCTCAATCGTGTCTATGAGGTGAATGATATTCACTCTGAGGAAACCATTTGGATTAATGATGAATTCTCTGAGGCTGAAGTGCCACCTCAGGAGTTAATATTGGCAAAGGTATTAGCTGAAGTTTGGGCTGAATAAAATGAAAATAATCCTGAAATTATTTGGTAGTTTCAGGGTTTTTTTGTATATTTGTAATACAATTAAAAACAATAAGATTATGGTTAAGATTTCAATGTTTAAAAGAGAAGATGATGGGGCTTTACTCGTCATTTGGAAAACTCCAAAGGAAAACCTTGTAGGCGAGGTATATAACAATGGAGTTGAGAAGCGTGGAAAGTGGGATATGAGAACCACATTCTATGTTGCTGATGGTGATGCAACAGAACATCGTGTTCGTGAGCACTTTGGATTTAGAGGTGCAGAACCATATTGGAGGCGTTGGGCTTAAAACTATAAAGAATCAGATAAGACTATGCAAAAGAAATTAGAACAAGAGATTAAGAAGATTGATAAGCAGCTTAAATGCGGTGAAACTATCGACCTGATATATGATGGCGATAAGATTGCCCAGTATGAGTTTACAGAGAGGTCTATTGACTGCAAGACCCCACTACAATGGCTTCGTGGCTGCTTGTGCTTTGACATTAGCCTTAAAGGGCTTGACATCAACAAGGTCACACTTAAATATAATAGGTTATGAAACGATTCTTAATTACCTACATCGAAAAGAACACCTATGCATCAGGATTGGAGCAAAGTGTTCACAGATATGCTGAATCAGCAGAAGAGGCACGTAAGAAATTTCAGGCAGAGGAAATGGGAATATGTGAAAGAGTTGTATCAGTAAAGGAAGATTAATATAACAAGGTTATGGGCGAAGACAGATATCCGTGGTGGCATCCTCAGTATAAACCAATTGAGAGGAAGACAATGAAGCAGGTTAAGGCTGAGTATAATAAACACTTGCAGAAACATTCACTATCAAAGACAAAAGGAAGATAATGAAGAAGATACCAGTATTCCCTACCTATCGTCAGGAACTTGGCGATGGTAGGTTTCGTATTATTAAGATTGCAGTCATTAATAAGGCAAAGGTTAGTGCCTGCTGCAAGGAGTATAAAAATGAGAATGATGATAATCCAATGATATATCACCATTCAGCAAAGCGTACCAGTAAGGGAGAAACATTATCCCAGTTAAAACAACTGGCAAAGGACTATTATAATATTAAAGAGGAAGAAAAAATTAATTGTTAATAAGTGTTAACAAATTTTGGATTTCAAAATATTATTGATATATTTGCAACGTTAGAAACAACGAATACAACACAAACGTTTAACGATACATTTGAGAGATACCAAAGGAGAACGTTAGCAATAACGATGTAGACAACTGGGCATTAAGTTCGTGCTTAATGTGCCTCTCAGGAGGCTTCGGTAGTGCAAATCTACCTCTCTCAACCACTTGGAAGATACCAGAGGAGAACTATCAGCAATGATAGATGTAGACAAATGGGCACTAAGTTCGTGCTTAGTGTGTCACTTCGGTGACTTCGGTGTGTGCAAATCCACCTCTTCCAACAATAGATTCTTCTCATATTCAAAGGTTTTAGATTTCGATTTGTTGTCAGGGGATAAGCAATCAGGCTTGTCCCCATTTCTTTATGTATATACGTACTTAAATAAGTACATATAGGGGGATAACCCCAGGCATAAGGGCATAAAAAAAGGCTGGAAATTAATCCAGCCCTTTAATCTTCTTCAAATGATATTTCCTTAACTAATATTACTTCTCTTATCATAATAATATTATTTAGTATCTTGATAGTTTATTAGTTCTCACCCAGCCCATATCTTCCTCTTTTGTACGATAGTGCTGATACTTCACTTTCTCACCCAGTAGCTTTGCAGTACGCTTGCAATCCAACACATCCTGCCAAGTGCATTCCATTGTGGTACGATAACACCAATCGCCACGATACCAATCAACAGAATAAATCTTTGTCTTTTTTATTAGCTTCCTTTTCATATTACAAATATACGAATTTATTTTCTAACTACAAAATATATTTCAGGTTATTTTAAACTATATATCAGTACTTAATTAAGTACATATAGGGGGAGACACCCATTTATGATGTCTCCAGTCCTGAATCCTCTTCATCAATTACCTTGAATGCAGCATTCAGCATTGCTTCACGTAGCTTCTCCTGAAAAGCATACCAAGTGTCATTGTGGTCAACAACCATATCTGATAGACCATTCTGCTTAAAGGCTTCATCAGCCAGCACATTTGAGGCATTGGTTATAGCCTCTTCAATTCTGTCATTTCCCTCGAACTTCATAACCTTTAGAAATCTGTTTTGAAATCTCTTACTTCCTTGAAACTGCTTACATAGTGCTTGCAGTATGCTCTACGTGCAGCAGACTGACCTGATACAATGCCCTCCTTAAAGTCCTTAATGCTCTCACACCAAGTCCAATGCTTTGAAGGTATTACAAGGTCATCATTACTGGGTTGCTCCACCAATGAGACCACAATACTCTCATCAGGATAAACTACCTCACCATTAACAGATATGTCACAGATGACCTCTGCAATGTCACAATCCATACTGGATAACTTCTCAATCACTTGCTTCTTGTTCATAGGTCTTTATTGTTTTAATGTTACGTTACAAATATACGAATATTAATTGATACCACAAAATATATTTCAGGTTATTTTTAAAACTGATTTTAAGGCGTTTTAAGCGGCTTTTATCATCCAGCCTGATAACTATTAGGCAAAGCAATAGAAAAGGGCTTAAAACAAAAAAGAAAAGGGGAACAAGGCTGTTCCCCTTTAACTCTACACTAACTTCACAAAGTTAAGTGCGGTAGTCTTGCGCCCAAGCCTCTCAAAGGTAGACCTGATTTTTGCGCTCTTGATGTTCAGGATGTCACCAACCTTATAGGCTGGAATGGTCTTACCACTCTCGTCCTTTTCGGTGACGTATGGTTTTGTGCCCTCTTTGAAACTCAGGCACACGATGTTATCGTTAGCATCTGTAGCGGTGATGTCGATGTATCTTTCAGGACACATCATATATGGCTCGTCAACCACTTTCAGGAAGACCTTGTTAATGGTCAGGTTCAACCCTCTCAGGGTGTCACCACGACTACCAATGTACTGGCTCTTACAGGTTTCTCTATTGACTTCCCTGATTCGGTCAAAGTAACACTCAACCTGAGCCTTTACGTTTTCGAGGTTGGCGATGGCGGTTTTCTTTGTCATAGCCAAATCCTGATGGCTCAGCCAAATAAGGTAGTTCATATCGCTCTCAGCTATCTTTTCAATAAGCTGCCCCTTATATTTACCAAAGCAGAAAATCTGCTCGTCATAGTTGTACTTAACGTTGGTATCTCTATCGATGTCAAGTGTCAGGCGACTATTGCCAAGATACTTTATAGCTGCGTCTACTGCGCTCTCAAGGTCGTCAGCCAAGTTCTTGATATAGTGGCTGGGCTTGAAATTCATAGGCAATGGCTTGAGGAATTTAGGGTTGTTGGGGTTATGGAAACGCCATAGGGTAAACATGGCGCTCTTTGCACCCACACTGATAAAGTAATTACCCTCTATCAGGGTGTCCTTTTTGCCCTCGTTGAACTTGTCAACCTTTGCCCAAACTCTCTCTTCAACCTCAGGTGTGAGGTGGTTTACTACGATAAAATTCTTCTTCTCCATAATCATATTGTTTTGTTAAGTTTTTTTACTGATGTTATTTAGTGAAAATGAAAGGGGATTCAAATCCCCTCTCACTCAGCTCCAGTAAAAACGGATGATGTCACCACCTTTGGGGAGTCGTGCGCTACCTTTCGGCAACGATACGATGCAGCCACCCCAAACAATGTAGTCATCGTTGCAGATGTGGTACTTTTGAATGCCATATTTCTGCTCGATGGCACGTCTGTTCTCCTCGGTGTTCTCACGCACCTCAGCCAATGCGCTCAGATAGTCACCTTTGGTGTTTTTACGCACCACAAACAATTTGTCGTAGCCGCAACGCTCACAGCCCTCGCACTCTACTACGTTCTTTACTAACTCGAAACCGATAATGTTGTTGTTTACCATAATTTAATATTGTTAAGTTTTTTTACTGTTGTTATTTACTGGATGATGTGGAAATGAAAAGGGCTTGCGCCCCTTTCACGTTAGCCCTTGTAGTTCTGCAATAGGGCGAGGATTTTGCCACTCGCACCCATTTTCTTCAAACTCTCTTGGAGTATCTGTCGAGCACGCTCCTTGGTTATCTCATACTCAGCACCGATTTGGTCGAGGAACATAGCCTCACAACCAATTCCGAATACCTTGCAGACGATAGCGATAGCCCTTTCGTCAAGCACCTTGCGCATCACTCTTGCGAGGTCAGCAGCGAGTGAATCAAGGTCAGTATTCACATCGAGGTCACCTGAGAGCATATCGCCTTTTGTTGCATCGCAATCATCATCGTTGAAAGCAACATCATCAAGGCTCTCACTTGTACTTAAACAAGTCTGCTTGTTAGCGGGGAGAGCCACAAGGCGAGAGTTAGCCACAATACCCAAAAGGATATATTTTCTAATCATCATCGTGGCGTAGGTGATGAATCTAATACCCAGGTCAGGGTTAAACTCTCTTGCAGCGATTATCAACCCAATATTACCCTCTTGAATCATATCTTCAAGTGGCATTATTGTGCCGTAGGTGTTGGCTACTGACACAACCAATTTCAGGTTAGCCTTAATTAGCTTTTCCTCGGCTCTGCGACTGCCGTTAGCAATCTGCTCAGCCAACTCTCTTTCAGCCTCTTCTGAAAGGGTGTCATACTGGCGAATAGTATTCAACCAGTTCTCAACGGATTTTCTTCCATAGTACAAGCCCATAGCGTTGGTATGTCCTGCACCGAATAACTTGCTTCTCATTCTACTCATACAATCAGAATTTTAGGATTAATATTTGTCTAACTTAGTGCAACCAATGTGCCAAACAAGTGCTGACTGACAAATTGGCATAGTACTTATTTAAGTCTAAATGTGGTGGGGATTGCTCCCCACCTCATTCATCAGAGAGTGACGTTGTATGTCACTCGCCCAGCTTTCAGGCAGAAGATGTGGTCGTACCTGAAGTCGTTCACATCCACCTTAGGCTCACGCAGCTGCTCCTTGATGTACTTAATCAAGTCTGCATTGCTGACCACCTGTCCGTCAAGGAAATAGATTACCTTGCGGAGAGTGTTCTTGGATGGGTAAGCCCTCAGGTAGTGATTACCTTTGTGCTCGATAATGCGCTTGTACGCACCATCCATCCAATGCCCCCACCTCAGAGGCTCAGCCTCAAAGTTCGGGT
>Ga0326511_10001855_pt1 | contig 17354 bp, 25 predicted proteins | sample 0_2496_0518_D_FD_203701 | JGI IMG/M metagenome (GOLD analysis project Ga0326511, IMG submission 203701) | Bovine rumen microbial communities from UC Davis, California, United States - 0_2496_0518 | ecosystem: Host-associated > Mammals > Digestive system > Stomach > Rumen | place: USA...
ATCTTCTGGCAGACGCTGTTGAAGTCCATCACACCTACCGAAGAGGGCTTCGATTTTGCCCTAAATTATACATAAAGTAATATGACTGATGTAATCTTGACTTTTGTATAAATGGGCATAAATTGAAAAACGTGATTTAGGGAACGTTTTAAGGGGGTAAAAGTGTGATTTATTCCCCATTTTTACCACTTTATCGAATTTGGGGAGAATGATTACACGTTTACACTTGCACGCTAAAGAAATCGTGTTTTATTCCTCAGACGTATATTTACCCTATGAAAAGAAAACGCTCCCTCAACGCATTCTGGTGCGTCTGGTGGCAAATAAAAAAAGACCCCCCTCCCGGAATTGGGAAGGGGGTTTTTCATGCGGTCTTGTGTTCAAGTTGGGCGATCCGCTCGTTCTGACGCTTGTTTTCTGCTTCGATTAGCGGAACACGGGTGGCAAATTCGTTGTGCCGTCTGACCTCTCTGGTCAGCTCGTCAATCTTGGTGTCCGTCACGGCTTGATACTTTTCCAGTTTGGCATCCAGCTTCTGGTCGTTGACTTCGCTCTGCTTGTCCAGTTTGGCAAACAGTTTCTCGGAGGATGACCGGGAGATGATGAGCTGGGCAATGACGGCACACGCTCCCGTTATGATCGCCACGATTATGGCATCACTCACTTGACCCTCACCTCCATCTCTTTGTTGTGTGCGGATAGGATAAGCTCCTGCTTCATGTGGGTGGAGGGGAGAAGCATCTTCCTCGCAGCGTAACCGCCCCACTCCATCCAAGCGGATGAGGATATGACCTTGAATGGAACGACCTTTACATTGTTGTTCCGTGGGTCAATCTGGATTTTCCCCGGCTGGGTGACAAAGGGCTTGTGGGTGTGTCCTACGATGAGGGCATCCATGCCGTCAATGACGTAGCCGAACCGCTCTGCACGGAGGACAGCCGTTCCCGTGTAGATACCGCCACCGCTCCCGTGTGTCACCACAAGATTGTAAGTGGGTCTTTCGTAGTGTGCGGTGCGTTGCCCGTTGTCCCGGAGCTTCTTGCCAAGCTGGACTTTGACAAAGGCGATGTTTTCACGCCAAAGGTGTTCAAGGTCAAGCTTTGCCATGATGTCATAGGAAGGGTTGTCATCAGCGTCTTTCCGGGAGCGGTATTCATGGTTGCCACTCACACAACAGAGAATGCGATCCCGGAGCGGTGCAAGCATTTCTGCCATGAGTTTCTTCTGCTTGGAGGGGCTTAACTGCTCCTGCCAGATGTCACCAACCGCCGAACGGATGTTGTTGTTTACAAGGTCACCGCCAAGGGTCAAGTACACGTTGGGACGCTGGAGAACCATGTCACAGAACTCAGCCCATTCTTTTTCCATGTGTTCAGCCGCACCAAGGTGAACGTCTGCCACGGGGATGATGGTAATGTCATCTTCGCCAAGTTCGTGGACTATCATCTCAAAATCTGGCATCATCAGCGTGCATCCTCCAGAAGCTTGTCCACCACTTCGCCGATGGTCATGTTGTTACCGCTTGCCATGATGTTCAAAAGCGTGAACGTCTCCTCGTCAATGGTGATTGTGATTGTCTTCTTGTGGCTGAGTCCGGGGATGATTAGCTCCTGTCCGGGGTAAATCATGCTGTCCGTCAGATGGTTGGCGGTCATAATTAAGATGTAGTCGGAGCCATTTCCCAGAAACCTCTCAGCGATGCCCCAGAGCGTGTCTCCCTTCTGGACGATATAAGTGCCACCATCTGACGGAGTGGGCTGTGGAGTGGGCGTAGGCTCTTCACGGACGTATCTGAGACAGAAGTCCCAAGGAAAATTGAAATACGGGGCAATGCAGATTTCTTTCCCCGTCTGGTCACCCGGCTGTCCCCCGGTCGCACCGCCCCACTCGTTCCCGGTGGCGTGGACGATTTGCCCGTTTCCGATGTACATTGCCGTGTGGTTCGCTTCGTTGAGAAGCACGTCCCCCGGCTGAAGGTTTGCACCCGTCCGAAGGTCAACATTGACCGGGATGGCAAAGCCGTTCCGAAGCATATCCGACCTCATGTTCCCGGTGTAGGTGCAAGTCAGAGGAACGCCAGCTTTCTTGTAAGCGGTGATGACCAGACTGGAGCAGTCATAGTCCGGGTTTCCCCAGCGTGAGCCTTGGTCGTAGCCGTGTTCGTCATTTCTTGCCGTATCAAGCATGAACTGCACGGCTTTTTCTGGAATGGTCATAAAGATACCCTCCTAAAGAAAAGAGCCCCCAGAACGCTTCTGAGGGCTTTGTAGTCACTTGCCGTTGTACTGGGCGGTGCTGATGCAGAGAATAGCACCCAAGAACGTGCAGATGACTGTGATGGTTGCCGGGATTTCGGCACTGTACGGAAGCTGCCAAATCTGGCTAAGTCCCGTGTACAAAGCACCGATAGCCGGGAGGACGATGATTGTCAGATACTTGAGAATGTCATACGCTCTGTTGCTCAAAGGTTTCATGGGTTACTCCTTTCTCCACCCGGCAGGATAAGCCTCCGGGGAATACACGTTGCCGTCTATCAGACTTTCATAAATGGGGTCATCCGATCCGGGGTAATGTACCCTGTCACCGATGTTATATGCATCATGCGCTCCCGTGGGCTGTGACCAGATGGGAACATCGTCCGGGGCAAGACCGATGGCAGACCACAAAGCAGGAGTAACATCTGGAGTCCAATCATCCTGTGAAGTGTGGGCTTGCACACAGCGGTAAAGCTGGGGGTCACCGACCTCGTTCGTGCCGTAGGTCACCATCGTTCCGACAGCGTAAGCAGTCCCGGATGCCCACGCAGGATATACTGTGGCAATCTCCATAGCTTCATCGTCCGTCAATGTCTGGGCAAACATCTGGAGAGCCTTGCGAAGCTGTTCGGCACATTGAAGCTTGTTCATTTGGTCACCCCCAAAAGAGCGTCAAGGATTTCATCTGCTGTCGGTTCTGGCGTTGGCGGTTCTGGACTGGGAAGAGGGTCATAGACATACTCCCCGTCAACAAAGAGATAGTCCGAAACGTCCCCATCCGGGAGCGTGTCCACCCTCGGAAGGTCTGCCGGGGTGCTGGGGAAAACAACGCAAGCGGAGAGGATGCGGTTGTCGGCGTTAAGATTAAGTGCGTACATTACTGCACCCCCTTGATGCCGTAGATTTCAAACGGTAATCCTCCGCTATTATCAATACCGCTTGTTCCTACCCCGGCGTCGAAAACCACACCGCTGGCAGTAGCCGTACACGTCCTTCCAGCCCAAGCCCCGGCATAATTTTGTACCGGGCAACCGTAGGGGTTTCCATCAATAGGAATGTAATGTGAACGGCAAAGCGAATTGTTCGTCCAATACATATTGACCAGAATAATGGCATCGTATCCGCTCAAATCTAACGCAACAGTCTGCGCCGCAAATGCGCTTGTCGGGCTTGCGTTCGTCCACAAAAGCGTCCACTTGCTCATTGCCCCCGCTTCGGAGATGTCAGCCCATTCATCCGCATAATCGGTAGCGGAGGACTTCATGAGTATCTGTCCTGCCGTACCACCAGTGGGAACGGCAGAAACGTTACCCGTCTGCCCGTTGACAGACTGGACGGGAGCCGCAGAAGAAGCCCCGGAAGCATCCACAAATCCGCTGTTGTTCGTCAAGTCGGACGTTTTGGTGGGGATAAAGGTATCGTCCGGGAGCGCACCCACATCGTCTGCATCAAGAATGACCGCCCCGGTCTTCCCGTTTACAGACGTAACACCTCCGCTCTCGTTCGCCCAATAGGTGTCATAGTCGGTGTTTGTCCGTTTCTTCAGCACTTGCCCGGTGACACCGCCAGTAGGGACACCTTCGCCCGGTTCGCCCTGTTCGCCCTGTGCGCCGTTCATCACATCGAATGTCGTATCTCCATCCGCATCGGTGATGGTGACCCGGTTGCCCCCGGTAATAGGCTCAACAGATACGACAGGAGAAAAGCCCGGCTCACCAGGAAGACCTTGCGCCCCGGAAGGGATGGGGACAATACGCTCGGAGTTGTCTATCTCAACTCTGACCTCGTTGCGGTCTTGCAGAACGACACGGACAGGGGCATGAATGTAAGTCATTCGTCCCACACCTCCGTGATGATGTTCGGCTCAAGCCAGATATCAAACGTAGGGCAGTAGCGAAAATCTCCGCTGTCGATTTTGACACCGACTTGGGCGGGAAGTTTCTTTGTTTCCCATGACCGGGTCTGCTCTTCAGTCAGAGGATACTGCCAGACACCGCTCTCGGAGTCATAGGTCAGCGTGCCGGGATACTCGCACAGAGCATCGTTGATTTGGATTCGCACCCCTATCACGTTATCCGGGGACGCAGGAACATCGCCGATAAAGATGGGGAAGGGGATAGCATACTGGTCACCCTGTTGCAGTCTTAAAACGCCCTTGCTCATGTTGTCCCTCCTTTATGTTGCCTGTTTTACTGTGCCGTCACGCACCACGAAGATGCTCAGAACGTGCTTTACGTTTCCGCTCTGGACAGCATAGACTTTGGTGTAAGTAGTCACCGAACCGCCCTCCACGATCCGCACGATGGTCATGGCTTCCCATTGGGCAAACACTGTCGTGTCTTCGGTGATGCTGACTGTGTCGGTGGACTTTATCTCCGTTCCACCTTCCGCAGCTGTGAACCATCCCTTGAACGCATAACCAGACCGCACAGGAGTGGGCAGTTCTCCGTAAGTCTCCCCGTAGGTGACCACTTGTGTCGGAACGTCAACAGTCCCCTGTCCGGGATCAAACGTAAGCGTGAACTGTGCGGCTCCGATGGAGACAGAGACAGTCCCGTAATTTGTTGCACGGCTATCGCCGTAAGGCTGAACGCTGGCATAGATGGAAATGCTATAGGTAATCGCCCCGTACTGGTTTTCATATGTGAGCGTCCTCGTTCCGCTTCCTACAAAGTCAGCCCAAGCATACTGACCGCCCCTCTTGCTGTAGACTTGTCCGTTTACTCCTGCTTCTCCGTAGTAGCCAGTCCCGGTCGTACTCCACGGGATGCGGACTGTAACAGTCCCCCCGTTTCTGGTAGCGGATGCGTTTGCTGTCAACGTAATGCTGTTACCGCTTTTAGAAGCACCAACGCTTGCCATTTAGCTCACCTCACTCGGTAACCAAGTAAATGCCGTCCTTGTCGGAACTGGTGGGGATAGCGTTCACGATGCGGATGGGGTAGGCAGACGCTCCGATGGAACGCATGACGGAGTTGTTTGCCACGTCAATGACCGCCAGCTCCAGCTGATAGGTGGTGGACGTGCCGTCATTAATGTCATCCTGCGTCAGAGCCGGGAAGTCGGTGGACGTGCTGTTGACACCGCTCAACGTGAAGGTGGGCTGGGTGACGCTGATGGTAAGAACAATCTGCGTGTACTGCGTCCCGGTCACCGCCACAGTGGTGGAACTCTCCACTTCGATGACACGCCCACAGGCGATGAGATAGCCGGGGGCGATGGTGGCAGAAGTTCCGTTGAACGTGACCGCACAGCCCCTCAGAGTGCCGTCTGGCATCGTCCGGGCAAACAATACGCCGTGGTCACGGGCAGAAACGCTGCACCCGTCAAAAGTTACGCCAGAAAGAGCCATTGTTTAACCTCCTGTTTTCCATTGATCGTCCGAAAAAACTTTCGGCTGGGCAAGATTCCACTGCCCGTTTAAAAACACATAGGGAGTCGCATTGTAGAAAGCCAGAGCCGTCCCGGAAACGTGTGCCGTGACAGTCACGTTGCTCCGAACGTGGAAGTTTCCGTAGCCTGTCGAATACCGCCACAAATAGACGTAGCAGGATGTTCCGCTCGGAATGTGTGCCGGGATTTCAAACTCTTGGTAGTTGGTGGCATAGTTTCGGAACTCCAAAGAAAACGTCCCTTGGTCAAGCAATCCGATGCCTGTCGATGGTTGCCAACCGATGTATCGTGAGTCATCCCGGAAAATGGCGGCTCCCCAACGGAAAAGGTAATTGGTAGGATTGCTCACCATGAACGTTGCCCCAATCGTGAGCTTGACCATCTCCCCGGTGAACTGGTATGCCGGGACGGGGATCAGAGAGCAGTTGAACTCTCCTACACCTTGACCGCAGATGTTTTCCCTCGGAAGCCCACGTCCTGCCCACTCTGCCACAGTGAGAAAACCATCTCTTGGGTTTTGCGACACATAACGAAGCGTGTCATTTAAGGCGATCGTATGGGAGATGGTGTTTTGATTTTTAGTGACCGCTATTCTCATGACACTACAAAGAAAATCTGCCCTTCCGTTCCAGACGCAGGAAGGGAAGTCCCATAGGAGTTTTGGTCTATTACGATGCTCCCGTTGGCGGTGAGCGTACCGTCCACGTCCAAACCCTCAATCGTTCCCCCGGAGGAGGAGACATAGCTGGTTTGCTTGCTCTCATAGGTAACAGACTTTGATGCCACCTTCGGCGTGGTAGCCTTGGAGAATTTTTCGGTCATCGTGGTGGGAAGGTCACCGCATTCGTAATACGTCCGGGCTGAAGAAGTAACACGCTTGAGGGTTATCGTCCCCACAACCACCTTGTCGTTGATGCGGAAGGTGCAGACATCTCTCAAGCCAAGGTCAAGGTCGGAGTAAAACGTGATTTTGTAGGCAGAAGCGTTGTCAGCCATTGCTTCCTTTGCCCCGTCCACCAGTTCTATGTCGGCATCCGTGATGGACACCACCGCCCAGCTGCCCTTGATGCGTGGCACGGGTGGGGTTTCGCTCACAGAGCCGTCAGAATGCCAGTAGAAGTCCGTGGAGCTAACGACAGTAATAAGACTGTCCTTGACTGTAATGCGTCTCACAGTGCATTTAGCAACGATCTCGGACGTGAGCGTGGCAGAGTCCAAGAAGTTCTTGCCGTCACCGAAAAAGATGTTGTGGCTCTGCGGAGTGACCTCGTTGATGGTTATCTCCAGAGAGTCATAGTCCGGGGTGAAGACGAACTCTATGCCCTCTTCCACCGCCAGAGCGAAGATGTCAGCGAAGGAAAAGACCTCGTTCTCACCAAAGCCAAAGTCAACGTTTACATCCGTGTTGCTTATCACGGAGATGTATGGAGCCGCATACTCCTCGTCCGCTTGGTCAACGAACTCCGTTTCGATCTCGTTGGCGATGAACGCACCCAGTTCTTCCGTCCCCGTCCCGGTGTAGACCAAGTCCCGGTTAAACGCATAGAAGGGCTTCTTGACTGTCAGCGTTGTCGCACCGCCAGACGGGGCAGACTGCTCCAAGTAGTACACCATGCCGTCTATGATCGCCCAGTCACCGCCAAAGGAGTATTCCCCGGCAACAGTGATGCTCCCGGATACATCCGAAGCGGAGTACACCGGGAGCGTCCATGCGGAAGCGTCCAACACGGCAAGGCTTTCAAAGGTGTTGAAGTCACGCACGAAAACCTTCATGTTACACGCTCCTGTAATAGTAGTAAATCGAAGCTTCAGCCGTCCCTGTCATCTCTGCGTTAGACAGAATCCGAAGGTTGCACGGCTCTGCCAGAGGAAGATGGAAAAACGGGTCAGAAGCCGGGGAGATGTAGTTGGAAGCATCCTGCCCGTCCACAGTTACGAACGAATTGGAGTAAAGGGAAGAGTAAACAAGGGAAGCCGAAGCACTCACATTGATTTTGCAACGCCCGTACTCCGTCCCGGTGGATGCTCCCGTGAGAACGATGGTCGGCTCGGTGACCGCTCCGTTGTATGTCATCTGGATCGCAGCCGGGATGTGACCAGCCGGGGACAGCTGCACGCCATACGCCCCGTTGTAGGAAGAAGCGTAGACAAGAGAAGAATCATAGGTGAACGGGTACGTCATCGCCCCGGCTGTGTCCCCTTGGATCACCACGGAAAGCGTGGACGGCTTATACCAAGGAGTGAGACAAGTGAAGCTTGCAGGAGTCTGCAACCACTGCCCGTTGATTAGCTCAGTCTTCTCGATGTAGTCCATCTTTACCCGGCGATAGAACTTGTCATTGCCATAGGGCTGATAAACGATGATTAGTTCTTCGGCGGTAACAAGCCAGCTCATGAACTGCCGATAGACCTCATAGGCAGACTTAACGAAGCCGAAGTCGCAGACAATGGACTGGGTCTGCCATTCGTCCGTATTCAGAGGAGCAAAGAAGCCCTGTTTGATGTCCGAATACTTATTGGCGTAGGAAACGCCCAACCCGGTGGGGTTCAGAAGCCAGATGAACTGCTCTCCGTTCAGATCGTACTGCGTACCGCTTCCGTCCCGGATGTAGAATTTTCTCATGCCAAAGCCCCCATCCGTGCGTTGAATCTCTCAAAGAGATAATCCACAGTTGCGTTGTCCATCTGCTGAGGATAAATATTTATGACCGAAGCATTGCCAGCGGTTGCTCCCGGAGCGTTCACGCTCATGCCAACGGCACTGGCTACGTTGTCCCATGCGTTGGTGGCAAGAGCGATGTTGTCATCAATGCCCTTGGCAAGACCTTCGACCAAGAACCGACCATAACCAGCCGTGACTTTGGACGGAGAAGAAATCCCAAAGAGCTTCTTCAAGTAGTCCAGAACGCTTCCGACCCATCCGCTGATTTTGTTTTTGATCCATTCAAACGAGCTTGAAATTCCAGCCCAAAGACCTTTGACGAAGTAGACACCCACTTCCCGGATTTCTGCGACCTTCTGGGATATGGGAGCGATAATATTGTTCTGTACGAACCCGGTCAGCTGCTCCCACAGCATGGAAGCACTCTCGGAGATGCCAGCCCACATATCGGCAATCGCTTGTTTGCCCTCTTCCAGCATCGGAGCAAGCCCGGTGGCGAAGCCGTTGAGGATTGCCATAACAACAGCCGGGATGGAAGCCAGAAGCAACGGGATGGACTGAACAAGCCCGTTACCAAGTGCCACGATCAACTGCACCGCCCCGGCGATCAGCATGGGAGCGTTTGTCGTGATGGCTTCAATAAGCCCGGTGACAAGCTCCGGGATAATTGGGGTAATGACTGCAATAAGCTCGGAAGCGTGTTCCATGATGGCAGATAACGCTCCGGGAAGAGCTGCCAGAACGCTGTCGATTAGCCCCTTCAGCCCGTTGGAGAAGTCAAGATTGCCGAATACGCTCATAAGCTCATCGGCAAGGCTTCCAAGAGCCGGGGCAAGGGCAAGACCCACTTGGTTCTTCAAGGTTGTCCCGGTGTTCTTCAGCCTTTGCATGGCATCATCGACAGCACCCAGAGAGGAAAGAGCATCCCCGTCAAGAACATAGCCCATGTTGTGGGCTTCTTCGGCAAAGCCAGCGATCCCTTCCGATCCGATAGAGATGAGGGAGTTAAGGTCTTGAGCGGACTTGCCGAACAGAGCCATAGAAGTGGCATCCCTCTCGGTGGCGTTGTCCATCTGCCCCAGAGAGTCGATGACCTCCATGAAAACGTCTTGATTGCTTCGGAGATTCCCTTCGGCGTCGGTCACGTCAACGCCCAGCTTGGCAAAGGCTTCAGCTGCGGCTCCTGTACCGCCCTGTGCGGTTGCCATGTTCTTTGTGAGCTTGGTCAGCGACCCCGTCACAGTCTCCAGACTGGTGTCCGTGAGTTCTGCCATGTACTGGAACTCTTGGATTTGGTCGGTGCTGAGTCCCGTGTTGGTGCTGAGAGTCAGAACATTGTCGGCAAACTGAGCGGAGTCGGTCACACAAGAGCCGATAGCCTGTGCCACGCCTTTGATGGCACTTCCCAAAGCCTTGACCCCGGCAACGATGGCTTTAGAAGCAAGGTTAGCCATAAGGGCGGCTCCGAAGATGCTCGACTTTCCAGCTCCTTCGTCCATCGCCTTGCCCGTGTCTTCGACCCCGTTGGTGACATCGGAAAGATTGCTCTCCATCTTGTTCAGCTCTGCCGTGGCGTTGTTGAGAGCTTCCGTCCACTTGAGGGTCTGGGTGCTGTCTTCGCCCGTGGCTTTGGCAGACCGCTCCACCATTTCGCTCAGAGCTTCGACACGCTTCCGCTGGTTCTCAATCTGGGCGGTCAAGACCTTGGTCTGGGCTTCCGCTTTTTGCTCAGCGGATGCGTTCTTGCCAAAGGACGAAGTGACCGCCCTCATCTCAGAGTCAAGGGTCTTGGCTTGCTGGATGATTTTATTTATTTCGTCTCGGTATTGTTTTTCGCCGTCTATGCCGATTTTAGGACCGATGGATACCGCCATAGAATCACCTCAGAGCCAGAGCTTCGTCAAAGGAGAACTTTTTCTTTTTCTTCTTTGGGTCAGCCCCGTTATAGATTGCGAAGCAGGAGATCATATCAGTCATTTCCCCGTAACGGGTGACCAGTATCTCCTGCTTCGACATATTCAGCATCCTGCCGTAGAACAGAAACCAAGAGAGATTGATTTCTATTCCACGTTTTCCTTTTTTTTTGACGGCTCGACCTCCACAGTCACAGCCGTATCTGCACCAAACGCAGTCATGGCAGAGTTAAGCACCGCCATGTATTCGTTCTGCGGAAGTGCGAAAAGCATCTCCGTGGTCAGCGGAGGATGTTCCACCGCATTCCCGGAAAACTTTTGGATCTGATCGTAAGCGTTAGCCATCGCCACAACGATTGCGGCTCCTGCTTCCGCTGTCTCTGCAAAAACGCTCCCGGAGAGGACTTCCCCAAGTCTGGACAAGTCCCCTTCCGGGCAGAGTTTGGAAATTTGTGCAGATGCCCCTACAGTGAGGGCAAAGCCGTACTCATGTCCGAAGATTTTCATATTTGCCTCCTTGAATCCCTAAAACTTAGGGGGTGATGTTAAACATCGTCTTGAGCATACCCTCCGCAAGGGCTTCGGTGGTCTGAGCTTCGCCCACCAGCTTCCAGTCGTGGGAAGCCGTATCATCACGGGCAAGGTCAGCCACAAGCTCCTGCGTCTGCCACTCGATGTCCTCCTCCTGCGTAGCCGCAGAGAGGGAAGGAGTCTGGAAACGAGCCTTGGTCAGCACCACAGGTGTGTAGGTGACCACGCCATCAGACTGGTAACGGCAGATGAAGCCGATGCCCACATAGGGGATGCTCATGGCATCGCCATAGTGATACCAATCGTTGGTGTCCGCTTCCGGGAGTCCCAGAATCAGCTTCTCAGCGGTTTCCAGAAGCCCGTCCACAGTCAGCGTGACCTGACCGCCAGTCATGATGCCACCAGCGGTTTCGGCTACAATGTTGTCAGCGAAAAAATTGTTGTTGTCCCCCACAGTAGGCTCAAGCTCCACACTCACGCCACGGGCAAGCTTCTGCCCGGAGGAGTAGGTCACAGTGCCACCATTGGCACTATAAAGAGCCACATAGGGGAGAGAAAAGCCAGTCAAAACTTTTCCTGCCGCCATTTTTAACCCTCCATAATCTTTGAAGTCATCTGGTCGATTTTTGCCGACATAGCATTCGTGGCTTGTTCCTTTACTCCGTTGACCGCCTTGGTTATCACCCTCAGTTTGGGGTGCTTCCCGTCAGAAGTCCCGGACTCAAGCACAGCTGCCTTGAGTGCGTTGGGAACGCCGTTCCTGTCATACCCGGCAAAGTTGATTTTTGTGTTGACGAAGCCGTTGTCGTTTCGCATAGGGACAAGGGTCATGGACGCAAGAAGATCGCCAGTGTCTTCGTGCTGGGCAAGGGAAGAACGCACCGCATCCGCTACCACAGCGGCTCCCTCATACACTGCACCCTTCAAAAGACTTACGTCCTTGTCGTGCAGGATGGTTATTTTGCGGATGTATTCTTCCGTACCCTCAAACTTAAAAGTTGCCATACATTCCCCACGTCCATTCATAGTGAATGAATCCCGTGTCCTGTTCGTAGGAAATTGTGTTCAAGCTCCACGGGATGCCCAGCTCACGCAGGACGGCTTCAATCGTTCTCTTGGGTGTCAAGCTGTCATCACGGGTGAAATAGTCTATGTATCCGTTGATGGCTTTTTCGATATGCTCACCATTGGCAAGCAAATCGTTTGCACCCTCTTCGGCGTACACGCCATAGTCCCCGGAAGGGGCTTTGCTCCATGCGTGATGTGCAAACTTGTACCCAGTCCCGTCAAGGGCTGTCTTTAGATCGTTAAGCGTCATTGGTAGCCCTCCCGGCGGTGATCTCCAGACTCTGCCCGTTGGTGTATGTTCTGATAACTCTCCACCGCTCCCCGTTGAACAAGAAGACCTTCTGCCCGTTGTAGTCGGAATAGTCCGTCAGAACGAACACAAGCTCCGGGTCAATGTCAGCACTTTTGGCTTCGTAGAACTCCCGGCGAGAAACGCTTCTGATTTCGGCAAAGACTGTGGTTGTCGTTTCGGTGGGAGCGTCAAACACTCCGTGCGCTTCCGGGGACTCGTTGACAAGGTCAATAGTTGTTGCCCTTATCACGTTGTCACCCCCGGAAGCCCGTACCCGGAGCAAGTAATCAACTGCCCCTTCTGGTTGTCGTAGGACTCTCTCAGCTTGTCGTAGTCAGTGGGCGTTCCGAAGCTCATGCGAACGTAGGTGATGATCGCTTGCATCAAGAGTGGGTCGGTGGTGGAGCTGTCGGCAGACACGCCCACAACGCCCAGATCGGCACACGCTGCGTTGATGAGCCGGGAGATTTCGTCATCATATGCAGTGTTGACAAGTCGCATTGCCAGCTTCGTGGCGTTCAGCAAAGTTGTATCTGCCATATTGCACTTCAGTCCTTTTTCGTTGATTTGGAAAAGGGTGGACGTTTAAGCCCACCCTTCTATGCGGTTTAGTCGATGTACGCAGCCGCCTTGACCTTGCGGAGAGTACCCTCGGCACGCAGATAAGAACCGATGATGAAGCACGCATCCTTGGCATCACGCTGTGTCTCGACCATGGTGTCGTGGACGATGTTCAGCACGAACAGACCGGGGTCAACCACAGTGACCTTGGTGGCAGCGTTGTCCAGACGCACCTCGATGCCAAGAGCGGCACCCATGTTGAAGGGGCTGCCCTGCTGAATGGCACCGATAATCTCATAGTAGCTGGTGGCAGGAGCGTACACCACAGGACGGCGAGCCTGCGTAGCCAGAGCCAGAGCGGCTTTCACGTTCTCGAACAGGGTGGAACCAGAAGCCGGGGTGACCTTCTGGGCGTTGCCAGCATCGGACAGGATACGAGCGAAAACATCCTTCGCCAGAGCATCGCCCAGAGCGTCAGCGACTTCCTTGACAAGGAAACGCTCCATAGCACCCTGAGACATCTGAGCTTCAGCATAGGACAGGGTGACGTAGGTGTGGTAGTCAGCACCCACCAGAACCACATCAACGCCAGTCATGCTCTGCTCGGTGCTGGCGGCACTGTCCATCTTCTTGGTGACGGCGGCAGGAGTCATCCGGGTGACCTTGATGGCGATGCCGGAGCGCAGGATGTCAACGTCACGCAGGATGGGGTGGTCATTGTTGATCTGATCCCAAATCTGGTTGTCCAGAGCCACGGGAAGGGCAAGACCATCGCCATAGGCGGTGTTGTCAGCCAGAATGGCACGCTGTTCCGGGGTGGCACGTCCCACAAGGTTCGCCATAAAGGCATTGCGGTACTCGACAGAATCGGTGGTATACATTTCTTTTCTCTCCTCCATGATTTCGGTTTCGGTTTCGACCTTCTCGGTCACTTTGCCTTCGCCATTGGCAACGGCACTGCGGATTTCGTTCCGCTTGGTTTCAGCCATCTTCCGGGCTTCCAGCTCCTCGTTGATGGCACGGGCTTCGGCTTCCAGAGCGTCAAGGTCGGCTTCCGGGTTGTCGATTTCGGAAGCGATCGCAGTTCTGCGCTCCATCAGCTCTTCGGCAGACATTTCTTTGATGTCCATCACAGAACCTCCGTTAGAATTTTGATTCTCTGCTTCTGTCTTTCTATCTTCTCTCGCTCCAGTCGCTCCGCTTTCTCTGCTTCAATCACTCCGTTGAAGTAGTCACGAGTCGAGACAGAAAGCTCGGTTGTGGGGTTGGCAGGAAAAACCACAGGCGATACGTCATACACCTTGGCGATCCTGTCAATCACTCTTGTACGGGTTGCCTTGTCAAAGTGGTCTTCGGCAACAGTAAAAGCAAACGACATCTTGGGGTAGTTCCCGGCTTCAATGTCGGCGAACACTTCCCGTGCGGCTTGCGTCTTACTCAAATCAGCACGCTGACCAAAGCCGTGGTCATCGTGCCACAGGGTGAGAGTCCCGGCAGACGATCTGGCGTAAACTCTCCCGGTGTGGTCAATGCGGAAAACGACATCGGACACGTCCGCATCGTCAAAGGCAGTCGGTTCGATGCGTTCGTAATAGTCGATGTCATCAATGGTCAGAAGTTTGTAAGGCTCATAGGTAGAAGCGTAGCCCTCGACCATGTAGGACTTTTCTTCGGCTTCCTCAACGGGAAGAATCCGAAGCTCCATGCTTCTGTACTCACGATCCTGTTTCATCTTCTTCAGTCCCTTCTTCGTTAACGTTGTAATACTCACCCCGTGCAGGAAGCTGAGAGCCGAACGGCTCTGGCAGAGGGGCAAGATTCCATATCTCTCTGATCTCGTTCCGGGTCATCAAGCCCCGGTCAGCCATCTGAGCGGAGACAGCCAGCTTGTCAGCGTTGCTCATGTACTGCAAGCGGTTTGACGTTGCCATGACCAAGTTGCCCTCGGTCTGTTCCCGGAACGTGAACAGCATCTTGGTCAGCACTTCGGAGAACTGCAAAGCAAAAGGCTCGACAGCCCCTTCGTAGAACGCTGACCATGTTTCTGAGTCGAACTTGTTCTGCAAGATCGACTCATTCACTCCAAAGTATTCGCAGACGTTCGACTTGATGATCCGCATCTGCTCTGCGTCCACAACCCACGGCTTAACGTCCACTTGACGTATATCGTCATAAATATTGGGGAAAAGAAGAAGCCCACCGCCCCCAGCTTCGCTGGAGAAGTTGGCTTCAGTAAATCTTTTCCGTTCTTCGGCAAGGTCGGCAGTCTTGCTGAAATTCTTATGACGGGCATAGAAGCGGAAGCTGGCGGCACTCTTCACGCCCTCCTTGATGCCTTGGTCTTGGATGTGAATCAAGTCCATCGTGGGCAGGAGTGCGGAATTGTTCTCTCCGAAAAAGTCCGACTTGTACTGCATTCTTGTCATGATTCCGCAGTATTCCAGCTCGACAGCTGCGTGAACGCCACCGCTGAACTCATAGCGCAGATATGGCACGCCGTTATACTGGACGATCTCGCACTTTCTGGGGAGCGGTGTGTAAATCCCGGAAATCTGTCCGAAGTCATCCCACACAGGAACGATGAACACAGTGTTGTTGCAGTAGTAAATGGTCGAAGCCCTTGCCAAAAACTGTGACCACGTCTGGAACTGGTTGGGAGCGTGTTTCAGCTTGTTCTGGAGGGCTGGCTTTGCGCTCCCCCGTGTCTCCACGTTCAGCTTTGAAATGTGGGTCGCAATCGCATTGATCGCCGACCGCACAAGCTCCGCTTCGTACATACCTCCAGAATAGGAAGTAAAGTGGGGAACGTAGCCGTCCAGCATCTGAAACGTCCCTTGATAATCCCCCTTGGGCTGTGGTCTGCGACCAAACAGCCAATCGAAAAGACCCATTCTCTCACCTCAGTTATTTTTCAACTGTTCGCCTATCTCGTCATGCCATGCCTGTCTCATGCACAACGCATCGAGCAAAGCTGCGGCTCCGTCTATGTGCGCTCCCGGTGACAGTTTCACGATCCGACCACGCCCACGCTCAACGCTCATTTTGATCGCTGTGTTGAGCAAGTGCATCTTCAGAAGGTCATTGTCACCTATGTGGATTTTCCCGTCCTCAAAAAGCCCTTGGCACTCCAGAATGATGGGGTAAAGATTCTCTCCTTGGAAGACCGAATCTGTTATAAAGCCGAAGCTCTCAAGGTCTTTGACAAGATACTGTGCGGAGTATCTGTCGTAACCCACCCGGAGCGGAAGGCATTCGTACTCCTGCACCAGCTTCACGCACCAGTCATAGACATCGTGGTAATCAACGAAGTTGTCCCCGGAAAGCGTCAAGATTCCCCTTTGCACATAGATGTTGTATGGGACTCCGTCCCGTGCTATGGCTTCGTCTATCTTGGCAGAAGGGAGGAAGAACTGAGCGTTGACATACAATTCCCCGTTCTTCTCCACCACGACACAAGCACAAGTCACGTCCGTAGTCTGAGACAAATCCACGCCACAGACGGCATAAGCATTTGCCAGAGCATCCAGACCGATATGCTCCCCGGACGCTCTTTCGATGACGCCGGACGGAAGCCAAGCCATACTGGAAGACTGTTTCAAGCAAGCGTATTTGCAAATAAATTCGCTCTTCTTACTGAGCGAACCTTCGGCAACCGCTATCTCTTCCAGAAGGTAATCGACCGACACGGAAACCCCAAGATTCGGATTTGCTTTCCGAAGCTCGTTGATGTCGTTCCACTTCTCTATGTCATCTATGGTGTACAAGAATGGCAGGAGCCGCCGTTCCTTGGAGTCACCCAACAGAAAGCGTGTGGATCGCTTGAAAAGCTCGTCATAAATTGAGTCATTGACGTACCCGGACGTTGTGACCGACAGGATAAAAGAGCCTGTGTCGGCTTTTGCACCCATGCCAGACCGCATCACTTCGTACTGCTTCAGCCCCTTGTCTCCTTCCCACGATGCGACCTCATCGCACACAGTTAAGTCCGGGGAGAAGCCGTCCGACCGCTTGTTGGTGAACGGGAGCTTTTTCACGGCTGAGTTGATGCCGGGGATATAAAGATCGCTCACCCGTTTCCGGGCAAGCATGGAATCATCGTTGACCTTCTTGTTGTGTTCGTCTTTCTCTGAGCAGATTTCTTTGAGTGCTTGCCACTCCGGGTCAAGCTGAACCATCTGCCAGATGTTGCCGTAAACGATCTCAGCCTGTTCCAGCTTTGGGGCAATGCAGAACACCTTCGCCCCGTATCCTCCGCACTCTCTCCAGACGTAGTTGCAGATTGCAGACGCAAGAGCCGACTTGCCGTTCTTTCTGGACACAACCAAGAATACTTCTCTCGCAAGCCTGTTGCCCTTTTCGTCCTCCAGACCGAAGACGGCAGACAGAAAAGCCTTTTGCCAAAGCTCCAGCTTCAGCGGTTGCGTGGCAAGCTTGCCCTCAGTGTGGAAACAATGCGTTTCTATCCAGTCAATGGCGTGGTTTGCTTCCTTCTGGTTAAAGAAAAAGGACTTGCTCTCAAGTCCTTGCATCAGATACTCATATAAAAGCCTTATCCACTTCCCGGCTGTGATAGACCCGTTTTTAATTTTTTGGTAATAGGAATAAATGCAATTTTCTTCCGTCATGTCGGTTTAAAACCACGCATCCGGGCGTATCTCTCGCTAAATCGAAAAGCGAGG
>Ga0326511_10001856_pt1 | contig 17353 bp, 32 predicted proteins | sample 0_2496_0518_D_FD_203701 | JGI IMG/M metagenome (GOLD analysis project Ga0326511, IMG submission 203701) | Bovine rumen microbial communities from UC Davis, California, United States - 0_2496_0518 | ecosystem: Host-associated > Mammals > Digestive system > Stomach > Rumen | place: USA...
GGTTTTACTTGCACTTATTAAGAAAAATAGCGGTGGCGGTGGAGGCGGTGGCACTGACGACTACAATGATCTGAAGAACAAGCCGCAGATCGGTGGTAATACGCTGGTAGGGAATAAGACCGCCAGTGATTTAGGTCTTGTTGCGGCAGAGACAGGCAAAGGTCTGTCCGAGAATGATTTCACAGACGAAGACAAGGCTATCGTGGGCGGTGTGACGGCGGCGTTGGCTGGTAAGCAGGGTGTATTAACCACAGGAAGTCATATTGAAATAGACGATGATACTATCTCCGTCAACAGATGGGCTGTTCCGGCAGGAAAAGTCGTTTATACTGTTATCACAAGTGATGAAAACTATGGTCAGAATGTCCACGTTCAGAGACATACCCCAGGTGGAGCTTTCATTGATGATAGAACATTTCTTTGCGAAATGTATAAAACTGTTGATGTTGACGGTTTGATAAGTATTCAAAATCCTTATGCATCTTTAAATATCACGTTACTGAAAGATTCGGATGAACAGCAATCTGGATATAACTATACCGTTAGTCCGATCACGACACCGACTTCCAATTCTTTCACTTTCACAATGGAGCAGGAAGAAAACGACAACGACCTTATCATCCGTTCGGAACTGGATGCGGAAGTAAATGCCATCAAGGACGGGCAAAGTATTGACAGTTTTTCGGATGTTGAGACGGCACTTGCATTAAAGCAGAATGCTACTGACAATAGTCTGGAGACCGAAGCAAAAACCATCGTTGGAGCTATCAACGAGCATGAGGGTGATATTGATTCGTTAAAGAGTGGATTAACTAACTATCAGGCACAGAATGACCTCAATCTGGAAGTGCCTGATAGGAAGAATGTACTTGAAAATACCGCTAATAGTGCTACGGTATCTGGCGTGTTATATACTGTCAATAATGACGGTAGTGTTAGTGTATCTACAGAAACACAGTCCTCAAATATAAGTTCACTGCAAATAAATGATTTTACACTACCAGCAGGGGAATATGTGTTGAATGGATGCCCTAGTGGTGGTGGCAGTAACAAATATGAGTTGCAAATAGCAATAGGTGGGGCTACATATCGTGATTATGGTGGTGGTGTTTCATTTACTAGCACAAATCAGAGATGTGTAGTACAGATTTTAATAAGGAGCGGTGTTACAATCAATGATACATTCTATCCCATGATCCGCCCCGCAACCATCACCGATCCAACCTTTGCCCCCTACATCCCGTCAGTAAATAGCAGGATCGAGGCGGTAGACTTTGGTATTTTACCAAATGCAGTTAATTACTTGCCTAGTGTGACAATAGATGCTTGCCAGCTTTGGAAGAATGGTAAGGTTGTAAACGGTAATATCAAATTTACAACGAGCGAAACTATTGCATCCGGTAATTTTATTATAAGCGGAATTCCTAAAATTTCGACAAGTGCTGCAAACGGTGCCGCAATGGGGGCTGTTAGTTTCAACAAAAACGGTGCCTTTGGCGCATTAGCTAATTCGATAGATGGCACTTATGGTACTGTATTTTTGACAGCAGAATTGTCAGCAGGCACTTATTGCGCATCATTTAGTTATATTAGTGCATAATTCATTAAAGGGCAGTTTAACGAACGATGCCCCGTGGGTGACTGCGGGGCTATGAGGGAGAGACGGATGGACAACATCAAAAAAGTGCAAGCAGTATTGATCGGAGTGCTGGCAGCCGTGAACGGCTTTCTGGGCAACCTTGCGGTCCCTGTGTATGTATTACTTGCGTGTAACATCATCGACTATATAACGGCACTGATTGCGGCCCCGAAACGCGGAGAGCAGATTGACAGCCTGAAGGGATTCAACGGCCTTAAAAAGAAGGTGCTCATGTATCTGCTGATCGCTGTGGGCTGGCTGATTGATACTCTGGTTAATTATGCAGCGCAGCAGGTCAGGCCGGACTTCCGGCAGCCGTATATCGTGGCAGTCGTAGTCGCTCTCTGGCTGGCATTTAATGAGATGCTGTCAATCATCGAGAATGTGGCGGACGCAGACGGCCCGGTGCCGCCCTTTCTGAAAAAACTGATCAAAAATTTAAAGAAAAAAACCGAGGATGTGACGGAGACAGGAGGCGATGATGAGCGAAAGTAATCTGGTGACATACCGAAATCTGACGCGGAACTACGGAAGACGGATGGCAGCGATCAGCAAGATCACGATCCACCACGCTGCAGGGGTAGGTACGGCACAGAGCATAGTGGACGGCTTTATTCCGGCAGCTCGGAAGGCATCCGCCAACTACTGCATCGGGAATGATGGTATGATAGGACAGAGCGTTCTGGAATGCCACAGAGCATGGACATCATCGAGCAGTTGGAACGACAACCAAGCCATCACCATCGAAGTGAGCAACTCACAGAGAGGCGGCGACTGGCCGATCAGTGACGCGGCATATAAGTCTCTCATCGATCTGTGCGTGGACATCTGCCAGCGGAACGACATCAAGACGGTCAACTATACCGGCACAAAGCAGGGAGTATTGACAACCCATCGCATGTTCGCCGCTACAACATGCCCAGGACCGTACATCAACAATCTGCTGGTCAATGGCTCCATCGCATCGCAGATCAATGCACGGCTCCGGCCACAGACCATCTCTGATCGGATCTATGAAGGCATCGATCTGTCGCCGGTATTCAATGCGACATACTACGGCGGACGGTATCCGGATCTGCTGGCAGCAGGACTAAAGTCACCGGATCAGCTCTGGATGCATTTCACCACCTTCGGGATGTTGGAAGCTCGACAGGCATCGGCGGACTTCTCTCCGGTGACATATCGCAACACAAATCCGGACCTCAATGCGGCATTCGGCGAAGACTGGGAGGCATATTACAAGCACTATTGCTTGTGTGGCCGGGAAGAGATCGAGAGCGGACAGCGGAAAGCATTTATGTAAGACAAGGGGCACCCTTCGGGGTGCTCTTTTTTTATTGCAAAAAAAATATCAAAAATAACCCGATAAGGGTTGACAAATAACCCGAAATGGGTTAATATATAATCACAGACAGGGAACAACAAAGCGAAAGGAGATCACAATATGAACAACGGAAGACTTACACCGAAGACCATCAGCATCGCAGAGGTTCGCCGGATCGTGAAGGCAACCATAATCGCCCAGGGCGGGAAGTTTTACAATTTCAACTCCAACAACATCCAAGCAAGTACCGGATGTAGCTGCATCGACATCCAGAACGCAATGAACTACTTCAGATACTCACCGCAGCAGGCGAAGTTCAGAGCAGAATATAACATCTAACACACGGCTGACCTACCGGCCAAACGGGGAGAAAAGGAGGAACGGAAGATGAACGAGTACATCGAGAGCTTGGAAAGAAATGCAGAGCCGATGACAGAAGCAGAATGGAGAGACTGGATCCGGAAAGAAATCGAGGACGTCAAAGCACAAGATCCGGATGCGGAAGTGGTAGACATTGACGAAGCAATCGAAAGATTGGCAGCGGTTGGATATGTAAGGGGGTGAGCATATGGGGCCGTATAACATGAAAGTAACCACAGAGACCGCAATCAACAAGCATTTTGACAAGCGGGCGGAGTCGATCAGGATGCACTCAATGCCAGACGCAAAAGGCAGACTGCTTATAGATAATGAGGAAGAGCGGGCAAGATACCTGCAGGAGTTCCGGAAGGCTGGAGAAATCAAAGTGAGAGCAGTCGGCCAGCAGTGGGAACTGATCCTCGATAGTGAAGCATACCGCATCCGGAAGATGAGCGGATTGAGCAGGAAGGACTTCGCGGAGCGTTACAAGATCCCGATCCGTACTCTGGAGAAGTGGGAAAGGAGAGAAACGGAGCCGGCCGGATATATCATCAGTCTGCTGGACAGAGTGGTCAGAGAAGATTTTGGCTGAAACCTGCCCACAAAATTGCCCACGATTTTCTGAAAAGCAATGCGGGCGGGGGCTATAAGGAATACGGCGACATGTTCGAACCCTGTTGGTCCCACTCTCAAAAAAGCCCCGGAAACCTTGTAAAATAAGGCTTCCGGGGCTTTTATTGTGTCTGAAAATATAAGTGAAAATTATAGCCTAAAAATGGGGGTTTTAGAGATTTTGCCCACGAAATTGCCCACGAAATTGCCCACGGAAAATCAGGGCAAAAGCGCCGACAGATCAGCACTTGCGCGTTTCTTGGCGGCATCCATATCGAGGGCATGTTGGTAAATGGATTTCATGATGCTGTCGGTGGACCAGCCTCCGAGCGCCTGAACCTGCTTGTCGGAGTATCCAAGATCGTGGAGATACGATGCGAAGAAGTGCCGGAGAGCGTGCAGGCGGAAGTGGGGCACGCCTGCACGGTCCTGTGCCCTCCGGAGAGCCTTGTACAAGTTGTCCGGGTTGTACTTATAGATGTATCCCTGTGAGCAGATACGGTCTGCCAGATCGGCAGGAATGACCACGTAGCGGTCGCTGGCGGTGGTCTTCGTGGTCTTGACAATAAAATGCCTGTTCTTATCTTTAACGACCGCATGGGAGATGTGGAGCGTGTTTCCGTCCAGATCATCCAAAGTGAGCGCACAGACCTCGGATCTGCGCAGGCCGAAGCAGCAGAGACGGATCGCAATGTCGTGTTCCGTCCCAGCCAGAGCTTCCAGCGTGGCGCGGATCTCATCTGCAGATGGGATGTGTTGCACCGATCGGATCCTCTGGGGGAGCTTCGGAGACGGGAGCCGGATCCCGTTAGACATAAGCACGGCGGAGATATAATGCGCATAGTTGGCCACGGTCTTTGGATTGCGTCCGGGCGTGAGGTCGTTGATGACCTGTTGCACATCTCTGGCGGTGATCTGCATCAGGGGGAGGTGGGAGAAGCTCTCCGGCAGCAGTCGCGCATATCTCTCATACTCCCGGAGAGTGGTCGCAGACAGGACATTGCTCTTGGATGCGTTATATTGGTCACAGGCGGCGCGAAAAGATCCGCGTGGACAGTTGGCAGGGGTTGATGCGATCAGGGCCGCCATAAGCCGCACGGCCTCGCTGTGGGTGGGTTTATGATCCACGGTGAGACGGTAGCGGTGGCCGTGATCGGATTGGCTGATGCGGTAGGATCCGCTGGGGAGCTTTTCAATGGTCATGTTTTTATTCCTTTCAATAATCGGAGGTTCAGGCTTCTTTTTTCGTGTTTTTCTCTGTGAATCCGAGCTGTTCAAGCTCCATGGCGCGCTCCAGAAGTCTTTTTTTTCCGTCGCTGCTCAAACGGTTAAAGATATTAGTGAGACGCTGTTCATCTTCGGAGACAATCCTGGCAGAAGTGACAGGGACAGTGAGAGCGTCATCATCAAAATATGACGCATCGATATGAAAGAAATTGGCAATTTTGGAAATTTTGTCAATCTTTGGGGAATATACCCCTTTTTTCCAGCTGCTCAAAGTGGCGGAAGATATTCCGGTGGCTTTGGAAACATCAGAAGGTTTCACTTCGCGTTCAAAGCAAAGTTTCCTAAATTTTGCATAACTTGACATAAAATTAAGATTCCTTATATTTTTTGATTGACATATTAAGGAAACTATGCTAATTTAAGAAATGAAAGAAAGGTATCTTAAATTTAGCACGGTTTCTTAAATGATTTTGTGTGACAATAAAATTATATAAGAAATCTTAAATAAAAACAACCACAAGATATTTTCTTAAAAACACAAGATATTGAAAGGAGGAAGAACAATGCAACCGAGCTACAAGAAATATGCAGCGATTAGAGATCAGAAGGGCATGACAGATTATGAAGTCGCTACAAAGTCGGGAGTAGCATCTGCAACGCTGTCGTCGTGGAAGAATGGAAAGTATTTTCCGAAGATCGACAAGCTGGCAAGCATTGCCCAGTGTCTTGGGATCATGATCGAAGAGCTGCTGGAAAAAACGAATTGAAAAAATAAAGACCGCCTAGGAATATCACTTGGGGAGTGCTCCATAGGCGGAAGGTAGGCCAAAATGTATGGCTTTTCATGCATCATACCACAAGATCTTGGGAAAATCAAGGAAAGGAGAGACGATGGCCAGATTAAGACCAACAACAGAGCAAAAGACATCGAGAGCGTTTAGCCGCTGGGTAGCCGGATGGATCATGGAACTGAATGAATCGCAGGAAGTGATCGCCGGGATCCTGGGGATCTCACAGCCTGCGGTGTCCGCCAAGATGCGCGGAAAGAGCGTGTGGACTTTGGACGATATGGCTCTGATATGCGAGCATTTTGGGCGGTCGTACACGGTGGGCGCGGATGATTAGAGCAGTAATGGCAGCAGTCTACTTGTCAGTGGTGACGATCTTTGGGGAGCCGATGGAAATGGAGACAATGCGGTGTACCTGCTACCTGCCGACCGGACACCGCACAGCAGACGGAACGGAACCATACGAGGGCATCATCGCCAGCAACCGGGATCATCTGGGAGATATGGCACTGCTCTACACGATGGACGGAGAGTATATCGGGATGTATGAGTGCAGGGATATCGGAGGCGGTCGGATGCTCAGGAACGGGACAGCGATCGACGTGTATCGTGACAATATGGACCGTGCATGGGAGTGGATACATACCTACGGCGACTATGTGCGAGTGATATGGATAGAGGCGGAGGGTTGATATATGAGAACGACAATGCCACCAAAGGAACGGATCAGGCTGCAGGCGGATATCTACAGAGATATGGCCAAAGATAACCAGAGACTGCGGGCGGCCTACGAAGAGAAGAAGAAAACGGAAAGCTGGGCGGAACACAGCTACAATGCTGCAGATGTCAGAGCGACCATCTACGAACTTGTAGCGAACAAGTTGGACGAGATCCTGGCAGACTGGGACGAGATGGAAGAGAAGGAAAGGAAGGAAAGCACATGAGAGACGGAAAGATAGCTGTGGAAATTGATCTGAAGAAAATCGGAGCGGTTGCACTGATGGTAGCAGCGACGTGGCTGGGTGTTAAATGCGGAGAGGGGGAGACGCTGCTGTTTATCGTGCCGGCGTGTCTGGCATACATCGCAGGAAAGGGGGCGCGGAATGATTGAGATCGAAGAACTGAAAGGCGTGGAAGACCCGGCAGCAGTCTATGAATATATCAAGCAGCTGCTGAAAGAGCTGGACGAACAGGAGTTGTATTTGGGAAAAACTGGCGCATATATGAGACTGGACAAGATACTCCCAAGGGCAAAGGATCTCATCCGCAAGGAACTCAACGTGCGACTGCTGGAACTGCGGGCAGAGATCCGGGAACAGCTGGACAAGGACGAACGGCAGCAGCTGAAACTGCCGGAACCGGCGGATGAGAAGACGGAAGGACCGGCAGCAGGGATCCCAAAGAATGATTATCGGCGGCACCAGAACGGAAGCGAGGAGGATGACGGGAAGTGATAAAAGTAGATAAGGGCAACGTGGAGATCGAGGGGAAAAGCTCGGAAATATTAGCAGATATAATGCTGGTCTGCAACATTATGAAAGAGAAATTATCGGAAAAAACATGGGATACATTTGCACATTACTTCGTAGAACATCTGACAGATGTAAGAATCTACGAAACTGCGGGAGAGACACTTGTCTGCAAGGATATGATCAATTTAACGATCGGACTTGCTTACGTGTTCCGGGAGATCTCGAAGAAATACGAAGCTGACCGGGAAAAGATCCTCAAGCTGGCGTTTGAACTGGCGGACGATCTGCTGCAGTACGGGGACGAGGCGGTTTTAAGGAGAAGAGATGACCTCCTAAAGATGGGGGGAGATGGATGAGCGAAGAAGGGAATGCGAGGAACCCGCCGCAGCGTCTGACGGTCAGAGAGGCCCTGAAGCAGGATATCACGGATCTGATGCAAAAGGCTCTAATCAATGCCACCAACAAGAAATACCGGCCGGCGGTGCTCTGCAAGGATCAGGCGGACGCGCTGTTCGAGTGGGGCATCCGGCGCGGTCTACTCGACGAAGAGGATAGGATCCACTTTTACGGCGACCGGCACCTGAAAGGCGGCAAGGAAGAATATACGCCGGGGATCTTCCCGGAAGAGATCGAAGCGAAGTGCCGGAAGATCATCGACTACGATGACATCGAGGCGGAAGTGATCCGCAGGACGGGGAACATACTGGACCGGGCGCTCATGGTGATCGATTCCAGGGAGACGCGGGCAAAAATAAAAAAAGTATTTGACGACATACCGAGGGTTTAATGTATGGCAGAAAAAAGCTACGAAATTGAAGAAGAACTGGCAGTCCTGTCCGTCAAAGGGGAGCACGTGACAGTCGAGGCCAATATGATCTCCTACCGGGGCGGAAGGCCAAAGCTGGACATCCGCAAGTGGTATCGGGAGGATCTGGAAGAGCACGACCACGGCAAGGACGTGATGTGGAAGGGGATCACGCTATCCTGGGAAGAGACACAGAAGCTGAAGGAAGTGCTGAATGAGCTGTCGGAGATGAATTTCAAATGAATGAGATACGCATCTATCTGAAAGAGGAAATGACATCCAGAGAAGCCGGCATCGGTACCTACTATATGACATTTATGGCAGACGGTGAGTGGCGGGAACCGCCGGAGTCCGATAAGTGGCTGGAGATCCAGAGGAAACGCTGCAGAGCGTTCTACGCCAAGCAGAGCCGCATCGAGGTGATGCTGCTCACGCTGGCACTGCGGGAGCTGAAAGGAAAGAGCCGGGTGGAAGTGTTCTGCGAGACGCAGTATCTTGCGGCATATATCCGGAACTGGATGCCGTTATGGAAGGAAAGGGGCTGGGTGGACTCCAAAGGGGACCAGGTTGCACCGGAGTTTATTGAACTCGATGCAGAGCTGCAGAAGCACGAACTGAAGGACATCACAGAAGGCCGGCACGAATACTACACGGGCCTGGAAACGGAACTGCACAGCGCACTCCATTATCCGCAGTATGGTGTGATGATCAAAATATAGAAAGGGGATATGTATGTTTGATAAGTTTGGCGAATTTGACACGTATGAAGAACTAAACAAGGCTGCTGATGGCCAGAAGACACAGGGCGACATTGAAGCCCTGAAAGAACTGGCAGCGGAGAACGGCATCGATCCGGGAGACGTAGAGGACTACGTGGACGGAGTGATCCCGGAACTCTGTACAGCCAAGACCGCAGCACTCGGGAAGCTGGCCGTGGAGATCGCGGACATTAAGGCATCCGAGATCGTGCAGGACTGGATCGACTACATCCAGGCATCCGCGATGGAAGACCTGCAGATGTCCGTAGCGATCCGGAAGAAGGGCAAGAGCCTGATCGGATGCATCGGTGCGATGCTCAAATGGTCATATGCGGCCAGATACAAGGTGGACGGCCGCATCATCAAGGCATCCGGGATCGGAGCGACCGGCGTGGAGATGGGGATCCCCGGAATGGCATCCGCCAAGAAAATCATCCGGGAATACTACATGGAGGGCTGACGATGAAACTGCGGAAAATACCGGAAAAGGCGTACAAATACGCGGAGAGCCTGTTTGATCTCAAAGGCCAGCTGCAGTACAAACGCAAGGGCAGACATCTCTCCGTGTACTGTACGGCCTGCGGGACACGCTACGAGGGCGTGACAGAGCTGGGCGACACGTTGGAGCAGAGGGCGATGGAGAAGCTGTTGGACACACCGGTGTCCGGAGAGATCGGCACCTGTCCGATCTGCAAGGCCAAAGCACAGTATAGGGCAATTGGACGGATCAAAAGAGACTACACAAACAGGGTCGCGTGGATGATCGGACAGAGGATGGGGCAGGACTTCATCTTCCGGATCATCGAGACGGAGCAAAGAACCTGGAAGGAAGGCAAAACCACATACACGCATCAGGAATATGGCCGGGTGTATCTGCAGAAGGGAAAGAAGGCGGAACGGACATATCTGTACTATAGCAGCTGGTCAGGGCAAACGTCGTGGTATATGGGTTATTACAGCGCTAAAACATTATACGTGAGCAACATCTACCCGGACACATACAAGGAGATCCAAAAGACGCCGATGCTCAAATACGGCAATCCGGAAAGATGGAACCTGATCGACTACTATTCTGCATTTAGCAGGTACCCGGACATGGAAATGGTCCAGAAGCTGGGGATGGAAGCGCTGCTCCGCAGGCTGATCGCCGGTACCGGTGCCAATATCAACCCGAGAGGGAAGACAATCTGGGACAGGCTGCGGATCTATAAAGAGCGGATGCCGATGCTCAAAGAATCCGGGGGATCGCTGCTGGGCGTGTTCCAGGAAGAGCGGAAATCAAAAGAGCACTGGACACAGAAGCAGATGGACATCGAGTTGTACCTGCAGGGCTACGTCTGGAACAATACCGACAGGGATGTGGTGCGCGAGATCTTAAAGCACACGACACTGGACAAGCTCAAAAAGTACCGGAAAGAACAGGAACAGAAGAACATAGCATTCCAGACATATCTCGACTACATCCGGATGAAAAAGCGGGCAGGGTACGACATCGGGAACTCCATCGCACTCTTCCCGAAGGACTTGCGCAGAAGGCACGATGAAATGGTGCTGGAGCTGGAGCGTGAGAAGATGGAGAAGCGGAAAGCAGAAGCCCTGCAGAAGTATGTGGGGATCGCGGAACGGTACAATAAACTGGACAGGAAATACAGAGCAGAGCTTGGGGAGTACATCATCCGACCGGCGAAGAATGCAGCGGAGATCATCGAAGAGGGCCGTGTGTTGCACCACTGTGTCGGCGGGGACAACTACCTCTCCGCACACGCCAAAGGGACGGGGATCATCCTCTTCCTGCGGAAAGCGGACGAAGCAGATACACCGTTCTGTACCATCGAGATCCGCGGGACAAAGATCGAGCAATGGTACGAAGCATATGACCAGCAGCCGGACAAGGATATCCTGCAGCCACTGTTGGACAACTACGTGAAAGGATTGGAGGGTAAGAAACGTGGAAGAGCACGTATTACAGTATCAGCAGAGTTATAAGGATTTTAAGGCGGAACTCGATCACGAAATGCACAGAGCAGCGCAGGGCTTCGTGCGGATCGGATACCTGCTCCGCAAGGCAAGGGACACGGACATTCTGATCGACAGCCCGTACAAGAACGTGCTGGAGTTTGCGGAAAAAGAGTACGGACTGGATAAGTCACAGACCAGCCGTTTCATCGCGATCAATGAGCGGTTCGGGGATCCGGACGATCCGGAACAGCTGGCGGAACAGTACAGACCTTTTGGCGTCAAAAAACTCAATATGATGCTGATGCTCCCGGACAGTCTGAACGAAGAACTGACGGATGGCTATACTGCGGCAGAGATCGCGGAGATCAAAGCAGAGGTAACGGAAGAGCAGAAAATCACACCGCTGGAAGTGATGGCAGAGGAACAGGATCACACGGATCTGTCGATGCTGGCACGGGTGCTGTACAAGATCGGCGAAGACGATCCAGGCCTGATGATGGAACTGATGGGGACTGATTATTTGGGTTACATGACGGACGGAATGCGCCAGGAAAGACTGCTGGAGATCCTGGCACCGGCAGGCCAGAAGATGTACATGGCAAGAGTGCAGGGAGTCGGCAAGATGGCTCTGGTCATCAATGGCCGGAGGATCACCCTCACCAACGTCAGGGAAGACACCAAGGAAGAGCACACACCGGAGGATATCGAGGAGTCGCTGGGAGAACTCTACCGCAGGAGCTGGACCTGTGAATCGTTACCGGAAACAGCAAAGCAGATGTGGGAACGGATCTATCAGAGGGAAGTTCCGGAAGTTGCACCGGTGCAACCGAAGAAAGAGAACAAGGTCAGCACCCCACCGAAACCGGAAAAGACCAAAAACGAGCATAAAACGTCAGAAAATGACAAAAAACCGCAAAAAACGGACGAAAACGAACCAAAAACGGACGGAAAGCTGGACAGAGACGAACTGATTCCGGAACCGGTCGAAGAAGAGGAAGAACCGAAAAGCACGGTGACAGACCTGTCGAAGATCCCGGCAAGGGAGTCCAAAGGCGAGGACAATACAGTGCGAGGATGGAAGGCAGGACTGTCGCACGATATCGGAGCCTGTGAACGGCTGCTCCGGGATAAGCAGTACAGAGCACTGCGGACGAAGCTGGAGGGGATGCTGAACATCGTGAAGAGAATCATCGATTATACGGAGGGTGAGAAATGAGAGAAAACAAGCTGGTAGCGCGTGATGCTGTCTGTATGTACTGCGGACAGCAGGCCGTGGTGATGGTAGCAGAGGGCAAGGAATACACAGAGGCAGAGTTGAACAAGATCGCGACAATGGATTGCACCTGCGCGGGGGCGGAGGACGAAAAGAAGATCGAGTCCAAAAAAACGGACGCACAGGATGCGATCGAGATGATCCTGGCCAAAAAGAACAAGAAGACAGTCGCGCAGGTGATGCTGGCAGCAGTAGACGGAATGGCACGTGACCGGATCAAGAAGGTAAGCATCAACATTGACGGCGAGACCACCTGCAGTATGTACCAGAAAGGCGGGAAGATCATCGTGGAGAGCAGACGGACAGAGGTGGAATACTCGGACGGGGAGGCGGCAGAATGATCACGCTATACATCTGCGACGGAAAGAAGGAAGACTGCGCGAAGACATACTGCCAGTACAACGGCGCTGGCAAGTGTAAACGCACGATGTCGGAACTGAATGCAAAGTATGGAGTAGCGGAGCAGATAACGACTGACCGCTTCCAGATATACGATGACATCGCGGTGGAGATCGACAGGGACGAGGTGATGAAGAATGATGAGAGTTGAAGAAAATAAACTGATAGTTAGTGGAGCGATTAAAAGAGCGGAAGACCAACCAACTGGGACTTATGAAGAAATGGTAACATTCCAGCTTGGGTTAATCGCTACAATGCTTGCAGATATATCCAAAAGCCTCGCAATCCTTGCGGATAAGGCAGAGGTGGAACAATGAAGTCCATCCTGCAGGACAAAAGATCGGGGCGCTGCTATATCTGTGAGCACTGGCGGAACGATGACAGCATCAAGAGCAATCTGGAAGAGCATCACATCTTTTACGGCCCGAACCGCAAGCTGGCGGAGCGGTATGGATTGAAGGTGATGCTCTGCCGGTATCACCACCAGGGAGACATCCACGGAGCACACGACGCGATCCACAACAACCCGGACAAGACCAACGACCAGAGACTCAAACGGATCGGGCAGGAAGCGTGGGAAAAGAGGTTTGCAAAGGCGGCAGCAGGATCCGAGGAAGCGCATGCGGAGTTCCGGGAGATCTTCGGCAAAAGCTATCTATAAGGAGAAACAATGGCAACGAATTATTATCAGAAGTATATGGCAGAAGGGCGATGTACCAAGTGCGGAGGATATCTGCAGGAAGGATACGAATATAAAGAGTGCGATCACTGCAGGGAACTCAAGAAGATGCGGAGAAAGAGAAAGAAGGCAGAAGCGGATGCAAGAAAAGAAGCAGAGAAAAAGGAAACCAAAAAACCAAGCTATAGTTTGGACGAGCTATCCCGTATGGCAAGGGAACGGGGAATCAGCTACGGGCGACTCGTATGCGAGCTGGATGGGAGCAGATCGTGAGCTTAAAAGGACAAGATGCCCGGTATGCAATACAAGACACTTCTGGACGAGGCCGGACCGGAAAGAACTGCAGGAAAAGGGAGAGGTGCGGATCGACTGCCAGTGCGGAGAACATTACTGGGTAGTGATGAATAAGGACGGAAGAGGAACGCACATCCGGGCGAACAGGAGGGAAGAATGACAGACAGAGAAAAGGCAATAGTAATGGCACATACGGGAATATGTATGCTGACTGGAACGAAATTCGCAATATTTCACAAATATATCGAAGACATAATGGGCAGGCCTGTGCAGACAATAGAACTGGGTTCGAAAAAAGTCAGTGACGAGATAAAAGAAAAGTCGGAGGCTGATTTTATAGCGTTATGCAAAGAAGATCAGGAACCATTAGCAACAACTATGAAATTAGAAAAAATCCGGCAGGCTTTAGATGATCTCGACAAAGAGGTAGCCGACAAAGAAGTCACAAGAGACTATTGGGAAGGTTTTTGCAAAGTATTTAATGCAGTTGAGGCAGTGCTGGATGAAAACTCTAAATGATTATCTCTATTCAGAAATACAATACAATGATAAGCACGGAAAATTCAAAAACAAAAATCTCACACCAGTTATGTTTTATGAGTTGTGGGATATATGTTGCGCGGTGAGTCGTGGTGATACGCAGAATACTATATCGAAAGATGTAGCTGATATTTGCAAGAAATACGGGTTGTCAGTGCAAGAGGAAGGTGTTGGCTGGCGAGTAAGCGGAGGCGATGAAATGAACAACAAAACAATATGCGGACACTGCAAGCGGATTGAATATTGTCGGATGTTCCTGAAAGACCCGCACGCAGTTGTATCGGAATGTGGACGATATGAGGAGACAGAATTGCACAAGAGCATCAGAGAAAACTTAATAGACATCCAAAGGAGAGGGGACAATGATCAAGGTACAATGCGACAGATGCAAGAGAGAAATTGAACCAAAGGCAGACATCGGATATATATCGTGGTGCTTTAAGCAGGGAGTGGACGGAGATCTGGGGGAGAACATCCTGGAAGGGCAGCACTTCTGTGAACGGTGCATGGATCGGATCATGTACATCATTTGTAATTTTGACAATGAAGAAAAAGAAGAGAAGATCCGGAACGAAAAGCCGGAGAAGAAACCGTATGAGAAACCGGAGATCATCGAAGTGAAGAAAAGGAACACAGGATGCCGGCTGGATGGTTTGGTCAAACAAAGGATCATCGAATTAAGTGAGGAAGGAAAGAACGCAAAAGAGATCGCGGAAGAGATGAAGATGGACTATAAGCGGGTGAAGAACTGCATATATTACGAAAGAAAGAAGGCGGGAAAATAATGTATTGTACGGAAGCGGAGCCGGTCGGGATCGACTGGAGCGAACTGGATGAGAAGAAACAAAAGCACAGGCGGGAGATCGTGAAGAAGAGCCAGAGACGGCGCAGAGCGAAAGCAAGGAAGACGGGGATGTGCTCTCAATGCTGCAAGGGCATACCGGAGAAGGGACGCAAGACCTGTCCGGCGTGTCTGGAGAAGGCAAGGGAGAGGATGCGGCGCGTCAGGAAAACTTCTATATAATGCGCTGAAAAAACTGAACAGGGGCAGCTTTTGAAGCTGCTATATAAATATATTAAAGTTAGAGGAAAATTGGATGGCGTACGTAGAATGGATATACGAATCAATTTGGGGTATCGAGCATGTGATCCAGCACAGGGGGAGTTATGGTGGAAAGCATGAGAAGAGGGCAGACCGTGTAAAAGCGACACCGGAACAGATCCGCAGGCAGAACCAGCGGAACAAGGAGAATCGTGTGAGACGTACCATCCAGCTCAACTTCCGGCCGGGGGATTGGTGGATCACTCTCAAATATCCCAGAGGGACAAGGAAGCCGATCGAAGAGGTGATGGAAGACTTCCGGAGGTTTACCGGGACAATGCGGAAGAAGTACAAGAAAAGAGGGACAGAGTTGAAATACATCTACCGTGTGGAGATCGGGAAACGTGGAGGGATACACGTCCATCTGGTCATGAACCGACTGAACGATCCGAGAGGGGATCTCATCCTCTCCGATGCGTGGACAAGGGCAAGGGGAATGACTCCGATTGAGGATATGCTGGAGGATGGTCTGTGTCCTGCAGACGGGCTAGCTCACCTGGATCACGTGAGAGCAGTCGGGAACGGGAGAGAGCTTGCGGAGTATCTGGTCAAAGAGCAGCCGGTGGAGCTGGAAGACGGAACGAGACTGACACCGGAAGAGATGAAGCAGACCAGCAAGTGCGGCAGCAGTCGCAACCTGATCCGGCCTGTGGCCAAGGTGAAACGATATAGCCACTGGACACTCCACAAGCTGCTGGAACTGGGACCGGACGGGATCAACACCACACGGAACCGATACAGGAAAGAAGGCTATGCCGTAGACAAGGACAGCTGGTATCAGGGAGTAAATCCATACACAGGGCTGTCATATCTGTGCTATATGGAGATACCGATCAGGAGGGAGAAATGCAACAAGACAAGAAGGGATCTGCGGGACGGCTGTTCCGTGGGTGTGATAACTGCGGGCAATTTGGGGAGCACCGGTGTGTACTGACCGGGGAAGAGTTGACGATGGTCTGCGATCAGTGGACGGAAAGGGGATCCGATGAGACAGAGAGCGGAGAAGAAGGGCAAATACAAACTGTCAAAGCATGAATTTTACACGGCGATGCACTTTGCCCTGCAATACAAGGACTGGCAGAGGGAACTCCGGACGATGTCGGACACATCCAAGGCGATCACCTACTCGGATATGCCAAAGGGAAACATCAACCCGGATCCGACCGGCGATCTGGTGGAGAAGCGGGAGCGGTTGAAAGACAAGGTGCTGCTGGTGGAACGATCTGCAAGGACGGCAGTGTATGGAGATATCATGGGGCGTATGTGCGTGCCGGAAGTGCGGGACAAAATCGTCCTGATGCTCCTGCGGGGCGTGACGGAAGAGGGGGTAACTTATGACACATTAAGGGTATCAGGCGACATGCCCTGTTGCAGAAATGTCTACAACAGGATGAAACGGAGATTTTATTTTATATTAAATACCGAGTTCAGTTGAGCAAGGTGCGCAGGGGACATTTTGATGTGTTATCATAAAACCGTCAAAGATGGCGCAAACGACATTACATTAACCCCCAAGAGACGGGAGCGGCGAAAGCTGCTCCTGTTTTGTTGCACCGAATGAAACAGACAGACCCGTTTTATTTGACAACCAGATGGAAGCACCTGCGGGAAGCGGTGCTACGAAGAGATCAATATACTTGCCAGGAGTGCAAGAGGTACGGAAAGCGAAGAGAAGCGGAGCTGGTTCACCACGCGGTGCCACGCCGGAACTTCCCGGAATTAGAGTGGTCTCCGTGGAATCTGGTCTCACTTTGCCCAGATTGTCACGAAAAAATGCACTTGCGTGCCTCGGAAGACCTCTCACTGACAGGGATTGCGCTGGCGCGAAGAATGCTAAAGAAGGCAGGGAAGGACGATGGATACTTGCGAGAGTTGGAACGACGGAGAACCGAGGGTACTCGGATGGTATGACTGCATAGATGCCGAGGGCAATGAGATGCGACTGCAATGGTTTCAGTGTTTGATGAACCCGCGGAAACGCTACTGGAAGAACGAAGCAGGGGAGAAGGTGGGCGGGTCGATACGATGGACCGGCGAACCGAGCGCGAACAGCTGGTGATCTGCCGGTGTGGGGTGCCATCCCCCCCTACCCCCCATGGGGGCGCGAAGGCCGTAGGGATAC
>Ga0326511_10001857_pt1 | contig 17352 bp, 13 predicted proteins | sample 0_2496_0518_D_FD_203701 | JGI IMG/M metagenome (GOLD analysis project Ga0326511, IMG submission 203701) | Bovine rumen microbial communities from UC Davis, California, United States - 0_2496_0518 | ecosystem: Host-associated > Mammals > Digestive system > Stomach > Rumen | place: USA...
ACCTTTTCGCACTTTTTACAGCCGATACAGCCGTTTGAACATACTTTTCTTGTAACAGCACCTTTGTCTTTGCTGCTGCACGTTACAACGACATTTTTGTTATCCGGTACAAGTGAAATGATGTGATTCGGGCATTTTTTGGTGCAAAGTCCGCAGCCGATACATTTTCTCGGGTCAACGTGTGCAATGCCGTTTTCAATGCATATAGCAGACTGAGGACATACAGATGCACAATCCCCGAAACCTAAACAGCCGTATGTACAGCTGCCTTTTCCGCCGTACATAAGCTTTGCACCTGCACAGGTCTGCATCCCCTGATAGTCAACTTTATCCTGAGTTTTATCGCAGTCACCTGCACAATGTACCACAGCGATCTGTTTTACTGTTTCTTCACATTCAACTCCGAGTATCTCACTAAGCTGTTTTGCAACACCATCAGCACCCGGAACGCAAAGATTTGTTTTCGTGCCTGGATTTTCGCAGAGTGCTTTAGCATAGCCGTCACATCCGGCGAATCCGCAGGCACCGCAGTTTGCACCCGGCAGACATTCTCTTACAGCCGGAAAACGCTCGTCCTCTTTTACAGCCATAAGCTTTGATGCCACAACCAGAACAGCAGCACATATTATTCCTATTATTACAACGGGGATTACCGCAGTAAGAATTGCTTCCATTCTCTTTTCCTCCCTTATGCAAACAGATTTTCGATTACTCCGCCAAAGCCGAGGAACGAAAGAGATGTTATTGCAGCAGCTATAAGAGTGATGGGCAAGCCCTGAAAACTCTTTGGAATGTCACTGCCTTCGATAGTTGAGCGTACACCTGAAAACATTACCATTGCAAGAAAAAATCCTAAACCGCTGCCAAGTGAATTTACCATAGCTTCAACAAAGCTGTAGCCCTCGTCAATGTTGAGGATGGTAACACCAAGTACGGCACAGTTTGTTGTGATAAGAGGCAGATATACACCGAGAGATTTATGAAGTGATGGTACATAACGCTTGAGTATTATTTCAACAAGCTGTACAAGTGCGGCAATTACAAGGATGAATACGATAGTCTGTAAATATCCTAAATCATTAGGTACAAGCAGATACATCTGTATAGGCCATGTAACAGCTGTAGCCATAAGCATAACAAATATTACTGCTAAACTCATACCTGTGGCACTGTCAAGCTTTTTCGATACGCCAAGAAAAGGACATATTCCGAGGAATCTTGAAAGTACATAGTTATTGATGAATACAGCGGAAAGGAGAATTATTATAAGCTTAGTCATTTACAGCAGCCTCCTTTTTTTCTTCATCGCAGCTTGTTTTTCCGCAGAGTTCAGCCTGAGGACAGCCTGCACAGTCGAAATTCTTCTTTTGCGGCTTATTCTTTGCGAATTTGTTCACACAGGCGATAAGCAGTCCAAATACAAAGAAACCGCCCGGAGCCATTGTCATAATTGAAATGTGGTTGTCGATAAGTACGGGAATTTCAATTCCGCAGAAAGTACCGTTTCCGGATATTTCACGAATAGTTGCCATAAGGAAAAGTGCAAGGGTAAAGCCTGCACCCATACCGAGTGCATCTATCGCAGAATCGAAAACTTTGTTTTTGTTTGCGAACATTTCCGCACGACCAAGTATTATACAGTTTACAACAATAAGGGGTAAGTATATACCGAGGGATTTATCCAGAGCCGGAGCAAAAGCTTTTACAAGCATCTGTACGGCAGTAACGAATCCTGCTATAAGAACGATGTAGCATGGTATACGTACTTTATCGGGTATCACCTTACGCAGTGCGGAAATAACGATGTTTGAGCAAAGAAGTACCACCGTTGCAGCTGCCCCCATGCCCAAAGCATTGATAACACTTGTAGAGGTTGCAAGTGTGGGACAGGTTCCGAGTACCAGAACGAGTACAGGATTTTCTTTTATAAGACCTTTTGTGAAATTCTTCAGGGTATTCATCACTTTGCACCTCCTGTTATAATAGTGTAAGCTTCAAAAGCAGTTCCAAGAGCCTTTTTATAGGCTGTGGAAGAAATGGTTGCACCCGTCACACCGTCAACAGAGGCATAATCGGAGGCAGTTTTGCCTTTATAGTTGTCATGGTAGCCGCTGCCGTTATCAACTACTTTCGAGCCTATTCCTCCTGTTTCGCTGTGAAGGAGAGTTTTTACAGCTTCAATACTTCCATCGGGTCTTATGCCGCAGATAAGCTTTATATCTCCGCCGTAGCCTTTTTGTGTGAGCATGAATACATAGCCGCTGTTGTCGCTGCCCTTGTATACTTCCGTAACACCTTCGGGGAGTTTATCAGCATCAAGCTTTTCAAAGTCCTTTGCTTCGCTCAGAACTTCAGACCTTGCCTGAGCTGCCTCTTTGTCCTGAGCTTCCTTTATGATAGGAGCAGTTACCATATTTACATAAGCAAGAAGTGCAGTAACGATAAGGCAGATAGACGCAAGTACAACTATAGGTTTTATAATATCCTTCATACTTTCGCCTCCCCTACAAGCGGTTTGTTCTGAGTAAGCTTTGAGATATAGGGTGTGAGGATATTCATAAGAAGTATTGAGAATGATACACCCTCGGGAAGATTGCCCCAGAAACGTATAAGTATTGTAATAAGACCGCAGCCGATGCCGAATATTACCTTACCCCATTTTGTCGGGGGAGTGGTGGCATAATCTGTTGCCATAAATACTGCACCAAGGAGAAGACCGCCCGAAAGTACCTGATAAAGAGCATCTTTTCCGCATATAAGAGACATCAGGGCAACAGTTGCGATGAATGCCACAGGAGTATGCCAGCTGATTACTCCTCTTACAAGCAGATAAATTCCTCCGAGTATTATTGCAGCTGCACAGGTTTCACCCAGACAGCCGGCGTGTTTTCCGAGCAGAAGATCAAGGTAAGAGGGTATCATGGATGTTGTACCCTTTGCAGCGGCAACAAGAGGAGTTGCCGAAGAAACAGCATCTGTCATTTTAGCTGTACCGGGGAATACCCAGTTGGTCATAGTGCCTGAAAAAGCGGTCATCATAATTATTCTTGCGGTAATTGCGGGGTTAGCGAAATTCTGACCTATACCCCCGAATAATTGTTTTACAACGATAATAGCGACCATACTGCCGAATACAGCCTGCCATACGGGAATACTTACAGGCAGATTGAAAGCAAGCAAAAGACCTGTAACGATACTTGACAGATCCATTACGGTATTTTCCCTTTTGCAGAGTTTTTCAAAAAGGAATTCGCTTACCATACAGGTTGCCACACATACACATATGACAAGCAGACTGCGTAATCCGAAAATCACCACAGAAGCCACAGCAGCAGGCATAAGAGCAATAATAACATCAAGCATGATGTTTTGTGTGGTACGTCTGCTTGTGAAATGGGGTGATACCGATGAAATAAGTTTATTATCCATTATTTGCCCTCCTTTTCCTTCATAGCCTTTTGTTCAGCGAGGTATTCACGAAGCTTTATTTTTGCGAGCTTGTTCGTCTGAACCAAAGGACGTTTTGCAGGGCAGATAAAAGAGCAACATCCGCATTCCATACAAAGATCAACACAAAGCTTTTTAAGAGCCTCACCGTCACCAAGCTTATAAGCACGTGCTATATCTCTCGGATTAAGTTTAAAAGGACAATGATTAAGACAGGCTCCGCAGCTTATGCAGGGTGTAGTCTTATTCTGTTCAGCTTCCTTTTTATCCATTATGATAACAGCATTGGTATTTTTGAGGACAGGTTCATCCATAGAGGGAACAGCAATACCCATCATCGGGCCGCCGTAGAGAACTTTTGCGGGTTCGCTTTTAAGACCGCCGGCAGCTTCAACAAGATCTTTTATAGATGTACCGATAGGAGCAATAATATTCTTAGGTTCTTTCACAGCAGAGCCGTCAACCGTCACACATTTTTCGATCAGAGGAATACCCTTTTCAAAATATTCTCCGATAAAAGCAAGGGTAGTTACATTGATAACTATAACTCCCACATCAAGCGGAAGTCCGCCTTTAGGTATGACCTTTTTTACGGTATTGTAGACAAGCACCTTTTCACCGCCCTGAGGATACATGGCAGGCAGTACATGAACCTCAACGCCTTCGGTTTTTTCGGCAAGGGATTTCATTTTGTTAATAGCATCTTTTTTATTGTTTTCAATGCCGATAACGAAGTGTTTAGCTAAAAGGTACTTTTTGATGATCTCGATTCCCTTAAAGACATATTCACCCTTATCCATCATGGTTCTTGTGTCAGAAGTGATATAAGGCTCACATTCTGCGGCATTGACAACAACGTGCTGAATTTTTGACAGATCCTTAACACTCAGCTTCACAAAGCTCGGAAAGCCTGCACCTCCGAGTCCTACTACACCGCTGAGCTTTACTGCAGCGATAAAGCTTTCAAAATCAGCAGGGTCGGGAGCTTTTATTCCTTCGTAAAGCTCCTGTTTTCCGTCTGAGGCGATAACAACACACGGAACTTTTGCACCCATTGATGAAACCATTTCATCAACCTTTTGTACCGTACCGGAAACACTTGAATGAATGTTTGAAGAAACAAAGCCGTCTGCTTCGCCGATAAGCTGACCCGCTTTAACGGTATCACCTTTTTTTACGATCACCTTTGCAGGCTTACCGATATGCATAGCCATAGGAATCGTAACAACGGCAGGAGCAGTCATTTTTACTCCTTCACAATCAGCGGTGTTTTTCATATGCGGCACATGAACACCGTGCAATTTCATTTTTCTTCCTCCGATCCTTTCTTCTTAAAAATATCAGTGCCTTGCATTATATGCACAGACATTTTTATTATACTACATTATTCGCTTTAATCCAATATTTTTTTCTTCTGATTTACAAAAAAATAAATAATTACATAAAAATAACCGTTCAGGTTTGCGAAATGGTCAGAAAAAGAGCATTTTGGTATCCGTTCCCACATTTTTTACCTGAATATCGTGCAGCACATTCGCAATGTCATTAAATTAAGGCTGTCACCCTGTCATCCCGAGCGTAAGCGAGGGATCTTTTGAATAAGATAGTTATTACGGAAAGATTCTTCGTTAAGTTAATGACATTGGCACGGCGGCAGCGGCTCGCTGCCGGAGGGGTTAAAAGATTTTTTGTTAAGTTATTGCACACTGCATATTGAATTATGTCTAAAATGGCTTAGGTTTTATTGTGGCTTTATATAAAAAATTGAGCAAATATTGAAATATGTCGTAAAAAGTTTTATAATAAAAAGGTATATTTCTATGATAATATCATGTCAGGAGTAGTTTGTTATGAATCTGAAATCAAGTATGCGTCACATTATAAGATTATCAATGATTTTGCCTGTATTGCTGCTTATGTTTCTTGTATTTCCTTCGGTAAAAGCAGATGCTGTCAGTATACCAGACCTTATAAAAAACGGTTCGGGATATACATCAGTTTTTTATGATAATACAAACGGTCTGCCTACTTCCGAGTCAAATACTGTTGCACAGACAAGTGACGGTTTTATATGGATAGGATGCTACAGCGGACTTATACGCTATAACGGAAATGAATTCTATCGTTATGATTCTTCTGTGGGAGTATCGAGCGTTGTAAGCCTTTATGTTGATTCATCTGACAGGCTCTGGATAGGTACAAATGATAATGGTGCAGCTGTTATGACTCAGGAAGGGTTTCAGTTTTTTGACCGCAGCGAAGGACTTAATTCCGGTTCGGTACGTTCAATATCTGAGGATGACAAAGGAAATATTATTATCGCCACAACAATGGGTCTTGCCTATGTGAACGATGAAATGAAGCTTTTTCAGATAAACGAGCCTCAGATAAATAAGGAATATATACTTGAGCTTAAAAAGGGTAGTGACGATATAATTTACGGTATTACTCTCAGCGGCGGTATATTTACAATAGAAAATCTCCGTGTGTCGGCATATTACAGTGCCAAGGATATAGGTATCCCTCCTGTAAGCTCAATACTTCCCGACCCGAAAAACAATGGGTATGTCTATATAGGTACAGAAGATTCAAGCATCATTTACGGAAGTCTGAAAGACGGAATGAAAAATAAAAAGACTTTTTCCGTTGCACCGCACACAAAAGTAAATATGATGCGTTTTCTGAATGACCAGTTATGGTGCTGTGATGACATGGGCATAGGCTACTTTGAAAATGATAAATTTACAGAGATCGAAGATATACCGATGACAAATTCCATTGTTGAAATGATGACGGATTTTGAGGGTAATATGTGGTTCTGTTCCTCAAGACAGGGACTTATGAAGATCGTTCGGAACAGATTTATTGACATATCCAAGCTTGCAAAGCTTGATAATATGATAGTAAACAGTACCTGCCGACATGACGGGGAGCTTTATATCGCATCTGATACAGGACTGTATATACTTGACGCAAATTATAAGGAAAAGCATAATGACCTTACAAAACTCCTCGATGGCATAAGAATAAGATGCATAAAAGAGGACAGAAACAAGAATTTATGGTTCTGTACATACAGTGATAACGGTCTTGTATGCTATAACTCCGAAAAGGATAAGTATACGGTATTCAATACCGAAAACGGACTTGCATCAAACCGTGTGCGAATGGTGAAGGAGCTTTCTGACGGAAGAATGGCTGTTGCTACTAATTCGGGTATGAATATCATTAAAAACGGCAAAGTCACCGATACATATGACAGTTCCGCAGGTATCAGCAACCTTGAGATACTTTCCATTGAAGAAAACGAAGACGGCAGAATATACCTCGGAAGTGACGGAGACGGCATATATGTTATCAACGGAAAACAGATTTCACATATAGGTCTTGAAGACGGACTTTCGTCAGAGGTTATACTCAGAATCAAAAAAGACCCTGTGGAAAATATTTACTGGATAATAACAAGTAATTCCATATCCTATTTAAAAGACGATAAATGCACACCGATAACCAATTTCCCGTATTCAAACAATTTTGATCTGTATTTTGACGAAAACGACAGAGTATGGGTACTCAGCAGCAGCGGCATATATGTATTAAAAAAGAGTGATCTGATAAATAATGAAAACATGGATTACACCCTTTTTGATACAAAATGCGGACTTCCTGCCGTAGCTACAGCTAATTCATACAGTCACCTTGACAGTGACGGCACACTTTATATCTCTGCCGGCACAGGAGTAAGCAGTGTAAATATAAATCAGGACATTTCCAATATTTCCAATATCAAGCTTGCAGTATCATATATAGGCATAGATGATAAGCTTATAAGTCTGAAGGACAGTACAAGGGTAGAACTGCCGGCAGATACAAAGCGTATAAATATCTATGCAAATGCATTCACATATTCACTCAATAATCCGTATCTTTCATATTACCTTGAAGGTTTTGACAGCAAACCGACCGAATGTTATAAACAAGACCTCGATCATGTGAGCTATACAAATCTTAAAGGCGGAGAATATCAGTTCCATCTTTCAGTAATAAACACAACAACAGGTGAAGCAGAAAGAACTATAACAGTCACTCTTGTAAAGCAAATGGCTTTTTATGAAACAATATGGTTTCGTATTCTGACTGTACTTTTAGCAATTGCCCTGACAGCAGGAATAGTATATTTTATCTTCCGCCGCAAGACAAAGATACTCCTTGCAAAACAGCAGGAGGATAAAAAGCTTATCAACGAAATGACAATGGCATTTGCAAAATGTGTTGACGTAAAGGATGCGTATACAAACGGACATTCTTACAGAGTTGCACAATATTCTGCACTTTTTGCTGAAAGGCTCGGAAAACCAAAGGAAGAAGTTGAAAAGATATATAATATCGCACTTATGCATGATATAGGCAAGATAAGTATTCCGAATGAAATACTTAACAAGCCCGGAAGACTTACGGATGAAGAATATGCTGTAATGAAAACACATCCCTCGAACGGCTATGAAATCCTCAAAAATATTACCATAGAACCCGATCTTGCACTTGGTGCGGAATATCATCACGAACGTATTGACGGCAAAGGCTATCCTTCGGGATTGAAAGGAGAACAGATACCTGAGATCGCCCGTATTATCGCTGTAGCAGATACATTTGACGCAATGCATTCCACACGTCCGTACCGCAAGAAGATGCCCATGGATAAGATAGTAGCCGAAATAAAGCGTTGTTCCGGTACACAGCTTGACCCGAAGGTTGTTGAAGTGTTCCTTCAGCTTGCCGAGGAGGGAGCATTTGACGAACCGTCGGAAAATCCTCCTCCGGAAGAAAGCAATAATAAAGAATAATTGATCTGCCCCGAAATGCACCCTTTCTGCGTTTCGGGGAATTTAATTCAATTAGCAGAGAGATGTCGGTGTTATTGACCTGATCAGAAATAAAGGTGAATTTGAATAGGAGTGAAATTGATGAATGGAAAAGTATCGGGGGTATATAATACTCTGAAAGACATAGTTCTTGCCGGTGATGATACCGATGAATATTATGAATATATAACAGATGAAGAATTGGACAACATTATAGAAGAAAAGCCTTCATTATCAAAAGTCGTTAGTGAGATCATCAAGGCTTTTGTTTCATATAATTTATGGGGTCTTTGGTTTTTTTATACCTGCAAAGATATTATAGATTCCGACCATATAATATATTTTGATATTGTTTCATACGGCATGATATTCTTTTTATGTATGATCACACACTATTATTTTTTTTCTGAGGAATTGAATCTGAATATTTTACATTCGGGAATAATTACTGCCTTGTTTTATGTATTATATGTTTCCTATGTATATATTGATATGCATATAAAATTTCTGCTTATTATGGCGGCTGTTTATATAGTGATAATGATGGCGGTTATTATAATATTTTTGAGAAAGGATATTGAACATCTTCTCGAAGAAAGAAAAAAAGAGGAAAGAATATTTGAGATCGCTTCCTGTGGTATTGCAATATTATTTTTTATGCTGGTATTTTGTTGTGTGTTTATGGTCATAAGCAGTGTTATTATACCTCTTTTTTCCAGCGGAAACAGAGTGACAAGCGAGGATTATGAAAAATATTTCACCGATAATATCGCTGTTCTGAAAAAATTTGATGAATCAGAATGGAAAAATCTTGACTACGGTGAAAAAACGGAAGTAATGCAGAAAATGGCGGATGTTGAACAACGCCGTCTCGGAATTCCCCATAGTATGAAGGTCATTATAAGGGAAGTAGATACAGATATACCTGACGGTGAAGCAAAAAGAGGAGGATACTATTCTCCGGGGAAAAATGAAATAACTATCAGTAAAAGTTCTGTTGATAAAGCTTCTTCATGGTGGGTATTGAATGCAGTCTGCCACGAATGTTATCATGGTTATGAACATTCTATAATTGACCTTTATCGTGAATCAGATGAAATTATGCATGATCTTGCTATTTTTGAAGATGCAAAGAAGTATGCTTATGAATTTGATAACTATGTCGGTGTGCTTGATGACGTGGATATTTACTATTCACAGCTTTGCGAGGAGGATGCAAGAAAACACGGTGAAGAAGTTACATATCAGTATTACAGATGGATAAAAAAGTATATCAGGGATGAAAGTGTCAATTGAAAAACAGCCATTCAAAGCAAATTGATCAGTGAGGTGTATGGTTTATGAAAAATAATAATTTTGGAAGAAAGAGAAAACTTGATTTTTTCACCACAAGAAAAATACAGAATAATGTTATCAGCAAAACACTGGAAGTCCTGAAAAGTATAGATCTTGAAAACAGTCCTCTGCCTGATGATGTTATTACCCGTCAAACAGTTCACGACGGTATCAGCGGCAGTATTTGTACAAATATACAGAGAGCTGTCCGTGTGCTTGAAAATGATGAACATGATCAATATGTGAAAAATATAAGAAAAACAGAACAATATATCTTAAAAATTGCTTTAGCAGCAAGGCTGAGTATAAGAAAAGGATATGAACGTGCCGCTGTGTGTGCTTGTGATGCACTTGTTTCATCAGTATACATCAGGGCGGGTGTCTATGCATCACCGGAAGCCGAACAAAAAAGAGCTGCCGGAATTGCCGAGGATGCTGTTAAAAAAATGATGAATGAAATTGATAAAGAACTGAAGAATGTTACTTCCGGCTAAAAAACAAGTGCTGCGATAAAAAGATACCGCAGCACTTATTTATTTTTTGCATTTACATTTTTTGCCGCATTCGCCGCAATCACAGCCACAGCTGCTTTTCCCGTTTTTTTCACTGTGTACAAGGTATATTATATCAAGGATCACTGCTGCCGCAACAATTGCCCCGACAATTATTGTTGAAGCATTTTCCGTTATAAATTCGATCACAAATCCCGCCCCTTATAAAATATATCCTGTGTTATTATAACCTTAATGAAAGATTTTTTCAAGATATAATATGTTGAACAATTTTGTTCAAACGTTTGTTTTATAATGTAGTCATAGGGAAAATTTGTACAATAAAATGTATGCATTTGAATAAGAATCTATTGAAAAATAAATAATATTTTACTATAATGGGTATATATGAAAAATGTATCAGAGGAGGATATTTTTATGGAACAAAAATTCATCAAACCGCCTGTCGAAGTGAGGTACAAAAGGGAGCTGGATGCTCTCAAAGCCAATGATAACGGCAGAAAGCCTGAAAACTGGTATTTATCCCCGAAAAGTGTGAAAGATTTTATTCTGGGAAGATCAAAACCTCTTTCGCTTGACGGAGAATATGTGGATATAACAAAGAAATTTTTCGGAAACGATCAGCTTGTTGAAAGATGTATAGTAACTCTTGCAGGCAGCAGAGGACTTATGCTTGTGGGAGAACCCGGCACAGCAAAAACAATGCTTTCGGAGCTTCTTTCGGCTGCAATAAGCGGCACAAGCACGAATACAGTTCAGGGTACAGCCGGTACAACCGAAGATATGATAAAATACAGCTGGAACTATGCCCTTCTTCTCGCAAAAGGCCCGGTCAAAGAGGCACTTGTACCATCTCCTCTTTATTTGGGTATGTCTAAGGGAATAATCACACGTTTTGAAGAAATAACCCGTACCCCTGCCGAAATTCAGGACAGCCTTATATCTGTTATGAGTGATAAAGTCCTTAACATTCCCGAACTTGATGAAGATAATCTCCTTTTCGCAAAACCCGGATTCAATATCATCGGTACAGCAAATATCAGGGATAAGGGTGTTAATGAAATGTCAAGTGCCCTTAAAAGACGTTTCAATTTTGAAACGGTAAATCCTGTAAAGGATGTACGACTTGAAAAGCAGATAATAGTAAATGAAGTAACACTGTCAGCTGTAGCCGATAAAGTAGGGATGCCCGTTGATACAGATGTTGCCGAGCTTTTGGCTGTTACATATCATGAACTGCGTGAGGGTATAACCGACAGCGGTATGAAGGTAGAGGTACCGTCAGCTGTAATGAGTACCGCCGAGGCAGTATCGGTATATTATCAGACTATGTCAGATGCGTGGTATTTTGAAAAGGACAGGATAAGTCTTTCTGATCTTACACAAAACCTGAATAATGCAGTGTGCAAGGACAGTAAGGATGACCTCGAAAAACTTAAAGGATATTATAACACCGCTGTAAAACAAAAGGCTGAAAAGGTGGGTGGATTATGGAAGGAATTTTACGAGACGAAAAAATATCTGAAATGATACCCTTTGATTATAGCGAGCCGGTACTTTTTTTCCCTGTACGTCATCACAGCCCGACCTGCAGCTATCACCTGATGAATACAATAAAAGAATATAAACCGGATTGTATTTTGGTTGAAGGCCCTGTTAATGCGAATAAGCTTATCGGTGTGCTTACATCAAAAGGGACAAAGCCCCCTGTTGCATTTTACTATTATTATAAAGATACAGCAAAGTATGTAAATGAAGATGCACAGGATTATAAGTGTTATTATCCGTTTCTCAGTATGTCACCCGAATATAATGTGCTCAGATATGCTTCGCTCAATGGTATAGAATGCAGCTTTATTGACCTGCCATACGGAGAGATACTTATAAATACCGCCGAAGGAAAGGGACTGAGAAAAAAACAGGAGGTTTCTTCATATTCCGATGAACATTATCTTTCGGAGAGTAAATATTTCAAAGCCCTTTGCGAAAAGACGGGTATGCGTGATTTTGAGGAATTCTGGGAAACGTATTTTGAAACAGGTGCTTTATCAATGTCAACGAAGGAGTATGTAAAAGCACTGTATACATACTGCATTATAACACGCAATAATACTCCCGAAGAAGAAATGAAAGAAGACGGCTGTCTTGTGAGGGAAAGCTATATGGCAGACTGCATCAGACAGGCAGAAAAAACTCACAGCAGAGTTCTGGTCGTAACAGGCGGATTTCACAGCTATGGTCTGTATTCACTCAGAAAAGGTCTCACAAAACCTCAGAAATACAGAGTACATAAATTTACTGAAAAGGTTCAGGATGTTTATGCAATGCCCTATTCGTATGAAGCGGCAGATGCACTGGGAGGATATTCTTCGGGTATGCAGAACCCGTGGTTTTATCAGCAGGTATGGGATAATATAGAGATTTGTGATAAACCGGATGCTGATGAAATATACGGTGGTGTACTAATGGATATGCTTGTGGAATGTGCGAAAAGATGTACAAAAAACAAGCTTTTAATAACAATGTCGGATATTACATCGGCTGTTACAATGTATGAAGGTCTGGCAATGCTCAGAGGAAAGAAAGCGGCAGGACTTTATGATCTTTATGACGGAGTGCAGAGTTCATTTATAAAGGGAGAACTTAATGCGAATTCATCCCTGCCTCTTGATATACTGTCACAAATAGCCACAGGCAGCGGTATAGGCGAACTTTGTGACGAAGCCGAAAAAGTACCGATAGTGCGTGATTTTGAGGAAAAGGCAAAGAAATATAAGCTGAAGATAGATTCGGTAAATCAAGAGAAAATAGAGCTTGATATTTTTTCAAAACCTTTACATATGGAAATAAGCAGATTCTTCTACCGGATGTACTTTATCAGAGCACCATTTGCATGGAGAGAAAAGGGTGCAGATATAATCAATAATATCGACAGAAGCAGAATACGGGAAATATGGACTTACCAGAGAAATGTATCCACTGATTCATCACTTATCGATGTAAGCGTGAACGGTGCGACAATAGAAGAAGCCTGCTGTTCGACAGCTGCAGGCAGGCTGAGGACTGAACAAAAATGCAGTGAAGCCTCAAAGATCTATGTTGAAAGCTTTCTTATGGGAATAAACACAACAGACGGCTTTTCCAAAAATATGCTTGATATAATCAATAATGACGGGGACTTTTTCTCAATAGGAAAGGGTGTATATTATTTCAATACTCTTTGTTCTTTAAGAAAACTTTATAAAGTTCCTGAAAGAGATGAAGTATTATTTCTTCGTAAGTGTTTTGATAAAATAATAGTAATGCTGCCGTCAATGATAAACGTAAATGATGACCATTCAAGCGAATGTATAAAAGTATGCCGTATGCTGTACGGTCTTGTAAACGGGGGAGTACTTTCTGATAAGAGGGAAGTGCTTATCGAGGCATTTGAAACAATGACCGAAAAGCCCGACCCGTCACCGTCTGTACTTGGTGCTGTAGTGGGACTGCTTTACGGCAGCGATAAGATCTATAAGCGTAAGATCAGGGAATTGGTCAGCGGTTATCTTTCCGGTACTACAGAAATGAAAAAACAGGGTGCAGTTTTTATAAGAGGTCTGTTTTCGACAGCAAGGGATATTGCACTTGTGGGTGATGAATTTATCCGTATAACCGATGAACTTATAGATGATTTTGATATGATTGATTTTATGGAGATACTGCCAGAGCTCCGTCTTGCATTCAGTTATTTTACTCCATCCGAAACGGATTCCATTGCCAAAAAGGCAGCGACACTTTATAATTATGATTTTGCCTCACTTCTTTGTGATACACCGGATATAGATCCGGAAATATATGCACTCGGTCTTGAGCTTGAAAAGGAAATACTTGACGAAAGGGGAGAATAGGGATGGACAGAAGAGAAGAAAACCTGAATAAATGGCGGCTTATACTCGGCAAAAATTCCGAAGGTCATATAGATTTTTCGGGAGCAGATAAACCCTCTTTTTCCGAAATGGAAGCAGTGCTTGATTCCCTTTATGAAAGGGAATACGGTGACAGTGTTTACCGTTCGGGAGAGAGAGCGGCAGGTCTTGGCGGCTCGGCTCCGAATGTAGCGGAATGGATAAACAGGGTGCGTAAGCTTTTCCCGAAAAAGACAGTTGAGCTTATTGAAAAACAGGCACTTGAGCATTTCAATATGACAGAACTTCTCACCGACAAAAAGGTTCTTTCACAAATGGAGCCTAATATGGAATTGCTTAAAACCATACTGCAATTCAAAAGCCTGATGAAAAGTGATGTACTTAAGGAAGCCAAAAAGATAATCAAGAAAGTCGTTGACGAGCTTACGGATAAGATGCAGAGTGAAGTTAAGCGTTCATATTTAGGAAAGCTTGACCGTAATATGCCGTCAAATGTAAAGTCCGTAAGGAATCTTGATGTAAAGAAAACTATCAGACGCAATCTGAAAAATTATGACAGCGAAAATAATCATATAGTTCTTAAAGACGTATATTTCAACAGCCGTACAAAACGTCATAATAAATGGCGTGTGATAATAGCGGTAGATGAAAGCGGCTCAATGCTGGACAGTGTTATATACAGTGCGGTAATGGCAGGCATATTCGCAAAGCTGCCGATGATGGATACACGAATAGTTATATTTGACACAAATGTAGTAGACCTTAGCGAATATGTGGATGACCCCGTTGAGACTCTTATGGGTATGCAGCTCGGAGGGGGTACGGATATAAATAATGCCCTCAGATATTGCGAAACTTTGTGTACTGCACCGAATGAAACTATATATGTCACAGTTACCGACCTTTACGAAGGCGGAAGTCCTGCACAGCTTGTGAAGACCTGTAAGGATATTATAGACAGCGGCAGTAAGATGATATTTCTCACAGCCCTCGACAGAGAGGCAAATCCTGCATATGATGTGCATATGGGACAGGAGCTTGCGGATATAGGTGCATTTGTGGGAGCTATGACACCCGAAATGCTGGGAGATTATATCGGGAAAATGATAAAGTGATTAGGGGGGACTAAAATGTCTGAACTGAAAAAGGCACTGAGTGGTGCGGATGATGATTACCTGACGGGGTTAAGCAATAAAGGTACTCTGAAACGTGCATATAAAGACCTTGAAACAGCAAAAATATCCGCTTCATATATAGATGATTCCGCATATGTCACAGTTGACGGCACACAATGCGTTATAATACCCACACTTGCAGAAAGCAGCTGTACCTGTCCGTCAAGGAGCATATGCCGTCATATAATCACATCTATACTATGGCTGAAAAAGGAGCTCCTCAGTGATGAAGAATTAAGTTCTCCTGATACTGCAGAAAAAAAGGAGTCTCCTCTTGTAAAGGAGCTTATCGATATTCCGGCTGAAAAACTCAGAGCTGCCATGAAAAAGAAATATTTCAATTCATTTCTTGAGAAGGCAAAGCTCGGAATATATCCAAGACTTGAGGAAATGACCTCAATAACTGCCGAAATACCTGAGGATAATGCAGTAGTAAAGCTGATACATCCGCTTGAACATTCAGCCTGTACCTGTCACGGAGATTTCATATGCAAGCACATGGCAGCAGCTATACTCACATGGAAAATAAAGCATGACAGGATAAAATTATCCGAGCTTGTTCCAATAGAAGATAAAGGAAACTTGTCTGATGCGGAAAAGATGCATGATACAGCCGAATATGTCAGAGTATTTCTTGAAAGATTTTTGTCTGACGGTATTGTAAGAATGCCGGAGGATATTGCACAGCAGGCGGAAGCGGCAGCGGTAATGTGTCATAATGCAAGACTTGCAGACTGTGAAAGGGAACTGAGGGAAATGGGAAAGCGTCTGGAGGAATACATATCCCATTCGCCCGGATACAAGGCTGATAAGCTTTTTTCAAAGATAATAGAAACCATCATAAGCCTAAAAAAAATACTTGATGAAGACGATGCCGAAAAGCTTAAAGAACTCGGCGGAGATTTCCGTAAGCAGTATACAATTGCAGATACAATGTATCTTTTACCTTTAGCAAAACGAAGCTTCTCGTCAATGTCGGGATATGCTGGAGATATATATTATTTTCTGAATAAATTCCCGAACGGTACTCCTCCGATAGTTACATATTCAGATATACGCCCCACGTTTTACAGCGGAGTGACGAGAGCCGGAACGTCTTCTGCACCATGGGGACTGTACGGAAACTGTGACGAACTTATGAAACACGAACTTAAACTTACTCTTCCCAAATTATCAGGTATAAAGCTTTCATCATCAAATGATACAAAAGCGGAAATAGTCTGCAATCCCAATCTTTCGCAAAAACCTGTTTATGATAAGATATACACCGATTACCGAAAACTTATTGAGGAAAATTTCTTTGATGAAACAGCTGATGATGACAGCGAAAGCCCTGTTCTTCTGCTTGCAGATAAATGCATAAGCAGTTTATCAGACGAAATAAGTCAGACGCATACCATAGTTATTGAGGATAGTTATGGTCAGAAAATTTCTCTCAAGGTGAATTACACAAGTCAGAAAGCGTGGCTGTTTGCAGAACTTCAGAAGATCGGCAAAATTATGATGGAAGATAATGAAAATAAATATGTTATTTTCGGAACTATAAGGGAAGAAAACGACTGCTGTAATATTTATCCTATAGCCATATTTGATGATATTGATGTACCTGCAGTGACTGATAATTCGCAGGATCATCAGATGCCTTCGGGATATTATATGCTGTTCGGAGATCTTTTTAAAGATATAAGCGGACTGCTTTGTGACATAATGCAGTGTGGGATAAACAGTTTTGATTTTTATGACAGGATAACGGAGCTGCAGGTCGATTGTGAAAATTCAGGACTTATGCAGCTCGGCAAACTTCTCAAGGAACTATATGATATTTTCTTGCGAAGAAGCGGAAAACTGCACGAAGACAATATGCAGATAATAAAACTTATCACAGATATATATTCATACATACAATGCGGAATAAAAAAGATTGCCTTAAAGATCGCTGTACAGAAACTCTATATTGATTTGTCACCGCCGTGCCAATGTCATTAACTTAACGAAAAAAATGTCATTCTGAGGAGCGAAGCGACGAAGAATCTTTAAAAAATAACTAAATTTATTCAAAAGATCCCTCGCTTAACGCTCGGGATGACAGAGAGATGTTTGGAATAACAATTTG
>Ga0326511_10001858_pt1 | contig 17351 bp, 37 predicted proteins | sample 0_2496_0518_D_FD_203701 | JGI IMG/M metagenome (GOLD analysis project Ga0326511, IMG submission 203701) | Bovine rumen microbial communities from UC Davis, California, United States - 0_2496_0518 | ecosystem: Host-associated > Mammals > Digestive system > Stomach > Rumen | place: USA...
AGTCTGCAGTCTGTGATTTGCAAAATTCTGTTTTAACTGCAGGAACGTACGGTTGCTTTCCGGATTCTTTTCCCAGTTAGGATTACTTTCGTCAAAGAACTTGGCATAGGTCGAGTAAGTTACTTTCTCTTCCTCAGCTTCCTTGACTTCTCCGTCCTCTGACTTAAAAATATCAGAGGAAGCCTTCTCTCCTTTAAGTTCGGAGAGCTTATCTTCGCCAAACTCCTTAATGATCTCCTCTTCAAGGTGCTCTTTGTCCTTAAGAACACCGGCATACGCAGCTGCCATGGATATAAATCTCTTTTTAACGATGCCATGAGCGCCAAGGAAGCACGTGAAACCGCCGATCATAAGAAGCAGAGTCGGTCCGTAGCATTTGATCCCCTGCCATACGGTGTCAAGGTACACACTTTTGCGATACTGCTTCACGTCAATATCAGTGTTCTCCCCTGCCGTGCCATTCGCCTGCTTCTCCTCAACCAGTTTGAGCTTGTCAAGGCGCTCGTTGTGCTTCTCGATTACCTTCTGGAACTTAAGCGTTCCTCTGCAGGCAGTAATAACGCTGCCAATCATCGAAAGCCCGCCCATTGCGAGCAGAAGTTCCGGAGAATGCTCTCTTCCCAAGAATGTAACCTTACCAACTGTGCTAATCAATGCTGTTTTGATACCCATTGTTTTCTCCTTTCAAATATCAATGATCGCTGAACTTCTTTTCGATTGACGTGTAGATCTTGCCAACCGACTCTAAGTTGTTGTTGAACTTCTCCAAGACGTTTTTCAACTCGTCATGGAACTTTTCTGCTGCTTCCTGAGTGGCGTCTGCAATTACCCGCTTCTTAACGTCACTCAGATCAATCTGCCCGACTTTTTCTTTAACCTGCCGGGTCACTTCGCCCTTAATATCATCGTACTGTTTGTTGATCTCAGTCTCGATCTGGGCCTTAAAGCTCTTTGCAATCTCGTTGCTGGTCTCTTTAGCAACTCTAGCTACGACGTACTGAGCTTCCTCCTTTACTTCGCCTTCTACTGCCTCATTCACGAGCTCTGTTGAAATATCAACTTCGAAGTCGGAATCGGCGATGTCGTCAACCGCCTTATCGAGTTTCTCACACACCTTCTTAAGTCTCTTTCCGGACAGGTATGCATACGCTGCAGAGCAGATTGATACACCCACACAGAAAATATCAATCGCCATCCTCACTTCTCTTCTCATGTTTTCTCCTTTCATTTAAGTGATACCGGCTTCGGCAAATCGAGCCAGTAGCCACTAGCAACCCGCTTAATCGGGACATTGTCGAGGTTTGTCCAACCCCATTTATTGTCCATGTAATCTGCTCCGGCCTCTTCTGTGCAGTCTAATGCGTCGTAAAGCTCTGCTACTGATACGTTTCCGTACGTAGCGATCGCATGTCTGAGCGTGTCTAAGAGATCCTGAGCCGAAGCTCTATCTCTCATCACAACGTCACGGAACGAAAATCTCGGAACACGTTCGCTCTGTGTCGGCTGTCTGCTTTTAGCTGAGTAGTCGTTATATGGCGTCGTAGTAATTGACCTCACGAGGCTGTTTGTAAACGTCCGCTCCGAGTATCCTCTGCTTCTTCCTTCACCAAGAAAGAGCTTTTCGACACCGCCAACCAAAATATCAACAATGAAGTTACGGATCGTGGGGACAATGAGCTCCTGAACCAGCGACTCTTTAACCGTTCCTAAATCCTCCGCAATGAAAACATCTGCGAATTTTCTCATCGGGGATTTTTTCGGATTCGATACAAAGCCGTTAACCTTCTTGATCGGTCTTGTCTGTGGCTGGTTTTCACCTGTAACCCTGCTTATCTCACTTCGAACCAGGTCGTCTATCATGTCTTTCCTTTCCGGAGAAAAATATAAAGCCCAGATCTTTCGACCTGAGCCTCATATCGAACCTCCTTTCAATAATTATTCGGTTTCGTCAACGGTTTCAGTTTCCATCTGGATCTCAGCCATCTGAGTATCCGGGAACTGCGGAGTGTCCAGCACATTCAGAGCTTCATAGTTCTTGCTGGTTCCCTGCTTGAAATATGCTGCAGTACCGAATACAGATCCTGCAACGAGCAGTGCTCGTCCTGCAATCTTCATCGGTTTGCTGCAAACAACTTTCTTTGCAGTTTTTCCAACTTTAACCAGGAATTTCTCCTTCTTTTCCTTTACAACTTCCTTAGCTTCACCTTCAACCGGTGCCTGATTTTCCATTGCTTTCTTTTCGTTTTCCATTGTTTTCTCCTTTCGAATTGAAATATAGGTTTCATTATAGGCTGTGCATTTTTCGCGAATCAGTCCTTAGGTTCGTATTTCACCGGTTTTTCTGACTCTACGTTGAACCCGTAATCAAGGCACTCGTTGCACGGGTCTTTCTTTTCTTCCTTGTCCTTGTGCTTGCAGGTCGCGCAGTACTTGTTAAAGTTTACTTCTCTATCTAAAATATCCATTACTCTGCTCCTGTGCTTCCAAAACCGCCTCTATCTTCGTTCCCTAAGCGATCTACATAGAGAATATCAATAGCGGGCTGCTGCTTGATAATTCTAAACTGGCAAATCCGGTCGTTCTTGTGAATTTTAGTATGCCGAAACGCTATTACCGGGAACGACCACTGATCGTTATCTCCCTTGTAGAGATGGTCGATGATACCGATTCCGTTTGCAGGAAGGATCCCCCACTTCTGAAACGTAGAGGATCTTGCTGCAACAATAGCTTCGTATCCGGAGGGCAGCGCCATCGCCACCCCCAACGGAATCTTCTTATACTCACCGGCTTCAAGTGAAATATCGTCGGCGGCTCTAAGATCGATCCACTCTCCTTCATGAGCAGCATCGATTGCCTTAAGTCCGTCAACTAATGTCTTAATCTTTACAGCGAAGCCCACTTTACCATCTCCTTCCTTCCCATTTCGTGCAGGGTGAGTTCTTAAAGCCAATAATTGTGTAAGCTCTCTCACAGTCGTCGAGCTCAGCTTCTGTAATCAGGTCAATCTGGCCATAGTCCATGTTCCAGCCAAGCTCCTCTCCGGCTCTGATCGTCGGAAGACCAATGTAAGCGTAGTATTCATTAAGGCTGATCCACAGCTCGTTCATAAGCTGATAGTTGAGATCATTAACCGCCTTACGAATATAATTAATGTCCGAGTAGAAGTACCGCCCGGACCATGAGTCATAGAACACATCTGTACCATGACCGGTTGGCTGAATCGACTGTATATCGTTAACTGTGTCGTAAACGACGTGACTTTGAGCAATATCTTTCTTAATCGCAGCCACCTTTTCCGGATCGACGTTTCTTTCAATGCTCTTTTCAAGTTCGTCCTTAGCCGTGATTGCCAGCGAACAAGCACTGGAGAGCGAGGATATAACGTCTCCTGCTCTCTTTCCGGATGCCAGCGTAACGCCAACGGATACCGCGGTTGCCATTGCTGTTCTTGCCGCAAGAGGTGCTACTGCCTTTACTTTTGTCAGGTTGTCTGCACCCTGCTCGTTAAGCTCATCAAGTCGCTTTGTAATCTTCGGTGTATCCTTGATCGCGAAGTACACTGCTGACAGAGTACTTACCACGATGATCCCGGTTCTGATCCCTACCTCATGTTTTCCGAGTGCCTGAGTCAACTTGTTTACGAGTTTGAATTTCATCTTCTTTCTCCTTTCGATGTGAAAAAATAAAGAGAACGATTAATTCGTCCTCTATTATAGCGGTTGATTAAATCGCGAAATATAAACGCAAAAATGAAAGGAGCTGTAAAAGCTCCAATCAGATAAACCTCCTTTTTCTTTACTTCGCCAGTTTAAGTTCAGCAATCCGCTTGTCGATGCAAGATCTGTGCCGCAATTTTGGCATCATCTTGCGACGGTTCTCGCCGAGCATTTGAGCCGTCCACCACAGCTTGGCATCCTCGAGCCAAGATATCAATACAGTCGTAGGGTCTGCCGTGTTCATGGAAAGAATGCTAAACCATTCTGATCTAACAAAGTCCTCCAAGTCATCACGAACAACCAACGCCGGCTGTAATGGTGTCTTTAACTCACCATGAATACCGTAGTCGGGTGCCGGAATCTCTTCCTCGTCCTTGTAACACATCGCCATAATATAGTCCATCTTTGCCTGTTTTATGATCTCGCCTGCAAGTGTCACTGCACCAACATTATCGAGTGTAATTGTGTTATTCTGTGTCATTTTTATTCTCCTTTCAAATGAGATTGTTAATTTATTCTCATTATAGGAGCTGCAATTTTCGCGAAAAATATAAAGCCCAGATCTTTCGACCTGAGCCTCATATCGAACCTACTTTCTATTTTCCGTAAGCGGGGTTGAACGGGTAATATTTGCCGTCTGTCATTTCCCGTGACGGCTTGCAGAAGTTACAAGTTCCCTTCTTACCTGTTTTGGTAAGCAAGGTACACTTGCCGTTTTTCTTTGCAAAACATACGCGGGTCTCCCGACATTTTGGTTCCTTTACCATTTCTTTCTCCTTTCATAAAATATAAATTTAGTTTCATTATAGGAGCTGCAATTTTCGCGAACTTTAGGCCCATCTAATCTCATGGCATTGCATAAAAGAGTCACATGGAACAAGGTCTGGCGATAGCGTAAAATATAATCCGTTCTCCTTATCCTCTGCGAGTCCATGAGTAAATGTAAGCCATGTAACGCCGTTCTCGAACAGACACTCGACATGCCATCCGTCAAAAGCATTACTTGCAACAGGGTCAATACCTAAGAAGCCACACCAGTCTTCAATAGTTGCATATTCTCCGACGTTTATGGCTTCATTAAGCTCTAACTCAGCTACACGTACTTTTTCAGGCGTTGCCGTAAAGAATGTCCCGGTTAGCATGTCTTTCCATTTAACCGGGGTTCCTTCCAGTTTCTTAAGCAAATTATCAACGTCACCTGGGCTCATATCCGCTCCTCTTTTTAAATGCAAAATGAAAGGCCCCGGATCGCATAGCCCGCTCTTTTGAAATAGCATTTGCGTTCCGAAGCCATTCGTTAGCTTTGTCGTTTTCCTCTTTTTCCTTTAAGTATTTTTCACACTTGTCATGACAAGCAAGATGTCTCTCCTGGCACCCTTTACAGCAATTTATCATTTCTCTTACGCCTCCTCTTCAGCGTGTGACATCGTCCATGGTTCCCACTTATCGCCGTTCACGCAGTCACGATCGCACGGAGTATCGACATCCTTGAACCACTGGCAGGAAAGACAGGAATGACGGTCTTTAGTCACAATTGGTTCCCAGTGACAGTCGTCCTTGCAGCACCCGTCACAGTGCTCACTATCCCACACAGAAGTGCCATATCTGCAAGTTCCGCAGTTCATACTGGTTTTGTAATTATATGCCCAGTAGTGATTACGGCGAGGCGGAGTATACACTCTCTGCTGATAGGTATACTGTCTATACTCTGGCTGCTGACCGTGGCGGTGATAGGCAAAGAGCAGATAGTCAAGTTTCTCAACAAGATGATCTTTCCACTTTGTCAACGGCGATCGATCGAGCCCTCGCTCTTCATGTTTAATAATGTTAAGCACGTTCGCTGTTCCTGCAATAAAGCCTACAGCAAAGCCTATGAGTAAACTCTTTTTCATTTTATTTCTCCTTTCAACTATAAACCTCTACATTTTCTGCTTTTCTTCCGAATGTTAACCGGTACAGCACCCGGTCGAGCAGGCTAAACTCACTCATAATTACCGGCTGCTTCTCCGATTCACTCACTGGAATATAAACAACCTTATAGGTCTTGCCTCTGCTAATCATCCAGTGCTTAGCCTTAACAAACGTCTTGTCATCAGTTACGATCATGATCCCCTTAGCTTTCATACTTCCCTCCAAATGAAAAATATAAAGGCCCAGAATCTCTCCTGAGCCTTGCAAAACTTTGATTAACGAGTTACAATCACTTCAGGCCAAGAATGCTTACGACCTGAGCTTCAGCAAGTTCTACTGCGTTGGCGATCTCCCAAATCGCTCGACCTTCATAGTAGAGCTTCCAGACAGTTTCACGCCGTTTATTCGTGATTCTGGCCATTCTATCACCTCCTTTAGTTAATCCTCGTTAACAGTTTCATTAAAGGAGGTGAATATCTCGCGGTACTCTTCTTCTGTAGCAAATAGTCGGTAACGGTTCTCCTGCGGAATCCAGCCCATATAGCCGAACCCCACTAAATATCCTTTCATGCGTAAAGCCTCAGAAAGCCAGCACGAGATGCTATCTGCTTGTACTCTTTGCTAGTTGCATAGAAAAAGACGGCAAAAGGATTAATGCTGTCATCAGCAAAGTGGCACTTAATATTCATGCCCATGCAGATCATCATCACGTCTTTAAGTCTCTTCTTGTCCATACTCGCAATCTTGTGCCACGATCTCTCCATCGGTACCATCGTTTTCTCCTTTCCTGTTCGCAAACAACCAACTTTTTTCTAAGTACTTGAAATATAAATCAGAGAGCTCCTGTGCCATCTCAACGGCAAGCTTGTCCATTCCCGGACGCTTTCTTATGTCATACGTGTTCGGCGAAACCAGCGCCTTTGCCACAAGCCCAGTGATTTTGTTCCAGTCAGTCAAGCCAATCTTTGGTGGAGGATACTTATCTGCGTCGTCCCCATAATGCAGTTTCATCCACCGTTTTACATGCCTTTCACGAATATCAGAGAGCGGCGTTTTTCTCTTCGCGATCGGTTCTCTTGCCATTCGCTCCTGAAACTCTTTAAAGAGGACTTCCGTTTCTTCTTTAGTGAGCATTATTCTGCCTCCGTTCCGTGCCTTCTGTTATAGTCTTCATCCATCAGATGGCCGCAAAAGGCTCCCAGTACAAATGCTCCTGCACAAACGATAGTTCCTCCAATAAATCCAATAGCTGCGATAGTTGTTTTCATTCTTTTTCTCCTTTCAAATTCAAAAGTTTTTCTAAATATCCACCCGGGGATTTTTTCTAATTTGCTTTTTTACTTCTCGCTCGAATCTTTTCCGGCCAGTAAAGCGACTTGAGTAAGTTGGCAATGTCTTTTCTAAATGTATCGACGTCAAAGCCGTCGTCAGTTCGATATGGCTTTTCCCAGGATCCTAAAACATAGAGAAGAGCCTTTTGCTTGTCTGCAGAAAGCTCTTTGATTTCGGGAAGGGGCTCTCGTTTCTGTCGTCTGTCAATTTTTGGCTTAAATCCGCCGTTGAGCAGGTGCTTAAGGTTAAATAGATCGTGTGGCCCAGCCTGTTCGAAAGCGTCAAGAACTATTTGTTTCTCCTGCTCTGTGAACTCCTGCATTACTTCGAGCACAGTCTTATCGTCTTCCATTTCGTCCTCCAAAAATATAAAGCCCAGGATTTCTCCCGGGCCTTATGGCTGTTGAAACTACTTCATCAAGTTAAGGTCTCTGAAAATCGAGACATAGCTTTCTCCGTTGTTGTAACGCTCATCGATCAGCTCTTCCTCCCAGCCTTTAAGGTTTCTTTTGGCATACACGTGCCGGCCTGTTCTGGGATCGTAGAAATCACGGTTTCTGCGAACGGTTTCAGCGTGAGTACAGTAAGCTTTTGTACCCTTTGATACAATACTTGCTGCAACACCGCCAAGCGTTGCCGCTTCGATCGGATGCTCTAAGATCCAGTTTCCGGCTCGTGCTGCCTTGTCCTTAATCTTGTTCCAGGTGTTCTTGAGCCAAATTTTGTGTTTTACTTCGTCCCAGCGGACAGTTTTCTCTTCCATTTTCTTCTCCTTTCGTGAATCAAAATATAGTTTCATTAAAGGACCTGAAAATGTCGCGAGAAAAATATAAAGCCCAGGATTTCTCCCGGGCCTTACGGCTTGTTGAGTTACCTTAAGAACGGTAACTGAAGCAGACCTCCTTTCTTGTTATTGTTGTCATCACGAAGACAATCCTGGACAGCGATCTTTTCGCTGCTCTTCAGAATTGCGTGTTCATCTTCATAAGCAGTAACCTTGTTGATCCGCTTATTTCTGCCGAACTCCCCAAAGGCAAACATGCCTACAGTTGCGAGCAAACTTGCAATACTTATGCCTGTCTTCCAAGCGTTGCCTTTCTTCTCGGTCTTATCCCGTTCCGCCTCCTGATCGAGACGTTCCCGTTCAAAGCCCTGATTTACGTGCTCCGCTTTGATGTCAGCATAGTTCTTGAAGTCTGCGTTAATCTTCTCCTGCAGACCTGCTACAACCTTCAGGTTTTCGTAAAAATGCGGATCGCTAGGATCCAGTTTGTCGTACGCAATCAAAAGAGCTTCATTAGCTTTCGCCATCCGCTCCTGATAGTCGTCGTTGAACCTGACATTTTCTTCCATTTAGTTTCTCCTTTCTTAAATCAATTCCTAAAGTTTCTCACTATAGGAGCTGATTAAATCGCGAGCAAAAAAGAAAAGCCCAGGAATTAATCCTGAGCCAATCTTTGAACCTCCTTTCTTTACTGTTTGTCGTAGAGTCCAAGTTTCTTCCACCAGATCATAAACGGGGTTATGGTCAGATATGTAATCACAAGCAGACCGGCTGATGCACCTGTGGCTGCCAGTGCCGTGTTAATATCGTCCTTGTGCTCCTCATAAAAATTTCTGATTTTGTTTTTCATAGTTTCTCCTTTCAACTTTCAATAATGAAATATCGGTTTCATTATAGGAGATGCAAATTTCGCGAAAAGAAAGACCCCATGCAAATTGCACAGGGTCGAACAAATCAATTTCAGTTTTTACTTATCATTGACGATTAGCAGTATGCCAATCACAATGAAGCAAATTCCAATAATAGTCATTCGTCTTCGCCTCCTTCCTTTGCGGGGTCTTCTGACTTTTCTTCTTTATCTTTCTTAAGGGTAGCTTCAAGCATTACTCTATAGAGTTTTATTGAAAGATCCTGCAGCATGACTGTCTTATTAAGTTCTTCGTTTTTCTCATTAAGATCGCCAATCGCGTACAAGAGACCTACAACCAAGCCTCCATATAATAACTTTTTAATCATTGCTTTCTCCTTTCAAATATAAATAAAGTTTCTTGCCATTATAGGAGATGCAAATTTCGCGAAAAGAAAAGCCCGTGACATAGCCACGAGCCAATCTATCATCTTTTGATAGTAACTGTTGTTTCGGTAACAAAATCGAGGGTTTCTAGCCATAAATCAGAAATACTGGCATGTAGCGCCATAGCTAACGCTTCATATCGTTCGTACGTTCTAGGTAATGTCTTCCCGCTTTCTATGTCAATGTAAGCGCGTCGACTAATTCCAAGAGCATCCGCCATATAACTTTGTGTGAGGCCGTGCGCATGTCTCAATTTCTTTATGTTGTTTCCAAATGTCTCTTTACTCATTTTTGTTCCTCCTTTAATATTACTTTCATTAAAGGTTTTGATTAAATCGCGAGAAAAAGAAAGGAGCTGTAAAAGCTCCTTAGCTGTTAATTGTCAAGCAACGTGCATTTATCGTGCATTATTCTGTGCATGACAACAATCCATCCTATCGCCGCTATGATTCCCGGCGCGCCTACCAGATCATAAAGTTCCGATCTGGTAATCACTCCGACAAAATTAGCGATGTCAAGCATGACCATGCCGCCAATGCCAAATGTGCATAGTAATGTTGCTACAATGTCGATGACTGCTAACTGCATTTTCTTTTCCATTGTTTCTCCTTTCTCATCTCAAATCCAGAACAATAAAATGTTCATTATTTTCATTAAAGGACGTGTAATTTTCGCGAAAAATATAAACCAGTGAAAAAAGAAAGCACAGGATTCGAACCTGTAATTCCAGTTTGGTGTTTTCCCAATTAAACTAGCTTTCTGCGTTGATGCTCGCCGATTCCTACATTTTTCAATCTTTAAAATGCGATACGCCATAGGATGTAGTTTCCTTTCACTATATGATGTGTAAATTTCGCGAATTCAGGCAAAACAAAAAGGCCCAGATCATGTTCTGACCTGAGCCCGTTTGTCGAACCCTCCTTTCGTTACTCAAAGAAAATCTTCTTTAATGATTTTCCAAGAATCAGCTTGGACAGCAGATTTGCTGTCAGCCATACTAACAGTAGTGTTACACCGTAGATCAGGAATGTCCAGATCAATCCGGGGAACAGCACTACAATCAGTACACTAAGCAGTATAATCAAGCCTGCAACTGTTTCTTTCTTCATATCGTTAACCTCCTTTTAATAAACAAATTTATGGTTCATTATAGGAGATGAATTATTCGCGAATCTTGTCCAAAATATAAAAGAACCTGCGATATCGATCGTACCAGTAGTCTCTCCCGCAGCCTATCCCCTTAGCTTCATAGTAAGGAAAGGTTCTTCCAGTAGTTACTGAGTCAAACAAATAGCAGCCAATAGGATCGTTGAGCTCCTTAATTGCCTGCTCTAAAATATAAATCTTTTGTTTATATGACGACCGTTTCTCTACAAGTCGCTCAACATCGCTTTTAATACTACCGGTTCTTACTTCACTTTCCCTAACTTCCGGGTATAATGAAATCTCTTTTAAGCCTTCGATCCACTCCGGGTACTGCAAACAAAAGTGCTTGAGTTCGTAGAACCTGTGCTTACTTATGTAGTAAGCCCCTTTTTAGAAATCTCTGCTCGAATCACTGTACTCATAGCTTACCTCCTTAAATGTATTATTTGTTACAACGAGCAGGGTTATTATAGCAAAATAAAAGGCCCGTGAACATGTCACGAGTCCTTTTGAAACGTAAACGTCGTTAGCTAGTTACATAAAGCGCTCTTTGGGATCTTTTAGAAGTTCCTCCCAATCTACATTATAGACCTGCGCTAAGCGTACAAGCGTAGCTAACCTCTTTGGTACTCGTTTTCCGCTTTCAAAATAACTGTAAGCAGAAATACTTATACCCAGCATGTCAGCTACGTCCTGTTGCTTTAATTCATTAACAGTTCGTAATAACTTCAAATTGGTTTTTACGTTTTCTATCCGATCCCCATATTTTTCAAGCTCTTTACATTTCATGTTGCTTCCTCCTTTAATAGTTAATGTTTCATTAAAGGAGATGATTATTGTGCGAAAAAATAAAAGACCCGTGAACATGTCACGAGTCCGTTTGAAACTATTACTTTTCACGTAAAGTAATGTAAATCTTTGAATCTGGCAGCCCTTTCATACGGGCGATAAACTGTGCATTTGTGGCATCAATGTCTCCCTTAAGCCAGAACGACTTGAGCTTTGTTGCAATTGGCAACTGCTTTTCCGCAATAAATGCCTCGTATTCTAAAATCTGGTTAGGAGCATCGTATTCATCGTATTCCTTGTTCCAGACTTCAAACAACGGGTTCACCTGATCGCAGAAATCGTTGTACATACCAACGAACTCGGCTTGTATCTGATCTTTATAGAGTTCACCTTTGAATCCACAGTTTTCCATGTGAAAAACTACTGCATATTCTTTCATTTTGCTTCCTCCTTTAGAATTAAGTAATCGTTTCATTAAAGGAGATGAAAATGTCGCGAAAAATATAACCCCGTGAACGAGTCACGAGGCTATAACGGTATTAATCGTTGCAGAATTCAACGTTACCTGCGATACTACGAGCTTCCTCAACGATTTCTTCCGTTGTCCATTCTTTTTCATAAAAGCGATGCAGTAGCCCATCTGCACAGTAATCACCCAAATGTGCATAGTCCCAGCCGAGCCAGAATGAATCTCTTATCTCTTCTGCTTCGAACGGCTTTCCAAACTTGCCATATGTGAAACCGCCATGAACGTAACTGTCATTGCTAGTTCCAAAATAGTCGTATGGTAAAGCCAGCGTCAGAATCTTGTCAGCTAATTCATCCGTCAAGCTTACTGAAACATATGCGCACGGGTGAGAACCGCGTACATTAAGTACCACGATCTGCTCCCCATTGCAATTTTCAACGTGAAGAACTCTTGTTACTCCGCTGCCATCGTATTCCATTTGTTTCATTTTCGTTTCCTCCTTTAAACAACTAATTAATGTTTGCATTATAGCCTTTGATAAAATCGCGAAAAATATAACCCCGTGAACGAGTCACGAGGCTATAGATGCTACTCCATGTTCCTCCTTTCATCACAAAATCTGTCGCTATCCTCGATGAGGTTGTCGTACCGGTCGTACACCTCGGCCGCACCTCTGTGATACCAGGAAGATGCGCGATGATAGCCTGCGTAGATCAAAGCAATCGCTGCGACAATAAAGCCGCGAGTCGATTTCTTGAGCTGCACGTTAGCTGTCTTTTCGCAATTTTCCTTGTATCTTTTTGATACGTATTCAATGTCGTCCAGTACGTTGAAAACCGCACCATCGTTGAAATGCGCTTCTTCTCTTGTCATGTTTTTCTCCTTTCTAAACATGTTTTGTTTGCATTATAGGAGATGATTTTGTTGCGAAAAAAAATAAAAGCCCTGAAACCAGGGCCTCAAATCAAGTGAGCTTGACAGCTGCTTTCAGGAATTTGATCATAGTCTTAGCGTTGCCTTTTGACAACGAGAACGTTATTTCCTCATCACTGCTGACTTTGAATAGAAGCATGATAGGATCACATACGCTCTTCGTCGTCACTTCAACATTAAATTCTTCAAATTCAATAGCTTTCTTCTCCATCTTGTTCTCCTTTCTTGAGACGGTTTCAGGGTTTACCTCATGAATAGATAAGTCATCATAGTACAACTCTCTTGGCGGATCAAACGCACCATAGTTAGGATCGATCAGGCTTATACCAAGCTCTTTATAAAAATCGTTAAGTACGTCGTTAAAGCTATACATACCTTGCGTTATGCCTTTAGCCTTCCAGACTTCATTAACTTTCTTTATAGCCTGCTCAATATGTTCCCTTGAACTCCTAAAATACCTACACGTTAATTCGTCGTAAAATATCTGGTTGTCCATATTTCAACCTCCTTTCACTATACGACCGGATTAATTCGCGAATTAAAAAAAAGAGGGCATGAAAACCCTCTGTAAACTGTCATGCTACTGACAGGACAAATCTCTCTTCCATGTGGTGGCCGTTTGCTTTATAAGTAAACGTATTGCATCCGGGTTCTTCACATGTCATGGGATACATATTTCTATTATAATCCCGTGACAGGTTGATCCACCGCTTTGCGTCTTCCTCATTTACATAAATATTCCAGAGCCACGTTGAAGCGCCAACTGTCCAGTCGGTAATGTACAGGTCCACAATATAAAGTTTCCCATACTCCTCTTTGAGACGTTTAATTGCTTCATTTTTTGTTTCTTTTTTAAATAAACTATTTAACATATTATAAACCTCCTTCAAGTCAACTAATCGTTTCATTATAACCCCTGATTAAATCGCGAATTAAGAAAAAAAGGACGTGAACGTATCACGCCCAAACAATTTAATCAAACCTGTTTCTGTTTTCATGTAGCCATCTAAAAGCCTCAATCGTTCTATCAGCATCCTCTTCGGATATGAAATCATGACTTTTTAATCTCTTCGATAGGTTGGCCATGCGCTCCTCGAAACTTGGTTCTTTCGGTTTAGGTTCATCCAGTTTACGTCCTTTCGCTTTCTCTACGAGTCTAAAATCAAAATTTGCCATAAATTCAGCCTCCTTTCACTATACCGCATGTAAATAATGCGAAAAAAAAATATACCCCATGAAAAACTCACGGGGCATATTCAAAAGGAGGTATGAAATGAAAAAGTTAGCGCTTCTCTATGTTAAAGGCTATGATCTTCTTTCGGGTCTGAGAACTTAAGTCCTCATCAAAGTGAATTTCGAAGAGATGCTCAGCCCCCTTATCAGTATTAATAATAAAGGAACCGACAGTTAGCACCTCATTCTCTTTGATTCTGTACCCGATCATGATGCCTAATATAAATGCACAGACAAGCGCCAGGATAATAAACGTTGGTTGCATGTGTTCTCCTTTCAAGTTAAAACTTTTTCAAAAATTCCAAAAGGCCCTCACGTTCGTTCAGACCCGCTGGCCTTTAAAAGTTTTTCAAAAATTCCACCCGGGGATTTTTTCAGATTTCGTTTATGAAAGCTTCGACCTTTTTGGCTTTCAGAGCGTTTACTCTAGCCTGTGCGTTTTCTTTAATCTTAAAGCTACCGCAGATCACTAAATATAAACCGCCGCTGCTAGTTACAATGCAGGAATACCCTGAAGCTTTCTTCACGTTATCTCGCCTTTTCTCAGCATTTTTCTTAAGCTTGTAAGCGCCTACCTGAACTCTGTACGTAGTATTTACTGTCTGCTCTTCTGACTTTTCGCTCTGAGAGCTCTTTTTATCGTATTTGTCAAGCCCAAAACGCTGAATGATAGCACAGATCTTTGAAATATAATCAGGATCGGTAGCGTATCCGCCCTTCTTAATAATCGTAATGGCTTCACGGTAGTCTTTAGCTTCAAGCAATCCGGCATAACGCTTCTTATCTCCGTCCATAGCGCCAAGCAGGTATGCAGAATGGTCCTTTATTGAGTCCTCAATGCACGGATACTTCCTAAAGTAATCGTAAATTTTAGTACTCTTGCCGTTATAGACCTCCCATGTAAGGATCTTAACGTTGCTGCTTCCGTCCCAGACGCTCTTCCACGTATTACCGGACAGTGATACCTTCATACCGAAGCAGTTATTGGCAATCTTAGACAGGTTCGTAGTAACATAGCCGGACTCTAAGATCATCTGGGCTGCTGATACTGAAGGAAGGATTCCGGACTTATCGTTGGTTCGTACAAGCTCTAAGATCTTCTCGGCTGCCTGTGTCTCGGTAAGCCCTTTAAAGTCGCTTGCCTGCGTCCCTTTAATCGAACTCTTATTCGTATAGACGTTTCTACCCTTGTAGTCAAAGACGGAATATCCAGGGGGACAGGCTGCTATAGCGTTCTGTTTATTCTCATAAGCCCCAAGCTGAGTGTTTGCTGCTTCCCAGCTGGTTCGTATGCGGTAGTAATTAATACTCTCGTTATCTAAGCTGCTGCCGGTCTTGATAGCGTTCTTAACAGCTTTCCTGAAAGTTGCCATCGACAGATTAAACTGCGGCCAGATGTGAGAAGGATCAACGTGAGCGCTCGATAAACCGGCAAGTCTTCCCTCATTGTGCGATGAGATAAGGAAAAGACCCGAGGGCAACTTAGCCTCCGGGTCCCAATTGTATCTCTTACAAATATCAGCACAAAGAGCTACTGCGGTATCGTAGCCTCTTAAGATGTCAGCTTCAAAAGCCTTCTCGTTAGTGACATTGTAGTTAGCTCCACCGCCATAATACTTCATGAAATCTGACTCACAGATCTCGATCGTGATGAGGTTGCGGTTACCGTACCCTGCATCAGCCCAGGTATAGTATTCTTCCGGAAGAGTCTGCAATACCTTACCTGAAATATCGGCATCAACGATGTATGTTACAGCGCAGGAAACCGTGCTCTGATTCCAGTAATCTGCTACTGCCTTTGCTGTCCCCTGAGCTGTGCCAATCGAATGGATCTGAATACCGATAGGCTTTCTAGTAACTGCCTGCTTATAGCAACGATTGTTCTTAAGATAGTACTTCTGAATATCAAGAGCCATAAGCCATCGCCTCCTTAACCCTTAAGCTGTTTTCCGATCTGATTAATTCCGGTTGCCGCAAGTCCTGAGACGATGCCGACGGCCACAGCAGTAATATAATCAACCGCCGGGAAATCAGGCATGTTAATGTGCTTTGCAACGACTCCAAGAATGCCGCCGGTAATTCCGACAACTACCGGAATGAATTTGTCATCAAGTTTGTTAACGGTTTTCCAAAGCATCCCAACAAGGTAGCAGATCACTGTGATAGCTGCTACAGATGCAATTCCTAAAATATCTGTCATAGTTTTTTTCTCCTTTACGCAAATAATTATGCAGTTATGTATGCGATCGTAAAGTAAAGGCTCGTACCTGCCCCTGCTGAATAGGCAGTAATCGTTCCGTCTCTGGTTATAGCCACGTAAGCATCGTTTCCTGTTGAGTAAGCGTTGGGTCCGCATCCGCCGCGTGCTCGTATTGGATTTTGCGGTGTGCCAACTCCGCTAATGGTTCCGACTTGAATATTCGTCGTGCCAGGAAATGAAGCCTGCAAATATCCGCTAACAGTCACGACTTTTCCGCTCTGCCAAACCTTGATTCCGTTTTCACCTAGATTTGTCAGTGACGAATCTGGTGTGAACGTACCTGCTTTTGCAGTCATATCAGCATACTCAGCCCAGCCTCGCCAAGCAAATACTCCACTAGTAGCATGACCGGCATTAGCAAAGACTCTTGTTTCTGTCCCTGCAGTATAGACTGCAACAAGCCCTCGCCTGTCTGCATTACCTGTACACCAAACTGTAAAATATGCTTGGGTTCCGATAGGTGATACGTCCGCTGTAAACTGCATATATCCCTGTTCGCCTGGTTGAATGCTAGACAAATCGCCAATCGCATTCTTTACCTTCGGGACTACTACAGCAACCTCCGCTCTGGTGGGAACTTTTGTCCAGCCATCAGCCCAGCCGCTACTATACTTCTGCTTAATGTATACGACATCTTGATCGTTTACGCCCCTTGCCATCGCTTTTGCTTTTACGTAAGCCGTCGATACATTAATCTTGTCAACCTCGTAATACGCCGAAGAGCTCGTACCAAACGGTGACCCAACTTTAGTGCCATCCGCAGCCGAGCTCCATAACTTGATAAGCGAATTATCTGGCAGGGCATCAACATAATCAATGATGGATGTCGTAATTTTTGCAATGGTGCTGGCATCCATTTTCCAAGGTCCCCAAGTACCGTTATTATCATATCGCATAGCCATGGTTCCGGAATTCGGCATGAAAATATATTGGCCAACACGTTCAGCAGTTGATGTCCCGTTTGACACTATAAACAGTCCAAAACCGCTAGACATGATCGGAAACCCGGTAATTGTAGCTGCTTCAATATATCGACAGTATATGGCGCTGGTCTTTAAGCTATCAACGTTGCTAGCATCAATGTTGCTACCGTTAGCAAATAGGTTCGAAAACGCATTCTTCACGCTCTGCGCAGACCCAGCCAGTGTAGATCCAGCGTAAGTCTCAAGAGCATACTTAGCCATATCGGAGGCTAAGATTTTACCGGTTCCGGATGATCCGTCAGCCAAGAGTATCGTGTTGGCGTCGATGGTCGTTATAGAAGGATAGTCAGTTATCTTTGCCATCTAATTCCTCCTTTTTCTCCTTTAATGCAGCCTCGTACTGAGCCTTCTCGTTGTTATACTGAGTGGCCAGAGCCTCATTGAGCCCTCGTACCAGTGACTCCATTAAGGGAAGTACAATAATTAAAGGCAGCCCTGACGATGTAATATCATTGGTGACTGCCTGCAATAATTCCTCTCTTGCTACAAGTAAAGGTTTCT
>Ga0326511_10001860_pt1 | contig 17348 bp, 18 predicted proteins | sample 0_2496_0518_D_FD_203701 | JGI IMG/M metagenome (GOLD analysis project Ga0326511, IMG submission 203701) | Bovine rumen microbial communities from UC Davis, California, United States - 0_2496_0518 | ecosystem: Host-associated > Mammals > Digestive system > Stomach > Rumen | place: USA...
TTCTTTATTAAGTTTATCATAATCAAGCTTATAATTATCATATTTCTTTTTTAAATCATCATAAAGCATATGTTCTTCAGTAAACTTAGCTTTATATTTTTCAAGTTCATCAAATTTATTTTCATATGACTTTAATGTATTTTGAAGATGATCTATTGATTTTCTATATTCATCAATTTGAGTTATTTGCTCTTTTAATTTGTTATAATCAGCAAATACTTCATTATATGTATCTTGAAGAACTTTATAAGCTTTATCTTTTGAATCAATTGTATTTTCTAAATTTTGTATCTTTAATTCATAGTTATCCAATTGCTTATTCAAATCATCATTAACTGCATTTAATGATTTAAATTCATTTTCATATCCTTTAAGTTTTTCTTCTAATTCAGGTACAACTTTATTAATATTATTTGCTTCAAAATCTTGTTGTTCCTTAAATTTCTTTTCTAATTCTTCTTTTTCTTTTGTTAATGATTCAATTTGTGCCTTTTGTTCTCTAAAAAATTTAGCAGCGTTGTTTAAGCGTTCTGTTAATTTTGCGTTATCTTGTTTTAGTTGTTCAATGTTATCCATATATTCTTAATAGATTTTTATTTTATTTAAAATAGAAAAAGGAACTGAACTAATTCAATTCCTTTAAATATATTTAAGAAATAAAATATTTGTTAATAATTTTTCATAATACGATTAAGTTCCTTTTTAGAATCTCTTTCCTTAATTGTTTCACGTTTATCATATTCCTTTTTACCTTTGCACAATCCAAGAACAAGTTTCAAAAGACCACGTTCATCTACAAATATCTTCAAAGGAACAAGTGTGATTCCTGGGTTTTGTACTTCTGCAGCAATCTTTCGAATTTCCTTTTTTGTCAAAAGAAGTTTACGTTCACGCAACTCATCATGATTTGTAAATCTATCTGAATCATATTTTGAAATATGGGAGTTCTTCATCCAAACTTCGTTCTTTGAAGAAACATAACAATATGCATCAGATATATTGCACTTACCCGCACGGATAGACTTTACCTCCGAACCCTGAAGAACAAGTCCTGCAACATAATCTTCAATTACAGTATATTCGTGTCTTGCTTTTCTATTTACGATTTCCATATTAATTATTTGTATGAATTGAATCTAATCTATAATTTTCATTAAACCATACATGCATAAATTCAGTACTCAATGCATGATGTTCACAATATGTTAAACACAATGATTTAACACCAAGTGCATTGTTATGAGTTTCAGTTTTCCAAGGTGCACCAAATTGTTTAGCAAATTCTTTAGGTGTAGCATCAGAATAAACATATTTACAGTACCCGCCGAAAGTTACAGGTATAGCAATACGACCAGAATTTCTATCTTCCTCATCTTGTTTTACATCTGATTCTAATTTATTATATAATCGTTTATATTCATTTTTATTTGAATTGATTATTAACGATAAAATAATAGAAATAATTAATGCAATACAAAGTAAAATTTCTAATGTCGTCATATTAAAATCCTCCTACAAAATCAGTAAAAAATTTTCCAAGTTTCTTTCGATATTTAATTTGTCTGATAGGAAGTAATTTCTCTCCTATTATATTACCGTCTTCAATAATTAATGATAACATATCAACTTGAAAATCTCCATGTTTATCAATTAACTTTTGAAGACGGATTATCATTTTGGATGCCAGCATATTAGAAACCCATCATAATTTTCTTTACAGTATCATATTCTGAGTTCTCTCCGTACTTGGGGAATTTCTCACAGAATGAGAAGTTCACGGCCTCAAGAAGCGAGAAACCATCAACAAGCAGTTCTCCACAAGCGAGAGTTTCACGGGTTGAGATTGTCTTTGAAAGCGAACCCTCAAGATAACGCTCACGAATTGCATTTGCAACCCCAACAACCTTGAGTGCAGATTTCTCATCACAACCAGTACGAATTGTCAGAACCTGAGCCTCAATTGACTTAGGCAGGTAGTCAACCTGAATAGTCATAAATCGGTTCTCAAGAGCAGCATCAAGCTCATTTGTACCTGAATATTCTGAACCAATATTTGCAGTTGCAATGAATGTACATTCAGGATGAACGGGAACTGAACGAGGACCATTTGAATCAGCAATCTCAACAGGCAGCATTCGACGATCATCCAAGCAGGGGAACAGAATGTTATTTGTCATCTGAGGAGCTCGACTCAGCTCATCAAGAAGAATAACTCCAGGCTCCTGAACATCCTGAACAAACTTAGCATAATCGAACTTTGAAGAACCATTCTCAAGTCGGTGAGAACCAAGCAGGTCAGTCAAAGGATCCATCATTGCACCCATATCATAGATTCGACAAGGAATATTGAGAGCCTTGCAAATTCGAATGATAACATCAGTCTTACCTGTTCCGGTAGGACCAACAAGCATTGTATTCTTGTGTTTCATAATGTTGCGAACAAGAATATTCCAACGGCGTTCCTCAACATAGAAACCTGAGTTGACATCAGGACAAGGATAATCACGAGTCAACTTCTTCATAAATGACATTGCATCTTCATGTTTTACTCCCGATACATATGTCTTACGAACATCAAATGTGGATTCCCCAGTTGACATCTCAATGAAATCATTATCATTACAAATATTAATCTCATCGAAGTTAAAAGTGAAATTCTTGGGATCGTAGTTATAAGACTCAGAGTAGAAAACGTCGGACTTATCACAATTGTGAATAAAATCACGAGTGTAATCATTATAACCTTTCTTGTTAGCGTCAAGAACCTCAGGCTTCAGGAACTCCTTATCGATCTTTGAAATAATACCACTTACGGGAACCATCACACCGTAGTTCTTGTTGACTTTGAAATAAACTTTTGGGCAAATCTCCATATTAAATTTATTATTTGTTACAAATATAATATAGTAAAATTTATATATTATTCAAATTATTTGTGATAAATCTTATTTTTAAATAAATATATCTTATTGTTTACGCATACAATAAATCAAAAAATATATTTTTATATATACATATTTTAATAAATTATGATACTTGGTAATTTAGAAAGTGTGTTGGAAAATGAACAAACTATAAATGAAGCGGTACAGAAAAATTTCCAACAGTCTTACGATAATACACAAAAGCCAACAAGATGGTCTAAGATATTAACTGCATTATCTCATTATGGAATGAATTATTCTGACCAGGTTTACAAGAACATGGTTGCATTCCCAGCAGATAAAGCAATACAACCTAAAGAAGAAGTTGCTTTGCAACAAGTTCTTATGGGTTCTTCAATGAATAACTGGAAAGTTAAACCTGAAGAAGACAAATCATTTGCTGAAAAAACATTAGAGCAGAAACGCGATATTCTTCGTAAAATGGCTATGCAGCCTGAACTTGAAGATATTCTTGATATTATGTCTAATGAATCAATTGTATATGATGATGACGAATCATATATTTGTACTCCATTCTTAGATACAGGTCTTATTCAAGATTTGAATGAAAAATCAGCTGAAGAAATTCGTAATGCTATGGATATTGCATTCTATAAGATTTATCTTTTACTTGAATGGAAGAAATTTGCATGGGATGAATATAAGCGTTATTTGATAGACGGTGTAATGGCATATGAAATTGTTTATGATAATCTTGAAAATCCTAAAGCTATTATTGGTATCATTGATATTGACCCAGCAACATTGACACAAAAGATTAAAGATGGTACAACATATTGGATTCAATTTGAAGGTAAATTAGGTTTTGAACGTACATTACTTGATTCACAGGTTATCTATATAAAATATGAAGACTCAGGTGTATCAACAAGACAATCATATTTGGAACGTCTTATAAGACCATTTAACTTGTATCGTATTGTTGAACAAGCTCAAGTTATTTGGACTGTTACGCAAGCATCATTCAAGACAATGTTTACAATTCCTGTTGGATCTATGTCAAGAAAAAATGGTGCACAAACACTTGCAAATGCAATGAACAGATATAAAGAGGATATTAATTTCAATACTGAAACAGGTGAATTGACAGTTAATGGTAAAATGAATATGCCATTTAATAAAGAATATTGGTTACCTGAAAATGAAAATGGTACTCCTCAAATTGAGACACTTGTTGATAACGGACCTATGCTTAATGATTCTGACCAAATTAGATATTTTGAATCAAAGCTTTGGAAGATGTCAAAAATACCACAAAATAGATTTGATAAAGAAGCCCAATCAACATGGTTTGGTAATGATCCAACCCAAGCATTACGTGATGAAATTGATTTCTCTCGTTTTGTAACTCGTCTTCGTAATTCGTTTGCAGAAATATTACTTAAACCGCTTCGTATTCAATTAACACTTTCAGTACCAGATATTAAAAATGATAAACGTATACTTGATTCTATTTCTCTTCGTTGGAATAGTTATAACTTATTTGAAGAAATGATGGATATTGAAGTTATGACAAAACGAATTGAATTTATAGGTACAATGAAAGACAGTTTAGCAACAACTGATGCTGACGGTAATGAAGAATCATTCTTCTCACTTAAGTTCTTGATTATGAAATATCTTAAGATGTCTGATGCTGATCTTGAACTCAATGAAAAGTACAAGATGGAAGAAAAACTTGCTAAACAAAATAACGAAGGAGAACCTGAAGAGGAAGAAGCTGGTGGAGCCGAAGAAGAAACGGGTGAAGAATCAGGTGGAGGCGACGAAGGCGGAGCTGAAGCAGAAGGAGGAGATATAGACGACGAAATGCTTGGAGAAGTACAACCAGAATCTCCAGAAACAACACAAGTATAATTAAATAAAATATGAAAGACATAATATCATTCGTATGCGAGAAATTCGCTAATCTTCAAAGAGGAGATGAATTTTATACAAGATATAAAGATATTGAAAAGGAATTATCTAATTATGATTTAAAAGGAAAACGAATATATTGTAATTGTGATAATCCTGAAATCTCTAATTTTTGGAAATACCTTCATGATAATTTCGATAAATTAGGATTACAACATCTTTATGCAACATTCTTTTCAGATAAACCAAAGATGTATGATTATAATGGGGAAGACTTACGAGTTGGAGATATAGATAGTGGCAAGTTTGAAGATAATGAAGATAAGATTGATTTGTGGAAAATTGATATGATTATAACGAATCCACCTTATTCAAACAAGCTTCCAAATAAATTAGTTGAAATGTGTATTAAACACAAATTAGATTTTATCATTGTTGCTCCATTGCATCTTATACAGTCAAAAGATATATTTGAAATGTATAAGAATAATAAAATATTTACAGGATATACTTTAATTCATACATTTGAAAGACCTGATGGTTCAACCGAAGGTCAAGCTTCAGCATGGTTTACAAATATTGAAGTAAAACATCCTAAGAAAGAATTTACAAAAGAATATAATGAAAAGGAATATCCTAAGTATGATAAATATGATGCAATTGAAGTAAGCAAATATAAGAATATTCCTAAAGATTATGATGGATTGATGGGAGTACCTTATAATTTTATTACATCAATGTCAAAAGAACAATTTGAAGCTGTCGATATTATACGACCTAAACTTAATGGTAAAAATATAATGATGCGTTTAGTCATCAAATATAAAAAATGAAATCATTAAATGAATTTGTAAATGAAGGTATATCAGGAACAGATTGGATTCAAAGTGATGGTTGTTCTGATTTATTAGGTAATATGTTTGAAGACTTTAATAAAATAGTTATTGAACATATTAATTATGCTTTCGATTATTCAACAGAAACAATTACTTCATTTGATGTAATGAATGCAATATTATATATATTTGATATATATGCAAATAATGATAGGGAATATTCAATTACTGAAGAATTATGGAACATTCTAAATAATTGTTGGGAAAAATGTAATAATGACCAAAAATTTATTGATGATTGGAAAGATTCAAATGAATTAAAGAAAGCATTAAAAGACAAGAAAAAAGAAATTGATAAATATAAAAAAATTATTGATGAACGATGAAAGTAATTTATAATTCAATTATTCCATTTCCAGGATTTGCTTATATGAATCTATTTGGAGTATTATTTGGTCGTAATGAATGTAAAAATAAGTTGACACGTAGAACATATACTCACGAGTCAATACATTCAGAGCAATATAAAGATTTATTGTATATCTTCTTTTTACCATTATATTTATTAGAGTGGGTTATAAAAATTCCATTTGGTTGGTTTTATAAGAAAAAGAAATACGGTAGAGCAATTTCAAAAGTAGCATATCGTTCAATATCATTTGAGCAAGAAGCATTCTATAATCAATATGATTATGATTATTTGAATAAACGTAAAAGATTTGCATGGGTTAAGTATATATTTACAATGTATGATCCTGACAAAGAAGTTCCACAAACGGGTCCTGAAGAATACTTAAGTCCTGAAGATTTAAAATAATTGGATTAATATATAGATGGGAGAATTAATAGATTATTATATCATTGAAAGCGTTATTGAATATGTTGATGATCCTTTGAAAATTGGTAGAGTTAGAGCATCAATACCTGGAGTAATTCATCATACAACAACACCAGTAAAAGAAGCTTTACCTTGGATTAGACCATTTAAAATGTATTGTTATCAAACATTTACAAAGCCTCTTAAAGGTCAAAAGATTTGGGTTTTAGTAAATAAGTCAAATTATAATGAGTTTTGGTGGTTTCCATTTTTTGAAACAATTAACATAGTACAAGGTTATCTTAATGAATATTATGAAGATACACCTGATGTATTTCATGCCCGTGAGGAAATGGAAACACCTATAATGTCAACTTGGGATAATAAACAAGGATATAAACAAGTAATTGGAGAAGATTATATTGATTTTTTTCCAACACGAGAATATAAATTAAATATTCATGATTGTAATATTAATGTTACATCAGGAAATATATTACAATGTGGTGGAGATAATTCACCTGCTGGACCTTATGAACCAGCCGTTATGGGTCATAAATGTCAAACATTAAGAGGTGGAATGCAAGAAAAATGTATGGCTGTTGCAGCTGCAGCAGGAGGAAGTCCATATACTTCTCATTTACAAGAACCTTTAACTCAGTTAGCAAATTCATTTACAGCTAATGATATATTATGCGCAAAATGTCACGTTAATTAATTATGGGAGATTTTATAGGAGCAGAAAAATACGCACAAGCAACATATAATGGTCCAATGACAGAACCATCGCCAGCATGGACGCCAATGTCAGAACCTGCACCACCTGATACAAGATGGGCTCCATTCTCTATAGGTGTTCCACCAAATACAATGGCAACTGGTGAACCAAAAGAATATCCATCAACAGATACTGCAGATCCTGATAATTCAGGTCCTGATGCAGCAGATCCTATTCATGAAGAAAAAACAGAATCAAAGGTTGATGTTGCTTCAATAATGGAAAATGCTGGTGATGCTGCAGCTGCAGGAGCAGCGATTGCTGCTGCGGTTAATGAAGCAATTGCGGGTGAAGCAGTTGCACTTGCAGCAGAATATTCTGCAAAAATTATTGCATTACCTGCATCAATTCCTGGGAGAATTGCAGGATATACTTCAGCAAGAATTGGTAAATCAAAAGGTGATACTGATAGAAATGGTCAACCTTATGATCCAGTTAAATTGTCATTGGGTGATGTTATGCCACAGATGACAAGTCCTGTTGAAGATTTGGATGAAGATAAAAAGGAAAAGAAAAACGAAGAAAAGAAAAACAAAAAGGCAGATGAGGCAAAAAAGAAAGGTCAAAAATTTATAGAATCTGCTCAAAAGGTTGCTGCAAAAAGTGCTGAAACAGTTGCAAAAATTACATCACACGTTGCTGAAGGTGCAGAATGGATGCAACAAAATGTAGATAAAGAAATTGCAAGAGCAACAAAAAATATTAAACAAGAATTAGAAACAGGTTATAAAAAAATTGAAAAGGATATAGATGACTTTGCTCAAGATGAAGGTGATAAAATAGGAGCAAATGTTGTACGATTATATAATAAAGAACTTGAAAAACAAGCAAAGAAAATTGTTGATAACAAGAAAAAAATAGAAAAGAAAGCAAAGATAAAAGCTGATGCTTTAATACAAAAAGCTAAATTACAAATATTTGCTTTAATAGGATTATAATATGGCAAAAGAATTTGAATATGAGTATAATCCCATAAAAGAACAAGTTGGAGGTAAAGCCGCTGAAAAAGTAGTATGGTCAACAGCTGTAATACTTAAAGCATTAGAAGGAATACAACAAGGACAGCCTCTTAAGGCTAGTCCTTTTTTAAACAAGAATACAAAGTTATTAAAACCTGAACTTGTTAGAAAATATACTCCAGAAGAAATAGAAGATTATAAGCGTTGTGCAACTGACCCAATATACTTCGCTTCAAAATGTTTCTTGATGACTCCTGAAGGTTTACAAGCTTGTAAACTTAGAGATTATCAAGAGGACTATATTAGACATTTACAACATAATAGATTTAGTATCTTTTTAAGTTGTCGTCAGTCAGGTAAATCTACGACAACTGCAATTTATTGTCTTTGGGTTATATTATTTAATTCAGATAAGAATGGTCTTATATTATCAAAATCAGGTCCTGCAGGAGTTGATTTGATAAAGAAGATTAAAGATATGTATATGTATTTGCCTTATCACTTGAAGATAGGTACAATGAAATGGAATCAAACAGAAATTTCATTTGATAATAACTCTACAATTGCAACTGAATCATTCTCACCAACTGCTGGTCTTGGTAAAACAATCAATTTCCTTATTCTTGATGAGTTTGCTTGGTGTCCACCTAATGATGTTGAATTATTCTATAATAACATTATTCCTACTGTTGCTACTATTACAAACTCAAATGTTTGTATAATGTCAACACAAAATGGATTTAACTTATTTTATAAATTATGGAAAGGTGCAATTGAAAAGAAAAATTCATATGCTCCATTTAAAGTTGACTGGCATCAAGTACCACAATATAATCCAGATACAGGTCAATGGGAAAAGAGAACTGAAAAATGGAAACAAGAAATGATTGGTAAACTTGGTTCAGAAGAAGCATTCTATTATCAATTTGGTACACAATTCTCTGCATCTGACCAATGTCTTGTATCTCGTGAATGCTTAGCAAAATTGAGAGATAAAGCAGTATTATGGGAACCTAAAACAGAAGAATTACAAGAACTATATAATGTTCATTTACAACACCATGAATTTTTATATTTCAGACCGGATTTTGATTTGATATTACTTAAGAAAGTATTCTTTTTAATAACAATTGATTTGGCAGAAGGTGGTGGAAATGACTCAACTATATTTAATATATTTCAAATTGTTGGAAAAGATAAATTCAAACATGTAGGATATTGGAAAGCAAATTCTGTTGACCTTGAGCATGCCGCGTTAGAGTTCTGGTTATTAGCTGGACAATTATTCAATTATGAACGATGCATGTGGTCATTGGAATGGAATACGTATGGAGCATTATTCTATCGTATGTTAATGAATTTGAATGAAGATGATTTTGATACTGAAGATTCATATAGATTTAATATTGTATTTGATGGTCTTGAATTATCAAATTTTGTTATGTACAAGAAAACATCTATTGATGACCAAATACTTGGTAAAGTAAAATCAACATCAAATTTCATCCCAGGTATTAAATTTACATCAGGCAATAAAGGTACAGCATGTTCATTATTGAAAATATTATTTGAAAAGGAACAAGTAGATACAACTGATTTAATTGCACTTGGAGAACTTGAAAACTTTGAAGATAAAAATGGTAATGGCACATATAAAGCAACAACAGGACATGATGATTTGATTATGACATTTGTTCAGATACCTATGGTACAACAAACAAGTAAATATAAATCAATGATGGAAGAATATATTGAAGCAACTGTTGAAGAATCATATAACAATAAATGGGCATCTGACCAAAACTGGGATTACTTTGGATCACAAGTATCAAATCCAATGCAGGAAGATATATTCAAAAACAGATTAGGTTCATATGTACCTCAGCAAGGTGGAATGTATGATATATTTGACCCAACAAGAAATTCAAATAGTCTTTTTTAAAATTTATTAACAATTAATTACTATATTATACAAAATATATGTATATTGTGAATGAAAGAAAGAGCCTCAATGAATAGGACTATTACATTGTCACCTGAGGATATCGGTATTGTATCACCTAAGATAGATCATGTATTTATTGAAGAAAAGAATCAAATAATATGTGGAGACTTTAATGAAATTAATGATGAAATTCCAGATAAATATTTTGATTTGATTATTGTAGATCCTCCATATAATTTGACAAAACAATATAGCACAACAACATTCAAAGCTATGGAGCAAGATGAATATTTGAAATATGTATATGATATATTTAGAAAATGCTTACGTGTTTTAAAACCAAATGGAACAATGTATGTTTGTGGGGATTGGAAAACTTCATTTATTGAATATTTAGCATTACAAAATCTTGATGCAAATGGAACTGCAACAAATGATGTTATCAATAGAATAACATGGGCACGAGATAAAGGACGTGGTGCTATGAATAATTGGAAGAACAATTCTGAAGATATTTACATGGTTGTTAAAGATAAAGCAAATTATTATTTTGATGTTGAAGCTGTTAAAATACGAAAGAAAGTATTGGCTCCATATAAAGACAAAAATGGAAATAATAAAGATTGGGAATCGACTGAAGAAGGTAATATGCGAATGACATATCCATCAAATATTTGGTTTGATATTACAGTACCATTTTGGTCAATGACCGAAAATACTGACCACCCAACTCAAAAATCAGAAAAATTATTTGCAAAATTAATTCTTGCATCATCAAAACCTGGAGATAAAATATATGAACCATTTGCAGGAGTTTGTACAGCAGGTGTAGTTGCAAATAAATTAGGAAGAAATTATACTTGTGTTGAAATAGAAAAGGAATACTGTGAATTAGGCCAATATAGAATTGATAAATCAGAAATTGATAAAAGTATACAAGGTTACGAAGGCGGATTATTTAGAGACAAATAAAGAGCAGTACTTAAGTACTGCTCTTTTTTAATGGTTGTATATTGTTTTAATTAGGAGTTTCAGTATGTGTTTCTATATTCAAAGTAGTTATCAATTGCTTTTGCTATGATAAGTACAAATATAAATACGATTCCTACTACGATTGTTTTCATAGATTCATTGGAATCATTCCAGTTGGTGTCATTAAAACATTACCGGAAAATATTTTTTTAGCAATTCTTTTTATTGTTTTCATATCTATATTCAATTTATTTAATAAAATCTACAAGCATATCTTTGATATTTTTCTTCAAGTGTATATGCATTATTTTCAAAATACTTTTTAATTTTTTTAATCAACTTATTCATATTAACGATTAACGATTTTTTTTATTCTTCGTTTTTCAATTAAATTTTTGACAAACTTTATAATCTCTATATAATAATCCGATATGAAAAAATTAATTAATTTTTGTTTCATATCTTATTTATTATATTTTTAGTACATATAACCGTACTGCATTCTAGCACTTTCCTTTAAGCCATTAATATAGCCACGTACTAATTTTTTTGTAAATCTCTTTAATGTTTTCATAATCTTATTATTTGTTTATTTATTTATTGTTTATTACATTCATATATTAATCTTGTGAAGACTCGTGCTTCATATAATAAGGATAATATGCAAGTGCCATAGCTTGACAGTAGCAATCCCACGCATTCTTAATAAAGTTCTTTACTGTTTTCATAATTATATTTCATCTTTAATTTTTATTAATATACCGCATATTGAAAGAACTCCTAATACGACCATTATTTCCATAACATCTAATATTTAATTATTGTACTTTTTACAATTAAATATAGTTCAAAATAATATATTAGGTATAGAAATATATGTATTTTCTCTTATAACTATGAAATAATTAATTTAAATTAACCCAATTATCATTAGTTAATAGTTTGATATTCATCTATTTGCGTAGCTCACCATAATTATGGTTATTATTAATATATAGGATTTGATATATTGAGGCATTAAATATATCATTATTTTATGTTTAAAGAAAAAATATTAAAAGTATGTACTTTCGGATTATATAAGGGCATGAAAAGGAAAAAAGAAAATTATTTTATAAGAGCAACAAAAGAAGATAATAATGTTAATCCTATTTATTTATTTTTATTAATAGTTTTAGGTGTTGGTATTATATTATTAATTGTTCCTGTTATTGGTATGCTTGTAGATATTTTTTATAATCATACTATGACAATTAATTTATCTGACATGGCATTATATGTTGGAGCAGTTGCTGCTATGTTTACGGGTGGTGGAGCAGCAGGTGCGATAACAGAATATTCATACTCAAAATTTAATGTTAAACCTCTTGATGAAAATGGTCAAACTATTAAAGATGAAAATCATAATGGTATTCCTGATGACCAAGAAGATGATATAGATCCTGAAGAAGAATTAACAATTGAATAATTATGATAGCATCACACGATTCGTTTACATATGATACACCAACAAATCCTTTATTGAATTTAATATCTATTTTTTGGCGTTGTCAGAAAAAAGATATAAAGGAACAATATGCTTTAGGTGTAAGAATATTTGATATTAGAGTTGCAAGATATAAAAATCGTTGGCATGGAGCTCATGGTTTTTATAGAGCAAAACATATAAACTTCAATACAATTTCAGATGTATGTAAACATTTTAAATTAGAATTTCCAAATTCAATGATTCGTATATATTTGGAAAATAATGTTGATGGTAAAAATAAAGATATATTAGATTTGTATTTACAAGAATGCGAAGTTGCTTGGAACAAATATAAAGATATATTATGGGAAATTGGAACACATAATCCTTGGATAACATATTATAGAAACGACAATTTACCATTTGTATCAATTAAAGAATATTATTGTCATTTATTTAATTGGAGTTTAGATAGATCATTTATTGATAATATTAAACAGTTTGATTGGTCATCGTGGTGTTTGCCATTATTTGCAAAGAAACATAATCCAATTATAACGCAAGAATTAAAAGATGACAATATAATGCATATTATGGATTATATTGGAATATATCCAAAACAAAAGGTGAGCTAATGCTCACCTTTTTTAGTAAACAATTCTATAACCACAATATGGACAGAATTTGTATTTTGTATTTAACTTTCTTCCACAATTAACGCAATATACTTTTTTCAAATCTTTATCAGTATATGGTTTTTGAGATTCTGGAAGTATTTGAATTGTCTCAAGCGCAAATGAACAGTATTCAAAATCAATAAATACATTCTCAAATTCTTGATTTGAATGTGAACCTTTTTCAATTCGACCAGTTTCAATTGTTGCATTAATATTTCTTGCTGCACTTAATTCTAGATCCAAACTTTTCTTGGCCATGCATCTTGTATTTGCTCCTTGTACAGAATCAATTGAATAAGTAGCTGCAGTTGCAGTTGTTGCGACATCACCTAAACCTTTTGTAACTGATGAACAGAAATTAGCAGAGCCATCTAAACAATTATTATATAATGTCGTTGGTCCATAATTATACCAATTTGGTTCTGATTTATAAATATGGATAGGTTCTGTATAAGGTTTTTCTTTATAGAATGAAATACTGATTAATCCATTATTACGAATTGCATGTCTTGCTTCTCCAGTATTTTCAACTTCATAAGTAGAGAATAAAAACTTACGGGGTTCATCAATATATCTTTCTAACCAAATACGTTGACCTGGCTTGATAATAATACGATTAGACATTTGTTTTCCATTAATTGAAATGTCTGCACCAATTGTGTAATCGTAAGGATTAAAAATTTGAATTTGGAACTCTGAGTTATTCTTCATATAAACAACTCTTGCGTATTCTGAATTTGAATACTCTTTAAGTAAAGATTTGTTAACCGCAATCTTGGCTAACGGATTTGTAACTGTAATCATAATATTTAAGCTTTATATTTTTTAATTTGTTCTAATACTACTCGAGTCTGTTACAACTCTTAAAGGTAGGCGTTTTTACTACCTCAGTACCAAAACACTAACGCTTATTGTTAATTAAAAATAAAATAATTATATATTATAATAGTAATATCTTATTTAAAATTAAAAGAGAGGAATCACTTCCTCTCTAATAGTTTTTCGTTTTTCAATTTTCTCTTTATAATCCCAGGGAAATCATGTTCATATATTGCAATTGCTGTTAATTTATTATCTAAATCTGGTTCTGTAAAATATGTCCATTTATATTTTGATGGATCAAATGATGCAAGTCTTTCATACCACTCATTTACGTCAGCTGACAAATAAATAAGATAATCATTTCTCCATTCCCAAACAGGATCTCCATTTCCTTGTATCTACCAATTTTCAAGTAACCATTCTGCAACAGCATGACCACCTTGAACTGCAGCATATATAGGATCTAATGTTTTATCTGTTAATATGTATAACTTATTTTTCATTTTCTTTTATGAATTTTAATATATCTTGATAAGCATGAATTCTTTCAGCATCTCCATTATCATAATAAGGATTTTGCATATCCTTTTTAATGAATGCATAAATTTTTGCAACACTTGGAGACATTGATGCATATTCTTCAAAATCATCTAAATATGTAATAGAATAATATGCAGTAGCACTATAACTCATTGAATAATCATTATCATCTTCATAATAAGAAAGTAACGCTGGATATTTTTCAAAATCTTTTACACTTAATGAACTGTATACTTTTGCACATTTCCAGTTATCAATAAAATTTTGTGCTTCCTTTTCATTATTAATCAATATCTTATCAGTAAGTTCCATATTATACGTTTTGAATTAAATAATTAACATTTGCTTCAGTCACTTCAATTCCATATTCATTACATTTGTTAATATAATAATTCTTAGCATGTTGTATTAATACTTCACCATGAGTCTTGCCTTTGTTTGTTCCCCAATCAATGACTTTATCCCAGTTCTTGTAATAATAATCATCAGCATCAAATCCTTTATCTTCAAATTTTAAGAACTTAAATTCTTTGAAGTTATTGATACCTCTATTAGACCAATATTGCAAACCGTGTTTAACCCAACGATAATAATAAATAAGTGTTTCGATTTTTGCTGCATTACATTTTACTTCATCAACAATATCTTGTAATGCTCTGTCTTTTGGACGATATTGTTCCTTACGTGATTTCTTTAAATCTCTTTGAATTGTAACGAAATCTTTTAATTCATTCTTGATTGCTTCTAATAAAGCATTTCTAAATTCTTTGTTTTCCATAATTCTTTAATATATAAATTTGTTTATTTTAATGTTTATGCTCTTAACTATAACTTACTTTGATAATGAGCATATAAAAATCAAGTAAGTTCAATAAATCAAATTTACTTTACGGAAAACCTAAATCATTAATCTACCAAAACTGTTTCATAATTTATTTAATATTTTTGTTTCTGAGAAATATTTCTCATTGTGAGCCATGTAGGACTCGAACCCACCTTGGCTGGTTTAGAATCAGCAGCACAACCTCTATACCAATGGCCCAAATACAAATATTATATAGTATATTGATACAACAAATTCAAACTTTGTGGAGCAAACTGGGAGTCGAACCCAATATTTCTGGGCTCTCTGCCCAGTGTTATTTCTTACTTAATCAAAAACTCGGTATCACGTTCATACCTTAAAACAATTATTTTAACCTGCCTCATTTTAATCTAACTTTATACGATCTATGAAATACAAACGCGTTTTGTACCATGCCGTCGGTTGCTAAACTTATTGACAGAGTAGTAAACATTATCCGTTTAACTCTTACCCCAGGTTTTTGCACGGGCAGAAGGAATCGAACCCACATCAACGGTTTTGGAGACCGCTATTCTACCGTTAAACTATGCCCGTATAAAAAGCGAGAAAATTTGCGAGCTACGGACTGAAGAAACCTCGGCTACAGTACGAGGATTGCATTACCACATAGGGTTTTACCTTCTGTTGCGTTGCGCCTTATGAGCTCTCACGAAACTCAACTCCGTTCACTGGGCTGACGGTAATTATTAACTCCGGCTACATGATAAGAAGAAGTCGACGTTTGCTTATCACTTCCCCAGTTCCTACTTAGAGGCCTGTTCTCGCTTGTATTGTAAAAACTTATTCTGGTGAAGTCAGGCGTTCTAAAACTTTACTAACCTTCGGTTCCTTGATTCTTCTCCGATAACCTCATTTGTATGTATACCTACAAATTGCTAAAACGGTAACCAGTGTCATGATCCGTTCTCATAAGTTTTTTAGTTGGGTCAGGCAGACTCGAACTGCCGCTGCAAGGACCAAAATCTTGTGTACTACCACTATACGATGACCCAATATTTATTATAAATAATTAAAAAAACAAACCTGTAACATTCTTATAAAGAAATAAAAATGTAATCGTAATAAAATAAAAATCAAACAAACAATAAAAATATGAAGTATCTCTATAATACAACAAGGTTTGTTTTATATAGTTGACGATACACTTGCTAAGCATGGGTTAAGATTTCTTACTGTAATTACCATTCAGACGTATATTCTTCAGCATCTCGTTAATCATTTCTGAAACCCCGTTGTAAACAGGCGGCTTAAAGACCAATCTCCAGTACTTAACTTTAGCAAAGTATATTATTATATACCGGCAAAATCTCATACTTAGTAGTTTGTTTCGTGTGGAGCCACCGGGCCTCGAACCCGGGATCTCTGCGTGCAAGGCAGAAGTGTTAGCCAACTATACCATGACCCCATAAAATCTGTTTTTAAGTTATTACCGAAAACAGCAAACTTTCTCACTTACGATAGAATAGTCAATTTGAACAAACAATAGAATACGCTCTCACTCACATATTTGTTCAGGGATTACTAACGTTACGTTGAGGCGCGACCTCTTTCGATTTTTTACGTGCAGATAATCCAGCAAGTGGTATGTACACGATAGAGCCGGAAGTCAGATTCGAACTGACGTGTCCTTACGGATCATGATTACAAGTCAAGCGGAGTCGACCACTGTCCCATTCCGGCAAATTTCATTGTAACAATCGAAGAAAGTATTGATAACTAATCTGGATTATTCTTATAATTTGAAGTAACTCTCCTCTACAACAAATGAAATAGTTGCGGTCGTTGGATTCGAACCACGTCTCAAGGTTATGAGCCTTACGAGCTACCATTGCTCTACCACCGCGATATTAATTATATTAAAAATATA